>CXWL01011088.1_pt1 | contig 13887 bp, 18 predicted proteins | sample 590931 | NCBI WGS metagenome assembly CXWL01 (sample SAMEA3498368, study PRJEB10139) | groundwater metagenome | biome: water well; material: biofilm material | place: Germany | collected 2015-04-27 | reverse complement strand
ATGATGCCGCGCCTCGGGCTTGTGCAAACCGCCAATCTCGGTTGCGCCTTCGAGCACCTCGAATCCCTGCGCGGGCAGCATAAGCGAGAGCGAATATGGCCCGCTTGTGAGCTTCTGGCAGCCAGTGCAATGGCACGCCATTGCGATCATGGGCAGCGCGGTGATCCGCATCTGCACGCGACCGCAGAGGCAAGCGGCGGACCAGGGGAGTTTCCAGTCAGTCATGGCGCCAACTCAAACAGAAGCACATACTGGTCGCCCCGCGGCCCCCAGACCTGTCCTTTCGATCCACTTACATCATAGAATCCGAGGCGGTGTTTCGCTGCCAATTCGGTAACGCGCCGAAAAGCGGATTCCGACTTGGGCCAACGAAAGTCTGCATAAATAGCCGTGGGACATGCGGAATACCCGGTAGCGGCATCGCCGAGACCATCTACGTCTGTGGAGGCGTTGTGGTCGGGAAAGTCGATCGTCATGTCCGCATACCAACCTCGCAACGAGGGCGTCATGGCGGCAGGGTCCAGGACGAGGCACTCATCGATCTCTTCCATCTTCGACTGAAACCACGATTCAAACACTGCCGCAGCGCCTGGTGCTCCGGCGGGATCAAAGACCATCAGATCGTAGCTCATGCGCGCCTCACTCAATACACCACGACGCTACGAATACTCTCCCCCCGGCGCATCAGCTCGAACGCGTCGTTGATGCGCTCCAGCGGCATGGTGTGCGTGATCATCGGGTCGATCTGGATTTTGCCGTCCATGTACCAATCGACGATCTTCGGCACATCGGTGCGCCCGCGTGCGCCGCCGAAGGCTGTCCCCTTCCACACGCGCCCCGTCACCAGCTGGAAGGGGCGCGTGGCGATTTCCTTGCCGGCTTCGGCGACGCCGATAATGATGCTCTCGCCCCAGCCGCGATGGCAGGCTTCCAAAGCTTGGCGCATCACTTGCGTATTGCCGGTGCAGTCGAATGTGTAGTCGGCGCCGCCGCCGGTGAGCTCCACTAGATGCGCGACCAGATCGCCGCTCACATCCTTGGGGTTGACGAAATGCGTCATGCCGAACTTGCGGCCCCAATCCTCGCGGGCCGGGTTGATGTCGACGCCGATGATCATGCCGGCGCCAACAAGCTTGGCCCCCTGAATCACATTGAGGCCGATGCCGCCCAGGCCGAACACGATGCAATTGGCCCCCGGCTCCACCTGCGCCGTGTTGGTCACCGCGCCGACGCCGGTGGTGACGCCGCAACCGATGTAACAGGCCTTGTCGAACGGCGCGTCCTTGCGGATTTTCGCGACCGCGATTTCCGGCAGAACGGTGAAATTCGAAAACGTCGAGCAACCCATGTAATGGGCCACGGCCTTGCCCTTGTACGAGAAGCGCGAACTGCCATCGGGCATCAGGCCCTTACCCTGGGTGGCGCGGATGGCGGTGCAGAGGTTGGTCTTGCGGTTGAGGCAGCTTTTGCACTGCCGGCACTCCGGCGTGTAGAGCGGAATAACGTGATCGCCCACGGCAAGGCTCGCCACGCCCGCGCCCAGCTCGCGCACAATCCCGGCGCCTTCGTGGCCGAGGATCGACGGGAAGATGCCTTCGCTGTCGAGGCCGTCGAGCGTGTAGGCGTCTGTATGGCAAATGCCCGTGGCCTTGATCTCGACCAGCACCTCGCCGGCTTTCGGGCCTTCAAGGTCAAGCTCAACGATTTCCAAAGGCTGCTTGGCCGCGAACGCGACCGCCGCTCTCGTTTTCATGTGACGCAAACTCCGATCAACGGCGCGCTTATAGCGCGTCGTCGAAGTCGCGCACACCGAAAATCAAACGCGCCGCTTTGCTCTCTGCCGGGCCGCCGCCGGCGCCTTCGCCGGCTTGGGCGCACCGTCGTCAGCAACGCCGCGCTTCGGCACGTTTTGGAGAAAGAGACGCGCCAAGCGTCCGATCTTGTCACGCACGGCGGGCTCCACCTCGGCGCCGCGACCGGCCAATATGCGCACCGCATCGATCGGCACCAAAGCGGCGACAAGCCGCCCATACCGATCGAATCCGATGACAGCGTTTTCCAACTGAGCCGTCTCAAGAGCCTCGGCGAAATTGGCGCGCGCTTCCGAAGTCGAATATGTTGGCGCCTTCTTGGGGGCGCGCGTCGCGACCTTTTTCCGCAACTCTTTGACGGTTTTCATATGGGCAAACGCTCGCTTTCTTCCATGACCTCGCCGAACCGCGAATAGCCCAGTGGGGCAGAAGGTGCATCCCGTACAAGAGTAAAGAACATCATTGGAAGGCCGATGTCAGCAAGAAACAATCTCGGCGCAAAGTGATCGCCGCCGCCGAACTCCAGCTGCAAAGGCTCGGTAAGATCGTTGAACCATGTCATGACCGACAACTTAAGGGCCAGCATATACCGAACTGCGCGTTGGGGCACGCGAATTCCCCGCAACAATTGTATGAGCCCAACTCTGATCGTGCTTGTCTCGCACAAGAATGCGGTGAGTTTCCGGCCAAAGCTGGACGCTTTCTTGTACAAATCATGCATCGCCCGCTTGGCCGTCTTGCGCCGCGGCCGGCGTGCGCGCGCTGGCATTGCGCCTGCGCCATCGGGCGCTCCGCCGCGTTTGCCAGCGTCGGACCGGATCCGCCGCGGACGTTTGCCGGGCGGAATATCCTCCAAGCACAGCACCCACTCGAAGGCGCCATCCTCGTGCCGCCCCAATTCCAAGTAGAATTCACAACCAAATTTGGGGAACGCAAATCGAGAAGGCCAGTGCGACTCACCGACAAATTCACCGCTACAGAGGAATTCAATGAAGGCGATACAATAATCGTGCAATTCTTCAATTTCGTCCGTCGAGAAGAGGTGAATCTTCTCCAAGAAGGTGTCGCCGTAACGAAGCCTCATTCGTCTTCTCATTGCTCAATCCTCGAAATTCTTCTCTGGTGCAGCAGTCGGGGCTTGCGGGAATGTCACATGCGCGTTCCGACGCGGTCAACAAGTGCGGGTGCACGGACAACATTTTGATCGCGCGAACACGCCTCGCCTACGATCGCGATTTCACCCTGGGCCCTGATTTGTCGCGATAATCAGGTGATCAGCGCGCGCTAAAATGTGTCCTTGAAAGTACACGTGCGCATTTGCGTTTTGAAAATTCCGCAACGTGCTTGACCTCGCTTGCATGAGCCCGTTTTCTCGCGCCTGCCGGAGGGCCGGGGCTTGGGGCACTGGTATTGGGCGTCGTTGGAAAGCGCAGTCGGGCTTCCTTCGGCGCCCTTTCGGCCACGCGCGGAAGCGCCGCCCTACAATTCCATGACATGGCTGGCGCAGCCGCCGCTTCGCGTCCACACATGCAGCATCCAACCCGGACGCTCGCTGGTTCTCGGCGCAACTTTGTCGCCGTCCCGCAACGCCAGACCGTAAACCCACGACGTCGACGGTGCGATGGCGACGGGCGCATGCGCGACTTGGCCAAGGACAACCCGGTGGTGATGCCCGCATACGATGCGCACCACTTGGGAATGGCGCGCAATCACTTCGGCGAACAAATCAGCCCGGTGCAGGCCGATGCTGTCGAACAGGATATCGTGGGTCGGGAATGGCGGGTGGTGGAGCGCGACAATACTTGGCTTTTCCGGCGCGGCGGCAAGGGCGGCGTCGAGCCATTGAGCGCCCTCGGCGGTGACGAGGCCATGGGTGTCGCCAGGCGAGACCGCGTCAAAAGCAACGATCCGGACCGGAAAGGAATCCACGACAAACGACAAATGCCCCGTGCGGGGCAGATAATCATGGCCAGGGGACGCCGCGCGCAGGCGATCGCGATCATCATGATTGCCCGGCATCAGGTAGAGCGGCGCCGGCGGATCCGCGAGCGCATCGGCCAACGCCACATATTCCTCTGCGCGGGCGTCGTTGGCCAGATCGCCCGTCATCACGATCGCGTCGGCGCGATAATGTCGCGCTTGGGCGAGCGCATGACGCAATTGCCTCCCGGCCGCGCCGCCGTCATCCGCGCGGATATGCGTATCGGAAATTTGCGCCAGCACGAAACGCTTGCTCATGCGACGCGCTCCCCTTTCGTCTCGGAGATCGTCGCATCCGACATTGTGGCGTGTTTGTCCGTGTCCGCGGTCACGGCGCGGCTGGCGCGGCGATGCCTTGGTAGATGCGCCACGCGACTGGCGCGAAATAAACCGCCCCCGCCAAAACCGCGAGCCCCACTGCGCTCCAACCCACGCGGCGCAGGAAACGCGCGAACTTCTGCCGCCGCGACAATATCTCGAAGGTCTGCACACGCTGTTCGATATTATCGAGCGGCCGCTGCCCCTTGGCCTGAAACGCCGCTGTCGGGCTCGACCGCGCCATGGAGCGAAACTCCGACGACACCAACGCCGCGCCCGGATCGGCCATCTCTTGCAGCCGCGCGGCGACGTTGACGCCGTGCCCGAGCAAATCTTGAGTGTCCGTGACTATGACATCGCCGACATGGGCGCCAACTCGGATCGGCGGCTCCCCGCGCGCCGGCTTGTCCAACATGTCCTGAATGGCGCCGAGCGCCGCGCCCGCCGAGGCGAACTCCAGCATGAAGCCATCACCGGCGGTGTTGAACAGACGTCCGCCATGGGTTTCGACCACGCGCAGCACCCGCGCGCGCAGGCCTTCAACCTTGCGCGCCGCCTTCTGCTGGTCGCGCTCGGACATGGTCGAGAAGCCGACGATATCGATCGATACGATCGACGCCAGCCGCACCACCCTTGGTTCCTCGCCCCGCTGTTCCGCCACTGGCACCCCCCTGCAAGGAACGATAGGCGAGGCGAAACGATTTTTCCATGATCCGCGCCTAATCGGCGGGGACCGCTTGCATATAACTGACCGGCCAGTTATATTAGCTTGGTAATGCCTCCTCTCGGAACTCCAGTCCAAAAAAACCCGCCCCGTTGGCGTCGGCGGGCGGAATCGCGACCGGACGAGATCCTGGATGCGGCATTAGCTGAATTTACCGAGCGTGGATTCGACGCAGCTCGGATGGAGGATGTCGCCAAACGTGCAGGCATCTCCAAGGCCGGAATTTATCTCTATTTTCCAAGCAAGACGGCTTTGCTCGAAGCGCTCATCGAGGCCAAGGTCGCGCCGCTCGCGCGACAAGCCGAGGGCATCGCCGCGGCAGGTGAAGCTGATCCCTTGGGCGCGTTGCGCTTGCTGGCGACAGCCGCCGCGTACCGCTTGTCTGACCCCATGGTCATTGCCGTACCGCGTTTGGTGATCGGCATTTCCGGCCACTATCCAGACATCGCCCACTACTACCGCACCCACGTCGTTGACATCGCCCGCACCGCGCTTGAGCGCCTGATCGAGACAGCCATGGCGCGCACGCTCATCCGCCGGATTGACCCGGCGGCAGCGGTTCGAGCCTTCATCGGCCCTCTCTTCTTCGAAGCCATGTGGACGCACGTGCTGCGAGGCGAAAGCGCGTTCGCGAACCCTGAAAAACTGATCGAACAGCATTTCGACATCCTGTTAAATGGGCTGGAGCTCCGCGCATGAAGCGCCTTTTTCTTCTTTCCCTAGCCTTGCTTGTGGCCGCCTGCGGCGGCGCTGACCGCGGCGGCGTGATGCAAGGCTATGGCGAAGCCGACTACATCTACCTTGCAAGCCAGGAATCCGGCGTCGTCGGCGAGGTGTTCGTGCGCGAAGGCGACGTCGTTGAGGCCGGCGCACCCGTGTTTCGCCTGGAGGGCGACCGCATCAATTATCCGTTGCAAGGCGCCTCCGCGCAGCGCGCGGCGCTGGCGCAAGGCGTGGAGGCCGCGCGCGCCAACGCTGAACTGGCGCGGGTGAACTTCCAGCGTACGTCCGGCCTGCTGCGCGACGGTTTTGTTTCGCGCGCGCGTTACGATGCCGACCACGCGGCGCTCGCCGCCGCCAACGCCAGGCTGGAAGAATCGCGTCGCCAGCTTTCCGCCTCAAGCGCCGAGATCGGCCTCTGGCGCGAGCGCCGCGCCGACCTTGACGGCGCCGCACCCGCCGCCGGCACGATCGAACGTGTCTATCACCGCGCCGGTGAAGTGGTGGCGGCTGGGCAGCCAATCGCGGCTCTATTGGCGCCGCAAAACATGAAGGTGAGATTTTTCGCTCCCGAAGCAATGCTGGCGCAATTGAGCGTAGGCGCGCACGTGAGCGTCAGCTGCGACGGGTGCGCCGCCCCGATGCCGGCGACCGTCAGCTTCGTGGCGCGCGAACCGCAATTCACGCCCCCGGTGATCTACTCGCTCGACCAGCGCGAGAAGCTTGTGTTCCTGGTGGAAGCGCGGCTCGACGGCGCCGGCTCTGTCCGCCCTGGAATGCCGCTCGACGTGCGTTTGACCAATCCATGAGCGAAGAGCTTGTCATCGATGTCGGCGGGCTGACGAAATCGTTCGGCGGTCGCGTGGTCGTCGATAAATTTGATCTACAAGTGCCGCGCGGCGCCATCTATGGTTTTCTTGGCCCCAACGGCTCGGGAAAGACCACCACCATCCGCATGGTGTGCGGGCTGTTGAAGCCCGAGAGTGGACAAGGACGCGTGCTGGGCCTTGACGTGCTGCGCGACAGTCTACGGATCAAGGAACGCGTCGGCTACATGACGCAGAGATTTTCGCTCTACGAAGACCTCTCCATCCGCGAAAACCTTGAATTCATCGCCCGCCTTTACGGGCTCGACCGCCGCAGCGAACGCGTCGATCAGGCGCTTAAAGATTTGGGCCTCGCCGAACGCCAGGCGCAGCTCGCGGGCAAACTCTCCGGCGGCTGGAAACAGCGGCTCGCGCTCGCCGCCTGCATGATCCACGAGCCGGAATTGCTGCTGCTGGATGAACCCACCGCTGGCGTCGATCCAAAAGCGCGGCGCGATTTCTGGGACCAGATCCGGCGCTATTCGGCGCAAGGCGTGACCACGCTGGTCTCCACCCATTACATGGATGAGGCGGTGCAATGCGATTCCATCGCCTACATCGCCTACGGCAAGAAACTCTTGGACGCGCCGACCGCCGATATCCCCAAGCAGATCGGGCTTGCCTGCTGGCGCATCGCCGGGCGTCCATTGCAGCACTCGCAGAAATTACTCGAAGGCGCGACGGGTGTTGAGTTGGTGGCGCGCTTTGGGGCCGAGATCCACGTGTGCGGGCACGATAGCGCGGCGCTTGAGCGGGCTGTGACGCGCGTAAGGGAGATGCAGCCGCACGTCGAAATTGAGCGCATCGAGGCCGGCTTCGAGGAAATCTTCATCTATCTGATGGCCGAAGGCCGCGACAATTTCCAATGAAACTGCCCCGCATCCCCGCTCTCGGCCTGCCCGAGTTCAATCTCTCATGGTCACGCGTGTTCGCCGTGTTCTTGAAAGAACTGGTGCAGATGCGCCGCGACCGGCCAACGTTTGCGATCATGATTATCATGCCGGTGATGCAGCTTGTGCTGTTCGGGTACGCGATCAACAACGACCCCCGCCATCTGCCGGCGGTGGTGGAGATGCGCGAGGATGGGCCAATGTCGCGGGCGTTTCTGGCCTCCCTGCAGGCCTCCACGTTTATCGATGTCGTCGCGATCGCCGAACGTGAGGCCGAAGCCGAAGCGATGCTGCGGTCGGGGCAAGCAAGCTTTCTGATCGTCATTCCCGAAGGCTTCGAGCGCCGGCTCGTGCGCGGCGAGCGACCGCAAATCCTGATCGCGGCGGACGCAAGCGACCCCGTCGCTTCCGGCGGCGCGATCGGCGCGATCGAGCGCATCGCCCAACAAGCGTTCTCTACCGAATTCGAGGGCTCGCTCTCCTTCCTTGCGCGCGCGCCACCGCCTTACGAGATCGTCGTCCATCGCCGCTACAACCCGGCCGGGACCACCGCCTTCAACATCGTTCCCGCGTTGCTCGGGATCATTCTCACCATGACAATGGTGATGATCACGTCTATAGCGCTCACACGCGAAACCGAACGCGGCACCATGGAAAACCTACTCGCCACGCCTGTGCGTCCGCTGGAAGTGATGATCGGCAAAACGACGCCCTATGTCGGAGTCGGCGCCATTCAGGTTGCGATTGTGCTCGTGGTGGCGACGTTCATGTTCCAGATTCCGTTCACTGGCTCGCTGCTGGCGTTCTTGGCGGCGGTGGCATTGTTTATTTTCGCCAACCTGATGCTTGGCTACCTGATCTCCACCATCGCGCGCACGCAGATGCAGGCGATGCAAATGACGTTCTTCATCTTCCTGCCGTCAATGCTGCTGTCAGGCTTCATGTTTCCGTTTCACGCCATGCCAGATTGGGCGCGCGCCATTGGCGAAGCCTTGCCGATCACGCATTTCCTGCGCATCGTGCGCGAGATTGTACTGAAGGGCGCGGGCTTCCCCGACATCGCCGGCGATCTGTGGCCATTGACGCTGATCTTGTTCGTGCTCGCCACGCTCGCGCTGCTGCGCTTTCGCACCACTTTGGACTAAGCCGGCGGTAAACGCCGCCGCAGGAAGTCCTCCCAATCGGCCGCCTTCGAGAGCGGGGCAGCAAAAGCAGCGTCACATGCGACCGCCCAAAATTGGGCGCGCGCATCGGGATCCGGGATGACCCGGCCCACCTCGGCGCGCAGACGCGCCGCCGCTTCCAGAAACCCAGGCAAGCCCTGCGGCAACGCCCGCTCAAGCCGCGCGCGCAACGCCTCAGTCACAGCCCAGGGCGCTCCAGGCGCCGCCACGCCAAGCGCAAGCGGCCCGTGCGCGGCGACGCCACCCAGCACAACGTCGGAATTCTCTGGCGCGCCCATCAAATGAAACACAGCCTGCACCGCGCGCGCGGCGGTGCGCAGCCGCTGCGGGCGCGCTTCACACAAAGCGCAAACGACCAAACTCGCACCCTGCAAATCAGACGCCCGCCAGCGCCGTGAGTGAAGCCGCACCGACGGCGCGAGCGCGCGCATCGCGTCTCCCGGCGCGGGATCAAATACGGAAACCCCCGCGCCCGCCGCCAGAAATTGGCGCGCTAGCCCCGCCATCGTCGCGTCCGCGCCAATCAGCACCACAGCACGTCCGGCAAGATCTAGAAACACAGGGTAGTAAGGGAAAAGATTGCTCACAGCCGGCGATCAAACGCGCGCCCGCGGCGGCGAGCAAGCCCTAGATGGCCGCAGCACGCTCTTGCGCCGGTGCGTCCTGAGCCAGAGCTGCGAACAATTCCGCGGCGACAGCCTCGTCCGCGCCTTCACGCGCGAGCAAAATAAGTCGCTCCATGACGGCGTGCATTTCCGCCAGCCCTCGTGGCGCCGACGCCGCCGCGATCACNNTGCAGTTTTTCGCCCGGCCTCAGACCTGTGAAAACAATCGGCACGTCGATATCCGGGCGCAATCCCTCAAGCCGGATCATGTCGCGCGCCAGTTCGACAATTGGCAGCGCCTCGCCCATGTCGATCGCCAGGGCAGCACCGCGCAATGTCCCAGCTGCAAGGCCAGCCGCGCCCGCCTGCAACAAAGCATCCGCTGCCTGTGGGATCGACATAAAGAAGCGTGTCACCTCCGCGTCCGTCACAGTGAGCGGCCCGCCCGCGGCGATTTGGCGTTCGAACACTGGCGCCACCGAACCCGCCGACCCGAGCACATTGCCCAGCCGCACCGGGATCGCGCGCTTGCCGCCGCGCCGATCGAGAGCCTGGCAATAGAGTTCGCCCAGCCGCTTCGACGCACCCATCAATCCCGAGGGCTCGACCGCTTTGTCGGTGGACACGAAAATCACATCAGCACCGACTGCGTGCGCCGCTTCGACCACGTTGCGCAGCCCGCTTACGTTAGTGAGCACGCCTTCACTCGCAAACGCCTCAACCAACGGCACCTGTTTCAACGCAGCCGCGTGGAACACCACATCAGGCCGTTCACGTGCGAACCAGCGGCGCATTGAAGCCGCGTCGCGCACATCGGCGAGCGCCAACGCCGCCGAGGGCAAATCCAAACTCATCTTGAACAAGTTGAATTCGGAACTGTCGAGCAAGGTCAATCGTTGCGGCGCCAACGCCGACACACGACGCGCCAGCTCAGAACCAATCGAGCCGCCGCCGCCCGTAATCAGCACCCGTTTACCCGCGATCGCCCCACGGATGCCGACCCAATCAACTTCGCCCAGCGGACGACCCATAAGATCATCAAGCCGTAGCGGCCGCATCCGCCCATCATCGACGACAAACACTTTCAGATGCGCATCAGCGGCGCTCGCGAGCACGGTGCGAATCGATGTCACCGGCGGCGGCTCGGCCAGGATAACCGCCGATGCGGTGAGGCCCGAGAACGTCAGCACTTCCCAAGCCGGCGCACGCACAATCACCGGAACAGACGCATCGCCCGCTCCGACAATAGCCGCACCGCTCACGTTTAGGCCCGGACGACCCCAAGTCTCCAGGGACGCCAGTGCGTCCCCAACCGCGTGAGCCGAGCCCGCAAGGACGGCCTCAAGCTTCATTTTTCACCCGCTGACGTAAATTCCCACCCGAGAACGCGNNACCTCCTAACCGATTCGTTAGATTCTCCGCACGCACGATTCAGCGCGGCAGAGGCGCGCATGCATTGCCAGCCGCCACTTCGAGCGGCTGGTCGAGTTGGCCCCCGCCGATGTGGAAATCACCGCCCGCGGCCCGCACAAGCGCACACCCGGCGGCCACATCCCAGATCATCGAGCCCGACTCCCGGTAAGCCTCGGCCCGGCCCGCGGCCACGTAAGCGAGCGCCGTCGCCGCCGAACCAATCATCCGCACCTTGCGCCAGGTTTTCAGCCGCTCTTCGACCAACGCCATGGACTCGGCGCTGGCGCGCGAGGGCACTCCCGTCTGCAAGATGCCCTGCGCCGGGTCGGCGATATCGGAAACCCGCATGGAGGCGCCGTTGAGCCACGCACCCTCACCCACGGCGCCGGTAAAGCGTTCGCCGAGGGCGAAGCAATCGACCACGCCCAAGACCGGCGTCCCGCGCCGCAGCAGCGCGATCGAGACGGCGCAATGGGGATAGCCACGCAAGTAATTGACGCTGCCGTCTAGCGGATCAACAGCCCAGACCAGTTCGCTGGCGCTCGCGCGCACCCAGCCGGCCTCCTCGGAAATCACCGGAAACGGCGCGGCCTTTTCCAGCGCCGCCAAGATCAGGGCTTCGGCGCGCGTATCAGCGTCTATTTTGACTTCGCGCCCGTGCTCGGCCTGGATCACACTCCAGGCGCAGCGGTTTTCCAGAAGCGCGCCCGCCGCCTCAGCCGCCGCCGCTTCCGCGATCGCCAAAAGTTCCCCAAATTCACTCACGCGCCTTGATAGCCCTACGCTTCCACTTGGAGAAGCGCGCTAACCCGGCTTTATTGCGGGGGGAGCGCGCGCATGGATGGCGGTGAAACGAGGGCGTCCAAGCCTCGCCCTGTGGCCCAGCCGCCACAGGGCCTGAGAACGACCGCGCTGGAGAAGCGGCTCAATCTNNGCCGCCGAACTCGCCGTGCTTGAGGAAGTCGCGGGCGAGGCCGCGCGCCTCAACGACGCGCGCAACCAAGCCAAAGCGGAAGCCGAACGGTGCTTGCGCGTGCTCGCGCCTGGCCCGCAGGATTTTGCCGGTCCAGCGCTTGAGGCGCGCCTGGCGTTGAAGCAGGTCGCAGGCCGGTTGGCCCACGATTGGGGCGAGGCCGCCGCCCGCGCCGCGCAAGCGCGCGCCGATCTCGACGGCTTCAAACGCGTGCACCAATTGCGCCGCGCAGCGTCATATCCGCGCTCGACACTGTTGCAAACCGGGTTGATCTTTTGCGCGGCTGTGTTTGAAGCGCTGTTCAGCGCAGCTCTGTTCGCCGAGGATGATCCGCGCGGGCTTCTCGGCGGCGCCATCACCGCGATTGGGCTCTCGGGCGCCAATGTCACGCTTGGTTTCCTCGCCGGTTTTCTGGGCCTGCGCTATCTTCAGCATGTACGCGCGCCGATCAAAGCCATGGGCGGGTTCGCGTTCGCTGCGCTCACCGCCTTGGCGCTGATGCTCAATTTGTTCGCCGCCGATTGGCGCGATCAACTGGCCGCGCTTTCGGGACGCCAGGTTGATCTGGGCGCGGACGCGAGCTTTCACCTTTGGTCGTTGCTGCAGCTTGAATCGCCTCAGGCGATCATCCTGCTCATGTTGGGCGCCGGCGTGTGGGTGTTCGCCGCGCTCAAAGGCTATTCCGGTTTCGACGACCCTTACCCCGATTACGGCAAGATGGCGCGCGCCGCGCGCGATGTCAGCGATGCGCTCTCCGATTTCCGCGCCGAGGCGCGCCTTGAACTNNCGCGGCGCGCGCGCTGGATGAGGCTGCAATTGGCGCCGTGCACATCTACCGCCAGGAAAACGCGGCCGCGCGCACAACGCCGGCGCCGGCATATTTCGGGCTGGCCCCGCCATCACCCGGCCCCGCGCTCGACGCGTTGACCGGGTGCGCCGCCATGATCGACGACGCGCGCGCGCGCCTGGGCGAGGCGCAAGCGCAATCGGTGCAGGCGCTGGAAGGCTTGCTGGTTGAACTCGACGAGGCCGCCAGGCGCCTTGATGGCGGCCCCGCCGCATGAGACGCCCAACGCGATCGCGAAATGGCGCGAGCGGGCGCGGCATACTGGGCGCGGCGCTGATCGTCGTGGCCGTCGCAATTCTCGGCGGACTAGGCGGGGCGGCGTTCATGCTGCGGGCAGCGCCGACCGATTCCGAAACGCTCTGCCGCACTGATGCGGCCTTGACTGCCCACACTGTCGTTTTGGTGGATTCGACGGACAGGCTGGAGCCGCGCCACCGCCGCAAATTGCGCGCGGTGATGGCGCAGGAGCGCGCGCGCCTCGCCCAGTACGACCGCCTGACCTTGATGCGGCTCAACGTGCGGCGCCCGCAAGAGCCCACGATCCTGTTTTCCAGATGCCTGCCGCGCCCGCCCGAGCAAACCAATCCGTTGCTCGAAAACGCCCGCCTCACCCAGCAGCGTTGGGACGAAGATTTCGCGCAAGCGTTGGATACGGCGCTGAGGAGCGCCCAAGCGGGCGGGGTTCAGCGCGCGTCACCCATTCTCGCCGGCGTGCGCGCGGTCGCCGCCGACCCCGATTTCGGCCTCGAAATCCCCGCCCGTCGCCTGGTGCTGGTGTCCGATCTGCTGGAACATAATCCACAGGGATTTTCTCTCTATGTTTCGGAGGCGAGCTACGCAGTGTGGCGGGCGGGCTCACCCGTCGGCCCGCCGGACCTCTCCCGTATCGATATGCGCCTTGTCCCGCTTGACCGGCCCGACCACGCCGCACGCCAAGCGGCCGCTTTGGAGCATTTCTGGCCGGCTTTTCTTGCCGCCGCCGATGTCCAATCGGTAAGCATCGACCCCGCTCCGTGACGCCTAGCCTCCGGCGCGACTCACTTTAGGCTCGCGTCTGGGTCGGAACTTTCGGAGGGGCGCTTGAATACGTTTTGCTGGCAAGGGGCGAGCGGTCGTTGGTACGAATTCGAGATCGCGCGTGCGCAACGCGCCTGGGAGCCGGCCGGCGGCATTTACATGTTTGTGAAGCCGCCCGAGCAACCCACCCAGGATTGGGGCGGGCCGATCACGTTGTTTCTCGGCAAAACCGGCGATTTCTCCAAGGATTTGGCGCGCCATGACATGTGGCAGGCAGCCGAGCATCTTGGCGCACGCGAAATCCACCTGCTGATGATCAAGGACGGACAGACCCGCGAGCGCGTCGAAAAAGACTTGCTTGAGGCGCAAAGCCCAATCCTCAACCGCAGCATGCTGCGGCGCGTCGCCTAGACCGCGCGCGCCGCGACTGCCGAAGCAGGAAAATCACAAAACACGCCGTCGATGCCGGTCGCATGGAACGCGCGCAATTCAGCTTCGACGTCGCCCTGCGCGGCTGGGCTTTCACCGCGGCGAAACTC
>CXWL01111968.1_pt1 | contig 13895 bp, 14 predicted proteins | sample 590931 | NCBI WGS metagenome assembly CXWL01 (sample SAMEA3498368, study PRJEB10139) | groundwater metagenome | biome: water well; material: biofilm material | place: Germany | collected 2015-04-27 | reverse complement strand
GCCTTGCAGGGCATCCCGCCCTGACCGCCAAAACGCCAAGTTATTCATTTACGAGCCCTAAGTTAGCAGGCAACAAAACAATATCCCCGAATTCGAAAGTGCGCCACCAGCGCACGGGCCGACGGCTTATCCGGCGAGCCAGAAGAGAAAGTATTGAATGCATTTGCAACACCGAACCAAGCGTTGTCCAGCGTCGGGCTTGCGCTCCGCGGCAATGCTGATTGGCATGGCGTGGGCGGCGCTCGCCCAGGCCGACGATGCCGTCTCACGGCCAAGCTGGTCGCTGCGCGGCTTCGGCTCCATCGGGGTGGCGTATTCGGCCAATGCCGATGCGGACTACACGTCGTCGGTGCTGAAGGCGAGCGGCGTCGGCTACAGCGGCCGCTGGAGCGCCGACGTCGACAGCCGGCTCGGCGCGCAACTGGGCGTCAAGCTCGACCCGCAATGGTCGGCGGTGCTGCAGGTGATCAGCGAGCAGCGGCTCGACAACACCTACCGGCCGATCGTCGAATGGGCCAACGTCAAATACCAGGCCACCCCTGACCTGGCGTTGCGCTTCGGGCGCATCGCCTTGCCGATGTTCCTGGCCGCCGACTACCGCAAGATCGGTTACGCCTACCCGTCGGTACGCACGCCGGTGGAGGTGTATGGCGCGATCCCGTTCAGTAACAGCGACGGCATCGACGCGACCTACCGCTGGAACCGCGGCGGCCTGAAAAACGTCACCCAGGTGTTCGTCGGCCGCACCGACCTGAAGCTCACCCCCGAGTGGCACATCAAGGCGCGCAGGCTGGCCGGCATTTCCGACACCATCGGATATGGCGCCTTCAGCGCCCGCGCCAGCATCCTCACCACCGAGCTGACGCTCGACGTCGGACGCGAACTGTTCGCCGGCTTGCACCAGTTCGGGCCGCAGGGCGACGCACTGGTCGCGCGCTATGCGGTCGACCACAAGCAGTCGACCGCGCTCAGCATCGGCGCCAGCATTGACCCCGGCAACTGGTTCGCAATGGGCGAGATCGGGCGCATGAAATCGCACTCCTTCCTGGGCGACACCACCGGCGTGTACACCAGTGTCGGCTATCGCTACGGCGACTTCACACCCTACCTGGCGTACGCGCGGGTCAAATCGAACAGCCCGACCAGCGAGGCCGGCCTGGACCTGGCGGGCTTGCCGCCGGTCGCGGCCGAATCTGGCGCCGGCCTGAACGCCTACCTCAGCTGGCTGCTGACCACCATCCCGGTGCAGCGGACGGTGAGCATCGGCACGCGCTGGGATTGCATGACCGACCTCGCGTTCACGGTCCAGTTCGACCGGGTCACGCCGACCGGCGGCTCGCGCGGCACCTTCATCAATGTGCAGCCGGGCTTTCGCTCGGGGCGCTCCGTGAACGTGGCGAGCGCGGTGCTCGACTTCGTGTTCTGAGGGGGCGCAGATGCTTATCCCAAGCTTGCGCCGGCTGCTTGCCGCCTGCCTGCTGGTGCTGTCGATGCCTGGCGCCGGCGCCGCCGAACTGGTCGTGATCGTCTCCGCCCGCAGCCCGGTGACGGCGCTGCGCGCCGAACAGGTAGCCGATATTTTTCTCGGCCAGGTAGGCCGCTTTCCCGATGGCGGCGAAGCCGTCGCGATCGACCAGAACGTCGGCTCGCCGCTGCGCGACGAGTTCTACGCCAAGGTCGCGGCCAAGACCCCGGCGCTGATCAAGGCCTACTGGACCAAGATGATTTTCACCGGCCGCGGCCAGCCGCCCAAGGAAGCGCCCAACAGCTGGGCGATCCGCAAGCTGGTGGCCGACAACCCTGCCATGATCGGCTACATCGAAAAGTCGGCGCTCGACTCGTCGGTCAAGCCGGTCCTTCTGGTGCACTGAACAGGCGACCATGTCAGCACAGGCCAATCGGGTGGGAGCGCTGGAGCGCGTGAACGGCGCCGGCGGCAAGAAAGCGCTGCTGCGGCGCTGGCTCGGCCGCGGGCTGGAAACCCACATTTCACTGCCGCTGTTCGCGCTGCTGCTGCTGGTGGCGATCTGGATGGTCGCCAGCCACTTCGTACGGATCGAGCGCGCGGCCGCCCTGGTCTCCGCGCGCGAATCGGTGCACGAGCTGATCGACACCTACGAAGCGCAACTGGCGCGCAGCCTCGGCAGCATCGACCAGACCCTGAAGGTGCTCAAATACGCGGCCGAACTGAAAGGCGCGGCCGCCGCGCTGCCGAACCTGAGCGAGAAAGGCCTGCTGCCTTCGAGCCTGGTGTTCGTGGTCAGCATCGCCGACCGCAATGGCATGATCGTCGCCAGCAATCCGCCGGCGCGCCGAATCGACGTCTCGGCCTACAATTACTTCCAGTTCCATCGCAACAGCGATACCGACACCCCGTTCGTCAGCGAAATGCTGCGCGACGCCGCCAATCCGGAGTGGCACCTGCATTTCACCCGCCGCATCAACGACGCCGACGGCAGCTTCGCCGGCGTCGCCATCGTCGAAGCCGACCCGGCCTACTTCACCAGCGGCTATGAACGCTCGCGCCAGGGCGAGCACGGCGTGCTGGGGATGCTTGGCACCGACGGCGTGTTCCGCGCGATGCGCATCGGCGACAAGGTCAGCTGGGGCCAGCAGGCCAGGCTGGCGCCGGTCGACGGCCCGGTCGAACCGGCCGCCAGTCCTTGGGATGGCGTGGTGCGCTACACCATGGTGCGGCGCCTGCACGGCTTCCCGCTATCGGCGATGGTCGCGCTCGACCGCGACGAACAGATGGCCCCGTTCGCCAAGCACTGCCGCAACTACCTGTGGGTGGCGGCCAGCGCCAGCCTGCTGCTGATCCTGATCGTGACGCTGGTATGCGTCTGGTCGTGGCAGCTGACCCGCACCCAGCGCCGCATCCGGCGCGCCCAGGAGACCTTCGCAGCAGCTTCCGAAGCCAGCCTCGATGCGTTCTTCGTCATGCGCAGCATGCTAGACGCCAGCGGCGCCATCGTCGACTTCATGATCGAGGCGACCAACGGCCGCGCCCAGCAACTGACCGGGATGGAGCGCGATGCGCTGATCGGCACCACCATCCTGACCATCCTGCCGTCCTACCGCGAGAACGGGATCTTCGACGACATGGTCAAGGCCGCCCTGTGCGGCGGCATGCGCGAAGCCGAGTGGCGCGGCAATACCGAGCGCACGCGCGACATCTGGATGCACCGCCAGGTGGTGGCGGTGGAGGACGGCGTGGTGGCGATCGTGCGCGACATCACCGAGCGCAAACAGGCCGAGGAGCGCATCTACCACATGGCGCACCACGACGACCTGACCGGCCTGCCGAACCGCAGCCTGATCCGCGACCGCCTCGACCAGGCCATCCTGCACGCCGAGCGCAAGGGCTGCTGCGTGGCGGTCGCCTTCATCGACCTGGACAGCTTCAAGCTGGTCAACGACGGCCTGGGCCACAACGCCGGCGACGAACTGCTGAAAGTGGTCGGCGCGCGCATGCAGGCCTGCGTGCGGCGCGACGACACCCTGGGCCGCTTCGGCGGCGACGAATTCGTCATCATCCTGACCGACCTGGCCGACAACGCGCTGGCGATCACGCCGCTGCTGGAAAAGATCCGCCAGGCGGTGACCGAGCCGGTGCTGCTCGAAGGCCAGGAAGTGCAAGTGAGCTGCAGCATGGGCGTGGTGATGTACCCGCGCGACGGCGCCGATCCGAACACCCTGATGATGAACGCGGACGCGGCCATGTACCGCGCCAAGGAGATGGGCAACAACAACTTCCAGTTCTACACGCGCGAAATGAACGCCAGCGTGGAAGAAAAACTGGTGCTGCTCGAAGGCTTGCGCAACGCGCTCGATGAACAACAATTCAGCCTGCTCTACCAGCCAAAGGTCGACCTGCGCAGCGGCCTGATTTTCGGCGTCGAGGCGCTGATCCGCTGGCACCACCCGGAGCACGGCACGGTCTCGCCGCTGCGCTTCATCGGGCTGGCCGAGGAAAGCGGCCTGATCGTCGCGATCGGAGAATGGGTGCTGCAGACCGCCTGCCGCCAGAACATGGCGTGGCGCCGCGCGGGGCTGGCCCCGATCTCGATGTCGGTCAACGTGTCGCCGCGCCAGTTCGAAGAGAAGCGGCTGGTCGAGCGCGTCGCCCTGGCGCTGCGGGACAGCGGCCTGCAGGCCGATTCGCTGGAACTGGAAGTGACCGAGAGCCTGATCATGCGCGACCTGGCGCAGTCGGTCGGCAAGATGCGCGAACTGAAGGCAATGGGCATCTCGCTGTCGATCGACGATTTCGGCACCGGCTATTCGAGCCTGTCGGCGCTCAAGTCGTTCCCGATCAGCAGCCTGAAGATCGACAAGACCTTCGTCAGCGAACTGGCGGACAACCCGGACGACCAGGCCATCGCGATGGCGGTCATCTCGCTGGGCCACAAGCTGAACCTGCGGGTGATTGCCGAAGGCGTGGAAACCGAGCAGCAATGCCGCTTCTTGCGCGACAACGACTGCGACGAGATGCAGGGCTACCTGTTCAGCCGCCCGCTGCCGCCCGACGAGGTGGCGGCCATGCTGCGCGCCCAGGACGCCCGCCTGCTCGCCGCCCCAACCGGCACGGAGGATCGCAATGTCGCTGCGGCCTGAACTTACCCGCCTGTTCGTCGGCTCGGACCCGCAGCTGCGGCGCCTGCTGCGCTACTGGGCCGCCACCGGCGTGCTGTACACGGTGTGCATGCTGATGATGTGCGTGCAAATCCGGAACGGCACCGCCGACCGCCAAGCCGGCACCTTCCTGATCTGGTTCGGCATGGCCGCCGTGTTTGTCTGCTACGTGCTGATCCGAGCCAGCAAAGTGCTGCGCATCCTGCCGTGGCAGCTGGCGGTGCTGCAGGCGCTGATCGCGCTCGGCTGCAACGTGGCCGCGTACTCGCTGTCCGGCCCGATCCGCGGCGCCTCGCTGATGCTGCTGCTGGTGGTGATCGTGTTCTGCACCTTCTCGCTGCGCCCGCGCGAAACGCTGGCGCTGTGCGCATTCACCATACTCGCGCTGAGCGGCACGATGGCATGGATGGTCCGGCATGACCCGCTGCGCTACCCGCTCGACGTCGAAGCGGTGCACTTCCTGCTGGCCACCATCTCACTGCTGGCGGTGGCGCTGCTGACCGGTGAAATGAGCAAGCTGCGCGTGCGCCTGAAGCGGCAGAAGGAAGAACTGCTGGCGGCGGTGGCGACCATCCGCAAGCTGGCCACGATCGACGAACTGACTTCGCTGGCCAACCGGCGCCACATGAACGAGGTGCTCGGCGCCGAAGAGCGGCGCGAATCGTCGCCCGGCAAGCCGGTCTGCATCGCGCTGCTCGACATCGACTTCTTCAAGAGCGTCAACGACCGCTACGGCCACGCCGGCGGCGACGCCGTGCTGCGCACCTTCGCCAGCGCCGCGCGCGCCGAACTGCGCGGCGACGACGTGCTGGCGCGCTGGGGCGGCGAGGAATTCCTGCTGATGCTGCCCGATACCGGGCTGGCCGAGGCGACTCTGGTGCTGCGCCGGATGGCGGCGCGGGTCGGCGCGATGCGCATCGGCGAACTCGATCTCGAACTGACCATCACCTTTTCGGCCGGGCTGGTTGAGCGCAACGGCGCCGAGCCGTTCGCCGACACCATCTTGCGCGCCGACCGCGCGATGTACGTCGCCAAGTCCTCCGGCCGCAACCAGGTGATCCCGATCGGCGCGCTGGCGGCTTAGGCCGGCCCGGCGGCTGCCTGCAGCCGCCGCACCACCGCCTGCGGCGTCGCTTCGACCATCATCAGCCCGGCGTGCTCGGCGCGCACGAAGCCTTCGGCCTGCTGGTGGCGGATAAAGCTCACCAGCCCATCGTAGAAGCCGTTCACGTTCAGCAGGGCCACCGGCTTGGCGTGGATGCCCAGCTGCGACCAGGTCAGCATTTCGAACAGCTCTTCCAGCGTGCCCATCCCGCCCGGCATCGCGATGAAGCCGTCCGACAGTTCGGCCATCATGGCTTTACGCTCATGCATGTCCTTCACCACGAAGATGCGCGTCAGGCCGGCGTGGCCCACTTCGCGTTCGACCAGCNNAGGGATCACCCCGGTCGCCTCGCCGCCGAGGCGCAGCACCTCGTCGGCGATCACTCCCATCAGGCCGACGTTGCCGCCGCCGTAGACCAGCCCGATGTTATGCTCGACCAGCACCTGCCCCAGCGCGCGCGCCGTGTCGGCGTACAGGGGGTTGACGCCAAACGAGGCGCCGCAATATACAGCGATTGATTTCATTGGTCCTCTAACTTGTTCTTTGCCGCCTCGATGTCGAGGCGTTCGGTGGCATCCTGCGGTTCGAGCGCCGCTGCCTCGCGGTACAGCCGGCGCGCCTCGTCGATTTTCTTCTTCCCCTCCATCAGCACCAGCGCATTGGCGTATTCGATGCGCCCGATCGCCGAGCCGGGATCGAGCTGGAGTCCCTGCAGGAAGGCCTTGTAGCTATCGTCGCGCCGCGCGCCGTAGGTCAGGCCGCCGATCAGCGCGCCGACGCTGCCGATGATCTCGGCGTGGTAGGCGCCGAGCGCGATGTGGGCGTCGGCGTGCATCGGGGCGAGCGCGATGGCCTTTTCCAGCCCGGCGCGCACTTTCGGCGCCAGCCCGTGCGCCAGCGCCTTGACGATCGAGATGCGCTGCGCATAACGCCCGATCGCGTATGCCTGCCAGAAGAAGCCGGCCGGGTTGTCGGGCTGCTCGGCCTGCTGGCGTTCGCAGCGCTCGGCCACTTCCTCAAACAGCGCCAGCCGCCTTTTCTCGCTCGGCTCCAGGTAGGTCGCGTAGATGCAGGTCGCCTTGTGCGCGACCGCATAGCCGTCGACCCCGACCGCAAGCCCCAGTTTGTAAGCCCGCTCGAAGTCGCCGGCATGGAACGCGATCCACGCATCGACCAGCGCCGCCTTTTTGGGGTACGGCTCGGCGTCGCCCAGGTGCAGCTGCTCCCAGGCGCGCTGCAGTCCGGCCGCGTCAAAGGCGTAGGCCGGGTCGTGGTACGGGAAAGGGGTCCATGCCATGCCGATCTCCTTGCTATGGTCAGTTCAGTTTCTTCAGGTATTCCTGCGACAGCTTCTCGAACAGCAGATGGGTATCGCCGCGCAGGTAAGGGCCTAGCATCGACAGCACCTGATAGCAGCCGCGCGCGAGCGCGTCCGACATCGCCTTCTGCTCGGTGTAGTTGCGCGGATTGCGCACGTATTCGTACGACAGCCAATAGGTGGCAACCACCACCATGTTGGTCGCCATCGCGTCGATCTGGGCGTCCGACGCTTCCAGCGACTGCTCGCTGCGCAGGTCGAGGCACAGCTGGCGCGCGACCTTGATCTTGTGCGCCAGGATCAGCTTGAAGTGCAGCTCGAGCTTGCGGTTGCGCGACAGCAGGTCGTTCAGGTCGCGGTAGAAAAATCGGTAGCGCCAGATCAGCTCGAACATCAGGTGCAGGTACAGCCAGACGTCCTCGATGTTGGAACGGCGCGAGTCGGGCACTGTCAGGATGCGCTCGATCTCCGCTTCGAACTGGACGAAGATCGAGTTGACGATGTCGTCCTTGTTGCGGAAGTGNNGATCACGGTGGTCGTGATGTTCGGCTCGCCAAACTCGTTAAACAGCCGCAAAGACAATTCGAGTATGCGTTCGCGGGTTCGGCGTGGAGCTTTTTGGAGCATAGCTGGCGGTGTGGGGTTTTTCTCTGACAAGCATAACACCGATGGCGGCTGGGCTGCGGGTCGCTGGGTGGCGGCCGTTGTACTATCGCTGATCGTCGCGAACGGCCAAGGTCAACAGCGGGGTCTGCCCCCGGGGTCAGACCCCAGACCCTCAGGCGTCGCTGGACGGCGTCGGACTGGACTTCCTGGCAGTAGGCTTGCGCGGCGCCGCTTTCCTGGCGGCGCCCTTGGCGGCAGTCGTCGCAGCCGCTTTCACCGCAGGCTTGCGCGCCGCCGTCTTGACGCGCGCCTTCGCCGGCGCCTTCTGGCCAGACAGCGCGGCGACCTGGTTGGCGAGCTGCTCGACCTGCCTGGTCAGCGCGTCGATATCCTTCCGGGTCGGCACACCGATGGCGCCGAGCGCGCGCATGACGCGGTCTTCGAACACCTGTTCCAGCTTGTCCCACGAACCGCTGGCCTGCTTGCTGACGCCATCGGCGACCTTGGTGACCGTGTCGGTCATGTCGGCCACGCGGTCTTCGCTCATTTCGCGGGTGCGCTTTTGCAGCGCGGTGCCTTCCTGGACCAGCTTGTTGAACACCCGGCCGCCCTCTACCTGCGCCTTGGCGAACGCGCCCAGGCCGGCCTGCCATATCTGGTGGGCGGAAGCACGCACCGCGTCGGACAGCTGCTTGTCCTCGTCCTTTATCAGATCCTTGAGTTTCTTGACCATGCTGATCTCCTGTCGTATTTTTTCGGTGCCGGCGCTGCCCGATCAGGCCATTTTAGACAGCAAAACTAGAGATCGGGTTCTAAAGCGGCGGCGCGCGCGGCCTGCACGCGGAATCCTTCGCGCAGGCTGGCGCGCAGCTCGGCGCCGTCCCACGGCTTGGCGAAATAGCGGTCTATCTCGCCCCTCTCGATCGCCTCGGTGACCGGCTCGAAGTCGGCCAGCGCGGTCAGCATGATGCGGTAGCAGCCCGGACGCAGCTGGCGGCTGCGCTTGAGGAAAGCGGTGCCGCTCATCAGCGGCATGCACTGGTCGCACACGATCACCTGCACATCGTGGCGCTCCAGCAGTTCGAGTCCTGCCGCCGCCGTCTGCGCGGTCAGGATCGTATAGCCTTCCTCGCCGAGGAAATCGGCCAGCACGACGAGCATGAAGGCGTCGTCGTCGACAATCAGCAGGGTCCCGGCAGCCGGCTTTTCTGCCTGCGCCGACGGCAGGAAGGGTTCGAGTTCGGCCACAAACTGCTCCGGCTCGATCGGCTTGCCGATATAGCCGTCGAAACCGGCCTCCATCAGGCGCTCGCGGTCGCCCACCATCGCCAGCGCGGTCACCGCCAGCACCGGGATCCTGGATAACTGAGGATCGCGCTTGAGCATGCCGACCACGCCGTAGCCATCGAGCTTGGGCAGGTGGACATCGCACAGGATCAGGTCGGGGCTCGCCTCGCGCGCCAGCCGCACCCCGCTCTCGCCGTCGAACGCCATCAGCGGCTCGTGGCCGAACGCCGTCAGCAGGTAGGTCATCAACTCCATGTTGGCGGGGTTGTCTTCGATGATGAGGATGCGTGCCGCCACCTGGAATCCTGAGGGTGAGGAATGAAGTCACCAGCTTACCCCCAAGCCGCCGGTTTTGTCCACGCGGCTTCAGCCGGCCGGGGGCAGCGCCTCCAGTTCGCGCATCACGAGCGCCAGCACGCGCCGGTTGCGCCCCATCGCCACGTGGCCGACGCCGCCCATTTCGATATTGTGGGCGCCGGCCAGGAAGCTCGAGGTCTGCGGCGATATGATGTTGTCGTGGTGGGTGTAGATCGAGGTGACCAGCGCGCGCGCGGCGGCGCTTTCGCCGGCAGCCAGGGCGCGCAGCCAGTCGCTTTCGAGGCCGTCGGCGGGGCCGGCGCGGCGCATCTGGGCCGCATTGCGGCCGACGCCGAAGCTGGCGAGGCAGGTGCCGTGGTGCGGCGTGCCGAGCGTGATCACGCGCGCCACCCGCGCCGTGCCATGCTTGCGCAGCCAGGCGCGCGCCACCAGCCCGCCCATGCTGTGGGCGACGATCACCAGCTTGGACGCGCCGGTGTCCGCGCACAGCTTTTCCGCCGCGCGCTGCACCAGCGGCACGTAGTCGTCGATGTCGCAGGTGATCGGCTCGAGGTCGAGCGTGGCATGGCTGATGCGGGCGGCGTCGAGTAGCGGCGTCAGGTGGTCCCAGTAGCCGCTGTTGCAGCCATACCCGTGCAGCAGCAGCACCGGCGGCCTTGGCGACCCTGCGTAGATGGTCTGGCGCGGCGCCGCGCGCGGCATGCTCCACGACGACTGCAGCATCGACGCGGCGAACTCTTCACCGAACAGGCGCAGCCAGCCCGCAGCGTCCAGCGCAAATTCGGCCGGGGTGGCGCTGGCGGAGCGCGCGCTCATGATGAAGTTATTCGAGAAGATCAGCAGGCGCACCAGCAGCACGGCGCCCAGCCCGAGCGCCAGCGCAGCCCAGCGGTTCACGCCCAGCCAGCGCCATGCTGCGGCCCCGATGGCGAGCGCCGCCACCGCCTGCAGCAGCAACAGGCCGCGCAGCAGCAGGCGCGCGCTCATATCATGCGGCCACGCGCGGCGCCGGCTTGCCGGTCAGCGCATGCGCCAGGCCGCTGGCCAGGCGCGCGCTGATCCCGTAGATCGACAGCTGCGGATTGGCGCCGAGCGAAGTCGGGAACAGCGACCCGTCATGTACCGACAGGTTGCGCACGCCATGATAGCGGCCATCCTGGCCGACCAGGCCAAGCCGGTCGTCGTCCGACATCGCGCAGCCGCCCATCACGTGGGCCGACACCAGCCGCGTAATGTGGGCCTTCAGCGGCAGCGCCGCGATGCCCTGCTTCGCCGCGGCCCAGCTGGTGTAGCGTTCGGCCAGTTCGTGCACCGGTTGTACCGACTTCGCGCCCGCGGCGAACTGGATCTCGGCCATCGACAGCAGCGCGCGCCGCACGCCATCCCAGACGAAAGGGGTGATCGGATAGTCGAGCACCGGCGCGCCATTTGCCTGCAAGGCCACGCTGCCGCCGCGCGACTCGGTGTGAAAGCCGTCGCGCAGCAGCGCCAGCAAGGCATGTGCGTACGGGAACTGCTGCATCATCTGCGCGTGGGCCTCGCCGAAGCCGGCCAGCGTGGTCGCCAACAGCAACGGATGCAGCGGCGGCGCTTCCAGCTTGTAGCCGATGGCGCCGTTAATCGGAGCGGTCTGGAGGAAGTGATCCGAATAGATGGACTGCGGGGCGCCCGCGTAACCGTCGACGCGCTGTTCGAATACGGCGCCCGAGACCACGGTCGGATGCAGGAAGGTGCGGGTGCCGAGCAGGCCGCGCGGGTTCGGCGCGTACGAACGCAGCAGCAGGCCCGGCGTGTTGATGGCGCCGGCGGCCACCACGAAGTGCCTGGCGCGCAAGGTCAGCGTGTGGCCGGTCGGAGCCAGTCCGTCGGCGCCCAGCGCGCTGCACAGCAGGCGGTCGACCTTGTCGCCCTTGAAGAACAGTTTGTCCGCGCGCGCGCGGGTCACCAGCGTGGCCTTGTGGTCCAGCGCCGACGGGATGGTCGTCACCAGCATCGACTGCTTGGCGTTGGTCGGGCAGCCCATGCCGCAATAGCCGAGGTTCCAGCAGCCCTTTACATTGCGGCTGATGGCGCCGGTCGGAATTCCCAGCCTCGCCGCACCGCGCCGCAGCAGGTCGTTGTTCTCGTTGGGCTGCGTCAGCCAGGGACTGATGCCCAGGCGCTGCTCCATCATCTCGAACCATGGCGCCATCGCCGCGGACGAGTAATCGGCCAGGCCGAAGTGCTTTTGCCAGTATGCGAGCGTGGCGTCCGGGGTGCGGAAGCTCGAGGTCCAGTTGACCGTGGTCGATCCGCCCACGGTGCGGCCCTGCAGGATGTTGATCGCCTTGTCGCGCGTCTTGCGCGCGGCCGACTCCTGGTACAGGGCCGGATAGGCCTCGGCCTCACGCATCTTGAAGTCCCTCGACGACTTCAGCGCGCCCTCCTCGACGATCACCACCTTGAGGCCGGCGAGCGCCAGGATCTCGGCCGTGACGCCGCCGCCGGCGCCGCTGCCGACGATCACGACATCGGCCTCGATGGTACGGCTGGCCTGCAGCGCGGCGCCGTCGATGACGTCCCAGCCGCGCGCCAGTCCCGCCTGGATCGGGTCCGGAATGGCGGCCGTCATGCGCCCAGCTCCTTGTCCGGGCCGGGGTAGCCGATCGCCGCCCAGCTGGACGGGTCGGCATACCAGGCGCCCAGCACCAGGTCGTGCAGCGCATGGTAGGCCACTTGCAGCGTGGCGAAACGGTGCGTGCGCCAGTTTTGCAGGAAGGCGCCGACCTGCTCCGCGGTGGCGCCCGGCCAGTCGTTCGGCACGCCGGCCAGGTAGCGGCGCGCCGGTCCCAGCGCGAGCAGGCCGAACAGGTCCTGGATCTCCTTCTGGGTGGTGAGCGGCAAGCCGAGGATGGCCTGGTGGACGCGCGCGGTGGCGGCCGGGATCGCGGCGCTGTCAGGCGGGAGCGCGCTGGCCAGCATGGCCGGCACGATGGCGTCGATGGCGGCGCGCGCCGCGCCGTCGAGCACGAAGCGGTTCGGCGGCGGCGCGGAATGCGTGAAACGATAGATGCCGCCGCCGGCTGCCAGCGCCAGCGCCGCCAGCACGCCCGTAGTCAGGAATCTCCTGCGCGATAACGCCATGTGGACCGCCCCATGCTTGTTTTTTTTCCAGTGTACGCGAAAGCATCCGCCCCGCGGCGGCGCAAAACTAGAGCCTGCCGTCTAGCGCCTGGCCAGCTTCAGGATCTGGCGCGCGATGCCGCGCAGGATGTTGACTTCCTCGGTTTCGAGCTGGGTGCGGGCGAACAGCCGCTTCAGGCGCGGCATCAGCTTTTTCGGGTTGTCGGCGTCGAGGAAATCGATCGCCACCAGCGCCTGTTCCAGGTGCGCGTACATGCCGTCGACCTGGGCCAGGCTGGCGGCGGCGCCGTGGAATCCGATCACGCTGGGCGCGGCCACGTCCGGCTCGGTCGCCATCCGGCATTCGTAGGCCAGCACCTGCGCCGCCTGCGCCAGGTTCAGCGACGAATAGTTCGGGTTGGCCGGGATATTGATCAGGACATTGCATTGTTCGACGATGTGGTTCGGCAGGCCGAAACGCTCGTTGCCGAACACGACAGCCGTGACCAGGTCGGCCTGCCCTTCGACGTGGCCGGCGATGTGGCCGGCAAAGGTACGCGGGGTCCACACCGGCGGCGAAAACTCGCGCAGCCGGGCCGACACCGCGGCGGCGAAGTTGCAGCCTTCGAGCGCCTGGCCGATGTCGCCGACGATGCGGGCGCCTCCCAAGACATCCTGCGCGCCGCTGGCGAAGGCGATCGCCTCGGGGGCCGCGAGCGCGTCGGGAAAGCGTGGATTGACCAGCACCAGGTCGCTGAAACCCATGGTTTTCATGGCGCGCGCGACCGCCCCGATGTTGCCGGCGCGGCTAGTTTCGACCAGCACGAAGCGGAGCCGATTAAAAACAGACATGTTGATTTCGGGCTGGTTCATTTAAAATAGCGCTACCGCGCAGTTCGATCAGGAAAAATTCAAGGGCACTCAGGCCCGCGATTCTAACCATTTCGCCGCCGCACCGCTCTTTAATTCACTCTTGTTCATTATCGTTCACGGCGCCGACGGCGCGGTGGCGTTAGCGTTCTTACAACGGAAGCTTATCATGCACCCAATGCTCAATACGGCGATCAAAGCCGCTCGCCGCGCCGCCACCGTGATCAATCGCGCCGCCTTCGACGTCGATCGCATCGCCATCACGGAAAAACAACACAACGACTTCGTCACCGACGTCGACCAGGCAGCGGAACAGGCCATCGTCGAGACCTTGCTCAAGGCCTACCCCGACCATGCGATCCTCGCTGAAGAGTCCGGTGCTTCCGCCAACATGAACGACGAGAGCGAATTCGCGTGGATCATCGATCCGATCGATGGCACCACCAACTTCATGCACGGCTACCCCAACTATTGCGTCTCGATCGCGCTGNNATCGCGCTGCAGCAGCGCGGCATCATCACCCAGGCGGTGATCTACGACCCGGTGCGCAACGACCTGTTCACCGCATCGAAGGGCGCCGGCGCCTTCCTGAACGACAAGCGCATCCGCGTCACCAAGCACGACCGCATCGCCAACACCCTGCTCTCGTCCGGC
>CXWL01018512.1_pt1 | contig 13901 bp, 13 predicted proteins | sample 590931 | NCBI WGS metagenome assembly CXWL01 (sample SAMEA3498368, study PRJEB10139) | groundwater metagenome | biome: water well; material: biofilm material | place: Germany | collected 2015-04-27 | reverse complement strand
ATCGTCTCGCGAGCCAAGAAGTATGCGGTCAAGCGAGCCATTGCCGGGGAACGGAAGGGGCTGAAGGCCGAGGATCTCATGCGTGCGATTCGAGATGAGTTTAAGGAGCATGAAGATCTCCCGAATACCACTAACCCCGATGACTGGGCGAAAATCGCTGGCAAGAAGGGTGAAAAGATTGTCCATGTGCGCACGATTGCGTCAGGGACGACAGAGGCCCGCCAAATCGAGACTATTTCAACCGGGCATTATTTCTAGATCAGGGTAGACGTTAAAGAGGAGTAGCGTGCAGCGCGTACTTGGAACCGAAACGGAATTCGGCGTCGCCTCTTCGGATGCCGATGCGATTGATCCGGTGTCTTTATCCATCCAGATGATCGGGCACTACTCCAAGATCCCCGCCCCGCAGGCTCTATGGGACTATGAGAACGAAAATCCTCTTGTTGATGCGCGAGGGTTTGAGGTCGATGGGGAACGGGAACGGCCTGGACCAGACTATAATCGGTCTCTGAATAAGCCGCTACAAAATGGAGCTCGACTGTATGTCGATGGGGCCCATCCGGAGTTTTCAACGCCAGAATGTACCAACCCACGCGATATCGTGGCGTATGAGCGTGCGGGCGAACGTATTCTCGCCGATTGTGTGAAGAATCTTGGCCTCGCGCGTGGGCGAGGGAGCTTCGTCGCCTACAAAAATAACTCCGACGGGAAGGGCAATAGTTACGGGTATCACGAGAACTACCTGGTGTCTAGGAAGGTGCCGTTCGACCGGATCGTACAGGTGCTGATCCCCTTTCTGGTGACTCGTCAGATTTATGCTGGAGCCGGGAAAGTCGGGTTTGAGAACCAGACTGACTCGGCCACCTACCAAATCTCCCAACGGGCTGATTTTTTCGAATGCTTGGTCGATTTGAATACGATGATCCGACGGCCCATCGTGAACTCCCGCGACGAGCCGCATGCCGATCCCGCAAAATATCGTCGACTCCATGTCATTGTTGGAGACGTCAACATGGCCGAGTTGTCCACCTACCTGAAGGTGGGCACGCTGGCGATCATCTTAGACATGCTGGAGAATGGGGCGGAGTTTCCCAAGATTGAATTACAGGACCCGGTTCGAGCCATCAAACAGGTTTCCCGAGACCTGCAGATGAACTCCACGTTACGACTGTTCGGTGGGCAAGCCACGTCGGCGATTGAGGTTCAACGCCGTTATCTTAAAGCGGCCATGGACTATTATGCGTGTCATGACATCTCACAAATTACCAAAGATGTGTTGGTACGGTGGGAAGAGGTCCTCGAGAAACTCGAAGTGGATCCGCTTCAACTTGAACGCGAATTGGATTGGGTAGCGAAGTTACAGTTAATTCGTTCCTATATGGATCGAAAAGGCTGTGGTTGGGATGATTCGCGTGTTCGACTGATGGATCTCCAATACCACGATGTGCGGACAGAGAAGGGGTTGTATTTTGCCCTTGAACGCTCGAACCGGATTGAGCGGTTGGTCCATGAGGCGGAGATCGTCCGAGCACTCGAGCATGCACCTTGTGATACGCGTGCGTACTTCCGTGGCGCATGTCTCAAGAAGTTTCCTCATGCGATTTATGCAGCGAGCTGGACTTCTGTGTTGTTCGATATCGGGAATGCCAAGGTGAAGAGGATTCCCCTGATGGATCCCCTTCGAGGCACCGAATCGTTAACGCGTGAGCTTCTTGACCAGGCAGACTCCGCTCAGTCGCTGCTGAACCGGCTAACGTCCTAATGTCGTGCTGTGGTGACGACCCCCTTTGGTCGTGCCATTCATATCAGATTCACCCAGGTAGGCTAAGCCCATGAGTGACTTTTTATCGTCTGCCTTCGCGGGATCAAGTTTTTTTGATTATCTGAACCGTCACTACCCTGACCTCACACCTATGGGGCGATGGGGAGGGCAACTCCATGGAGACTCGCGCTCGTCTGAAGGCGGGCACGGACAGACCGTGAGTGCTCCCCATGGCACTACGGTGTTGGCCCTCAAGTTTAACGGCGGCGTGATCATTGCGGGAGACCGCCGAGCGACCGAAGGGTTTCAGATTGCGGATCGTCGAATTGAGAAGGTCTTTACGATCGACGAGCACTCGGCCATGGCGATTGCAGGAACCGCCGGACCTTGTATCGAAATGGCAAAGTTGTTTCGGACGGAGCTTGAACACTACGAGAAATTGGAAGGCATGTGTCTGTCGTGCGAAGGGAAGGCCAATAAGCTAGGACAAATGGTCAAGGCTAATCTCCCTCTGGTGTTTCAGGGACTGGTCGTGATTCCCCTCTATGTGGGCTATGATCTCAAACGGGGCGAAGGGCGCATTTTTAAGTATGACGTCACAGGGGGACGTTACGAAGAATCCGAGTATCATGCGATTGGTTCTGGCGGCAAGGATGCGCGGCATGCCTTGCGAGAGCGTTTCCGAAAACAACTGGGCGAGGACGAGGCTCTGCGAGTGGCGTTGTTGGCTCTCTGGAATGCGGCGGAGGAAGATGTCGGGACTGGTGGCCCTGATCTTCTCAGGGGTATTTTCCCCACAGCAAAGTTCGTCACCGCATCTGGTGTGGCCGATGTCCCACCTGATCGGGTACACGACGTGTATCTGAGCCTAATAGAAGAGCGTGGAAAGGACCGCTAGCAATGCCGTTTCCCTACTATGTGTCTCCTGAACAGGTCATGCAAGATAAGGCTGAGTATGCCAAAAAGGGCATTGCGAAAGGCCGGTCGATCATAACGATAGAATATGATCAGGGTGTGTTGCTTGTCGCCGATAATCCTAGTGCGTCGCTCTATAAGATTTCAGAGATTTACGACAACATCGCCTTTTCCGGAGCGGGGAAATACAGCGAGTTCGAGAATCTTCGTAAGGCAGGTATTCGGCATGCCGATGTGAAGGGGTTCACCTATAGCCGAGAAGATGTAACGGCGCGGTCGCTGGCCAACTCCTATTCTCAGACCTTGGGCACGATCTTTAGTCAAGAATTAAAGCCCTTGGAGGTCGAGATTGTCGTCGTGCAGGTTGGGGAGGTTGGGGCGCCCAATGAGCTTTATCGAATTTCCTTTGACGGCAGTTTGTTTGATGAGCATGGGGTGGCTGTCATCGGGGGCCGATCTGAAGCGATCCACAGCTATTTAAAGGATCGGTACAAGGGGGTCGTACTTCCTTTGGTCGGTGCTCTGACTTTGTGCGTGTCGGCCCTGGAAAGTGTGACGAATCAGCAGTTGCCGGTCGAAGGGGTTGAAGTGGCGGTGCTGGATCGCGCTCGGCCCGGTAGAAAGTTCCGGCGTCTGTCTGCGACTGAATCTAAGCAGCTGCTCGCGCAAGCCTCATCGTAAGTTTCCCTCCCTGCTTTTTGTTTATGGGGCTGGCGGAGCTGCCAACTCTCCCGGACCAGGTGTATCGCATGGGACCACGCATATTCGGTTTAGAAAACGAATACGGACTCATTTTCTCCCCTAATGGGCGAATCTATCTGCCCATGGAAAAAGTATTGGGCTATATCTTCGAAGGTCTCATTCCCAACAGCTGGCCCTCGAACGCATTTCTGGCGAATGGCGCACGGTTCTACCAAGACACAGGATGTCATCCTGAATACGCCACACCCGAATGCGACCAGATCCTCGATCTGGTCGTCCACGACAAGGCGGGGGAACGGCTTTTGGAGGCCTGTTTGCCAGCTGCCGAAGAACGCTTGAAAGAAGAGGGCCTGTCCGGTCAGATCTATATCTTCAAAAACAACACGGATTCTTTGGGGAATACCTACGGCTGCCATGAAAACTACCTGATGCGCCGGGATGTCGATTTTTGGAAGGTGACCGAGCAGCTGATTCCTTTCTTTGTGACTAGACAGATTTATACCGGTGCCGGGAAGGTGTTGAAGGTATCGGGGAAGCCGCAATATTTCATCTCCCAGCGAGCGCAGCACATCCACGAGAAGACGTCCTCCTCCACGACCTCGTCGCGGAGTATTATCAATACGAGGGACGAGCCGCATGCTGACGCGGAAAAATATCGGAGGCTGCATATTATCGTGGGCGATTCGAATATGTCGGAATATACCTCCTATTTAAAAATCGGGACGGCGGTCTTGGTCCTCTCGATGATTGAAGACGGGTATGCGGTGATGGGTATGGAGTTGGAGGATTCCGTGAAGGCGATTCGGGATATTTCACGGGATCCGACGCTCAAGAAAATGGTGAAGCTGGACGATGGTCGGCAGTTCAGCGCGCTTGACATCCAACGCGTCTATTGGGAACGAGCGCAGGCCTACCTTCAGACAGAATCTCATGAGCCCGTTTTTGCGGATATCCACCAACAATGGGGAGCCGCGCTGGATCAATTGGATCAAGATCCCATGCGAATGTCTCGTCAGGTGGATTGGGTCAGCAAGAAACTCATGCTGCAATCGTACATCGACAAAAAAGAGTGTGGATGGGATGATCCCCGAGTCTTTCTGATGGATTTGCAGTACCACGATGTCAAACGCGGTCGGGGGCTCTACTATCTCATGGAGGCGAATGGGCTCATGGATCGGATGGTGGACGAACAGGCGGTGCAACGAGCGATGTCCGTTCCTCCACAAACGACTCGTGCAAAAGTTCGTGGTGACTTCATTCGCTTCGCTCGAGCCAAGAATCGCTCCTACACGGTGGACTGGACCTATCTGAAGCTCAACGGGTATTGGGAGGAGACCATTCTCTGCATGGATCCGTTCAGTCCGGTCAATCGACGGGTGGAAGAGTTGGTTTCGCAAGTCTCGGGCCTCCGGTACTATCGAACCTGAAAGGATGTTCCTTGATATGCGACGAATCTCCAGACGCGCGGTGTTACGCCTGTTTTCCTGTGTGTTGGTCCTACTGAGCATGTTTCCGGTGGATATTCATCCGGGAAGCCTACATTCGGCCAAAGGTGGGGATGGGCAGTTCAGCGGACGGCAGGGACAAGTGCTGTTGGTGATGCTGCCGGTTCAAGGGGAACCTCTACGCGTCGTTGGTCAGTTTCTTGAGCGGGAGATTCCGTTTTTCCCTGCGGTGAGTCAGATGAAGGATTCGTATGCCTTTTCTGGGCTCCTCGGTCTCGATATGGAAGATAAGCCGGGTGCCCACGAACTCCGTGTGGAGGTGTCATATCCTGACCATCAGGAGCGTCGGAGTTACCAGGTGCTGGTGATGAAAGAAAAATTCCGCGTTGAGCATATTACGGTCCCGAAGGAGAAGGATCAGCTCGATGAACAGGCCGTTGAACGCTATAAAGCGGAGCAGGTCCAAGTGCGAGAGGTGCTTCAGGCCGTCTCTGCCGACCGACTGTGGGAGGGCGTATTTGTTGAGCCGGTGAGGGGAATGGCCACAGGGAAGTTTGGAAGTTTACGAGTGATCAATGGGACTCCGCGACGGCCCCATAATGGTGAAGACATTCCCGCTCCGACAGGGACGGATGTCAAAGCGATGAACACGGGGGTCGTCCGGCTTGCTGTTGATCATTTGTTCCCTGGCAAGGGAGTGATTGTTGATCATGGTCTCGGGTTCTATTCCATGTATTTTCATCTGTCCGAGATTCTTGTCCAACCTGGACAAGCAGTCACCAAAGGGCAAGTGATTGGGAAAGTCGGCGCGACGGGGCGTGCGACGGGGCCACATTTGCACTGGGGCGTCAGTCTGAATCGAGCGCGCGTGAATCCCTATGCCTTTTTCAAGCTTCCCCTTGAGGGCCGGTAGGATCCGGCTGAGTGGTTTTCCTTGCCCACTTTCTTCAGTCATCAGATGTGGCCCCAGAAATTCTGACAGGCCGATAAGTGAGAGTCTTGCTCAACATGAACCCGTGCGAGCACGGAAGGCACAGGAGCAAGCCGACGAAGAGGATGAGACGGAATCACCGCGGCAGCATTCAAAGCCAAGATTGCGTTGGTGGCCTTGAAGGGCGACAAGGCCCTGGCGGAATGAGCGCAGCAATTTGACGTGCACCCCAATTACTGACCCGGTTACCATAGAGTGCGTGTTTGTCTTCACGGCCTAATCGGCACCCTTTAGTAAAGCGGGCATAATGGGGGAACATACTGCGCACTATTTACCGACCCCTTCAGTAAATGACGGAGTGGAAGCAATAGATGCTGGAACGTGCCGCAGAGGTGTCGGGCGACGTGGAGCTGCCAGTCGGCACCCCGCCAAACCGGACCTCAAGGTCCTGCATGCGAAAATTGGCCAACTCACGCTGGAGCCTGATTGTTGAGAAGGCGCGCACACCAAGGCGGGACGGCTGAGCGCAAGACGATGATCACCCGAGCCCACAGGTTGCCGATTGCCCGGCAATGCCGGACCCTGCAACGGGCACGCTCCACCGCCTATGACCAGCCACGCCCGGTGTCCGATCTCGACCTCGCTCTCATGCGCCCCGCATCGACGACTGGCACCTCGACCACCCGTTTGCCGGTGCCAGGATGCTGCGAGACCTGCTCGCGCGTGGAGTGTCCTAACTGGGGCGCACGCACGTGTCCACCCTCATGGCGCGCATGGGCCATTGAGGAGCTGTATCGCAAACCCAACACCAGCAAGCGGCATCCGGCGCATCCAGTGCATCCCTACCTGTTGCGCAATCTGACGATCACCCGTTCTAACCACGTGTGGGCGGTGGACATCACCGACATCCCGATGTAACGAGGGTTCGTCTCCCTGTTCGCCGTGATAGGCTAGGCGAGCCGCCAGGTGCTGTCGTGGCGTCTGGCCAACACGCTGACCCCAGACTTTTGTAAGGACGCGGTGTAGGAAGCCTTGAACCGCTACGGCACACCGGCCATCTTCAATATCGACCAAGGCTGCCAGTTTGCTAGCCTGGACTTCACGGGCCTGCTGAAGGACCACGTATCCAGATCAGCATGGATGGACAAGGCTGCTGCGGGACAACGTGTTCATGGAACGACTGTGGACGAGCGTCACATACGAGGAGGTGTATCTCCACGCGTACGACACACCGTCAGCGCGCCAATCATGGCTTGGCACGCTATCTGAACTGTTACAACCATCGGAGACCACATGCGATGCTTTATCGGAAAATCCCGGTTGAGTATGATGACGCAAGCTGGCTCACGCTGCCCCACGCAGCGTCCCTGGCGGCCACCCAAACTCCCCCACCTTGAACGATGGTACGGGCGCCTGATTCGAGGCGCTGGACGGCGGGACGTTACGCTTCTCTCTCACCAACACGAGGGAGGCAGGAGTGAACGTCTTGAAAGCACATCTACGCATCACCATCGAGACGCTGCTCAGACGCGGCGTGGGGTAGCGGGAGATCGCGCGGCGTACCGGGGTGGATCGCAAGACCATCCGGCGCTATGCGCGCGTGGCACAGTCACCAGAGGTGGCCACCGGCTCTGATCGGAACGACGGCCAAATTCCCCCACCCCGGCCACCGGCTGAGCCTTACCTCCTCGCCCGCAAGGACGTGTCGGCGTGCGAACCGCACCGGGCATGGATCGAGGCACAGGTGGCGCTCGGGCGCAACGCGGTGAGCCTCTTTCAGGACCTGGTCGAGAGCCCCCGAGCGCTTCGACGTGCTGGAGTTCTTGCCTGGGGAGGAGGCGCAAGTCGATTACGGCCAGGGCGCCCCGACGCGGATCAAGTCTGGCAAGTACCAGCGGCACTACCTGTTCGTCATGACGTTGAAATGCTCGGGCAAGAGCTTCCGGACGGTCGTGTGGAAGACCGATCAGGAGGTCTGGGCGCAGCTCCACGAGCACGCCTTCCGTGCCTTTGGCGGGTACTGTCAGTACGTCGTGTTGGACAACCTAAAAGAGGGCGTGCTCCGCCCCGATTTGTACGAACCGGGGTTGAACCCGGTCTATGCCGCGCTGCTCTCGCATTACGGCGTGGTGGCCGATCCGTGCCGGGTCCGCGACCCCAACCGCAAGGGCACGGTGGAGAGCGCGATCCAGCACACCCAAGGCACGGCCTTGAAGGGGCGCCGGTTCGAATCCCTCGACGAACAGCACGTGTGGCTGGCGCACTGGGAGGAGCGCTGGGCGGCGCGGCGCATCCACGGGCGCAAGAAGCGCCAGGTGTTGGAGCTGTATCAGGAGGAGCAGCCCCATCTTCGGCCCTTGCCGCTTGAGGGCTTTCGCCTGTTCAAGCCAGGCGTGCGCACCGTGGATGACGCCGGGCTCGTGCAGGTCGAGGGATCCTACTACGCGGCCTTGCCCGCCGCGCGGCACAGCACCGTCACCATGCGCATCTATGCGCGCGATCGAGATTCTCGATGCCGGGGGCCAGGTGCTGCGCCGGCACGAGAAATCGCATCGCAAGGGCGCGTTCATGATCGACGGCGCGGATCGGATCTTCAACCCTTCGCGCGAGAGGGCACGCGTGCTCGCGCGCGTGGAACAGATTGGGCCGCGCACGGCGGCGTTCGCCCGCGAGATGTTCGCCCGCCTGGGCCGTCCGGGAACCCGGGCGATCTATGGCCTGGCGAGCCTCGCGCGCACCTACACACGCGGGGACATCGAAGCGGTGTGCGGGCGCCTGTTCGATGCGCAGTGTCTCTCCTATGCCGCCGTCAAGGGTGCGCTCGCACGCCAGGCCGTAGTGGTCCCCGCCGCCGCGCCCGCGCTCACGCAATCGGGTCCGGCCATTCGAGCCATTACCGAGTATCAATCGTTCTGGGAGATGCACGCCCAGACTCACCCACAGGAGGACACGGATGACGATGTCAATCACTGAACTAGAACGGGCGCTGCGCGGTCTGCGACTGTCTGGCATGGGCGCGACGCTGCACGCACGCGCGCTGCAAGTGGCCAGTCACGAGATGGATTTCATCGAGGCGTTCTCGTGGCTGGTGCAAGCCGAACTCGACCGCCGCCGCTCACGGCTGCTTGAGCGGCGCTATGCACTCTCAGGGCTGCCCGAGCGCAAAGACCTCAAGGCCTTCGACTGGAGCTACAACGCGCGACTGCCCAAACGCGCGGTGCTCGAACTGGGCACGCTGAAATTCCTCGACGCCAAGGAGGACCTACTGCTCATCGGTCCGCCCGGCACGGGCAAGAGCCACGTCGCCAAGGCGCTGGCGCTGCTCGCCGTGCAGCGCGGCTACAAGGTCCTCTACCGCGAAGCCCATCAGCTCATCGAGGACCTCGCCGAAGCGCGCGAACTGGGCGAGATCCGCAAGTGCCGCCATCAATTGAAGGCCGCCGAACTCTTGCTCATTGATGACTTGTTCCTGCGAAAGCTCCCCGCGCACGCTGGCGATGAACTCGCCGAAGTCCTGATGAGCCGCTAGGAGAAGGCCTCGACCATCGTCACCTCGAACCGGCCCTTCGAGGACTGGGCACACCTGCTCGGTGACGCGGTGGTCGTCACGCCGCTACTCGACCGCCTGATGCACCACGGCACCTGCTGAAGTTCGAGGGCAAGAGCTGGCGGCTGAAGGAAGCCGCGGCGCGGGTTGCAAATCGCGCGACAGTCGAATAAAGTCCCCCCGTCCCGCCACCGCGGGTGGGGGAGTTTGGGGTGGCCACAGGTGGAGGAGTTTGAGGTGGCCGCCAGGGCAGCGTAGGCCATAACCGGCAGGACTTCACTTATGGAACAGGAAAATCTGTCCAAACAAATGGGACCACCTCTATCTCTGCCTTTTCTTGATCTCAGCTAATCAGGCGAAAATCATATCCGTTTAAGGCATGTGTGAGGTTGGTAGGTCTCGATAGATTCGTGGCACGCGAGGACCAATGCCGCAGAGGACCTCATAGGCGATAGTGCCGGTCAATGACGCGATCTCATCGGCGGTAATCGACTCGGTTCCTTGAGACCCAATCAGAATGACGTCATCACCCCGGTGAATGTTTGGGATACCGGTCACATCGATCATGGTCATATCCATGCAGACACGCCCAACAATCGGTGCTCGGCAGCCCTTCACGAGAACAGTGCCTCGATTTGAGAGGGCACGGCTAAAGCCATCTGCATAACCGATAGGGAGCACTGCGATGCGGGACTCTTTTGGGGTAATGTGGGTGCCGTTGTAACTGACGCTGGATCCAGCAGGAACCGAACGGAGTTGGAGCACTTTGGTCTGAAGTGTCAGAATCGGTCGGAGGGGTGTGGGGATAGCTGATGGTGTGGAGTCGGATGGTTGGTAGCCATAGAGCATCAAGCCTGGGCGAACCATGTTGAAGTGGGATTGGGGATGGAAGAGAATCCCCGCGCTATTGGCCGCATGGGCGATGGGAGGCATGCATCCCGCTGTCCCCAGTTTCTGAAGAACGGCGGAAAACTTTTTAAGTTGACGGTCGGTATAGGCATGATTGGAGTTGTCTGCATCGGATAAGTGTGTCATCAGCGCCTCAGTCTTTAAGAGATGCTGGAATGGAGCAGAGCTGATGAGGGGGAGAACCTGGCTTGGATGAACGCCAAGACGGTTCATTCCTGTTTCGACCTTGATATGGACGGGGTAAGGCGCGTTATTAGGTGGAAGCCAACGAGCGAATTCCTCCGCCACCTCGATGTCGAAAATGATGGGTGTCAGCCGATGGGCAATCACTTCAGGGAACTGTGAAGATAAGAGCCCACAAAGGACTAAGATGTCCTGAGAAATACCTGCTTCGCGAAGAGCAATCCCTTCTTCAAGGGTGGCTACGCCGAAGTGACGGATGCCGCCAAGGGCTAGTGCCTGACAGATGGGAACGGCTCCATGCCCGTAGGCATTGGCCTTCACTACGGCCAAGATATCAGTTGTTTGAGAGAGATAATGACGAATCAGGCTGAGGTTATGAGAAAGCCCTGAGAGATTGATGACCGCGACGGTAGGAGAGGTCTGCACTCGATTGCACTCACATCACGATATAGGAAGATATCCACGATGCTTAGATTTCAAATATCTCTTCATCCTTCTTCTTGACGATCTGGTCGACTTTCTGAACATACTGATCTGTCAATTTCTGAATCTCCGTTTCGGCTTTGCGCAGATCGTCCTCGGTCAGTTGCGAGTCTTTTTGTAAACTTTTCAACTCTTCATTGCCATCTCGGCGGAAGGTTCGCAGTTGGACTTTCACCTCCTCGCCATATTTCTTGCAGACTTTACTGAGGTCCTTCCGGCGTTCCTCGGTTAAGGGGGGCATGGCCAGTCGAATAAGTTTTCCATCGTTCGAGGGATTGAGGCCAAGCCCTGAGGCTTGAATGGCTTTTTCGATTTCTTTGATCAGCGCAGGTTCCCACGGTTGAATCGTGATGAGACGACTCTCAGGGACGGCAAGATTCGCAACCTGTTTGAGTGGCATAGGTGTGCCGTAGTAGTCGACTTTCACATTATCTAGCAGCGCAATCGACGCTCGCCCAGTACGCAGGGTGCTCAGTTCTTTTTTGAGGTGTTCGATACCTGCGTCCATATGTTCTACTACACGCTGCTTGACCGTGGTCCACATGGGAACCTCCACTCTTAAGTTGTGCTGGATGTCGTGACAAGGGTGCCAATTTTTTCACCCTTAAGAATACGTGTGAGATTACCAGGCTCTTTTAAATTGAATACGATGAGGGGCAGATTATTATCTTTGCACAGTGTGATAGCCGTCGCGTCCATGACTTTCAAGTTTTTCGTTAGAATGGACATGAATGAAATTTCGTCATACCGCGTGGCTGTAGGAGTGGTAACGGGATCGGCATCGTAAATGCCGTCGACTTTGGTCCCTTTCATAATAACCTGAGCCCCGATTTCCATCGCTCTCAGCGCAGCGGCTGTATCGGTCGAAAAGTAGGGATTTCCCGTTCCTGCAGCAAAAATGACGACGCGTTTTTTCTCGAGATGACGGATGGCGCGTCGACGTATATAGCCCTCCGCTAATTGGCGCATTTCGATGGCTGATTGCACTCGCGTCGTGACGTTCCGTCGTTCCAAAGCATTTTGAAGTGCGAGGGCGTTGAGCACGGTGGCTAGCATACCCATATAATCAGCCGAGGCGCGCTCCATGCCGGTTGCACTTGCGGCGATACCACGAAAGATATTCCCTCCACCGATCACCAAGGCGATCTCGACGTTAAGAGCAGCGACCGCTTTGACTTCATCCGCAATGGCATCTAGGACAGAGGGCTGGATGCCGTAGCCTTGAGTGCCGGCGAGAAGCTCTCCACTAATTTTCAAGAGGATGCGTTGGTAAGCGGGGGTCATTCCTGGCCCAAGTGATACCGTGTGAATCGCCGAATGGAGATATTCTCACCAAGTTTAGAGATCTTCTGGGCTAGGAGGTCATGAATGGTGATCCCAGGGTCTTTGACAAAGGCCTGCTCCAACAAGCAACTATCCTGGTAAAAATTTTCGACTTTACCCTGAACGATTTTGTCCCAGGCGGATTCTGGTTTGCCCATTTCTTTCACCTGGGCAAGGTAGATAGACTTTTCTTTTTCAATGAGATCGGTCGGGACTTCTTCACGGCGGATATATGAGGGATTGGAGGCCGCTATCTGAAGGGCCAAGTCTTTGACCAGTCCTTGAAAGTCTTCGGTTCTGGCGACGAAATCTGTTTCACAGTTGACCTCAAGCAGTACGCCGATCTTACTACCTGAGTGAATATATGCCGAGATCGTCCCCTCGTTGGTTGCTCGGCTTGATTTCTTCAGCGCGGCGGCAAGACCCTTTTCACGAAGATTGTCAATCGCTTTACTGACATCTCCTCCTGTGTCTATGAGGGCTTTTTGGCAATCAAGAATTCCGGCTCCTGTTTTCTCTCGAAGCTCTTTGACGAGTGCGCTGGATACAGCCATGTCGAAACTCTCCCTTGAATCGTATCGTTGCTATGTCGGTCGTAGGATGCGAATTCACCCGGTATCGAATATTAGGCGGTCGCGATGGGTTCCATCCGCATCGACCCTAAGCGGCCTCCTCCCGCCGCTGGTGCTAATTCTTTCGGGCGATCATCGGCTTCCCGCTGGGTTCGGATGTGTGCGCCTTCGATGCACGCGTCGGCAATGCGGCTGGTAATCAGTTTAATCGACCGAATGGCATCATCGTTACCCGGAATGGGGAAATCGATTCCTTGAGGGTCACAATTCGTATCGACAATTGCCACGACCGGGATGTTGAGGCGATTGGCTTCTTCGACGGCGATGCGTTCGATTCGGGTATCGAGGACAAACACGCAGCCAGGCAAGCCATCCATATTCTTGATGCCGCAGAGATTTTTATCGAGACGAATTCGTTCTTTTTCCATTTGGCTGATTTCTTTTTTTGTCAATCGCTCGTGGGTGCCGTCGGTTAAGGCCGACTCGAACTTCTTCAACTTGTCGGTGCTCTTTCGGATGGTTTGGAAGTTTGTGAGCATGCCACCGAGCCAGCGCTGATTGATGTAGTACATATTTGCGCGACGGGATTCTTCTTCGATAATGTCCACGGACTGGCGTTTGGTTCCGACAAACAAGACCGATTCTCCATTTGCTGCAAGGTTGCGGATGAAGGTATAGGCCGCTTCGAATCGTGTGACTGTCTGTTGGAGATCGATAATATAAATCCCGTTGCGTTCGCCGAAGAGGAATTTCTTCATCTTGGGGTTCCATCGGTTGGTCTGGTGCCCAAAGTGGACGCCCGCTTCCAGTAAATCTTTCACCGTGATTGCGCTCATACCTTCACCTCCTTCCTCTGCTTGCGGAGCGTCAGCACTACCTGACGAGAGGTCTCTCTCCCCTTTGTCCCAAGCCGAGTGACGTGTCCATCACGCCATTACGAATTTGAATAAAAAGACCAGATAAACTGGCCGGTTACGTCAAGTTTCCTCAGAAAAGAATCAATCGATAGACACTATGTCTAAGCAATCGGGAAACGTAACATAGTAGGCTTGGCATTGCAAGAGTAAGCCTTGTCCAATGACAAATGAGCCTGAACGAGGGGGTGTGTTTCCAAAGTGAAGTGAGCCTG
>CXWL01102075.1_pt1 | contig 13905 bp, 12 predicted proteins | sample 590931 | NCBI WGS metagenome assembly CXWL01 (sample SAMEA3498368, study PRJEB10139) | groundwater metagenome | biome: water well; material: biofilm material | place: Germany | collected 2015-04-27 | reverse complement strand
AGGACAGGCCGACGATGCGGCCCTGTGAATCGATGTCGATGCGTTCGGCCGACGGCAGCTTGGGCAGGCCGGGCATGGCCATCACGTCGCCGCACACCATGACCACAAACTCGGCGCCCGCCGCCAGCCGCACTTCACGCACGTCCAGCACATGGCCGCTGGGTGCGCCGCGCAGCTTGGGGTCGGTGGCAAAGCTGTACTGCGTCTTGGCCACACACACCGGGTAGTGGCCGTAACCGCTGTCTTGCAGGCGCTGGATCTGCGCGCGCACGGCGGGCGTGGCGCGCACCTCGTCGGCACCATAGGTGCGTGTGGCCAGCAGGCACAGCTTGTCCCACAAGGTGTCTGTGTCTTCGTAGGCAAAGCGCAGCGTGCCGGGTTGCTCACACAGCCGCACCACTTCATGCGCCAGCTCAGTCGCGCCGCGCGCGCCTTCGTCCCAGTGCCGCGCCGTGTGCACAGCCACACCCAGGCGCGCTATGCGCTCGCGCAGCAGCGCGTGTTCGGCCTCGGTGTCGCCGGCAAAGTGGTTCAGGCTCACCACGCACGGCAGGCCAAACACATGGCGCAGGTTGTGCAGGTGGCGCTCCAGGTTGGCCAGGCCACGCTCCATCGCAGGGAGGTCTTCATGGCCCAGCGCGGCAAGGTTCACGCCACCGTGGAACTTGAGCGCACGCACCGTGGCCACCAGCACGGCTGCGGCCGGGCGCAGGCCCGCCTTGCGGCACTTGATGTCGATGAACTTCTCGGCGCCCAGGTCGCNNCCCAGGTCGGCGCCGAAACCGGCTTCGGTGACTGCGTAGTCGGCCAGGCGCAGCGCCGTGCGTGTGGCAATGACGGAATTGCAGCCGTGTGCGATGTTGGCAAAGGGCCCGCCGTGCAGCAGCGCAGGGTTGTTTTCCAGCGTCTGCACGAGGTTGGGTGCCAGCGCGTCTTTCAGCAGCACGGTCATGGCACCGTGCACGCCCAGGTCACGCGCGCGCACCGGCTGGCGGCTGCGTGTTTCGGCCACCACGATGCAGCCCAGGCGCTCTTTCAGGTCTTGCAGCGATGTGGCCAGGCACAGGATGGCCATCACCTCTGACGCCGCCACGATGTCAAAGCCATCCTGGCGCGGCACGCCGTTGGCCGGCCCGCCCAGGCCCACGGTGATGTCGCGCAACACGCGGTCGTTCATGTCCATCACACGCCGCCAAGTGATGCGGCGCACGTCCACATCCAGCGCGTTGCCGTGGTGGATGTGGTTGTCCAGCGTGGCCGCCAGCAGGTTGTTGGCCAGCGCCACGGCATGAAAGTCACCCGTGAAGTGCAGGTTGATGTCTTCCATGGGCACCACCTGCGCCCGGCCCCCGCCCGTGGCCCCGCCCTTCAGGCCAAACACGGGGCCCAGCGACGGCTCGCGCAGCGCAATGATGGCCTTCTTGCCGATGAGGTTGAGCGCATCGCCCAGGCCCACGGTGGTGGTGGTCTTGCCCTCACCGGCCGGCGTGGGGCTGATGGCCGTGACCAGCACCAGCTTGCCTTCGCGCGCCAGGGGGTCGGCCGCCAGCGCCTGCACATACGGCAGCGCCAGCTTGGCCATGTGGTGGCCGTAGGGAATGACATGCTCATCGGCAATGCCCAGGCGGCTGCGCGCCAGGTCGGTGATGCGCTGCAGAGCAGCGAGTCGTGCGATGTCGATGTCGCTCTCGGGCACAAGGGCCTCCAGGGGCTGCGGGCAGGCGCGCATTGTGTCGCCCTGGGTACGGCATCCCAGGCCGCCCGTGGCGAAGCCGGCTCGTTCCGCTGGGCCACACAAAAGACCTTGAGCACCAGTGTGGTGATTCAAGCTCCGGTTTGGTGCAACCGATATCCAGAGGCATGCGCGGCAGCCTGCCCGCATCTTTAGCAAGGCCCTGCCCACCATGTCCGCCGTATTGCAAGCCAGACTCCAGGACCACCCTACCGAGGCACGCTCCGAGCTTCGGACCAGTGGATTTTTTGCGCACCATGGCCTGTGGGCACCTGGCGTGCGTTTGTTCCGCAAACTCAACTTCGTTTCCAAGGCGCTGATCATCACGCTCGCTTTTGCCGTGCCCACCGGGCTGCTGGTGGTGTGGCTCGTAAAGACGCAGGCAGACGCGGCGCTGCAGTCGCGCATGAACGCCACGCGCCAGCACGTGGAAGTGGCCCACGGCATCGTGGTTTGGGCCCACGCGCAAGAGGCCAGCGGCAAGCTCACGCGCGAGCAGGCGCAAAAACTGGCGCGCGACGCCATTGCACCGCTGCGCTACGACGGCAGCGAGTACTTCTGGATCAACGACATGCAGCCGCGCATGGTGATGCACCCCATCAAGCCCAACCTGGACGGCACGGACGTGGGTGACATGAAAGACCCGAACGGCTTTGCCCTCTTCAAGGGCTTCGTGGCCACCGTGCAGAGCCAGGGCAAGGGCTTTGTGAGCTACCAGTGGGCCAAGCCCGGCAGCGACAAGCCGGTGGACAAGCTGTCGTACGTGCAAGGCTTTGCGCCCTGGGGCTGGGTGGTGGGCTCGGGCATCTACACGGGCGACCTCAAAGACGCCATGTGGCGCGAGGTGGCCTGGGTGGCGGCCACGATCACGTTTTCGTTGACGGTGGCCGGCTACCTGTTCCTGAGCTTTTACCGCGTCATGGACGGCGGTTTGAAGGAAACCCGGCGCCATTTGCGCGCCATGACCGACGGCGACCTCACCACCTCACCCGCACCCTGGGGCCGTGACGAAGCCGCGCAGCTGATGCTGGAACTGCGCGCCATGCAGGACTCTTTGCGCACCATGGTGCAGCGCGTGCGCGGCGCCAGCGACGACATCGTGCATTCCAGCAGCGAAATCGCCAGCGGCGCCATGGAGCTGTCGTCGCGCACCGAGCAGACGGCGGCCAACCTGGAGCAGTCAGCCGCGTCGATGGAAGAGATTTCTTCCACCGTGAAGAACACCTCACACAGCACCGACGAGGCCTCGCGCATGGCGCGCCACAACGCCGAGGTGGCGGCCGACGGCGGCCGCGTCATGCACGACGTGGTGGCCACCATGGAGGCCATTCGGGGCTCGTCGGCCAAGATCGGCGAAATCATCGGCACCATCGACGCCATCGCCTTCCAGACCAACATCCTGGCGCTCAATGCCGCCGTGGAGGCCGCGCGCGCCGGTGACCAGGGGCGCGGCTTTGCCGTGGTGGCCTCTGAAGTGCGCATGCTGGCGCAGCGCAGCGCCGAGGCCGCACGTGAGATCAAGGTGCTCATAGGCCAGAGCGTGGCGCAGGTGGAGTCCGGCACGGCCGTGGTGCGCAAGGCGGGCGCCACCATGGAAGACATCGTGGCTTCTTCAAGGCGTGTGGACGAGTTGCTGGGCGACGTGGCCCACGGCGCACGCGAGCAGAGCCTGGGTGTGGGTCAGATCGGCCAGGCCGTGCAGGAACTGGACCGCATGACGCAGCAAAACGCCGCCATGGTGGAAGAAACAGCCGCAGCGGCCGCTGCCATGAAGGACCAGGCCCAGGCGCTGGCTGACGACGTGGCGCGCTTCAAGATGCCTGAAGGCAGCATGGCCGTGGCAGCGTCGATGTCGACGCCAGCGGCCGGGGCCTTCGACTTTGACAAGGCCATCGAGGCACACCGGCAATGGAAGGTCAAACTCCGCAAGGCCATTGCGCAGCACGAGAAGCTGGACGCCGACGTCATTTGCCGCGACGACCGCTGCCCGCTGGGCCAGTGGCTGCACGGTGCCGGCGGTCAGCAGTGGGGCAGCAAGCCCCGCTTTGTGGAGTTGCTGGGCAAACACGCCGCCTTCCACAAGACGGCCGGCGCGGTGGCGCGCACCATCAATGCCGGCCAGTACGGCCAGGCGGCAGCCTTGATCGATTCAGGCTCTGAATTTGCGCGTGCGTCCACCGAAGTGGCCACCATACTGGCGGCGGTCAAACGGGAGTTCTGAAGCTGCGGGTGCCGGGGCTTGCCGGGGCCCCGGCGCTCTGCTGTCAAGGCTGCGAGCGGGCTTCCAGGCGCAGTATCAGCTTGGTGTACTCCAGCTGCGCATGCAGTTCCTGCATGCGGTCACGAAGCTCAAGCAGCGCCAGCATCGGGTCCATGGGCACGGCGCCGAGCGGGGATTCGGTGGGGCGGTCAGGCGATTGCATGGACCGAATATTTGCTGCGCGGCAGCCATGGGTCAACCCCGCGATTCAGGTGGCGCGGGCACCTGGTTGCGGGGCCTGCGGCTCGCCAAGAACAACGGGCCCCGAAGGGCCCGTTGTTCATTCAGGTAAGGCTGGCGGAGTCGAAGGGATTCGAACCCTTGATGCAGGTTTTGCCCACATACTCCCTTAGCAGGGGAGCACCTTCGGCCACTCGGTCACGACTCCGGCGAAGAGGCGCATTCTAGCCGCAAGACGGCGGCCTCCAGCGCCCCCTTCAAACTTCTGCGACGGCCTCGCCGTCCAGGCCAAAGGCCTTGTGCAATGCACGCACCGCCAGCTCCATGTACTTCTCGTCGATCACCACGCTGGTCTTGATCTCGCTGGTGGTGATCATGCGGATGTTGATGCCCTCGTCACTGAGCGTGCGGAACATGGTGCTGGCCACGCCCACATGGCTGCGCATGCCTATGCCCACGATGCTGACCTTGCAGATCTTGGGGTCGCCCAGCAGTTCAGCCGCGCCCACGGCCGGCAGCACCTGCGTCTTCAGCAGTTCCATCGTGCGCGCGTAGTCGTTGCGGTGCACGGTGAAGCTGAAGTCGGTGCGGCCGCTGTGCGACACGTTCTGGATGATGACGTCGATGTCGATGTTGGCATCGGCCACCGGGCCCAGGATCTGGTAGGCGATGCCGGGTTTGTCGGGCACGCCGATGAGGCTGATCTTGGCCTCGTCGCGGTTGAAAGCGATACCGGCTACGACGGCTTGTTCCATCTTCTCGTCTTCCTCAAAGGTGATCAGGGTGCCCGACCTGGCTTCTTCGTTGATGTCGATGTCCCAGGGCGTGAAGCTGCTCAGCACACGCAGCGGCACGCGGTACTTGCCGGCAAATTCCACCGAGCGAATCTGCAGCACCTTGCTTCCGAGGCTGGCCATTTCCAGCATCTCTTCAAAGCTGATGGTGGACAGGCGGCGCGCCTCGGGCACGATGCGCGGGTCGGTGGTGTAGACACCGTCTACATCGGTATAGATCGGACATTCATCGGCCTTCAGCGCCGCAGCCACGGCCACCGCGCTGGTGTCGCTGCCGCCGCGCCCCAGCGTGGTGACGTTGCCTTGCGGGTCTATGCCCTGGAAGCCGGTGATGATGACCACCTTGCCTGCAGCCAGATCGGCGCGCACACGGGTGTCGTCGATGCTGCTGATGCGGGCCTTGGTGAAGCTCGAATCCGTCTGCACCGCCACTTGCCAGCCACCGTAGCTGACCGCCGGCACGCCCTGCGCTTGCAGCGCCAGCGCCAGCAGGCCCACCGACACCTGCTCACCCGTGGCGGCAATCGCGTCCAGCTCGCGCAGAGCGTCGGCGGTGCTGGCCTGATGCACGTCAGGCATCAACTCCTTGGCCAGTCCGAGCAGCCGGTTGGTTTCACCCGACATGGCTGAGGGCACCACCACCAGTTGGTGGCCGGCGCGTACCCACTTGGCCACGCGTTGCGCCACGCTTCGGATGCGCTCGGTAGACCCCATCGAGGTGCCACCGTACTTGTGAACGATCAAGGCCATGGATGCTGCCGCTTCTTGCTGGCGTTGGGTGCTGGAGGGCCGCGCTTTTGCAGCCGGCCGCCACGTTGCACGGCAATATTTGCTGCCGTGCACAAAACGCTGGAATTCTAGCCGTGGCGCTGACAGTGGGCTGTCGCACGGCCACTGGATGCCGGCGGCGTCGGCGCAGCGTCGGGCACCCATGTCACCTGCAACTGAGCTTGGCCCGGCGCAGCCTGCAAGCTGCCGCAAACGCCCAGGCCAGACACAAACAGCAGCCGACCCTCGGCCGTGTACAGCAGAGGCCCATCGCGTTGCCAGGCGGGCACACCCAGGGCCTGAAACTGCTTCTTCAGGCTGCGTGCCGTGGCGCGCGGCGCCAGGCTCAGGCGCTCGCCGCCATGGCGCGCGGCGGTGGTAACAGCACGCAGCAGATCGGGCGCAACGCCGGCACTGGTCGTGGGCGTCACGACCAGGCGGCCGCCCCAGGCCGGCAGCGGCAGGTCTACCGGCAGGCTCAGGTCCAGCGTTTGCGGCGTTGCCGGTGCGGCCCGCACTGCAGCGCATGGTGCCAGGGCCAACGCGGCATGCAGCAGCCCCCGGTGCAAGCGCAACTGCAGGGCACCTGCGGGCCAGCGTGCGCATTGGGCGTTGGGCAGTTCCGCGTCCAGCCGTGACAACAGGCTTTCTGGCACACCGCCGGGCAGCACCCGTGCCATCCAGGCCCGCAACGCGTTACGTCGACGGCCCGGCGGCAGTGCCCGCCACAGCCCCACACAAAGGGCGTCCTGCGGTGCGACAACCGGCAGGTCCAGCGCGGCCACCTCGGTGGCCAGCGCCAATGCCTCCTGGGCGCGCTGTGCGGCGTTGGCCAGCGTGGTTTCGGCATCGGCAAAGGCCAGTCGCAGGGCCGGCCACACCTGAAGGCGCAGCCGGTTGCGCGCAAAACGCGGGTCGGCATTGCTGCTGTCGTCCACGTGATGCAGGCGGTGGCGCCTGACATAGGCCTCAATGGCCTCACGCGGCTGGTTCAGCCAGGGCCGGGCCCAGGTGATGCCACTGCGCAGGGCCGCCTGCGGCATGGCGCCCAGGCCCGCCGGCCCGGCTCCACGCAGCGCCTGAAGCAGCCAGGTCTCGGCCTGGTCGCGCCGGTGGTGGGCCAGCAGCACCAGGCCGCAGTCTGCGGCTTGGGCCATGCCAGCCAGCGCAAGGTAGCGCGCTTTGCGGGCCCAGGCCTCCACGCTGTCGCCCGGCGCGGGCTGGCCCTGCAGCCGGCAGGCGTCAAAGCTTGCGCCCCAGCGCCGCGCTTGCGTGCGCACCTGGGCCAGCCAGGCGTCGGCTTGCGGCATCAGGCCGTGGTGCACATGCAGCGCCACCACTTCCACGCCCAAGGCCTGAGCCTGGCGCAGCGTGCAGTGCAAGAGCGCGGTGGAGTCGCGCCCGCCGCTGGTGGCCACGGCCACACGCGGCGTTGCCATGGGCCGCCGCGCTATGACCGCCTCAGCGGTCCTTGGTGTCGGTGAAGCGGCCGTAGGCGCGCAGCCGCTCGTAGCGGCGCTGCAGCAGTTCCTTGGGCTGCAGGTCGGCGCTTTGGCGCAGGGCATCGGCCAGCGCTCGCTTGAGCTGCGCGGCCATCCAGGGCACGTCGCGGTGCGCACCGCCCACGGGCTCGTTGACGATCTTGTCGATCACGCCCAACGCCTTGAGGCGGTGCGCGGTAATGCCCAGTGCCTCGGCCGCTTCAGGTGCCCGCTCAGACGTCTTCCACAGGATGGACGCACAGCCTTCGGGCGAGATCACCGAGTACACACTGAACTGCAGCATCAGCACCTGGTCGGCCACGCTGATGGCCAGCGCGCCGCCCGAGCCGCCTTCGCCGATGATGGTGCTGACGATGGGCACCTCCAGCTGCGCCATCTCGAAGATGTTGCGGCCGATGGCCTCAGACTGGCCACGCTCTTCAGCGCCAATGCCGGGGTAGGCGCCGGGTGTGTCCACGAAGGTAAAGACCGGCAAGCCGAACTTTTCAGCCAGCTTCATCAGCCGCAGTGCCTTGCGGTAGCCCTCGGGCCGGCTCATGCCAAAGTTGCGTAGCGTGCGCTCCTTGGTGTCGCGGCCCTTTTGGTGGCCCAGCACCATGCAGGCCTGTCCGTTAAAGCGCGCCAGGCCGCCCACGATGCTCAGGTCGTCAGCGTAGTGGCGGTCACCGTGCAGCTCTTGGAAGTCGGTGAAGACCTCGTTCACGTAGTCCAGCGTGTAGGGCCGCTGCGCATGGCGGGCAATCTGCGTCACCTGCCAGGGCGTGAGGTTGGAATAGATGTCGCGTATGAGCTGCTGGCTTTTCTGGCTCAGCCGTTCGATCTCGTCAGAGATGTCCACGGCCGACTCGTTTTGCACGTAGCGCAGCTCGTCGATCTTGGACTCCAGCTCGGCGATGGGCTGTTCAAAGTCAAGGAAGTGGCGTTTGGACAATTCGTGCTTCCTGTGAACGCGTCAATACTCAACGGGCAGTGGGTCAAGGCTGCGCCAAATATACCAAGTGGCCACCGACCGGAACGGTGCCCAGGCCTCGCCCACCTCTCTTGCTTCGGCGCGTGACACGGGTTCGCCGCTGAAGTAGTTCAGGCCTATGCCCTTGATCAACCCCAGGTTGTCCAGCGGCATCACGTTGGGCCGCATGAGGTGGAAGATGAGAAACATCTCGGCCGTCCAGCGGCCGATGCCACGGATGCCCACCAGTTCGGCGATGATGGCCTCGTCTTCCATGCGCTGCCAGTCGGCCTCGTGCACCTGGCCTTGGGCAAAGTGGCGCGACAGGTCGAGCAAGTACTCGGCTTTGCGCACCGACAGGCCTGCCTCTCGCAACTGCGGCACGGCCACGGCCAGCACAGCCGGCGGCGGCAGGTGCAGGCTACCGCCGCCCACCACCACCACAAAACGCTCCCACACCGACTGCGCCGCCTTGACGGAGATCTGCTGCCCCACGATAGACCGGGCCAGCGTGGTGAAGGCATCGCCCCGGCTCTTGAGGCGCGCCTCGCCGAAGCGCGGGATGAGCTTCTTCATGACGCGATCACGTTTGGCCAGGTGGCGGCAGGCCTCGTCCCAGAAGGTGGGTGTGATCTCGGGTGCGGCAGCTTCCGCCCGCACGGCGGGCGCCGGTGGCATTGGGGCGGGCGCCGCAGCGGCCTGGGCCTGCTTGGGCATCAGGCCTTGACCCAGGTGGTGCCTTGCGCCGAATCCTTGAGCACGATGCCCTGCGATTCAAGCTCGGCGCGGATGCGATCGGCTGCGGCATAGTCGCGCGCTTTCTTGGCATCTGCCCGTGCCTGGATGCGCGACTGGATCGTGGCGTCATCCAGCCCCGCTCCGCCCTGCAGGTACTCGGCCGGTGCCATTTGCAGCAGGCCGAGCGTGCCGCCCAGGGCCTTAAGCAATGCAGCATCGGCCACCTGCCCGCGGTTGACCTGCGCGGCCAGTTCAAACAGCACGGCAATGGCGCCGGGCGTGTTGAAGTCGTCGTCCATGGCCGCCTTGAAGGCTGCCGCACGCGGCTCGTGCCAATCGATGGCCGGCAGTTCGGCCACCGCGCCGGCCGTTTGCAGCGCGGTGTACAGCCGTTTGAGCGAGGTGCGCGAGTCTTCAAGCAACGTGTCACTGAAGTTGAAGGGGCTGCGGTAGTGCGTGCGCAGCATGAAGAAGCGCACCGTCTGGCCGTCAAACGTTTTCAGCACATCGACGATGGTGAAGAAGTTGTCCAGGCTCTTGGACATCTTCTCGTTGTCGATGTTGAGAAACCCGTTGTGCATCCAGGTGTTCACATAGCGCCCGCCACTGGCGCCTTCGCTCTGCGCGATTTCGTTTTCGTGATGGGGGAACTGCAGGTCCATGCCACCGCCATGGATGTCAAACGGCTCACCCAGCAGCGCGCAGCTCATGGCCGAACATTCAATGTGCCAGCCGGGGCGGCCCGCACCGTAGCGGCTGGGCCACTTGGCGTCCTCGGGTTCCTCGGGTTTGGCCGCCTTCCAGAGCACAAAGTCCAGCGGGTCTTGCTTGTCGCCTTGGACGGCCACGCGCTCTCCGGCACGCAAGTCGTCCAGCGTCTTGCCCGAGAGCTTGCCGTAGCCGGGGAAGCGGCGCACGGCAAAGTTCACGTCGCCGCCGCCGGCCTGATAGGCCAGGCCCTTGGACTCCAGGGTTTCGATGATGCCCAGCATCTGCGGCACATACTGGGTGGCACGTGGTTCGTGCGTCGGAGGCAGGGCGCCCAAGGCAGCCAGGTCGCGCTGCATGGCGCCGATCATTTCGTCGGTGAGCTGGCGGATGGGAACACCACGCTCCAGCGCGCGGCGGATGATCTTGTCCTCGATGTCGGTGATGTTGCGCACGTAAGTCACGCGCAAACCGCTCGCCAGCAGCCAGCGATAGACCATGTCAAACGCCAGGACCATGCGCGCGTGGCCCAGGTGGCAAAGGTCGTAGATGGTCATGCCGCACACGTACATGCGCACGTGGCCCGGCTCGATGGGTGCAAACGCCTCGAGACGGCGCGTGAGGGTGTTGTGGATGCGAAGGGTCATGGACAAAACGGAACTGGGGGGAGCGCGGGCGACAAGGCAAACGGTCGGCCACCAAGGGCCCGGCAGGCACCGGGCGGGCTCCAGCACACAGCGCGGCCGGGGCATCGATAGAATCGTTTTCAGTATAGCGGCGCCGCCGCTGCAGCCCGCCAGGGCGCACCCGCCTGCCGCCCCACATGCACTGCCGCCAATTGCTTGCTTGCTGCACCACCTTGACGGTGGTGCTCAGCACGGCCGCCTTCGGCGCCGACGAGGCGGCGGAGATCCGTACGCTCATGACGCGCGCCGATCTGCCCGGTGCCTTGCAGCGCGCGGAGCGGGCCTTGGCTGCCAAGCCCAAGGACGCCCCACTGCGCTTCTTGCACGCCGTGGTGCTGATGGACCTGCAGCGCAACAGCGAGGCCCTGGCGCTGTTCACACAGTTCAGCCAGGAATACCCCGAGCTGCCCGACCCGTTGAACAACATCGCGCTGCTGCAGGCCCGCGCCGGGCGCCTGAACGAAGCCTTGCAGTCCTTGCAAGCCGCCTTGCGCAACGACCCCGGCCACCACACGGCGCGGGCCAACCTGGGGCAGATCCACCTCATGCTGGCCGTGCAGGCCTGGGAGCAGGCCCGCAGCGGCAGCCCGCAGGACACCACCTTGCTGCGCAAGCTTGAAGGTGCACGGGCGCTGCTGGCAGCCCCGGCACCGCCGGCCCGCTAGACTCTGTGCCCTTGTGCCGTGCATACCGGGTGCGCAGCGTGAAACCCCGCTTTTTTGGAGCCTGTGCCTTGAAGTCCTTGTTCACCCTGCTGGCAGCGCTTGCTGCATTGACTCTGTGCGGTAGCGCCATGGCGCAGAAGGTCAGGCTGGCCACCAGCGCCGGCGACATCGTCGTCATGCTTGACCGCGAGAAGGCGCCCAAGACGGTGGACAACTTCCTGCAGTACGTGCGCTCTGGCCACTACGACGGCACCGTCTTCCACCGCGTCATCGACAACTTCATGATCCAGGGCGGCGGCTACAAGCCCGACATGAGCGAGAAGCCCACCCGTGCGCCCATTGCACTGGAAAGCAAGAGCGGCCTGAACAATGTGCGCGGCACGCTGGCCATGGCGCGCACCAATGCCCCCGACTCGGCCACCGCGCAGTTCTTCATCAACCTCAACGACAACGCGTTCCTGGACGCCGCCAACGCGCGCGACGGCAACGGCTACGCGGTTTTCGGCAAGGTGATAGACGGCATGGACGTGGTCGACAAGATCAGGGCCGAACCCACCCAGCCCGTGGGCATGCACCAGAACATGCCGGTGAGACCGGTGATCCTTCGCAAGGCAACCATAGAGAAGTGACATGACCAAGACCGTTCAACTGGACACCAGCGCGGGCACCATCCGCATTGAACTTGACGACGTGGCCGCCCCGGTGTCCACCGCCAACTTCCTGCAATACGTGGCCGCCGGGCACTATGACAACACGGTGTTCCACCGCGTCATCAAGGGCTTTATGTTGCAAGGCGGGGGCTTCGAGCCCGGCATGAAGCAAAAGCCCACGCAAGGGCAAATCAAGAACGAGGCCAACAACGGCCTCAAGAACAAACGCTACACGCTGGCCATGGCGCGCACCAGCGACCCCGATTCGGCATCGGCGCAGTTTTTCATCAACACCGTGGACAACGACTTCCTCGACTTCCGCGCCGAAACCGCGCAAGGCTGGGGCTACGCCGTCTTTGGCCGCGTGGTGCAAGGCATGGACGTGGTGGACACCATCGAGAAGGTACGCACCGGCCGCAAGGGCTTCCATGACGACGTGCCGCTGGAAGATGTGCGCATCGAGAAGGCTGTTGAGATCAGCTGACGATTCGACACGCAGGGCGCGTCGGGCACCGCCGTCGGGGCCTGATGCAGGCGCAGCCACCTGCCAGTGCCAGCGGTGCCAACGCCGGTGAAGCCGGGCAGCTTGCCGGCCTTCTTTGAACTCGTCGCACCGCCCACCTGCCGGGCGGTGGACTTCATTTCCGACCTGCACCTGTGCGAGGCCATGCCGCGCACCTTTGACGCCTTTGCTGCCCACATGCGGCACACCAGCGCCGACGCGGTGTTTATCCTGGGCGACCTGTTTGAAGTGTGGGTGGGAGACGACGCACGGCAACGTGTCTTCGAAGCCCATTGCGTGCAAGTGCTGGCCGAAGCCGCCTGCCACCGGCACCTGGCCTTCATGGCCGGCAACCGCGACTTCCTGCTCGGGCCTGCGATGCTGCACGACAGTGGACTGGCGGGCCTGCCCGACCCCACCGTGCTGGTGGCCTGGGGCGAGCGTGTGCTGCTCAGCCACGGCGACGCACTGTGCCTTGGAGATTTTCCGTACCAGGCCTTTCGGCAAGAAGTGCGCGGCGCCGCCTGGCAGCAGCAGTTCCTGGCCAAGCCCTTGCCTGAGCGGCTGCAGATTGCCGCCGAAATACGCAAAGCCAGCGCGTCACGCCAACGCTTTGACGGCGATGGCAGCGCCGATGTGGACGCAGCCGAGGCCGTGCGCTGGATGCACGCCATGGGCACAGCCGAGATGGTGCACGGACACACCCACCGCCCCGGCAGCAACATGCTGGCGCCGGGCCTTGAACGCCATGTGCTGAGCGACTGGGACCTGGACCACGCCCACCGCGCCGAAGTACTTCGGCTCACACCCAGCGGCTTCGAGCGGCTGCCGCCTGCTCAAGCCTGAGCGTGTGAGAGCCAGCCCAACATGGCCATGCTCAGTCGCTGGTGGCAAGGTCTGCAAGCTCAGCGTGCAGAGGCGGCCGTGTCACGCCGCGCCATCCCTGACGACTTGTGGAAGCGCACCCTCGTGCGCTATCCCTTTTTGCAGCGCAGGCAAGCTGCAGACGCCGCCGAACTGCGCCGCCTCACCAGCTTGTTTCTCGACCGCAAGGAATTCAGCACCACCGGCGGCCTGCGCCTGACAGACGCCATGGCAGTGGCCATTGCGGCGCAGGCGGTGCTGCCCGTGCTGCGCCTGGGGCTGGGCCGCTACGACGGCTTTGTGGGCATCGTTGTGCACCCCGGTCAGGTGGTGGCGCGGCGTGAACAAGCCGATGAAGACGGCGTGGTGCACCAGTACGACGAAGTGCTGTCCGGCGAAGCCATGGAAGGTGGCCCGGTGACGCTTTCGTGGCACGACGTGCGCACTGCTGGCCAGCACGCTTCAGCCGGATACAACGTGGTGATCCACGAATTTGCCCACGTGCTGGACATGGCCGACGGTCAGGCCAACGGCGTGCCGCTGCTGCCGCCCATGCTGCCCGCAGCGGCATGGCAGGCCACGCGGCAAGCGGAGTTTGGGCGCTTTGCCCAGCGGGTGGCTGCAGGCGAAGAGACGGTGCTGGACCCGTACGGCGCCGAGGCCGTGGAAGAATTTTTTGCCGTGGCCAGCGAGAGCTTCTTCGTCAACCCGCGCGAGATGCAGGCCGAGCATGCCGACCTCTACGACTTGTTCGCTCGCTTCTACGAGCAAGACCCCGCAGCCGACACGCCGCCGCAACGCCGCGCCTGATGGGTGGGCCCAGACCCGCAGGCCCAGACCCGCAGGTTTCAGCCCACCGTGATCAGGCTGCTGCCGCTTCGGCGCGCGGCTTGTCGCTCTTCTTGGG
>CXWL01023200.1_pt1 | contig 13906 bp, 13 predicted proteins | sample 590931 | NCBI WGS metagenome assembly CXWL01 (sample SAMEA3498368, study PRJEB10139) | groundwater metagenome | biome: water well; material: biofilm material | place: Germany | collected 2015-04-27 | reverse complement strand
CCTGGGATTCGGCTCAACCGGGTCAGGAAAACTGATCTACGCGAAGCCGTTCTTGAGCGCGCCCAAGGCGACCGTCGGCGGGTATGTCGATGTCATGTATAACAACCTGTCGCGCCAGAACTTAGACAATCCGAGCCGCAATAGTTTCGGCCAGCAGCGGATGGTGCCCTTCATCTATGCGGACATCACCGACCATATCAAGTTCGCCACAGAAATCGAGATCGAGCGAGGTGGACCCAATGCGCCGATCGGACAAAGCACCACAACCAACTCCGACGGATCTATGCAGATTGAGTTTGCTCAGCTGGACTATTTGATTAATGAGGCGATCAACCTCCGCGGCGGTATCCTCCTGATGCCGGTCGGCAAGTTCAACTTGCTGCACGACTCACCATTGAACGATCTCGTCGATCGTCCGATGGTTTCCAGAATTATCATTCCCAGCACCTGGTTCGAAGCAGGCGCCGGTATTTATGGAACGCTCTATCCGACCTCCTTGTCGAAGATCGACTACGAACTTTATGCGGTCAATGGTATGAGCCAGACCGCCGGTGGGATTACCGACCTGGGCGTGCGCAGCGCACGAGGCAGCGTCTCCCGTGATCGGGACGACAACAAGGCCATTGTCGGCCGTCTTGCCTTCAGCCCTATGCTCGGCATCGAAGTCGCAGGATCCGGTTACCATGGTTCCTACAAACCGTCAGCCGGAACGGTCGACTCTGGCACGATCGACATCATCGCCTTGGACTGGACTCTGCAACGAGGCCCGTTCGAAGTCATCGGGGAATCGGCCTGGACAAGAATCAGCAACAACAATGCGACCGGGGTGGCCAACAGAGGCATCGGCCCGGCCGGTATGCAGGGCTATTATATTCAGGGCAACTACCATTTCATGCCGGACTTCCTGAAGACCTGGGCACCCAGCCACTTCACGGATGCGTCGACATTTACCGCCGTCGTCCGGTGGGAACATGTGAATACCGACACGGATGGCCGCACCAAGCAGAATGCGCTGGGAGGCCAGCGCGAGCTTGAGCGCTTGACCCTCGGTCTCAACTTCCGGCCGATCGAAGATACCGTCATTAAGTTCGACTGGCAATTCAACACCCAGAAAGACGCGAAGGGCTTGGTTCCCGCAGGGGATCTAGGATCATCGGGCAGTCCGATGAACGGCAACGGCTTCCTAATTCAGGCAGCCACGTACTTCTAGAAAGACCACGAGGAGCCGCCCCGGCAAGGGGCGGCTCCTCAGGAAGAAATGAAACTGCGTATGATGATGCGACGGCTCCTCACACTCTTCCTGGTGCCGACTCTGTTGACGGCTTGCGCCTCCATGAGCGGCATGCAGCAACGTTTTGCCGTTTGCAGCTATGACCATGCCTGGGAGGCTGCCCTTGAGGCAGTGAAGGATCGTGCCATCGTGACGAATGAGAAAGACGGCGGCATGATTGTCACCGGCTGGCTCGAAATCCCGATGCCGGGACGGACCTTTGGTGCCCTCCAACGTGAAGTGGGGGATAGCAAAGATCGGTCCCGTATCACCCTCACCGTCAAGCGCCTTGACGATGTTATCAAGATCAGCTTTGCTGAAGAGCGACAGCGATGGGCGTTCCGCGGCGGCTCACGCCTCTTCGGCTGGGCCTCCACCGATCCCTCGGCGGAGGTCATGACCGATGTACAAAGCCGCCTGGATACTAAACTAAAGGAGCATGGATGTTCTCTCAACTGAGTGCGTTCCGCACCATCACCGTCACTGTGTTGCTCATAGCCTCGGCACTCCCCGTCCTGGCCAGCGAAAAAGTCTGGGATGCAGAACTGCGCCGGTATCTGAAGGACGACGATTTCAAGTATGAAGAATTTATGACGGAAGAAGAGGCGGTAAAAACGATCCTCCCGAAGTCNNGAAGAGACGTTCGAACTCTATATCGGGGAGACCGGAGACAAGGTCGACGGCTATGCCATGATCCACAACACCATCGGCAAGTATAAACACATGACCTATATAGTCGGCGTCGATCCGAAGGGCGCCTGCACCGACGTGGAGTTGCTGGTGTTTCGCGACGCCAAAGGCAGCGAGGTCGGGAAAAAGCGGTTCAACGCGCAATACGACGGGAGAACGGTATCCGACCCTATCCGGATCAACAAGGACATCATCAACATCAGCGGCGCCACCATGTCGGTCCGTTCGATGAGCGCCGGGGTCAAGCGTGTGCTGGTCCTCGTGGACGAGTTCTATCTGAAGCCGGCCGGGTTGGGAAGCGATACCGTCGCATCCCGCAAAGCTGACAAGGGCATCTTTACATCCATTTTCGGCAACTAAACGAAGCGGACCGAGCGTCCCCCTATGAAAAACTTTAATCAGCGATTCAAACTCCGTGACTCTGATCGCCATATTAGACTGCTGTACACACAGTTCTTGTTCTTGATGCTGATCGGATTTCTGTTTTCATTCTTTTGGGCTCACAGCATGACCAGCTTGTCGCCACAGGGTATTGCGGAACACTATCGGGGATCGGATGCCACTTTCGGCGAGCCGATGTCGTTCCGGGAACTGGCGGAAGTCACGCATTTTCATCTCTTCACCATGCCAGTGGTATTTATGATTCTGGTCCACGTGTTGTATTTGACGAGCGCCAGCCAGGCCATGAAGGTCTGGATGACCTGGCTCTCCTTTGCCGGCGTGGGGCTGGACTTGCTGTCGCCCTGGCTGATCAGCTACGTGTCGCCCGTCTTCGTGTTGACCATGTTGACCGGTGATACGCTGATGATGGTGACGTTTTTGATCATGATGTGGATTCCCCTGCATGAGATGTGGATTCTCAAGCAGCCCCTGATGGGCGGGAAACGGCCCGAGGAGACGTAGCGACGCTCGGAGCGGTTTTGACAATTTAATCAGGCCAGAGGTTGTTCACCCAGAGCCCAAGACCACGTACGTGGTCTTGGGCTCTGTATTTTTTTGAGAAAGGACAAGCTATGCGCGTCGAGAGTCTCAATCGGATTCACCCCGGCGTCCTCGCCATTCAACGGGAACTGGACAAAATCGACCGCCTCCGCCTGCCCATCGCATCATGCCGGGATGTCGAACGCATCCTGGTGCGCCAGGTGACGAAGGAGCTTGATCGCGCACTCCCCTGGCAGGCGGGGCACGGGCGGCGTACCGCGACGATCGCCTTGGCAGTCGGACGAGAGCTCGGCCTGTCCTCTGACGACTTGCATCACCTCACGCTTGCGGCCTATCTGCATGACGTCGGGCTCCTGATGCTACCGCCCGGCCTTATGGACAGCACGGCATTCCTCGAACCGGACACCTACGTGGCCGTCCAAAATCACTGCCGGATCGGCGCGGCGCTCTTAGAGCCCTATGCGTTCCTGCAGGAGGCGGCGATTCTCGTCGCGTATCACCATGAACGCTGGGACGGCACCGGTTATCCCTATGGGATCAGAGGGCCCTTTATCCCGCTTGGCGCAAGAATTCTCTCAGTCGCCGACGCGTACGACGCCATCCAAGTCCCTGAGGCTACCGACAGTACCCTGCGCGACCTCATCGCCTCGCGCATTCTGCACGTGGCCGCCGGCACCCAATTCGATCCGACCATCGTGGCGGCATTGACGAGTTGTCTCGACCATCGGAATACCGACGATTGCCGCAGCGGAGTGTGATCAATGACCAGCCGGCGCTCTCCACGCGCCGGCAACGGAGTGGGAGCCATGACCTCCCACTTCACGGGCGGGGGCCCTCAGTCCTCCTGGGGCCCCCCGCCTTCCAAGTCATCGTAAACGGAGGCCGGTTTGGTTCTCGCAAGGCATTGTCCGCCTGTACCACCAAGGAGATTTGCCATGATGTTCTCGGATCGCCGAACTCACCGCAGGGCCCTCTTCGTTGCGGTCACATTCAGCTTATTCATGGGGATAGGGGCGACAAGCCCTGTTGCTCAGGCCCAGGAGGCCGCCGCAGATCCACCTGAAATCACCATCGGCGAGCGCCTCTTTCTTGAAACGCGCTTCGCGCAGTTCTTTCAGCAGTTCCTCGCGAGCGGTGCCGGGGTAAACGACCCGCTGCCCGCCGGCGATCCGGTCATGGACAAGACGGTCACCATCGGCGAGCCGCTGCCCGGTCCGTTCGCAGGGCTGTCCATGAATTGCCGGGCCTGTCATTTAGTCGATGAGCATGTCGAGACGGCAGGCGGGAAGATGCGGACCTATGCCGATTTTTCCCGCCGCAGCCCGGTGCCGACCCGCACCGACGGGGCGACTACTGCCCCGCGCAACTCGCCTTCGTTGGTCAACGCGACGCTCCCGCGCAGCGGAGGGCTCCTGCTGCATTTCGATGCCGAGTTCGCGATGACGGCGGGGTTAGTCGAAGCCACCTTTTCCGGACGCAATTTCGGCTGGCTGCCCGGCGAGCAGGCACAGGCCATCGCCCATCTCGCGCGTGTGGTTCGAGGAGACGATGGAACCGGACCCCTGGCCCAGGATTTCGGCGGCCTGCCGTACGCGGTCATTCTGAAAGGAACCGATCCATCGATTCCCGAAGAGTTTCGCCTTCCTGAAGCCTTCCGTCTGAACGTGGCAACCGCATCGGACACGGACATCTTCCACGCCGTGGCGAACCTGGTCAGTGCCTATACCGAAGGCCTGGTGTTTTCACGGGACGAGAACGGCGCCTTTAATCTCTCTCCTTACGACGTATTCCTGGAAAGGAACGGCTTGCCCCGGAAGCCGGCGCCACAGGAGAGCCCCTTGGAGTACAGCCGGCGGCTGCTCGCATCGATCGAACGGTTGGAACATGGCGACCGTCTGTCTTGGGTCTCCCACAATCCGCACAAGAAACATCGGCGACACCACCGACACCTGAAATTCGTGAAACGGAACCCCGCCACCGAAGATGGCACATTTCAATTCCACGACCAACCTTTCAGATTTGGGAGGGAAGAACTCCAGGGGTTGAAGATCTTTTTCGCTGAGCCTACTCGAGCTCCGTTCGCTTCCGAGAGTCTCAGACGTGGAAAAACCGGAAATTGCGTCGCCTGCCATCAGGCGCCGACCTTTACGGATTTTCGGTTACACAATACCGGCACAACTCAAGCGGAATATGACCGGATTCACGGGACAGGATCGTTCACGCAACTCCGGATCCCGGACCTTCGCGAACGTAACGCCGCCCATGATCAGTATCTGCCAGCCACCGAGCAACATCCGCATGCCCTGGGCCCTTTCCGAGAAATTCCATCGGCAGGCCATCCGGGCCTAACCGACCTCGGTGTCTGGAACGTCTTTGCAAATCCGGATTTCCCGGGCTCTCAGCGGCGCATCAGACGCATTCTGTGCGCGGAGAACCTCAGCAATGGTCTGCCGGGACACAGCCTCCTCTCGGGCCAGACGGATGACTCCTTCGATCGCATCATCGACAGCGCGCCGTTCGCCGGACGATGCAACGCACAGGCCCTTCTGCCTGCCAGCATCGCCGTCTTCAAAACGCCCGGCCTTCGAGACCTGGGACATTCAGCGCCCTACATGCATAACGGACAATTCGATACGCTCGAGCAGATCGTCAACTTTTATCGAGAATCGTCGAATTTTGAACGCGCTGGCCGTCTGCGGAACGGAGACCGGGAACTCGGCGGCATCCGCTTGAACGACCAGGATGTGGCGCCTCTCGCGGCGTTTCTCAGGGCATTGAATGAAGACTATGAATAACCTGGAAACATAGGAGGCGAATTAATGAACCAGCCGGCGCTCTCCACGCGCCGGCAGCGGAGTGGGAGCCATGACCTCCCACTTCACGGGCGGGGGCCCTCAGTCCTCCTGGGACCCCCCGCCCCACATTCTCGAGTTATCAGGACGTCCCACTGATCCTCCATGGATCAGTATGGACAAGGCCAACGGACACATCGTCCAGAGCCCATGGTCATACACTGGCCATGGGCTTTTTTCATGAGACATTTTACGGAGCAGCGGTTCCAGTCTCGGGTCAGGAGCGTGCACAGGTGGACAGACAGGACCGACAACAACCTCATGACTGCAGCATTCGCTGCGCATGCGGACAACTAATTGCTAGATGGACAAGAAAAGGCTTGGAGATCAAATGCAAGCGGTGCCGCCGCCTTGTATACGTACCGGTTGAGTTGATTCGCGGAACTCCACCGCGGAAGCCTTAGTCACGTTTGTTCGACCACGCCACACGAATACGTGTGGGAGGCCAGAGGACATGAGTCCAGAGCCCGATATCATGCAACATCATTATATTCGTCATGTCGGCGCAGCCTCGCTGACAGGCCGCAGTGGAATGGGATTCGCTTCACAGATGACGAAGCCTGCGCAACCAATCATGCTTGCTGGACGCATTCACAGGCTCACAGCAGAGCTGAGCCGCTATGCCCCCCACTGGGCCGATCGACTGGCCCAGGTGAAATCGGAGCGAGAATTCCTGGAGGTGGTCAGCGGTCTGTTCAACTTGGCTCATGTCCTCAATCCGGCAAACGGGAACACCGCGGCCGCGCAGTCGCCTCTTTCAACGCGCATTCACGACTTCATGACTGCGAATCTCCACAAGGGCTTGACACTCAAACTCTTGTCGCAGTTTCTCGGCTATTCGGAAAAGTATTGCTCCGATCTATTCCACAGCACGATGGGCGAATCGTTCTCTACGCATCTCAAGCGTCGCCGACTTGAAACCGCCAGTCTATTGCTGCAAACCACGGACAAGGGCGTGGCTGAAATTGCGACAGCCATCGGATTCTGCGATCAGTTTGCATTCAGCCACTTCTTTAAGCGAGCGACCGGCCAATCCCCGATCCAGTTTCGATCGGAGCGCTGCCGGCGCCCCCTCAAATCACGCCCCATTCCGGTAAGGGAACCTTCATGACCGCTCCGCCGATTCGAGATGCAGACGTGTCCGTTCTCACCTTGCCACGGGAAGAGTCTCCACAAGAGCCTCATAAATCAAGGCCATGGCTCAGGTGGGTTGGCGCAAGCATCGTCAGTAGCGGCTGCCTGGCAGGACTCTATTGGGCTCTGCCTGAATTCTCTCTCTTGCCGGAAGTTGACACTGCTCCGGTGCGGATCGTCGGGAGCGCCACGCCATCGTCGCTCTTGAGCGCCAGTGGATATGTCGTCCCGCAAAGACAAGCCTCTGTCGCGTCCAAAGGAACCGGGCGTCTGGAATATCTCGCCGTTTCCGTTGGCAGTCGCGTCAAAACCGGTGACATCATTGCGCGGGTTCAGCAAGACGACGTCCAAGCCGTTCAACGCCAGGTCCATGCACGCCTGGATGTGGCAAAAGCCGCGTTGACCAACGCCCAAGCGGAACTGCGAGACGCGCAACTGACTTATGCCCGCACCAAAGCCTTGCTGCCGAATCAGTTCGTCTCGCAAGCCGAGTTCGATACCGCCTCAACCAGGCTCCGGCGGACAGAAGCATCCGTGAGGTCGTCCTCAGCCGCTATTACGGCTGCCGAAGCCGACGTACAAACCGCCGACGTAATGTTGGAAAACACATTGATTCGCGCTCCGTTCGAGGGAACGGTCATCAAGAAATTCGCCGAGATCGGCGAGGTCGTCGCTCCCATGGCCAGCTCTGCCAGCTCTCGTGGAGCGGTGGTCCTCATCGCGGATATGGCCTCGCTCGCGGTAGAGGCGGAAATCTCGGAATCGTCGTTCTCACAGATCGCGCAGGGCCAATCGGCCGATATCACACTGGACGCGCTGCAGGGCAAACACTATCCCGCGATGGTCGAACAAATCGTGCCGACTGCCGATCGATCCAAGGGCACGGTGCTGGCTAAAGTTCGCTTCGTCGAGCGTGATGATCGCGTGCTCCCGGAAATGAGCGCCAAGGTTTCTTTCTTACCGGTCGCTCGACCGAGCGATTCGACAACACCTCGGCTGTTTGTTCCTTCGTCCGCACTTGTGCAGAAGAACGGCCGTCCCATCCTCTATGTCCTCGAGAACGGAACCGCCCGGGAAGTCGCCGTCGAAGAAGTGTCCCGGAGCGGTAGAGACAGCGAAGTGCGAGGAACTCTGACAGCTTCGTCACAGGTGATCCTCGCGCCACCGCCATCGCTGCAAACCGGCATGAAAATCCGCCCACGAATATCCCAGCGAGAGGAGTATCAGCCATGACCCCCCCGGTTGTTGAATTCCAACGTGTCACCAAATCCTATTTTCGAGGGGAACAAGAAATCCCGGTTCTCAAAGATTTCAGCCTGTCTGTGCCACCGGGGCGATTTCTTGCGATCATGGGTCCATCCGGATCCGGCAAGACCACGATCCTCAATCTGGTCGCCGGACTGGACCGTCCAACTCAGGGAACGATCCGCGCAGCCGGTCTTGCCGTCTCGCAGCAAGGAGAATCAGATCTCGCCCGATGGCGGGCGCGGCACATCGGCTTCGTCTTCCAGTTCTACAATCTCATTCCGGTGTTGACCGCATCGGAAAACGTGGAACTGCCGCTGCTGCTGAGCACGCTCACACGACAAGAATGCGCCAAGCATGTCCAGGCAGCCCTAGGTCTTGTCGGGTTGAAGGATCGAATCCATCATTATCCCCGTCAGTTGTCGGGGGGGCAGGAGCAACGCGTCGGGATCGCGCGCGCCATCGTCAGTGATCCCACGATCTTATTAGCCGATGAGCCCACCGGCAACCTGGATCGAACCGCAGCCGAATCCGTCATGGCGCTCCTCTCACGGCTGCATCGGGAACTCAACAAGACAATCCTCATGGTGACTCACGATCCACGGGCGGCCGAATATGCGCAAGAGACCCTTCATTTCGACAAAGGAACGGTGACGAGCTCATGACGCTTGGGACATTGATCGTTCGCAATCTTCGGCGGCATCCCCTGCGCGTCGTGCTGACTGCGCTCGGCATCGCCACCGTCATCCTTGCCTTCAATCTTATCGTCACGACAGTCCGTGCCTGGTACGCGGGCGTCGAAGCCTCAGTCCCGAACAGACTGATTACTCGCCACGCAGCCTCGTTATCCATTCATCTTCCGCTCGCCTATCGAGACCGTATCGCCACGCTGGATGGGGTGACCGGTGTCACCTACGCCAACTGGTTCGGAGGAGTCTACCGGGACGCCAAGGGGTTTTTCCCTCAGTTCGCCGTCGAACCGGCGTCGTTTCTGGACCTGCATACTGAACTGTCGATACCGGGGGACGAGCGCCAGGCCTTTCTCAGCGATCGCCGGGGATGCCTGATCGGCCGCCGACTGGCCGCTCTCTATGGGTGGAAAGTCGGAGATGTCATCGCGCTCAAAGGGACCCTCTATCCCGGAGACTGGGAATTCGTCGTGCGCGGGATCTATCGCGGGACCGACGCCGCCACGGATGAGACCTGGATGCTCCTGCGCTGGGATTACATGAACGAACGGCGGCAACAGAGCGACCCGGACCGGGCCGGCACGGTCGGCTGGTACGTCATCCGCATTGCCGATCCGTCTCTTGCCGGACGTGTGAGCCGATCGGTGGATGCGGAATTTTCCAATTCCACTTCGGAGACCAGAACGGAAACTGAGCAAGCGTTTCAAGCCGGCTTCGTCGCCATGTCCGGAGCCATTATCAGTGCGCTGAAACTCCTGGCCATCGTACTCAACGGCGTCACGCTGCTGGTGCTCGCCAATACCCTCGTGATGGCTGTGCGCGAGCGCACGAAGGAATTGGCCGTACTGCGAACGCTCGGGTTTCGGCCAAGCCACCTGGCGGGATTGGTCACGGGAGAAGCGCTGCTCATTGGGGGGATAGGCTCGGCTCTGGGCATCGCCATCACCATCCCCGCCTCGCACTTCTATGGTGTGCTCGTCGCCGCCAAACTGGGGAACTTTTTCCAACATCTGACCCTATATCCGAGCACCTTGCTGTTGAGCGCTTCCATCACGCTGTGCATCGCCGTCTGCGCAGCGGTATTTCCCATCCTTGCACTCATGCGCGACAAGATCGCGGAGGACTTGCATAACGCCGGATAGGATCCTGACCCATGAAACTTCTCTTGGCCTATAGTCTTCGAAACGTCTGGGTGCGGAGCAGCACGGCAGGGCTGACCATAGCGGGGCTGGCGCTCGTCAGCCTGATTCTGCTGGCGGTCCTCATGCTGGGAAATGGATTGAACCGGGCGTTGATCGAAAGCGGTTCACCGGATAATGTCCTCCTGCTGCGGAAAGGCGCCACCACGGAGATCGCGAGCGGAATCTACCGCGATCAAGCGCACATCGTGCGCACGCTCGCTGACATCGCGCACACGTCCGGCGGCGAACCCCTGGCTATTCCCGAGTTGGTCGTCTTGATCAGCCTCGCAAAAAATGGGGCCGATACCCCTGCCAATGTGGTGGTCCGAGGTACACAGCCGGACGCATTCATGCTGCGGCCACAGGTTCGTCTGAGCCAGGGGCGCACTTGGCAACCCGGCACGACTGAAATCGTCATCGGCGCTCAAATCGCCACGCGATTTCTTCGCGAAGGTATCGGCTCTCATCTGCGCATAGGAAAACGGGAGTGGCTCGTCGTCGGCATCGCGGAGGCGCAGGGAACAGCCTTCGAGTCCGAGATTTGGGGAGACGTCGATCAACTTATGGCCGCGTATGGACGGGACTTCTACTCGTCGCTCACACTGCGCCTCTCCAGCTCATCGGCTTTTCAATCGATGGATGACGCCATCGCGGCGGATACTAGGCTCCTGCTGCAAGTGAAACGGGAACGCGATTACTACCGCGAGAAATCGATGGCGATGGCCACTTTCATTCGCCTGCTGGGCTTCACCTTCACCTTTATCTTTGCCGTGGGCGCTGTCCTGGGAGGCACCATGACCATGTACGGAGCCGTCGCTTCTCGCACAAGGGAAATCGGGATGCTGAGGGCGCTGGGATTCCGGCCGCGCCAAATTCTCTCGGCATTATTGTTCGAGTCCCTGATGCTCGGGGCCTTGGCCGGACTGTTGGCCATCGGAGGTGGCACGGCATTACAGTTTGTCACCCTCTCGACGATGAACTTCAGCACCTTTTCAGAACTCGCCTTTCGCCTGACACTGACTCCCACATCCGCGCTGGCCACAATGGGGTTTGCACTGGGCATCAGCATGGTCGGCGGAATTCCTCCGGCGATTCGGGCTGCCCGCTTGTCAGTAGCCGCGGCATTGCGCGCTCCTGGCCGATAGAGACTCTTCGGGACAGGTCTCCTACGATTAGAGCCATCTTTCTCCCGTCAGGAAAGTAAACATGTTTATCAGGAGATCGAACATGTTCACGAGCGCGCTGTTTGCGGTATATGATTTTGAGAATAATTATCATCCATGGAGCATATGTTGGCCTTACCCTCCAGCCACGATCTTTCAGTCCCGCTCGGCTATTCGATCGATCAGCCTCGCCGGCTCACATCGGCCTGGGGAGTATCCCTCTGCGTGCATGCCATTATTGTCGCCACGGCAGCTGGGGTTCTCCGCGACCTTCCGGAACTCCCGCCGCCGGCGTACCGCATGGAGCTCCTTCTCCAAAGCTCTGCGGATATCGCTGACGCGCCTTCTGCTGGCCAACGCACCGCCGCCGCGGCACCAACCGCATCGGCAGCGGCACGCCCGCATCACGAACCCGCCGCCTCACAATCACGAGCGGTCAAGCCACCTACCGACAGCCCCCCCGCGACCATACATCAACCACTGATCGAATCCACCCCCGTCACTCGAATCGAACAGGACATCGTGTCATCCACCGCAGTTCACGCATCCACTCCTGTCATCACCTCTCGACCCATTGAGCAGCGTATTGAAAACAGTCCCGTGGTCAACGAAGCCCCTGTTCCTACTACTCAGCATTCTCCTCACGTGATTGAACGGTCGATTGAACCCACGCTCACTCGCGTAACGCAATCCATTACAACCCATCAAGAACCTCCCGCCGCGCAGGGAGAGAGCCAGGCGCAGGCATCGACTGAATCGACTAGCAGCGCTTCCTCCCATTTTGAACATCCGCCATCTTCGTCTCAGGGCAATCGCGCAGCAACGGCAGAGGCGAATTCATCTTCTGCAGATACCACAATACGCGGCACGGAATCCGGGAACTCCTCAGCTGCCGCACAGACAGGCGAAGCAGGCCCCCCTGATGCCCTGCATGCGATCGTAGCTATCGGACATCCACCCATCACCAGAGCCATTCCCGCTCGATCAGACTTTGGCTGGCTGAAGGATCTGCTCAAGCGAAAGATCAAAAGCCTGCAAGCCTATCCGCGCCTCGCGGCCATGCAGGGATGGGAAGGAAAAGTGGTGGTGCATGCCACGATAGGAGACGACGGCCGGTTACTCAGTGCAGTCGTGGCTGAAAGCTCTGGCTTTGCCTCCCTGGATCAAGACGCGCTGAACCTCATGCATCGCGCCACTCCCATCCATCTCCAACATGAGCTCGGTCAATCTCATATCGAAGTCTATATCCCTGTTCTCTACCACCTGGAACACTGAAGAAAGGACACACTCTATGTTCCTACACAAACTGTCCGTCATCGCCGCACTCGTGATGCTCTGCGCGAGCGGAACGCCGGCGAATGCCGCAACGCCCTCGCAAGTCGGCTTTCTTGTCGTCGCTCCAGATCGCGGATTTCTCGGCAATCAAGAAGTCCGAACCCTCGTCGAGGAGTTTAAGAAATCGTATCCGGCTGCGCTTGGATTGGTCGGCCGTGACTATACAGGCGTTGACGGTGAATACGCGGTGTATCTCTCACGAGCCGCGCAGGAGTTGAAGCAAGCCGGAGCCACCGAAATCGTCACCATTCCGCTTTTTTTATCCGAAGCTGACCCTATACTTATGCGAATCAAGCCGCTTGTGCCCGCCTACACCGGAGGACTGCCCGTCCGATGGGCGCCGACCATGGCTCATGACTATCTCATCGGCCAGATCGTGCTTGATCGGGTCGAGGCCCTGAGCGAGCAGGCCGAGTCGGAACGACTCATTCTCGTCGGCGCCGGCGCCATGGATGAAGCCAGTGCGATAGCCTTGAAAGCCGATGTAGACAAGTTGCTCGGGTACGTCAAACGCTACAAAGACTTTCGCGATGCGGAAACCGTCATTTACTACGACCGCGCCGCAGACAATGCCGAGCAGAACAATAGAGAGATCAAATCCCGCCTCCTTGCTCACATCGCCAAACAAGGCCGTACCCTACTTGTGCCGGTATCCATCGGCCCCAAATTTGATACAGCCATGTCTCTGACCAGCTGGCTGGGCGGCCAATTCAAGCAGACACAGGTCGTGTATAAGCCGAACGAACTGCTTCCGCATCCGAATGCCCTGCTGTGGTTGAAGAAAACGGCGAATCGGGAAACACCGCTCTCGGCCGCTTCACTGGGGGTCGTCATCATGCCACACGGATCGACTCAACCCTGGAACGACGCCGTGGAATCGGCCATCCAACCGCTCAGGTCTCAATACCCTATCGAAATAGCCTATGGAATGGGTGACCCGCACATCATTCAGGACGCCGTCTCTCGCCTCGAACAGCGGGGAGTCAGACGGATTGTCTTCGTACGGATGTACGCCTTGAATCATCATATGAAATCGCTCACGGACTACATTCTTGGCCTTGCTGAGTATGCACCTGAATCCGACCACAGGGGCAGACACGATCATGCGGCCGAGGCCCCTCCTCAAGTCAGAACGGCCGCTCTTTTCTCCACGTTCGGCGGGTATGAGCAAAACCCTGCTATTGCGCAGGTTCTCCACAAACGCATCGCCGAAATGAGCACGGACCCCGCCAATGAAACCGTCCTGCTTATCGCACATGGAGAAGGCACCGACGAGGGCAACGACCAATGGCTGGCCGTCATGAACCAGAACATCGAGCGGCTTCGGCAAGATCCCCACTGCGCCAAACTCAAGGACGTGAGAGCACTGACAGTCCGGGAGGACTGGCCCAAAGAGCGTGAACAA
>CXWL01118417.1_pt1 | contig 13909 bp, 12 predicted proteins | sample 590931 | NCBI WGS metagenome assembly CXWL01 (sample SAMEA3498368, study PRJEB10139) | groundwater metagenome | biome: water well; material: biofilm material | place: Germany | collected 2015-04-27 | reverse complement strand
TCGACGGTGCTGGCGACGTGGGTGGCGCCTTCGGCCAGGCGGCGCTCCTCGCCGGTGACCAGGCTGACCTTGAGCGGCTTGCCGTGCACGCGCGCTTCCTGCATGCGCTCGAAATTCTCCAGCGCCAGCAGGCGCAGCGGCGCCAGGTAGATGCCGCTGGGCGCCTTCATCAGCGCCTCCATCGCGCGGTGCGTCTTGCCCGAGTTGGTCGGCCCGAGCAGCGCGATGAAGCGGCGCGGCATGCGGCTGGCCACCTCGAACGAGGCCGGATACTCGGCCAGGTTGATGCTTTCCTTGGTGCGCGCGGCGTGGCGCTCCTCCTGTTCGCGCTCGACGGCGTGGATGATGCGCTGGCGGATGCGGTCGAACACCTGCTCGGCCGGGTCGGAGGTCTGCAGCTCGGCGAGCGTCTGCAAAAACGTCCCGGCGTCGAAGTCGCAGTCGTCGGCCAGCTCGGAGATTTCGCGCACGAAGGCTTCGACGCTGGCGTGCAGCGCCGCCATCGCCGCCGGGCTGGCGCGTTCCAGCACCAGCGCGCGCTGCGCCTCCGGCTCCATCTTGCGCCACTTGCTCGGCTTGGCCAGCACGCCCTGGGCCGGCACCAGCTGGTAGGGCACGCGCAGGTCGCCGTGCCGGACCAGGCCGGCGAAGCGGACGAACACGCGGCCTTCCATCTTGACCAGCTGCACGCCTCGGGCCGCCAGCTCCTGGTCGAGCGCCATGGTTTCGGTGCCGGCGTCGTCGTCGATGGCCAGCGGGGAATTCAGGGGGGAATTGGATGACATAGTGGTGTAGCAAGAGATTCGACAGACGAACTATATCGCGGATGGCGCCGGCCGCGCTCCGGGCGCCGGGCCCGCGCACGCTCTGTTGTTATGCCGCCCATCCGGGCATTTTGCGGTGCGACATTCTGCGCCTCTGGGTATACTAACAAAAAGTTTCCTCACGGATACAACCAATTCTCGTCTTCCGGCCGCACCGGCCTTCCCTCACCAAGCAGAAAATGAATTTACTAAAAAACATGAAAGTCGGCAGTCGCCTCGCACTCGGTTTTGCCGTGATGCTGGCCTTTTCGATCCTGACCACGGTGGTCGGCGTCCTGCAGGTCAATGCCATCGCCAACGATGCCGAGAGCATGCTGGCGCTGCCGATCCAGAAAGAGCGCGCCGCCGCCAACTGGAACCGCTACATCGCCGTCGCCGTGATCCGCACTTCGGCGATCTCGAAAAGCAGCGATGCCTCGCTGGTTCCCTTCTTCGCCGGCAGCGTCGCCCAGACTTCAAAGGCCACCGCCGACGTCGTCAAGGAGCTCGAGTCGCTGCTCGTCACCGACGAGGAAAAGAAGGTCTACGCCGATGCCCTGACGGTGCGCAAGACCTACCTCGCCAGCCGCGACCAGGTCAGCCAGCTGAAGGCCGAAGGCAAGACCGAGGAGGCCGAGGAGGTCCTGAACAAGGCTTACCTGCCGGCGGCCGAGTCGTACCAGGGCAAGGTCGCCGACCTGCTGGCGGTGCAGCGCCGCCACCTCGACGCCATGAAAGGGGAGATCGCCGAGAGCAAGAACTCGGCGCAATCGAAGATCACCGCGCTGGCCGTATTGAGCCTGTTGTGCGGCGTCGCCTTCGCCTGGTGGCTGACGGTCGGCATCACCGGGCCGGTGCGCCGCGCGGTGGCGATCGCGCGCCGGGTGGCCGACGGCGACCTGACCGAAGACATCCAGGTCACGTCCACCGACGAACTGGGCCAGCTGCAGCAGGCGCTCAAGGACATGAACGGCAACCTGCTCAGGATCGTGCGCGAAATCCGCACCGGCACCGATGCGATGGCCACCGCCTCATCCGAGATCGCCGCCGGCAACCTGGACCTGTCGTCGCGCACCGAGCAGCAGGCGGCCAGCATCGAGGAAACCGCGTCTTCGATGGAGGAGCTGACCTCGACGGTCAAGCAGAACGCCGACAATGCGACCCAGGCCAACACGCTGACCAAGAACGCCTCCCACGTCGCCACCGAGGGCGGCGCCGTGGTCGCCCAGGTGGTCAGGACGATGGCCGACATCACCACCTCGTCGAAAAAGATCGTCGACATCATCGGCGTCATCGACAGCATCGCCTTCCAGACCAACATCCTCGCGCTGAACGCGGCCGTCGAGGCAGCGCGCGCCGGCGAACAGGGACGCGGCTTCGCCGTCGTCGCCGCCGAAGTGCGCACGCTGGCGCAGCGCTCGCACAGCGCCGCCAAGGAAATCAAGGCGCTGATCGACGATTCGGTCGAGAAGGTCGACACCGGCAGCACGCTGGTCGAACGGGCCGGCGCCACCATGCAGCAGATCGTCGCAAGCGTGCAGCGCGTGACCGACATCATGGGCGAGATCACGGCGGCCAGCCGCGAGCAGAGCACCGGTATCGAGGAAGTGAACCGCGCGATCGCGCAGATGGACCAGGTGACCCAGCAGAATGCGGCCCTGGTCGAGGAATCGGCCGCCGCCGCCGGTTCGATGCACGACCAGGCCACCGGCCTGGCGCATGCGGTCAGCGCGTTCAAGCTGGGCACGGAGCCGGCGCCGGCCTTGGCTTTGGCGCGCGCAGCGGCCAAGCCCAAACTCGCCGCGCCGGCGCGCGCGCCACGCCCGTCCGCCGCGCGCGCCCAGGAGTGGGAGCAGTTCTAGGCGACCTTGCCGAGCTCGCCCTTGCGATAGCGCTCGGCCATCTGGTCGAGCGTCAGGACCTTGATCTTCGACGCCTGGCCGGCCGAACCGAACGCTTCGAAGCGCAGCAGGCAGATGTCCTTGGCCGCTGCGGTGGCGTCCTTGAAGAATTTGCGCGGATCGAATTCGGACGAATTCTTGGCCATGCTGCGACGCATCGCGCCCGTCATCGCCAGCCGGATGTCGGTGTCGATGTTCACCTTGCGCACGCCGTGCTTGATCCCTTCGAGGATTTCCTCGACCGGCACGCCGTAGGTCTCCTTCATGTCACCGCCGTACTGGCGGATGATGTCGAGCCATTCCTGCGGCACCGACGACGAACCGTGCATCACCAGGTGCGTGTTCGGGATGCTCTCATGGATGGCGCGGATGCGGTCGATGGCGAGGATGTCGCCGGTCGGCTTGCGGCTGAACTTGTAGGCGCCGTGGCTGGTGCCGATGGCGATTGCCAGCGCGTCGACGCCGGTGCGGGCGACGAAGTCGGCCGCCTGGACCGGATCGGTCAGCATCTGCTGGTGCGACAGGATGCCTTCCGCGCCCGAGCCGTCCTCTTCGCCGGCCTGGCCCGATTCGAGCGAGCCGAGGCAACCGAGCTCACCTTCGACCGAGACGCCGACGTAGTGGGCGAAGGTGGCCACTTCGCGGGTGACGTTGACGTTGTATTCGTAGGTCGACGGCGTCTTCATGTCGGCCATCAGCGAGCCGTCCATCATCACGCTGGAAAAGCCGGAGCGGATCGACGTCTGGCAGACGTCGGGGCTGCCGCCGTGGTCCTGGTGCATGCAGATCGGGATGTGCGGATAGGTTTCGACGGCCGCTTCGACCATCTTGCGCAGGAAGGCTTCGCCGGCATATTTGCGGGCGCCGGCCGAAGCCTGCAGGATGACCGGGCTGTCGCAGGCGTCGGCGGCCTGCATGATGGCGAGGATCTGCTCGAGGTTGTTGACGTTAAATGCCGGCACACCGTACTGGTGGTCGGCTGCGTGGTCGAGCAGCTGGCGTAACGAGACTAGCGACATGAGAAACTCCTGTTGAAATAATTAGACGGTGACGGTGGCGGCGGCGAGCAGCGCCGGCATCTCGGCGATCGAATCGATGAAGGTGGCCCCTTGCATGCCGGCGTGGCCGGCCGGCCCGGGGTAGCCGTAGCGCACGATGTAGACCGGCATCGGGGCGGCGTGCGCGGCGGCGATGTCGACGCCCGAGTCGCCCACCAGCACGCACAGCGCCGGATCGGTGCCGAGGGTGCGGCAGGCGTGCAGCAGCGGTTCGGGGTGCGGCTTCATCTGGGCGATCGAGTCGCCCGCCACCACCACCTCGAAATGCGGCGCCAGGCCGGTCATTTCCAGCAGCACCCGGGTGGCGTCCTGCGGCTTGTTGGTCACGCAGCCGAGCCGGTAGCCGGCCTGGCGCAGCGCCTCGATGCCCTCGAACACGCCGGGGAACACCGAGCCGAAGCGGCCGTTGGTGTCCTCGTAATGATGGTGGAACAGGTCTTGCGCGCGCTGTTCGTCGACCGTCGGCGCCAGCGCGGTGGCCGCCAGCACCCGCCGCACCAGCGTCGGCACGCCGTTGCCGATGAAGCCGGCGACGGTCTTGAACGGCAGCGGCGGCACGCCCAGCGCCTGCACCATGCGCGATGCCGCTTCGACGATGTCGGGCGCGCTGTCGACCAGCGTGCCGTCAAGGTCGATCAGGACGGTGCGTTGGCCGGCGCTCATCGCGCCGCCCCGATGACGGTGCGCGCGCAGTCGGCCACGTGGGCGGCGGTGATCTTGAAGTAGGCGTACAGGTCCTCGGCGGGCGCCGAGTCGCCGAAGCTGTCGATGCCGACCGCCATGCCGGTTTCGCCGACCACGGCGCGCCAGAACCAGGTGACGCCGGCTTCGACGCTCACGCGCGGCACGCCTGGCGGCAGCACCGAATCGCGATACGCCTTGTCCTGGGCGTAGAAGGCCTCGACGCAAGGCATCGACACCACCCGCACGCCGACCGACTCGAGCTGGCGCGCCGCGGCGACCGCGATTTCGACTTCGGAGCCGGTGGCAACCAGCACCACCTGCGGCTGCGCGCAATCGACCAGCACGTAGCCGCCGCGCGCGGCGCCGTCCAGTTGTTCTTCGCTGCGGCTGAACGGCGTCAGCGCCTGGCGCGACAGCACCAGGCAGGTCGGGCCGTCGGCGCGCTGCAGCGCCGCCTGCCAGGCGATCGCCGTCTCGACGCCGTCGCACGGCCGCCACAGCCAGTTGTTCGGAATCAGGCGCAGGCTGGCCACGTGCTCCACCGGCTGGTGGGTCGGGCCGTCTTCGCCCAGGCCGATCGAGTCGTGGGTGTTCACGTGGATCACGCGCCGCTTCATCAGCGCCGCCATCCGGATCGCATTGCGCGAGTAGTCCGAGAACGTCAGGAAGGTGCCGCCGTAGGGCAGGAAGCCGCCGTGCAGCGCGATACCGTTCATCATCGCGGCCATGCCGAACTCGCGCACGCCGTAGCTCAGGTAGTTGCCGCTGCCGTCGGCCTTGACCCGCACCGACGCCTTGACGTTGGTCAGGTTCGATCCGGTCAGGTCGGCCGAGCCGCCGAAAAACTCGGGCAGGCCGGCGCTGATGTACTCGAGCACGATCTGCGAGGCTTTGCGGGTCGCCACCTTGTTGTTGATCTCACCGGCTTCGCGCACCAGGCGGGCGAACTGCGCGTCCAGGCCGGCCGGCAGGATGCCGGCGTTGCGCCGTTCCAGTTCGGCGGCCAGGTCGGGAAACGCGGCGCGATAGGCCNNGCGATAGGCGGCAAAGCCGTCTTCCCACCAGGCCTGGCTGGCGCGCCCGGCTTCGCGCGCGTCCCACGCGGCGGCGATCTGCGGCGGAATCTCGAACGGCGCCGCGGTCCAGTTGCGCTGGGCGCGCATGGCGGCGATTTCGTCGCTGCCGAGCGGGGCGCCGTGCACGTCGTGGCCGCCGGCCTTGGTCGGCGCGCCGTGGCCGATCACGGTCTTGCAGCAGATCAGCGTCGGCCGGGTCGACTGCAGCTTGGCGGCGATGATGGCGCGGTCGATCGCCTCGGGATCGTGGCCGTCGACGGCGGCGATGACGTTCCAGCCGTAGGCGGCGAAGCGGCCCGGCGTGTCGTCGGTGAACCAGCCCTTGACGTCGCCGTCGATCGAGATGCCGTTGTCGTCGTAGAAGACGACCAGCTTGCCCAGGCCGAGGGTGCCGGCCAGCGAGCAGACCTCGTGGCTGATGCCCTCCATCAGGCAGCCGTCGCCGACGAACACGTAGGTGTGGTGGTCGATGACGTCGTGGCCGGGCCGGTTGAAGCTGGCCGCCATCATCTTCTCGGCCAGCGCCATGCCGACCGCGTTGGCCAGGCCCTGGCCGAGCGGGCCGGTGGTCGTCTCGACGCCCGGCGTCACGTCCACTTCGGGGTGGCCCGGGGTGCGCGCGTGCAGCTGGCGGAACTGCTTGAGCTCCGCGATCGGCAGGTCGTAGCCGGTCAGGTGCAGCAGCGAGTACAGCAGCATCGAGGCGTGGCCGTTCGACAGCACGAAGCGGTCGCGGTTGATCCATTTCGGGTCGGCCGGGTTGTGGCGCAGGTGGCGCCGCCACAGCACGTCGGCCATCTCGGCCATGCCCATCGGCGCGCCCGGATGGCCGGACTTGGCCTGCTGGACGGCGTCGGCGGCGAGGAAGCGCAGCGCGTCCGCGGTGGCTGGCGCCAGGGTCTTGTCAGGTGCGTTCATGAGGTGTGTTCCTTAGTTGTTGAAGGCGCGCTTCTTGCGCTCCATCATGCGCAGGATGAAAGGCGTGAAGATCAGCTGCATCGCCAGTTCCATCTTCCCGCCCGGGACCACGATGGTGTTCGCGCGCGACATGAACGAGGCCGGGATCATGTTCAGCAGGTACTGGAAGTCGATGCCCTTCGGGTTGGCGAAGCGGATCACCACGAAGCTCTCGTCGGGCGCCGGAATCTCGCGCGCGATGAACGGGTTCGAGGTGTCGACGCAGGGCACGCGCTGGAAGTTGACGTGGGTGCGCGAGAACTGCGGGCAGATGTGGTTCACGTAGTCGGGCATGCGGCGCAGGATGGTGTCGGTCACCGCCTCGGTCGAGTAGCCGCGCTTGGACTTGTCGCGCCACAGCTTCTGGATCCATTCCAGGTTGATCACCGGGACCACGCCGATCAGCAGGTCGGGATGCTGGGCGATGTTGACGTTGTCGTTGACGACGCCGCCGTGCAGGCCTTCGTAAAACAGCAGGTCGGTGTCGCCCGGCAGGTCTTCCCACGGCGTGAAGGTGCCCGGCTCCTGGTGGTACGGCTTCGCTTCCTCGTGGTCGTGCAGGTACTTGCGGTGGCGCGCGGTGCCGCTTTGGCCGTAGTTCTGGAACAGCGCCTCGAGTTCGGCGAACAGGTTGGTGTCGGGGCCGAAGTGGCTGAAGCTCATGTCGCCGATCTGTTCGGCGGCGGCCAGCTTCTCCTTCATTTCCTTGCGGTCGTAGCGATGAAAACTGTCTCCTTCAATGATCACTGACTGGATGTTTTCGCGACGAAAAATGGCTTCAAACGTGCGCGTGACGGAAGTGGTGCCAGCGCCCGAGGAGCCGGTGATGGCAATAATCGGATGACGTTCGGACATGATATTCTTTCAAAAGTGGGAATTCAGGCAGGCATGCGGAACAGGCCGTGTTCATTGAACAGCGGGTTGTTCATCTCGACCGGCTGCAGGTCGTTGTGATAGCGCTCGATGCGGTCGACTTCATGGCGCGAGCCGAACACCAGGCCGATGCGCTGGTGCAGCGAGGTCGGCTGCACGCCCATCACCGGCACGCGCCCGGTGCTGGCGCGACCGCCGGCCTGTTCGATCAGGAAGCCGATCGGATTGGCTTCGTACAGCAGGCGCAGGCGGCCCGGCTTGGTCACGTCCTTGCTGTCGCGGGGGTACAGGAACACGCCGCCGCGCATCAGGATGCGGTGCGCCTCGGCCACCATCGAGGCGATCCAGCGCATGTTGAAGTCCTTGCCGCGCGCGCCGGTCTTGCCGGCCAGGCATTCGTCGACATAGCGCTTGACCGGCATTTCCCAGAAGCGGCTGTTGGACGCGTTGATGGCGAACTCGCTGGTCTCGAGCGGCACCCGCATGTCCGGATGGGTGAGCATGAACTCGCCCAGGTTGAGGTCGAGCGTGAAGCCGTTGACGCCGTTGCCGACGGTCAGCACCAGCATGGTGGCCGGGCCGTAGACGGCGTAGCCGGCCGCCACCTGCAGGCTGCCCGCCTGCAGGAAGTCCTGCTCGGTGACGGGGGCGTCGCCGTTGGGCGCGCGCAGCACCGAGAAGATGCTGCCGACCGAGACGTTGACGTCGATGTTCGAGGAGCCGTCGAGCGGGTCGAACACCAGCAGGTACTTGCCCTTCGGGTAGCAGTCGGGGATCTGGTAGGGCGCTTCCATCTCCTCCGAGGCCATGCCGGCCAGGCTGCCGCACCATTCGTTGACGCGCAGGAAAACGTCGTTGCTGACGACGTCCATTTCCTTCTGGGTTTCGCCCTGCACGTTGACGTCGCCGCCGACGTCGCCCTGGCCGCCGGCCAGCGCGCCGCAGGCGACCTTGCGGGCGATCGATTTGCAGGCCAGCGCCACGTTCAGGATCAGGTTGTTGAAGTCGCCGCTGGCGTCCGGGAAGCGGCGCCGTTCCTCGATCAGGAACTGGGTCAGGGTAAGGCGATGTGAGCTTGTCATGGCAGTCTCCAATTGTGATTTATTCAGGGCGGGCATTGGCACGCAGGCGCTGCAGGATGCCAAGGTAGCCGCCGTCGGCGTCGGGCGCGCCGAACACCGCGCTGCCGGCCACGAAGGTGTCGGCGCCGGCGGCGCGGATGGCGCCGATGTTGTCGATGTTGACGCCGCCGTCGACCTGCAGCCAGATGTCGGCGCCGCCGGCGGCGACGTGGGCGTCGATGCGCGCGCGCGCCGCGGTCAGCTTGGGCAAGGTCGCGGGGATGAATTTCTGGCCGCCGAAGCCGGGGTTCACGCTCATCAGGAGCACCATGTCGAGCTTGTCCATCACGTGGTCGAGCACCGACAGCGGCGTGGCCGGATTGAGCGCCAGCCCGGCCTTGCAGCCGAGGTCGCGGATCATGCTCAGCGTGCGGTCGACGTGGCGGCTGGCCTCGGGGTGGAAGGTGATGATGCGCGCGCCGGCCTGCACGAACAGCGGGATCAGCGCGTCGACCGGCTCGACCATCAGGTGGACGTCGAGCGCGATGGTGACGTGCGGGCGGATCGCCGCGCACACCAGCGGGCCGATGGTCAGATTGGGGACGTAATGGTTGTCCATCACGTCGACGTGCACCAGGTCGGCGCCGCCGGCCTCGATGGCGCGCACTTCCTCGCCGAGCCGGGCGAAATCGGCCGACAGGATCGACGGCGCGAGGCGTATGTGTTGGGTCTTCATGTCATGCTGCCTGAAAAAGGGTGCAAGGGTGTGGGGAGGTGGCGTGCCAGCGCTGCAGCACCGCCAGGTCGACCCAGCGCTCGCCGGCGCCGGGAACGCTGATCGGGTCGTCCGGATCGCCCAGGTGCGGCAGCTGCATCAGGGCGCCGTCGAAGCCGTGGCTGCGGGTGTAGGCGGTCGGCGTGATCACGGTCGGGATGCCGGCCGCGCAGGCGGCGCGCAGGCCGTTTTCCGAGTCCTCGATGGCGACGCAGTCGCCCGCCGCCAGGCCCAGCGCCGACAGCGCGGCCAGGTAAACGTCCGGCGCCGGCTTCTTGTTGCTGGCGGTGCTGGCGTCGCAGACGGCGGCGAACATCGTGCGCCAGTCGCGCCCCAGCGGCGCGCGCAACAGCGCGTCGACGTTGGCCGGGGTGGTGGTGGTGGCGATGGCGATCGGCAGGCGCGCCGCCTTCGCCTCGCGGATCAGGCGCAGGATGCCGGGACGCAGCGGCAGCTCGGCGGCCAGGGCGTCGTAGTGGCGCGTCTTGATCGCGTGCACGGCGTCGATGGTGGCCCTGACCTGGCTGCCCTCGGCCTGCTCCGGATCGACCATGCGCCAGTAGTAGTGCAGGCGCTCCTTGCCGCCGGCGATGTCGAGCAGGCGCGCGTACAGCGACTCGTGCCAGTGCCAGTCCAGGCCGACCTCGCGGAAGGCGGCGTTGAACGCCAGCCGGTGCGCGCTCTCGGTATCGGCCAGCGTGCCGTCGACGTCGAAGATCAGCGCTTTCATGTCGGCTCCTTGGCTGCGGCGAAAATGCGGCTGGCCAGCAGGTCAGGCGCGGTAATGGTGGTCAGCGCGGCGTCGTCGGCCAGCGCGCCGGGGGTCGACATCAGGCGCGAGGCGTGGCGCAGCCGGGCGCGGTCGAGCGCGTTGCGCACGCTGCGCGCGTTGGCGAAATGGGGCAGCGCCATGCGCCGCTCCAGGTAATCGGAGAACACGCGCGCCGCTTCGTCGTCGAATTGGTAGTGCATGGTCTCGAGCATCAAGTCGGCGATCTGGCCCAGTTCGCCGACAGCGTAATCGGGGAAGTCGATGTGGTGCGCGATGCGCGACGACATCCCCGGGTTCGACTGGAAGAAGGTATCCATCCGGTCCTTGTAGCCGGCCAGGATGACGACCAGGTCGTCACGCTGGTTCTCCATCACCTGCAGCAGGATCTCGATTGCCTCCTGGCCGTAATCGCGCTCGTTTTCCGGGCGGTACAGGTAATAGGCCTCGTCGATGAACAGCACGCCGCCCATCGCCTTCTTGAGCACCTCGCGCGTCTTCGGCGCGGTGTGGCCGATGTACTGGCCCACCAGGTCGTCGCGGGTAACGGCCACCAGGTGGCCCTTGCGCACGTAGCCCAGCTTGTGCAAGATCGCCGCCATGCGCAGCGCGACGGTGGTCTTGCCGGTGCCGGGGTTGCCGGAGAAGCACATGTGCAGGCTGGGTGCGCCGGCCGCGAAGCCGCGCTCGGCGCGCAGCTTGTCGACCAGCAGCAGGGCGGCGATGTCGCGGATACGCTGCTTGACCGGCGCCAGCCCGATCAGTTCGCGGTCGAGCTCTGCCAGCAGCTCGGTGATGCCGGAGGCTGCCAGCGCCGCGGCGAACGGATTGATGTCCATATGCTCTCCCTCGCAGCTTAGTAGCGTGCGCCTTCCGGATTGGCCTGCACGGCGTAGCTCTCGATGCTGTAGCGCACCGTGCGCCCGGCCACTTCATGGCGCACCAGGCGGAAGCCCGGCTCGACCTTCGGCCGGTTGACGATGAAGGCCATGACGATCGATTCGGTGCCGGCCGACGAGTCGAACGCGGTCATGCGGATGTAGTAGTTGCCGAAGGTGCTGCGGCACTGCTTCAGTTCGGCCATGATGCCGGCCGGGTCGCGCAGGTCGAACATCGGCGGGCCGAACATTTCCCAGTAGGTGTTGCGCGGGTGCGGGTCGTCCGTGTATTCGATCGCCAGGGCCCAGCCTTTTTCCAGGCAATAGTCGATCTGGCGGGTGATCTGCTCGTCGGTCAGATCTGGCAGGAATGAAAACGTGCCTTGAGTGATGCGCATGATGTGTCCTCTTTAATATGTTGGGCGGATCAGGAAACCGAAGCCGTCGGCGTGAAGTCGGAGGTGTCGGTCGAAGCGTAGTTGAAGGAAATCTCGCCCCAGGTATCGAGCGCTGCCTTCAACGGTCCGCACCACTTGCCGGCCTCTTGCAGGATCTGCGGGCCTTCGTTCTTGATGTCGCGTCCTTCGTTACGTGCCAGTACCATCACTTCGAGCGCGACCCGGTTGGCGACGGCGCCAGCCTGGATGCCCTGTGGGTGGCCGATGGTGCCGCCGCCGAACTGCAGCACGACGTCATCGCCGAACAGGTCGAGCAGCTGGTGCATCTGGCCGGCGTGGATGCCGCCGGATGCGACCGGCATCACCTTGCGCAGCGAACCCCAGTCCTGGTCGAAGAAGATACCGCGCGGCAGGTCCATCTTGGTGTGCGTGTCGCGGCAGATGTTGTAGTAGCCCTGCACGGTCATCGGATCGCCTTCGAGCTTGCCGACGGCGGTGCCGGTGTGCAGGTGGTCGACGCCGGCCATGCGCAGCCACTTGGCGATCACGCGGAACGACACGCCGTGGTTCTTCTGGCGGGTGTAGGTGCCGTGGCCGGCGCGGTGCATGTGCAGCATCATGTCGTTCTGGCGGCACCAGTAGGACATCGACTGGATCGCCGTCCAGCCGACCACCAGGTCGATCATGATGACGACCGAGCCGAGCTCTTTGGCGAATTCGGCGCGGCGGTACATTTCTTCCATCGTGCCGGCGGTGACGTTCAGGTAGTGACCCTTGACTTCGCCGGTGGCGGCGGTGGCGCGCTGGACTGCTTCCATGACGAACAGGAAGCGGTCACGCCAGTGCATGAACGGCTGCGAGTTGATGTTCTCGTCGTCTTTCATGAAGTCGAGGCCGCCCTTGAGGCCTTCGTACACCACGCGGCCGTAGTTGCGGCCCGACAGGCCCAGCTTCGGCTTGGTGGTCGCGCCCAGCAGCGGACGGCCGAACTTGTCGAGGCGTTCACGTTCGACGATGATGCCGGTCGGCGGGCCAGGGAAGGTCTTGATGTAGGCGACCGGGAATTTCATGTCTTCCAGGCGCGCTGCCTTGAGCGGCTTGAAGCTGAACACGTTGCCGATGATGGAGGCAGTGACGTTGGCGATCGAGCCTTCCTCGAACAGCGACAGGTCATAGGCGACCCAGCAGAAGTACTGGCCTGGATTGTTCGGCACCGGGTCGACGCGGTAAGCCTTGGCGCGGTACATGTCGCAGGCGGTCAGGCGGTCGGTCCATACGACAGTCCAGGTGGCGGTCGACGATTCGCCGGCCACTGCGGCGGCCGCTTCGATCGGATCGACGCCGTCCTGCGGGGTGATGCGGAACACCGCCAGAATGTCGGTTTCCTTCGGGACGTAATCAGCGTCCCAGTAACCCATCTGGGCGTATTTCAGAACACCTGCGGTGTAACGTTTTTTCGAGTCCAAGATCTGTTCACTGCCAGCCATTGCCATCTCCTTGATTGGGCTACCGCCCGTTAGCTATCCATGGACTTCACTATATAAATACATTACTATCAGGTCTAATCAATTAAAACGCAGAATCCATAAGCTTCACCTGATACCTCGATCCCATGCGCCGCTATACCCTCCGCCAGCTCGACACTTTCCTTGAAGTCGCCCGCCAGTTGTCCGTCTCGCGCGCGGCCGAACTGCTGCACGTGACGCAGCCGGCGGTGTCGATGCAGATCCGCCAGCTCGAGGAGATCGGCGGCATGGCGCTGTACGAGCCGGCCGGGCGCAAGATCCGGCTGACCGACGCCGGCCTCGATTTCGAGGCGTACGCGATCGCCGCGGTGGCGCAGCTCAAGCAGCTCGAAGATGCGATGGCGCAGCGGCGCGGCCTCAGGAAGGGCCGGGTGACGCTGGCGATCGTCAGCACGGCGAAGTATTTCGTGCCGATGCTGCTGGTGAAATTTCGCAAGCGCTTCCCGGACATCGAGGTGTCGCTGCAGATTCATAACCGCGAAAACATCATGCGCCTGCTCTCGCGCAACGAGGTCGACCTGGTCATCATGGGGCGCGCGCCCGACAGCCTCGACTGCATCGCCACCGCGTTCGCCACCAATCCGCTCGGCGTCATCAGCTCGCCCGAGCATCCCCTGTCGCGCCGGCGCGGCGCGCCGCTGTCGATGCTGGACGGCCAGGAATTCGTCGTGCGCGAGATGGGATCGGGCACCCGTCAGGCGATGGAGCGCCTGTTCGCCGCCAACGCGATCGAGCCGCGCATCGTGATGGAAATGCCGAGCAACGAAACCATCAAGCAGGCGGTGATGGCCGGCATGGGCCTGAGCTTTCTGTCGCTGCGCGCGATCCGCCACGAACTGGCGGCCGGCCACCTGGTGCTGCTCGACGTCGCCGGCCTGCCGCTGGTGCGCCACTGGCACATCACGCACCTGACGTCGAAGCGGCTGTCGCCGCCGGCGCGCGAGTTCAAGTCCTTCCTGATCGAAGAGGCGGGGCCGCTGATCAAGGCCTGGGCGTGACTAGAATGCGTGGCGCAGGCGCAGCGAGACGGCGCGCGGCGCGCCCGGCGTGAAGAAGCTGGCGGCGTCGCTGTCGGCATTGCGGTACGCGCCGTCGGGCGCGATGGCGAACGGGCCGAGCTGGCCGACGGTGGCGTAGCGGCGGTCGAACA
>CXWL01127567.1_pt1 | contig 13910 bp, 14 predicted proteins | sample 590931 | NCBI WGS metagenome assembly CXWL01 (sample SAMEA3498368, study PRJEB10139) | groundwater metagenome | biome: water well; material: biofilm material | place: Germany | collected 2015-04-27 | reverse complement strand
CGTGTAGAAGATCGCCGAACGGTAGCTTGTGCCGGCGTCGTTGCCCTGACGGTCCCGCGTCGTGGGGTCGTGGATCTGGAAGAAATACTCCAGGATGTGTCGGTAACTAGTCTGCGTTGCATCGAAAAGGATCTCGATTCCCTCCGCATGAGTACCATGGTTGTGGTAGGTCGCGTTCGCTGTAGTGCCGCCGGTATAGCCGACGCGAGTTGAGACAACGCCGGGAAACTTGCGGATCAAATCCTGCATCCCCCAGAAGCATCCCCCGGCGAGCACAGCGCGCTGATGCATGTTAGACATCTTCAATCTGATCGAGATTCGCCATAGCCTTCACTCTCCATGTCGTCGCGATGGACGAACCGAAGCGACGCAGAATTGATGCAGTAGCGCAGGCCCCGTCAATCAGGCGGACCGTCCGGGAATACCTGGCCGAGGTGGCTGTCGGCATGGGTTGATCTAACCTCAGTCCTCGTCATCCCATGGGAAGTGTCGCGCAAGGCGTTGATGTTCTTGGAAACGATAGGCTTGGTGAAACTTGGCCATCCGCAACCTGAGTCAAACTTATCAGACGACGCAAAGAGAGGCTCGGCCGATACGACGTCCACGTAGATGCCAGGCTCCGTGCGATCGTTGTATTCGCCGGTGAACGGGCGTTCCGTCGCCGCTTGTTGAGTGAAGCGGCGCTGTTCCGGCGTCAGTAGATTAATGGCTTCCTGCGATTTCCCATATTGCATAGTGATCCTCCAATGCTTGTCTGAGAATCGGGTGCGTCGCTGTGGCTTCAAGGCGCTCGCTTTGGGTTCAGTGTCTGTTCTCGACCGGAGTGGTCGAAGTTAAGCGCCTTGGCAGAGCGCAAATCGCATGGCTACCAGCAACCATGCGCTGTACCCAGGTCTTCCCTTCCCCTCGGAGGTGAGACAACCGCGCTGGCTTTGACACGATACATGCGTGGTACGCCTCTAGTCTTCACGGGCGAACGCGGATGACTGTCTTCCCCGCGCGCCGCTGGGTTGAGTTGAAGGCGGCGATGGCATCGTCGAGGGTCGAGACGGTGCCGATGTTCGTCCGCAGTCGCCCGTCCCGCACCCGCTGGACGATCTCGGTCAGTTGGGCACGATCAGACTCGACCACGAAGTCGATCACCCGGCCGTTCTCGGGCCGCGCCTTCGACGGTCCAACAACGGACACCAGCGTTCCGCCGGCTCGAATCAGGCGCGCGGACCGCGTGCCGATCGGACCGCCGATGACATCGAAAACCAGATCGACGCCACCAACATCCTCCAGCATGTCGTTGTCGAGGTCGATGAACTCGTGTGCACCGAAGCCAAGCGCCTTCTGGCGGTCGGCCGCGCGTCCAGTGCCGATGACGTGGGCGCCGGCCTCGCGCGCGAGCTGCGCCACCATCGAACCGACGGCGCCCGCCGCGCCGTGCGCGATGATGCTCTGACCCGCCCGAAGGCGGCCGTGTTCGAATAACCCCTGCCACGCGGTGAGTCCCGAGATCGGCAAGCTCGCACCCACGGTGAAGTCAACGTCGCCGGGCAGCGGCGCGAGGTTACGGGCCTCAATCGCCAGATACTGGGCCAGGGTGCCGTCCCGATGCCAGTCCGCGAGGCCGAACACTCGCTGTCCTATCGACATCCCCGTCGTGCCATAGCCAAGGGCGGTGACCACTCCAGCCAGCTCATGGCCGGGGATGGACGGTGTTCGGTCACGGTCACTGCGATCGGCCCAGGTCGAGGGCCACTCCAGCTCGGTCGAGACGAATCCCGATGCGTGAATCTCAACGACTACGTCGTTGATCGCTGCCTGCGGCTCGGGTCGTTCGACCAGCTTCATCGCGGCCGTTCCTGCTGTCTGGTCTGTTACAACGATTGCTCTCATCATCTTCCTTCCTGTGTCGAGTCCTCGCCTGCATGCGGCTCCATGCGAGATGGCTATGTCGTTTCATTTCGAAAAAATCGTCTCCTCGGCCATCTTTCCCTTTGCAGGGAGAGAAAACCCGTTCGACATAGCACCACTACCAGTGGTCGACGGGACCCCCGCTTGCCGAATTGCTCGATACAAAGCAGCAACCCGACCAGTGACACGTCGTCGACGGCACGCGCCGCTTATTACTTCAGGGCGGATAACCGTGGGTGTAGATCCAGTCTGACGCTTGCGCTGGTACATACAGGACTGACAGTCCTATTTATAGTCAGTGAGCGTAGTCTTCATGAGATCGGCAGCATCGAACCACATCGCAACCCGTGGTGGCAATCAACAAGGGAATACGCATGCATTTTCTCCTCTTCACGACTTGTTAGATGTTCATCGTAGCTTTGCCTGTGCGCTACATGGTCTCTAAGTTGTCTCTTTTCGTCCAAACATTCGAATTGCACTTATCACTTATAGTCGTGCCCTGTTTCAACGCGAATTTGGAGGGCGCGCGCCGGATTTTCGCCGTTTTGCGTGGAACTTGACGTCACACCGACGCACCAGAAGGCGAGCATCGCGTGGCATGGCCGGCTCCGAGGGTGAGGGCTGCTGGTGTGTTAGCTTGCCCATGCGCTGGTAGGCGATGCTGATGCAGGTTGCGGCGGTCTTGTAGCCTCTGGCGGCGCGCTTGACCTGGTGCAGCAGGCCGTTCATGGCCTCTACGAAGGCATTGGAGTAATACGCGAACATGCCACGCACCTCCCTTCGAAGTGGCCAGCCAAGGTGGCCGCCTTGCGCCCCGGCAGCGCGGGGCTGAGCACACGCCAGAAAGTAAAAGCAAGCCGGATGGTTTGCTTTTCATTAGGGAACGCACGGGAGGCCCGTACCGACCAGCTTACTTGGACGGACAGGCTTCGTCCGACTTCGGCAGCTCGCCCGCCTTGTTGGCGGCGGCCGTGGACGCCTTGCGGTCGCGCGTGCCGCAACCCGTTCCTCCGTGGTCAGGATCGACCTGTTACCGGCAGCATTTGCTTAGATGGCAGCATGCGGCCAGGAGCGGTCACTCAAAATCGAGCGTCCCTACCGGCATCACTTCTTTGGCGCGGTCACCAACGCTAAAGACTTGAGTGCTGCGATTGCCTCGCGCATCGCGGCTGCATCGCGTGCTTGCTGCTCGATGAGCTTCTGTTGCCTCTCAAGCTGCTTGCCCAGTACGACTTCAACTCGCTTCTGCTGCTCACTGTTCTCGCGGTCAATTTCACTTGCGACATGTACTTGTCACCAGGTTGTCAGCACTGTTAGGCGCCCGTATGGCCTCTCGCAGCGCCTTAGCACCGGACATCACACTACAGATATTGGTGAGCGCTCCCATCTGCTCTTGAAGCTTTCCGAGTGCGCTCTTGCCCAGGAACCCATAGCTCGTGTCGATGGACTTATGCATGTCAGCAAGCATCGCCGTACAAAGCGTATGCGTTCTAACAAACATCCCAGCCTCTTTGTCGCATCTCGGCCAGTCCCTGCAGCGATGGCGGGCCGCTTCCGGTTTCTACATTTGCCACATCCTGTCGCGGTGTGTGTGTAAGTCACTACGCCCTGCCCCAGATGGAAATGAAGCCAGTCGTAGAGCGGTCATTGGCCTTCAAGCTCCACGGGGCGTGACGTAGGGCTCCTTAGAGCTGAGCAGGAGATCTGAAGGGTCCCGCGCGATCTCTGAAATGATGAACTCAGTTAAGGCCCTTGCCGAGGGTTTCGCTTGACGTCCAACAGCGTAGACCGCATTTAACTCAACATCACCCAAGTGCCAGCCTTCCAAAACGCGCACCAACGTCCCCTCGGCAAGCTCTTGCGCGCAACTAAAGGAGCTGGTGATAACGATGCCCATGCCCGCAACCGCTGCGGCGATACAGCCTTCGTTTGTGGAGACGATCAAGCGGCTATCGACCTTGACGGAGGAAATTTGGCCTCCTTTGCGCAGTGTCACGCCAGAGCCACTGCCTGAGGGGCCTGCAAACACATGGAAGTTTGCGAGGTCAGCCGGACACTCCGGACGCCCGACCGTCGAGAGAAAGCCGGCAGAGGCAGCGGCAACACGTGGCCAGGAGTGAACCCTTCGCGCCACCGCGGAGGAGTCTTCAAGTACGCCGAAACGCAGGGCGACGTCAATGCCCTGCGCGATGAGATCCTGCCGTTGGTCGTCAGAGAGCAAGTTGACTCGCAGCCGCGGGTGAGCCGACATGAAACTCGGCAGCCGGGGGATTAGTACGCGCTGGGAAAAGCTCGACGAGGTCCCGACCCGCAGCATGCCGCTCAGAACACCGGTTCCTCTTACGGCCTCAGTCGCCTCATCCAATGCTCTCAACACTACTTCGACACGAGCGAAGTAGTCAGAGCCAGCTTCGGTAAGCGTCACGGCACGGGGGGTCCGAGCGAACAGCACCGCCCCAAGCTCCTTCTCCAGTCCGGCAATCGCGCGGGACACGGTTGGCTGCGAAACACCACGCTCACGGGCAGCTACGGAGAAGCTACGCGTTCTCGCAACCCGTATGAACAGGTTCATTGCATCAAAACGATCCGTCATCTACTTCAATTGCCTTCAAGTCGCCTACTGCCGGGAATTCGCCAGCTCGACGCCCTGCGCCTCTCCGGATCGATGACCACGCCGCGCGCTCATGGCGCCAGCGCGAGCGACGTCACTAGTGTCCCCCGGGGCTATTCGCCTTCTGCATCCCTTCCGACAAAGTATGCGGAAACCGAGCCTGTTGTCTTAGTCAATATCCAGCACACTGTGCAAGTCTTGCGCCGGCTCCTGACCACCCAGGGAATTCTCTCCAACCTGTTCGTTCCAACGTCCAGAAAACGTGTCAAGGCGTCCTTGACTGAAGCCATCGCTCCTAGGAGCCAAGACAAAGGCGCACAAGAAAGTACTATGAAGTGGCTGTGGCTGATTCCACTTAGGAGTGCGACCTTCACCGCTAGAAAATTGTTGTATGTCAGTGGATCTCTGGCCTACTGCTCACGAAATTTAATAATCACCGGCGCTCGTACTCCACGCTTGGCCAACGAGATTGCCCCGAAGACCGTCCATCACAGCGGCGGCGGAAACTTCGGCAGTGCATCCAGTGCCGTCGCATCGACGTTCTCGCCGCAATCGGAGCGCCACTCGCTGAGCAGATATTCGAGCTGAACCTCGCCATGCTGCTTGGCCAACGCGATCAGCGAATCGACGTTGGCGTCGTTGACCTTCTCTCGGCCACCGCCGCGCCTCAGTGATATGAAGATGCCCTGAACATCCTCCCCTTCGGCGGGAGCGGGCGGTGAGCTTTGTGGACTAGGCATACTTATCTCCAGAGACGCTGGCGCGATTAAATCTCCGCGCGCCGTTCGGATTTGCGATACCGAAGCAGATAACTCAGTTGAGTCGGGTCATCATCCGGGCCACTGCCGAGCTGGTGGAAGCAACAATGGCGAATTCTCCTTGCTGCGGGCAGCATAAGACATCAGAGAGCGCATACGCACTTAAGAACGCTTTGGTGGTCCAGAATCCCGAAAATGTTGCGGCGCATCGCCGAATTCTGGTGTAGCTCGCGCTGGGTGCGTACGATGAATGCTTCGTAGAGTGTGGGGCCAGTCCCTTGGAGTCATGAACGTAGCCCTTCCAACCTGAAGAAGGCTCGCAACCAAAAGCTTTACTGGCCGCGACGATGGCGCCGAAACGCAGCACGGCTGCTCACGGGCAGTACGTTCCCCAGGACTTTCCTGTCCAGCCGGCTACTGCAACTCCAGATGTTGATTTGAGCCAGTGGAGAATGGTTCATTGGCGAACTGCTTTATCAGACGCCCCACACAATTTCGTGGCCCGCCTCGTGGTTGCGCTGCAGCATATCAATGAAAGGCAACGCGCGCTGACGCAGGCTGAGGCCGTCGCCCGCGGTGATGCCCGACTCGTGGTGCTCTGCTTCCTCATACGCGATAGCAGCTTGCAGCGCCTGAATGGCTGCTGGCATCTGCTCGGGCAGGAGGATGCCTTTTGGCCCTGGCTGCTTGCCGATTATCTCGAGCACGCGCCGTCCGTTGGCCTCGAGCATGATCACGTCGCCAACGTTTTCCGATTTGAATTTGTACAGCATTAAGACAGAGAAAAGAAATGAAGAATTAACAGAAAAATAACGACGGGAGGTCTCCGCACCTCACGCAGCACTAGAAGCGGGGCGCAGCGGTCGAACGGGATTGACGCAATTGCGCCTCCCCGAGGTTCCTAATGTCTGCAACTACAAACTGCTCAGCATGTTCGGCTTTCGCTCAGGTCGTTGCTTTGAAATTCAGGATGCAAAAAATGGCCAGTCGGCGGTAGGGATTGGCCCCGGTATTCCCGAGGGTCCATGCCATAGGCCTTACGGAATGCGCGGATAAATCCACTGTTGTTTGCATAGCCGGCGGCTTGGCCAATTTGTCCAATAGAAACGCCCGGGAGACGGAGCTGCTGGGCTGCTTGGCGCATGCGCAGGTCTCTGAGTACACTCATTGGCGCTCGACCGACCAACTCAAAAAAACGCGCCATGAAGGTTGATCGGCTCAGGCAGGCGGTCCTAGCCAAGCTGTCCACCGTATGTCCGGCCCCGGGCCTCGTCGTCATTTCGGCGAATGCCTTTGAGATTCGATGATCCTTCAGAATCGCAAATCGCTCGACCCAGGGGTTAGGCGAGGTCAGCGAGCGGCGGAGAAGCAGTAACAACGCCTGCTTCAAAAGCAATGATGTCATGGAGATGCTGCCGGGCTGCTTCCCTTGCAGCTCGACGAGCGCAAGTTTTAACTTGGCCGGCAGGTCGTCGCCCTCAGAAAAGCGTTCCACAATTGGCGTGGATAGACCGTCAAACATATCCACAATGTCACCAAATGCGGCGTGAAAATGACCGCACAATACGCGCGCACTTCCTGCCAGCATAGCCTGGTCTCCTCGGGGCGGTCGAAATTGAAGATGGGCCCTGTTGACGGACGGGACGACCACAAGGGTATGTTGGGGAATCGCGATCCACTGGCCATTTGAGGTTGTGAGGGATCCGGTCCCGGACATCCCATAGTACAGGCGAGTCATACCGTTCCCTGGCTCGAACCGCCGCTCCCCTTTTAATGTGCACTCTTCAAGTGCGACTTGGCGTACTTCGAGCGTGCCGACGAGCGTATCCAAATCGGCTGGGGAGATGCGCAAGATCGGGCGGTCGATCTGAGACACAGCGAGGCAAAGATCCTCTTTCTGGGCGCCCATCAGCTCTGGCTGGATGATGTCGTTGCTTCGCTCCACAGGGTGTCCTCCCGCGTGGCTCGGTCCGAGCATTTTTCTCCCTGGCTTTCGCTGCTCCGACCCAAGGCTATGTTCGTGCGCGCGGCGGCTTTGTTCCACGAAAAGGGCAGCATGCGGCACCTCCACCCGCCGGCAATGTGCGAGGGCGGCCTGACGATAAGGCGATTCCTCCCCCCGCTATGGCTGCCCGGTATACAGAAAGCTCCATCCAAAATACATGCCTCCGTATGCAAATCACCGAAAGGCGCTCGCTTTCGGGTTCCGTCGGATGATCCCAGATTTCCTGACGCACACATCACACCGCGAAGGCATAGAAGCTATGCAACAGCTGCATGCGTAATGGAACTACATTCCCGAAGTGAAACTGTCTGTGATCTGCTCCATACGAAGAGCGCCGGAAGCGGACTTTGCGGTTTGGCCACAGTCGCTCCCCTTCGGCTTGGTTCGTAGCTTGCTGAACGATATTGAACAGTAAATGAACTAGGCAGGGTTAGATCTGCAGTGGCAGGAGGACGACACGAAAGTAGTGTTGACAATTTTGAAGAACACCTCATCCGGCCTTTATCTCAGGCCAAAAGAGGTGACATGCCTCAGCAATATGCTTGCCCATTCGGCCGAACACTAATAGAGTTGGCCCCATTTCATCTGAACCAATCTCGGAGATTACACATGGCCACACGCGGATTCATAGGGCGACGTCCCACGCCAGCCATTGCCAATCGCTTGCCGCCGGGCCAGTTCGAGACCGATGACTTTCCTGTGCTCTCCAAGGGGCCGTCACCACGCATCGACATGGCTACCTGGCGTTTCACCCTGAGCGATGGCCCGCGGCCCCTGAGAAGCTGGAGCTGGCACGAGTTTATGGCACTGCCGCGCACCGCGTGGCAGGGCGATATCCACTGCGTCACGACTTGGTCGAAGTTCAACACGCGCTGGGAAGGAGTGACCATTGACGACCTACTGACCGACGCCGGCGTGGCGGCCCCTACGCCCTGGCTACTTGCTCTTTCGCTAGACGACTATGACACCAACGTGCCGGTTGCCGATGTACTGGGCGGTCGCGCCATGATCGCTACACATTTCGATGGTCAGCCGTTGGCACCCCAACACGGCGGCCCGGCCCGCTTGCTGGTACCGCACCTGTACTTCTGGAAAAGCGCGAAATGGATCAAGGGACTTAAATTCACCGCGCGCGACGAAGCCGGATACTGGGAGTTGCGTGGGTATCACATGTACGGCGACCCCTGGCGGCAGCAACGCTATACGGACGATCCCTGATGGCGACCAGTGAACCTCACGGCCCGTGGCGCAACGCGAAGATCGAACGCATCACGCACCTCACGCCGCGTATCAAAAGCCTTTTTGTCCACGTTCCTGCACTGGCGTCTGAGCTGGCTTCGCACCGTGCGGGTTAGCACCTCGATGTGCGGCTGACCGCACCCGACGGTTATGCCGCGCAACGCAGCTATTCCATCGCATCCGCGCCTGGCGCTGATGCCATCGAACTCATCATCGAGAAGCTCGACGATGGTGAGGTGTCGCCTTTTTTCCATGACATCGCTGAGGTGGGAGACATCATCGAAGTGCGCGGGCCGCTCGGGGGGCACTTCGTCTGGCGACTGGCCGATGGCGGTCCGTTATTGTTGATCGGGGGCGGCTCCGGCATTGCCCCGTTGATGGCGATGGTTCGCGCGTGGGCGGCGGAGCCTACAGCCACAGCGCCGCCGGACGACATGGCCCACCCGCCAGTAGTATCAATGCCAGCGCTATTGATCTGCTCCGCACGCACCGCGGCCGACCTCCCTTTCTACGCCGAGCTGCTCGCACTCGAAGCGGCTAGGCCCGACTTCACGTTCATCGCAGTGACGACGCGCGAGCCGCCATCGCGGCCGACAGACTTGGGTCGAAGGCTCGATGCTGCTGCTATCGCAGACGTGCTCTCCCGCTGGCACCACACGCCTCGCCAAGTTTACGTATGCGGCGCGAATCAGTTCGTCGAAGCAGTGGCCAACGGTATGGTCGATGCCGGCGTCCCCGCAGCACGTATAAAGACCGAGCGGTACNNGTGTCCGGCGCCCACGCTGAACTGCTTGACGAGGTGAAAGCGCGCGGTACCCTGCGTATTGCCTGCGAGGGCAGCTACCCACCGTTCAACTTCAAGGACGAAAAGGGCAATCTGACGGGCTTCGATGTCGAGATTGGCCGGGCAATTGCGGCCAAGCTCGGTGTGAAGCCGGAGTTCACCACCACCGAGTGGAGCGGCATCCTGGCCGGCTTGCAAACAGGCAAGTACGATGTGATAGTCAACCAGGTAGCAGCGACTGACAAGCGCCGTGAGGTCTTCGACTTCAGCGGACCTTATGTCATTTCCTACCCGCAACTGATAATTCGCGCCACCGAGACGCGCAAGCTGGAAACTGCGGCGGACCTGAGGGGCAAGAAGATCGGGGTCGGCCAGGGAAGCAACTATGCGGAGCTGGCAAAAAGCATCGACGGCGCGGAAGTGCGGACTTACCCCGGTGCCCCGGAGTACTTGCAGGATCTGGCCACAGGCCGTATAGACGCGGCCATCAACGACAGCCTGCTGATCCCTTATCTGCGCGAGAAGACCAAACTGCCGGTCAAGGCCGGCGCGCCGATCGGCAAACCTGACAGCAACGCGATCCCCTTCCGCAAAGGCAGTCCAAAGTTCCAGCAGGCGATCAACAAGGCACTGGAGGAGCTGAAAGCCGACGGCAGCTACGCGAATATATCGACCCGATGGTTCGAACGCGACGTGAGCAAGCCGCTGGCGGTCCGCTAAGCCGCGGCGATGGACTTGCCATCACTGTTCGCGCTGGCCTGGCCGGTGCTGCTCAAGGGGACGGGCTACACGCTGCTGTTCGCCGTGGCCTCCATGATCTTCGGCCTGCCTCTGGCAGGTCTCGTCACGCTGATCCGCGTGTTGCGGGTGTGGGGTTTAAGCAGCCTGGTAGCGGTGTACGTGAGCGTCATTCGAGGCACACCGTTGCTAGTGCAGATCTTTATCGTCTACTACGGCCTGCCCAGCGTCGGCATCGAGCTATCGCCGATCACCGCAGGTATCCTGACCCTGACGCTGAATGTGGCGGCCTACATGAGCGAGACGCTGCGCGGTTCCATCAATGCCGTGACACACGGTCAATGGCTGGCAGGCACCAGCCTGGGCCTGACCCGCGATCAGACGCTGCGCTACGTGGTGGGGCCGCAGGCACTGAGGGCCGCGGTGCCCAGCCTGTCCAACAGCCTGATCAGCCTCATCAAGGACACCTCGCTGGTGTCAGTAATAGCAGTGACCGAATTGATGCTGGCAACCAAGGAGATTATCTCCACCACCTTTCAACCTTTTCCGTTGTACCTGGGGGCGGCGGTCATCTACTGGATGCTCAGTCTGAGTTTTGAGCAGGTTCAAAGATGGATGGAGAAGCGGGTAGCTTACCCCCATTGAACAGTCTGCTCCTTCACGCAAGTGAGCTTGTTGTCGATTCGTGGAGGGTATCCTAAGTGAACCTCAGCTTGAGCCGACTCGATTGCGAACTCGGTTGGAATGTACGTAATAGACGGTTTTTTCTTGTCGGATGTGACCGAGCCCAGGTGCGACGCCTTTCGGCTCGGGGTTGTCTTGCTATGCGTGGATCAGTAGGTGCTCTTCCTTATTTTCCCCGGCTGTCTCGCATCTCCGCAGTCCGATTGACCACTAGCCGACCATCGTTGGCCGCTTTTACATCAACCACGAAATACCCGTGTCGCTCGAACTGAAACCCTGCGCCGCCAGCATTCGCGACGGACAATGACGGCTCCGTGAAAGCCGCACATGTGACTAGGCTCTCCTTGTTCAACTCATCCAGCAATTCCCCGCTGCCCGGCTGCGCGGTGGAAAACAGTCGTTCATACAAGCGGACCTCGGCGGGCACCGCATCGGCAACCGCGACCCAGGTGATGGTGCCTTTCACTTTCACCGCGTCGGCGCCGGGGGTGCCACTTTTGGTGCCTGGCACCAGCGTGGCGTGCACTTCGGCCAGCTTTCCGCCCGCATCGCGCGTGGCGCCCGTGCATATCACGGTATGGCCGTATTTCAGGCGCACCTTGTTACCGGGGAACAGGCGGAAGAAGCCCTTGCGCTGCACGTCTTCGTAGTCGGTGCGCTCTATCCACACCTCGCGACCTATCTTGAAGCGGCGCAGGCCGCCTGCTGGGTCGCGCGGGTTAACGGGGGCTGTGCAGTCGTCGAGCAGGTTGTCGCTGCCCATCTGCTCGGCCCAGTCGGTGATAACGAGCTTCACCGGGTCGAGCACGGCCATGGCACGCGGGGCAATGGGATCGAGCGTGTCGCGGAGCGCCGCCTCGAGGCTCGCATAGTCAATCCAGCCGCCGGATTTGGTCACGCCGCTGCGTTCGCAGAACAACTTGAGTGCTTCGGGCGTGTAGCCGCGGCGGCGGAGGCCCGCGAGGGTGGGCATCCGTGGGTCGTCCCAGCCGTCGACGTGGCCCTCTTCGACGAGCTGGCGCAACTTCCGTTTGCTGGTGATCAAGTGCGTCACGTTGAGCCGCGCAAATTCATACTGGCGCGGATGCGGGCTGGCGATCAAGCCGCCTTCCGCCAATCGGTATAGCAGCCAGTCGTAAAACGGACGCTGGTCTTCGAACTCGAGCGTGGCGATCGAATGGGTGATCTGCTCCAGCGCGTCCTCGATCGGATGTGCATAGGTGTACATCGGGTAGATACACCACTTATCGCCGGTGTTGTGGTGCGTGGCTCGGCGAATCCGGTACAGCGCCGGGTCACGCATGTTGATGTTGGGGCTGGCCATGTCAATCCTGGCGCGGAGAATTGCGGCGCCGTCGTCCAGCTCGCCGTCGCGCATCTGGCGGAAGCGCGCCAGATTTTCGCCGGGGCTACGGGCGCGGAATGGACTGTCGGTGCCGGGCGTGTTGAAGTCACCGCGCGCGGCGCGCATTACCTCGGGCGTCTGCTCGTCCACGTAGGCCAGGCCAGAGGTGATCAGGTACTCAGCCGCCCGGTACATGAAATCGAAGTAGTCGCTCGCGAAGTATTCGTGCGACTGCGGAGTGCCGGGTGCGCTCGAGGGGACGGCCAGGTATGTTTCATAGCCGAGCCACTTCACCGCGTCGCGGATGCTGTCAACGTATTCGTGCTCTTCCTTCTCAGGGNNTTCTTCCTTCTCAGGGTTGGTGTCGTCGAAGCGAAGGTGGCACACGCCTCCATATTCCTTCGCCAGTTCGAAGTTGAGCCAGATGCTCTTGGCATGGCCGATGTGCAGGTAGCCGTTGGGCTCGGGGGGAAAGCGCATGCGCACCCGGGCCAGGTCTTGCATGCCTTTCGCATGGTGTTGCGCATCGCCGGGGCTGCCGCCCCATTTGCGCCCCGCATAGGCGCCTTTTTCGAGGTCGTTTTCGATGACTTGGCGTAGGAAATTTCTTGGCTTGATGGAATCTTCGTCGACGGGAGAAGTCATCTGCCCATTCTAGAGGGGCGGCATGCGATGGTGCGGGCGAAAAAAACACGGGGGATCAATCGCAGGAAAGCATGTCCAACCCGTAATAGAGGCGGGCGGGCAGCAAAGAAAGATTGCAGCGCTCCCGTCAACGCTACACGCTCNNCGTCAACGCTACACGCGCGAGCCTGCGTCAGCCGTATTTCAAAAACAGATCCAAATTGCAAAGACAACGGGGCAACCACGGATAAGTGAGTGGCCCCCTCCAGCTCGCGCAGCATCGGCGTTTGCTTCGGATCTTGGGCCAGATCAAGCCATACGCAGGTATCGATAAGGACATGGAACATATGCGCATCTTGCCATTCAAGCAGCTTTGCTGTCCATTGACCCATGGCGGGCACAATGCACCCATGACATCAACCGCCAGACGCCTTACCCGCCATGATCACGGCCGCCTCTGACCTCTTGTCTGCGTTCATCGCGGAGGAAGTAAAGAGACTCGAAGGGTTCGACATGCCGCACATGCCGACACTTGGCAACGCGTATGAAGCCATCACCAGAGCCGGGATCGACCAGCGGTTTGTGTTGCCGCCGGGCCTGGACCTGCGTGTGGTATCGGGATTCATCACCGGGCTGCCGAACCAATTCGACTGCATGCTCGTGCACGGACCGGGCCGACGGTACGGTCTGACAGACGAGTACTTCTACCCGATCGAGCAAGTTCTTTGTGTCTTCGAGGTCAAGAAGAATTTGACGAAGACCGAACTGGCTGACGCGATCGCGCATCTGGCCTCAGTTCAGCGGAAGTTCGCCGAGAGTTTTGGCCGGAGGTATCGAGCCGGCGAGGTGCATGTTAGCTTCCAACGCGCCGCACAGAGTTTCGCGCAAATTACCGGACGCATGGGCCCCGATAGCCCCAAGGCCCTGGACGCGATCTCAATCGGTGATCGTTCACTGTTTAGCTTTCTAGCGCGGTCGCCCCACGCGCCTGTTACCGTGCTGTTCGGATTTGGCGGCTACACGACGGAGCATGGCTTGCGGAAGGGCTTACTTGACATTGTGGAGAGCCAGTCCGGCACGTCGAGCAATGCAGGCATAGATCTGCTACCGACGCTCGTAACGTCGAACAACCACAGCCTGATAAAGTGCAACCACCAGCCGTACCTCCTTCGACGAGAGGACGCAGAGTGGGTCTGCCTGGCTTCGACGCGCCACAACCC
>CXWL01007752.1_pt1 | contig 13910 bp, 18 predicted proteins | sample 590931 | NCBI WGS metagenome assembly CXWL01 (sample SAMEA3498368, study PRJEB10139) | groundwater metagenome | biome: water well; material: biofilm material | place: Germany | collected 2015-04-27 | reverse complement strand
CGGCACCCCGCCGCCGATCGTAAAAATCCCGATCTTCTTGGCGGACAAAATCTGACCGGCATAGCTATTGAGGTCAAGGTAGGGATTGAAGGTCGGGAGAGACTGATGGATGCTGCGCAACACCGCCAGATCGTCTCCAGGCTTGGCTTGAGAACGGGCCTGGGCAATCGCCCGTCCCATGGCCCAGGTTCCTACATCCAATCCCATTTCCGAATCGGTATACGCCGGGATATAGACCGGCACCTTCTTCAGATAGGCGCTCTTCAGAATCCCGTCTCCTTCGTACTCTTCAGCCAGCGTTTTCCCCAGTTCACGTGTCAGGATTTCAGAAGAGAGCGGCGTATCATAGTTCACGCGCTTCAGCGTCTGCGAAACTACCTGCTCGACATAGTTGAGATTGGATTCCATCTCCAGCGTATCGTAGACGCGGTTGTAGCCCTTCTCGAACAACTCCTCATCGGACATCGCCGGATTGACACGATAATGCGTCTTGCCGATTGACTCGCTCAGGCCATGGGCGATCAGCGCGCCGGTGGAAATAATACAGTGAACCATGCCACGGTCCACCATCGTGCTGATGATCTTGCCCATCTTGGCGATGGTCATGGCTCCGGAGAGCGTCAACACAACCTTGCAGTCGGCATCCTCGATCATCGCATCAAGGACTTCGAACGCTTCGCCCAACCGCCGTCCGCCGAACGCCGTCTTGCCCATGGCAACCAGCAGCTCGTTGAACGAACCAATTTTGTCCGGATCGAGCGGCTCCAGCGCTTCTAAGCCGTCTTTCCCGCCGTCATGAAATTCACGTGTCGCCATAGCCCGTCACCGTCCAAAAATATGATTACAAAAGGCGCATTCCTTATACACAACCGGTGCTAGAGGCGTCAATGAAGCGCGCACCGGACACGACTGCATGCAATTCACATCACGCGACGCAGATAGAAATTCTGCGCACACAAACAGGGAAGAGCAGCGCGCCCCATGAACGATGGAAGACAGACTCTTTGACGATGCAATATCCGATCGCCAAGAGCCATCAAGAATAGCTTCCGATCGGGGCAACCAACATGCGGTGGAAGGAGCAAGAGATCACACATATTTTCTCCGCACGCCACTCTCGGGAACAGCGATGCGTGAATATGGGAGAGAAGAGGAGACAGAGGAAGTTCAGGATTTCGCGGATCGCGGCAAGGAGCGGCTCCCGCCATGCAAGCCGAATGAGGAAAGAGTTTTCAAGGAATTTATCCGTGCGCATCAATGGGAAAATAGCGCACGGCACGAGCACGCTTGGTGTGGTGGTCCCAACGGGATTTGAACCCGTGTTTAAGCCTTGAGAGGACAGACGAATCTGAGGAAAATCAACAAGTTGATCCTTCGGAGTCGTCCGATGAGTAACAAGGATTTACAACGAGTTACAGAATCCGCGTCCTATATAGGACAAGCCGTTTCTCAAGCACGGAGACCCCAGGACAGGCACTTCTCATGATGCGCAGAGCGCTAATGACCCGGAACTGTGAGGGTGGGGGGGTCGCCTATTGTGCCTAGTCGCCCACAGGGTCGTGCTACCTGTTGACCAAGCGATCTTAGTGAGCGACCTCGACCGCAGCAGACGTCTGCGGAGGTCCATGGGTTAGCCTTCTGCGGATCGTCGACAGAGTCTTTGCTGATTTGCTCCCCTGCTCAAGTTCAGATGACGTCAGCGCGTCGTCGATCAACCCTTGAAGTAGAGATGCCAGGCCGCATGAAGGAAGGTCGAGAGATCCGCCTTCTCGAGCAGCGCAACATCGGCCCGGCCGAAGCCGAACGACGTAGTCGCTCGCCTAATGACCTTGGCCTTCAGCACCGCGCGCCCCGGCTTGAGAAGGTCGGCGATCTCCGCACTGGAGCCAAATTTACACCAGACGGCCTTGTGTCACGCCGCAAGCATTGCTCGAGTGCATCTGCTGGTGGAGTATTGGGCGCGGGGAGCCTTGGCCCATGGTGACCGATATCCCAGCCATGGTCGTTCAGGTTGGGGAGAAACATCGGGGGTGGAAGTGGGTGCTTATCCTATCCCTGTAGCCGACCGACTTTGGCTTTTTGATTGTCAGCTAACCAGATCAGCTCACGATAGATTTGAATCATGCGGTCTTGTTGCAGGGCACAATCTGGCGTCATTTCCGGTCTTGTCCCCTGTAAGGCTTTGATCGCTTCAGAAAACTCTTCCTTCAGTTTGTCCAACAGCGAAGCATGCTCTGACCACTGAAGAATCTGCCGAAGACCGGCATTACACACCCGAGCGCCATCAAGACGGCTCCTGTCGTCACAGGCTTGGAAGGTGAAACTCAGAAGTGAGAGACCTCCAAACAACGAAAACCCCATAGCGATGGAGTTCCTAATAGAGCCGATGGATCCAAAGTTCCAGTGGTCAGGCAGCCAAAAGAGCATGGTGTGCGCCCCTTGGTAAGCACAGATGGCAAAACCCATCGCGACGAACGCCACAAACGCCGTGCGCGCCTTGGAGTGGTTGCCTGAAGGTAAGCTAGGGAGATGGAGCCGCTGAAGAAGAGGACTGTCCGCATGCCAGATCACATAAAGGTACACGGAGAGCGACACAAAGATCCCCGTGCTGATCATCGCGAGCACAACCTGAACAATGGTCATCGCCCACTCCTTTCGCTCTCCCATAATCCCTGGCCATAGGGGTGCGCTCTCTTAAAGTCCTTCAGGTCATTGGCGCCCCGTTCTCGCTCGCGCTCTTTCTGTTGTGTCTCACGGTACGCCCGCTGCTCACCTTCCATCCGTTGCATTCGTTGCTCCAACTGTTCAAGACGATGTTGCTGCTCATTTCGCTGAGAATCGGCTCGCAGCTGATCAGCCCAAATATCAAGGTCACTGCGGAATTCGTCACCAGGGGCTGACCAGGTCGACGTGGCGGTCACCGTAACGCCGAGGATCGTACCGACCATCAAACTCCGGAGAAGCCGGCGCATAGTCGCCTCCTCTGATCGGGGAAAACACTTCAACTTAACTGCACGTCCCGAGGGCAAATCTCCGCCTCTCAGGCCACGCGCACGAGTTCATCCAGGACTTCATACACAAACCTCTCGATCCCGGGAGCTTTCGACGCTCGAGGTCCTGCGACATTCAAAACCCTGATTGACTGCAGATCACTTATCGGTTTCATCCGCCGACGCCACCCATCAGCCTGATACACATGGACACAAGGCTTGCCAAGTTTGTTGGCGTAGTCGCGGGTGAAGAGCGACCCGCCTAACAGCTCCGATGACGACGTGATAATTAGCGTGGCCTCCGCCTCGCGAACATTCCGCTTAGTGCGCTGCAAGTAGTTGTGTTGTGGCATCTCCTGCAGAGCATACCGATCCGGAATACGGCCATCTTCTGCACGCCGTCCCTTCGTGCACCACCCACCATGAGCGATGCCATTCAGCGTTGCCCAATCCAGAGCGGCACGGTCCACTCCGGTCTGTCCTCCTGATATGACCTGTTCGATTTTCACGGCAGCCTCTCTGGCCTCTGACAACGTCTCAGATCAATAACAGCTTGTAAAAGTGCTGGCCCCATTGCGGGTGCTCGTGCAGTTCCGACCGTTGCTGAAACTGTGGAAGGCACTGCCACCGATGGTTGTGTGCGTGCTGGTGGTCCCATCCTGCCAGGCTCCGAAGGTGGTCCCGCCGACGCTGGTGGTGGACCCACTCAGGCTGGGGCTCGATCCCCCGTAAAAGTCAGTACTCCCGACTGTGGTTCGGGTGGTGCTCATGCCGTTATTGAAGCCGTAGAACTCGCTACGGCCGACCGATTGGCTGGATCCGCTGAGGTCACCCAACGAGTGGAACGTCGAGACCCCGATCTCGACGCTGGAACCGGACTGCGCGAAGCCCAGGTGGGGAACGAAGAGCAAGAGCAGCACAAGCATGATGCACATGGAGCACCTCCTGGTGAGATCAACCCGACCCATGGCGTCCCGACTCTACGAGCGCGCCCCCTAATACCACAAGAGCCGTTTCCAACCGTTCCCTTGGAAACGACAGAATCCCTCCCGTTGACATTCAGCCAATGGGAGGAATACAGTCAGCACATATGATACCGTCAGCCATGCACGAAGGCAAGTCCCCTCTCGCCATTGGCTACTGCCGCGTCAGTACCGAACTCCAGGCCCAAGAGGGTGTCAGTCTGGATGCTCAACAAGCCAGAATCCGCGCCTGGGGCACAGCCAACGGGTATGATCTGGCCAACATCCACATCGATGCTGGCCTGTCGGGATCCCGCTCCGACAACCGACCGGCGCTCCAGGCCGCACTGACGGAAGCCTGCCGCACCAAGGCCGTCTTGGTCGTCTACAGCCTCAGCCGGCTCGCCCGATCCACGAAAGATGCGATCGCCATCAGTGACCGCCTGGCCAAGAGCGGTGCTGACCTGGTCAGCCTGAGTGAGCGCATCGACACCACATCAGCGGCTGGAAAGATGATCTTCCGGATGCTGGCGGTCCTGGCTGAGTTCGAACGGGACCAGATCAGCGAACGGACCAAGACCGCCATGGCCCATCTCCGCCGGCAAGGACGCCGAGTGAGTCGCTACCTTCCCTATGGATATGCGCTCGCACCTGATGGGGTCAGCTTGGTCTCCGCCGCTCACGAGCAGCAGGTCCTATCGCAGATCCGGGCTCTTCGCCTGGAAGGGTTCTCGCTTCGACAAATCGCGGGACAACTGACACAGCGACAGATCCCCGCGAAGAACGGCCCCAGATGGACGGCCAAGGTAATTCACAGTCTTTTACACAGGGAGGTGGCATGAAAAAGGTACCCGCACGATCGAAAGATCGCTTTAAGGATGTAACCGAGAGCTTTCGCCGGCTGACACCGGAGCGCCTCGAATCCATCCTCGCGAAGCGGCAAAAGATGCAGATTCGCGTCTCAGAGTCGGACAAGGCAGACGTCGCCGCCACAGCAAAATGGCTGCAGCTGACAGCGACCGAATACCTCCTCCGGCTTCACTACCTCGCAGGAAGCCTCCTCAGAGAACGGATGGGGAAAAGCCCCGGTGGCTGATGACCCCGGACACTGGGGGGTAGGGGGGGGCGCCTAATCTGCCGAGTCGGTGGAAGGGTCTGAATGGAGGATAACCATGGCGGGAGACGATGCCAGATCGAGGGAGCACGACCAGGGTGAATCGGTGGAAGCGGAGCTTGACCAAGAGAGCTATGAGCATTTATCCAACCGTGCAGAACGAGCGGGGCGCACCCTAGAGGCGCAAATCATCTACGAGCTGCAGGTGAATCGTGGGCTCCGTCCGCCAGATCCCGGAGATGATGAGGCCGGCGACCGCCGTCGGCTCTTTCAACGGATGTTCACGCAACGGCCGTTGAAGGGGTGATCGTGACGATTGCTGAACTGATCAGCCGGTATCGCCTGGCTCCGGGCGAACGCGCTCGACGAGAAGACCCCCGCCATGCACAGTGGTGGATCCAGCACATGGGCCGGGAGCCGATCGCGGCATTGACCGCCGAGCGGGTTTGTCGCGCGCTCGATCGACTCGCATCTCTCAACCGAAGTCCCTCCACCGTCGCCTTCTATCTTCGGTTCCTCCGCCGTGTCTGCACCTGGGCCGCCCTCATGGCACTCTTGCCTAGAGACCCGTGCGCCGGGATGGAGTTGCCCAAAGATCGCACACCCCCCATGCGGATCCTCACGGCGGCCGAAGAACAGGCCGTGTGTGCCATGCTCGGCCCGCCGTATGCCCTCTGGGCACGGTTCGCCATCTTGACCGGGCTCAAGCAGTCTGAACAATTCACCCTGCGCTGGCGGGATGTGGACCTCGACCGAGCCACACTGCTGCTCCCCCATCCCACAACAAACGCCCTCTGCGCACTTCAGCTGCAGCCGGCGGCCGTGGAGATGCTTCGGCAGCTTCGCCGAGAACAACAACCCTCTCTGTGGGTCTTCCCGGATCCACAGAACCCCTCTCGCCCCGTGAACATTCATGCTTTCTATGTGGGCCGATGGGCCACGGCCGTGCATCGTGCCAACATTCCTTGGTGTGCCTGGAAGGATCTCCGCCATACGTGCGGCGTGCGACTGGCTCAACGCGGCCTGCCCGCGAACGACATTACCCGCGCCATGCGGCAACGGGAAAACCGACAGGCGTATACCTATCGCGCGTGGCAAGCAGACGGCGAGCCAACGCCACCACGGCCGACTGCTCCCAAAGCGCCCCTCTTCACGGCCCTCGCAGATGGCGAATTGCGCACCGTGATGCTGCGGGACCTCAGCCACGAGCCCCTCACAGTCGGTGAAGGCGCACGCCTGTATGCCGTCCATCACCTGAAGCAACGACCCTCCCGCGATCAATTCGAGCGCCTGTATCGTCAGTTTTGGCAGCCCTGGCACGAACGCCCGCTGGACAGCCTTGTCCGCAAGGAAGTCCGCGCGTGGTACCTCACCCTGGCGCAGACCCCCGGCCAAGCGAACAAAGCCCTCACGCTGTTCCGCAGCTTGTACAATTGGGCGCTCAGCCTTGAGCTCATCACCAGTTCGAATCCTGCTACAGGGATCCGGCGCTTTCCCCACACCCCTCGCGAACGCTTCCTGTCTGTCGACGAGCTCCACCGCGTCATGGCCGGATTCCCTCATCTGCCGGCTAAACCCCGGGCCTTCTTTCTCGTCCTGCTCCTGACCGGCGCGCGCCGATCAGAAGCCCGCTCCATGCGCTGGATTGATGTCGACGCATCCTCCAGGCTGTGGCGCAAACCCACGACGAAGAACAAAACCTCCCAGCTCGTCCCTCTTCCCGCTCAAGCCATGGAAGCGTTGCAGTCCCTCCCCCGTACCAGTGAATGGATCTTTCCTGGTCGCCACGGCCGACCGTGGTCTGTGGCCAGTGTGGAAAAGGAATGGGGAGTTCTCCGGCGCCGATGGGGCCTTGATGACGTCCGGCTGCATGACCTCCGACGCACGTGCGCCAGCTACCTGGCGATCAGCGGCGAAAATCTGCCCACGATCCAAAGCGTGCTGAACCATCGCAGCCTCACCCCCACCAGCATCTATGCCCGTCTCAACACGAAGGCTATCGATCGCGCACTCCAGCGCCAAGCAGATCGCTTCTTTGGAATTCCCGACGCAGGCCCCCCGCTCCCAGACGAACTGATCGACCGTAGCGCGGAGCCGCTGGAGATCGCAGGCCTGTGCGAATAGACCTCGGCAGTCTGATTCGTCCTTCTGCCGGGGGTGGGGGGGGGTTGCCTAAGTTGCCGAGGTTGATGGACGTGGAGTGATTGATCTTTCCCCGAGGTCCCAGTACCGCTCTTGATCTCGGGAGGCAAACGGCTGGCCTCATGAACCAGCCGGCAGCGTGATCCTGGTCGCTGCGCCTCCCACCTCACACCAGGGCCCCACAGGAGGAGAGCATGCCGAAACCAGTAGCGAAGGGGGCAGATTACCCATACCCCATTCTCCCTCTCAAACCGGTACCCGAATCCTACAGACGAGTGCCCCCCGAAATGGTGAACCTCTACTTCCAGATCGAGGCCCTCCTCCGGAGTGATGAAGCAGCGCATGCATATCGACGTAGCCGTAAGGCGTTCCTATCCTTCTTCCGTGAATATGGATTCAACGGTGATCCCCTGGCCGGTGAGCATCATGTCTTGATGCGGGCCGACAATGATCCCAAGGATCCGCATGTCGAAGACGACTTGGTGAGGGCTGGGTTCATCCGCAATCCAATCACTGGATCTGCCGAAGTTGATATTCTAGATCTGGAGACCCTCATACACCTTGGTCCATCAGGGTGGTGGCCGAAAGGTGGCGGGAGAGAGCTCCTCCATAACCTGCAGTCCCCACGCCCTCGCTTTATCCATGTTCGGCTTGACGTCTCCAAAACTCCGACCGCACTCATTGATGCCCTGAGGCCTTTCCTCAAAGCGAAGCACGACCAGTTCATGCAGTCACCAGCACAAGAGCCGCCCGAACAGCGGTATCGGCAAAACATGAACCCCGCGTTTCGCGATGTCGAAGCCTGGATTAAATACTTCCAGTGCTACGATATCCTGCGTCGCGATCAGCTCTCCTACGTTCGCATTGCTCGTAAAATATACGGAGCACGGTGCCCGCAGGACCAGGCCAAAAAAGCCATCGGCCGCGTGGAGCGCGTCATCAAGGATGCGGTGGCCAATAACTGGCCGCCTCGAAACCCCTCTCGCTAACCTCTCTGCCTCGACATCAATCCTACGGACGGAGACCTTTATTTCCTGCGTCGATGGGGACGCAGCGAATAAACCTCCGTGTCCCCATCGACGAACCCAAAACAACAGCGGTATACCTCCACGCACGTCGCGCGGTGAATCGGGGGGACCCATGAATACAGACGCACTCGTTAGCGCAAAAGAAGCAGCTAAGGCCGTTGGAATGGGAATCAGATCCTTGTATCGCCTGGCCAAGGCTGGCCGGGTTCCCAGTTATGCCGCCGGCCCCAAACTCACCGGTGTCCGCTTCAGCATTCCCGAAGTCAAAGAATCACTGAAACGACCGGTCTGCACGTCCCCCTCAGGGAATGGAGGATAACCCATGGCAGTGGATCCGACCGTCACACAGAATGCCGCAGCCGCCAGCGGCACAGCCGGCGGCGAGATGTTCGCCGGGCTCTCGTTGATCAGTACCCTGTTCGGGGCGTGGTCGTCGCATGAGGCCGGCAAGAAGAACCGCCAGTTGATGGAGTACAACGCCGGCATTGCGGAGCTCCAAGCGGACGACGCGATCAAACGGGGGACGGTCGCGTCGAATCGGCGTCGAGTGCAGACGCGGCAGACGATCGGGGCGCAGCGGGCCGAGCTCGCGCATCAGGGGGTGGATATCAACGACGTGGACTCCTCGGCGGCCGATGTCCAGGCGGACGCGGCCTATCTCGGGGAGCTCGATGCGGTCACCATCCAGAACAACGCGGCGCGGGAGGCCTGGGGCTATCGGATGCAGGCGCAGGACTTAACGCTGCGAGGCCGGTATGCCCAACAGACCGGGGATATGCAGGGGGTGCAAACGCTCCTGACGGGTGGCAGTACATATCTGCTGAGGAAGTATGGATTCGGGACAAGCCCGGAACCGCCACCGCCCAGCGACCCAGCGACTCGAGCAGGTCTGGACTATCTCGATCGCCGCTCTCGATAGTTGTTACGCAGAGACTTCGAACGACCCCGCGCCCCGAGGTACGAACTCGAGACGCGGCAAGAGGAGAAACGCTGATGATAAGTATCCTACCCCGGGTGGAGCCTCAACTCAAGACAGGTGCGACCCGTGACATTCTTGATCGACCGCCTACAGGGAGGATGATCTAGAATGGCCGCTCGCTACAGAAAGATCGATCCTCGAATCTGGACTGATGAAAAGTTCCGCCAATTGACCGGCGAGCAACAGCGCATCGCGCTTTACATCCTCACTGCTCAGTCCAACCGGATCGGCATTTTCTCCTTCTCCGCCGGCAAAGCCTGTGAGGATCTGAGAACCGGCCTCGCGGTGTTTCTAAAAGGACTCAAGGAGGTTTGTCAGGCCTTGAATTGGGAGTGGGACTCAGAAGCCCGCGTGCTCTATCTCCCTACCTGGTGGCGATATAACCAACCCGAGAGTAGCAATAACGTCCGGGGCAACCTCAAAGATCTCGCCGATCTTCCCGCAACGCCTCTCTTCGACAGATTCTCAACTAACACTATTCACCTCTTGGCTGCCGTCAAAGAAGCGTTTATTCAGATTATCGTGGAGAGGTACCCCCACCCCTCCACCAAGCCCTCCCATAACCCCTTACCCAACCCCTCGCCAACTCAGGAGCAGGAGCAGGAGCAGGAGCAGGAGCAAGAACAAGAGCAGGAGCAAGAGACGCCTTCTGCGGTCGAATGCGAGTTTGAGGATTTCTGGGAGCTCTGCCCGAAGAGGAAAGGAAAGCGATTAGGTAAGCCGGAGGCGCTAAGAAAGTTCCAAGCCCTCACCCCTGACGATCGTCGCCTCGTACTTGTCGCTATTCGCCACTTCGCCAGCAGTGATTTGGTCCAGAAGGGTGTCGGCATCATGGACCCGCACCGATTCTTACAGAAAAGCAAAGGGGACGAACCATGGCGGGAATGGATCGAGCCCGAGACGAAACCTGTCGCCCATCAAGATAAATGTGCACGGAACCTCACCAGCGGTCGATGCGAGGAGGATGCAATGCCAGGGTCCCTCTACTGCCCAGAACATAAGAAAGAAATCGCGGCAATCCAACGAACACGTATGTCCACCGTGAAATGAGTCCAATGAAACCGCTTAACTTCGCCGAAGCCGCTCAGTTCCTCCGGATGTCCCGCTCCAGCTTATACCAGCGGAAGCGGAGGCTGTGCCGGCATTGCCTGAATAAAGAGGACCGTCTTGTCGCCTGACGACGATCTCAAAGCTCGCTTCCTCCAAATCATGGAGCGGCATCGTGGGGCGAAACACGCGATTCAGGTGCGGGAACTCGCGGGCCGGCTGGGACTCGGCGAAGGACATAACGGCCAGCGGTTGGTGCAGATCGTCAAGCGGGAACTGGTCGATGAAGGCGTCTTGATCGCGTCGTCCTGCGGCAAACAGTCGGGGTATTTCCTCCCGGAGACGAACGCGGAAGTCGAGGCGACGTTGAAGAACTACGAGAACCGCTTGAAGAGCTTAGCTGCGCTGATTCGGAAGACCAAGGGGGCAGCGGGGTTCAAGGAATATCTGGGGCAGTTGGCCATGGAGTTTACGGCTTGAGCGCGGATCCGTGGCCGGGTGCGACCGATCGGTTCAAGGAAGGTGGGGCAATGTTGGCGTTTCACTGGGGCTCCATGCACCCACACATTCAGAGACCGGCATGAAACCTCTGACTCTCGCCGAAGCTGCTCAGTTCCTCCGGATGTCCCGCTCCAGCTTATACCAGCGGAAGGACATCCCCCGGTACCGCCGTCCAGGCTCCCGGGTGATGCTGTTCGATCAGGACGAGCTCGAGGCCTGGTTGAAACAGGGGCGCATCGGTGGGGTCGGTGAGACCGCTATCGAAAAGTGTGAGGCCACGGATGTTCCCCAGGTGGCAGGGGGTAGCGCTGCCGTCGTGGATATTTCCTCCCCGCGTGTTTATCATCGCCGCGCTCAGTACCGGTAAGACCTTGGCATGAAGTACTCGATCACTACTCGACGGACAAAAACAGGGATCGCCTCCGATCTCTACGTCCGCTGGAAAGGTCAGCGGTATCGGCCCTTGCTCGGGTACAACCTCACGAAGGAACAAGCCGACGAAGCCGCGATCGCGATGATCGCCAAGATCCAGCGGAACGAGCAGACAGTCGCACCCCGGTCCACGTCTCCCGCCTTCACAGACTTCCTCCCGCTCTACTGGCAGACCATGCACGTGAAGAAGCGGTTTGACCTGGCTCGGCCGGAATCGATCATCGAGACCCACTTGATTCCTCGCCTCGGCGAGCGCCGGCTGGACTCCCTGACAGCCGAAGATGGGCTGGCCTATATCACGGCCAGGCTCGAAGCCAAGGCCGCCCCGTGGACCATTCGCCGCGAGTGGAACGTCCTTATGCGGATCCTCAATCTCGCCGTCGACTTCGACAAGCTGGACAAGAACCGGCTCAAGCGGGTCGAACTCCCGGACGTGGCGACCCGTGAGCGCGTGGGCACGACAGAAGAACTGAAGGCGATCAAGCAGAAAGCCGAGGAGCGCCGGCTGAAAAAGATCGCCGCCCACGAGTATGACCCCGCCGAGTTCTGGCGGATCGCGACGATCGCCCTCAACACCGGACTCCGTGAAGCCAAGATTCTGGAGATCGATCGAATCTGGATGCGGAAGCGGGATGACGGCTGGTGGTTGATCCTTCCCCCATCACGAAGCCGCCTGAAGCAGACACCCCGAGAAATTCCCCTCAATCCTGCCGCCTACGAGGCCCTACGCGACGAGATCGCCCACGTGGACGGGAGGATCTTCAGGCGATGGACGCCGGCCGCGTTTAGCATCTTCTGGCGACGATTGAGCACCGAGGCCAAAGTCACGGACCTCCACTTCCATGATCTCCGGCACACCTTCGCCACGTGGTTGCAGAATCTCGGCGTGCCGCTCGAAGTGCGAGCCGCTCTGTTGGGCCATCGCCTGCGCGGCATGGGGAACGATCAGCTCGGGGGTGAGTCGATGACCGCGGCCTATTCACACGGCGGATACGGGTGGAATCAACAACTCCGGCACGCTGTGACTCTGCTCCACAACGCTCTTTTGTCCTATGGATTGTCCGATGGACGCCATGTTGAGGATGCGAGGATTCAGCCGAAGGTCGCTAACTCACGGAGAGATGAAGGGAATGGTTGGTGGTCCCAACGGGATTTGAACCCGTGTTTAAGCCTTGAGAGGGCTCCGTCCTAGGCCAGGCTAGACGATGGGACCATCCGGGACATATCGGCGAACCTGCGTGCTCTTGGTATAGTGCACGTCTGCAGGACTGCCAAATCGAGGGTGGAACGGTATCACAGGGACTTTCCGGTTTGCAAACGTATCCGGCGCATCCACGCTCGCTTGTCGCCCGATGAAAATACCCCGCCAGGGGGAGGGCGGCTCCATTCTTCGGAGCCGACTGAGGCATCACCCGATTCGAGCCGCGCCGCCCATATTCCTCCCATTTTCCGCTGGAAAGTCTTGACAGAGAGGGCACCCAAAGCCTAGCCTCTCACCTTCCGATCAGGATGCACATACGCCCGCTCAAGGACATACCGGAACGAGGATCACGATGTCAGAATCTCTTGCCCCACAACGCATAATCGGCGCTTCCACGCCCGATCCAATCGAGACAGAATCCTCGAAGCAGGGCCTCGAACTGCTCATCGGTTCAAATAAGTTTCGCAACACGAACGGAGTGGTTCGGATCCAGGGAAAAGAACAGTTGTTTTTGGAATCGAAACCGGAGCAGGGCTTACTTCTCGTCACCATCGATCTGTACGGTGACACGGGTACACACATCGGCCATCTTCGCCGCAATGTCCTGGTGTTGAATCCGACCGATCAGTTCAGCGTCGACGTGCATCGTGCGGACGACAGCGGGACCGCCGACCTTCCGTGGGTCCGCGTGACCGATCAATCCACCGGCCAAACGGTGCTGGAAGCCTGCGTCGTGGCTCACAAAAAAATCCAGGTGGCACTGGGGAAATTCTATTCGCACAAAGGGATGCTCGTAGACATCACGCCCCATTACTGCCGCATTGGCTCCGGTACGACTCTCTTCGGCGATGTCAGTGAAAACAAAGGCGGGACCGTGGTGCTCGGCTGACGTTGCGCGGATTAATCCGCGCGTATCCCTCCCCCCATCGAGTCAAAACAGCGCACATCTCAAAACTCGGCTCCACAGCTATTCTTCCGCAATTCGGAAGAGTCCTTGGAGAATCTCCGCTCATCTCGTAGAATGACGTTCATGCCGGACATTCCCACCCCCAGCGTGCAAGCCTTTTTGGTGTGCGACCAAGTCATCGAAGACAGCCAGACCAAGAAAAAAAGCCTCATCGGTATCTTCACCCACTTACAGGCCGCCTCCTTCCCGTTTCAGCACAATCAGNNTATCGATCTGGCGTACATCAATACGGAACAGCTGGTCTGTCGCGCCACCCTCCCCAATATCGTGATCGCCGACCGGTTGCAGATCTCCGATTTCGGCATCAATATTCCTTCGCTGATGTTTCCCGCTCCCGGCCGCTACGAATTCCGGCTTCGAATGGAGGGGCACCTCATCGCACAAAAAGATTTTAACGTCATTCAAATGTCCTCCCGTCAGACCCAGGAACCCTCCGAGCCGCTCTCCTAATCAACGCCTCCCCCTCCCCGTTTCTCGTACGCATCGGACTGTGGTACAACTACGCCGCAATCCAACTGCCCTACGCATAACTGTTTGAACCGCGAGC
>CXWL01120292.1_pt1 | contig 13915 bp, 12 predicted proteins | sample 590931 | NCBI WGS metagenome assembly CXWL01 (sample SAMEA3498368, study PRJEB10139) | groundwater metagenome | biome: water well; material: biofilm material | place: Germany | collected 2015-04-27 | reverse complement strand
GGACATTATAAGGCGTCAGGCGGCGCGCACCGGCTGGCCGATGGTACTCAGCGCCGGGTGGACATGGCCAGCAAGTCGCTGCAGGCAAAGAAGGCGATGCGGCTGCGGCCCTTGGTGCTTGCGCGTGAGGCGCAGATTGTGCGCGGCCACATTGATGGTGTAGTTGAGCGACGCGGCCAGCGCCAGNNTTATTGAGGAACGGTATCCTTGAACGACTGGCGCTCGGACAGCTTGTCGTACAGCTTGGCAAGGTTGGCGTAGTCGTCGCGCCAGGCGATGTCGGGGAAGCGGAACGACAGCCAGCCCAGGCAGCAGCCGACGGCCACATCGGCCAGCGTGTAGTGGTTGCCCTTGCAGTAAGGCGACTCGCGCAAATTGGCCGACATCACGGCCAGGCCCGCGTGCACCTTGCCCATCTGGCGCTCGATCCAGGCCGGGCTTTGCTGGTCTTCCGGGCGCAGCGTGGTTTCCAGGCGCACCAGCACGGCCGCGTCCAGCACGCCATCGGCCAGCGCTTCCCAGACCTTGATGTCGGCCCGGTCACGCGCATTTGGCATCAGCAATTTGCAGACCGGCGTGAGCGTGTCCAGATACTCGACAATGACGCGCGAGTCGTACATGCTGCTGCCGTCTTCCATCAACAAGCAAGGAACCTTGCCCAGTGGATTCGAAAGATGAATTTTTGTTTCGGCGCCCCACACGTTCTCGAGTTCGTAGCCGTAGTCGAGCTTTTTTTCCGCCAGCACCACGCGTACTTTGCGGACATAAGGGCTGGCCAGGGAACCGATAAGTTTCATAGATGCTTAGAGTGAAGGATTGGCTCACAGTATAGCATCGCGCATCGGCCCGATGGACCACCTGCACTGCGCTGCTGTGCGGCCACAACATCGGCTTGACATTGGCGTCGGTGTTAAAATTACGCTCTTTGCTGCCTGCGCGCGCGCCCCTTTTCTTCTTCATAAAAGCCCTCTCCATGACCTCTACCGCCCCCTACTCCACGCTGTCGGCCCTGTCCCCGCTGGACGGCCGCTACGCTGCCAAGACCGACAAGCTGCGCCCGATCCTGTCCGAATCCGGTTTCATGCACCATCGCGTCAAGGTAGAGATTTCTTGGCTGCAAGCTTTGTCGCAGGCAGGCTTCGCCGAAATCACGCCNNGACGCGGCGCGCATCAAGGCCATCGAAGCGGTGACCAACCATGACGTCAAGGCAGTCGAGTACTGGCTCAAGGAGCAGGTCAAGGATGTGCCGGAACTGCTGGCCGCCACCGAATTCATCCACTTCGCGTGCACCTCGGAAGACATCAACAACACCTCGCACGGCATGATGCTCAAGGCGGCGCGCGACGGCGTGATGCTGCCTGCGCTGCAGAACGTGATCGACAAGCTGACCCAGATCGCGCGCGACAACGCGGCCGTGCCGATGCTCTCGCGCACCCACGGCCAGACCGCCAGCCCGACCACGCTGGGCAAGGAAATGGCCAACGTCGTCGCCCGCCTCAAGCGCGCGGCCGAGCGCATTGCTGCAGTACAAATCCTGGGCAAGATGAACGGCGCGGTCGGCAACTACAACGCCCACCTGTCGGCCTACCCCGGTTTTGACTGGGCCACGTTCTCGAAGAACGTGATCGAACAGCGCCTGGGCCTGACCTTCAATCCCTACACGATCCAGATCGAGCCGCATGACTACATGGCCGAACTGTTTGACGCCTTTGCGCGCGCCAACACCATCTTGCTCGACCTGAACCGCGACATCTGGGCGTATATCTCGCTGGGCTACTTCAAGCAGACGACCAAGGCCGGCGAAATCGGTTCCTCGACCATGCCGCACAAGGTCAACCCGATCGACTTTGAAAATTCCGAAGGCAACCTGGGCCTGGCCAATGCCGTGCTCAAGCACATGGCGGAAAAGCTGCCCGTGTCGCGCATGCAGCGCGACCTGACCGACTCGACCGTGCTGCGCAATATCGGCGTCGGCCTCGGCTACGCGCTGCTGGCCTACGACAGCTGCCTGCGCGGCTTGAACAAGCTGGAAGTGAACCGCGCCCGCCTCGAGCAGGATCTGGACGCCAACTGGGAAGTGCTGGCCGAGCCGGTGCAAACCGTGATGCGCCGCTATGGCATTGAAAATCCGTACGAGCAGCTCAAGGAACTGACGCGCGGCAAGGGCATTTCAAAAGATGCGCTGCGCGAGTTCGTCACCACGCTGGCCATTCCGCAAGAGGCCAAGGACTTGCTGCTGGCGATGACGCCGGCGAACTACCTGGGCATTGCCGAGAAACTGGCCAGCGAGATCTGATGCTGCCGGGTGGAGCGGCGCCAGTGCCCTCCACCCCGGTACCCTCCACCCTTTAGTGCTGCCACACCAGCCTGGCGCCCAGCGCGCGCGCGACATGGGCGCGTGTTTCCAGCGGCCCGTATTCGCCGTGCCCGCCGCCATTCAGGTTCTGCCCGAACACCGACAACTCCAGCCCCTTGCGCAAGCGCCAGCCAAAGCGCGCGTCGACTGCCGTATAGCCTGGCACGTCAGGATTGCCCAGCTTGCCCACCTTGCGCAGCACCAGGTCGAGGTCCATCTGCTCGGCCAGGTTCCACGCCGAGCGCAATTGCGCCGTGTGCGACGGATCTTTTCCTGCCGTGCCGGGCCCGGCCAGGTCATTGCTGCCCGCCTTGAGCGTCATGCGCTGGTGCAGCGCAGTCAGACCGGCGCTCAGGCGCCAGGCGCGCGTGGCCTGGAAGCTGCCCCACATCTCGAGACCGCGCGCCTTGCCTTCCATCAGACTGTCAAACGTGATGAACGTGCCGCCCGGGTCGATTTCCTGGGTGCGCAGATGGTCGTAATCGTTGTGGAACAGCGTGAACGAGTACGATACATTCGGCAGCGGCTGGCCACGGTAGCCCAGCTCGATGACCTTGGCCACTTCGGCCTTGACCTGCGGTCCACCGCGCAGCACGAACGGCGCAACGCCGGGGATAAACGTGTCGACATCCAGGCGCGACGGCGCGCGCACGGTGCGCGAGACGCTGGCCCACAGCGTGTGCGCGGGCGCCATGGTCCAGGCCAGGCGCAGCGTGGGCAGCCATTCGGTGCCGGTGTAGGGATTGCGCTCGACGCGCGCGCCGGCAATCAGGCGCAGATTCGGGCGCAGCGCCAGCTCGTCCTGGGCGAACAGGCTGGACCAGGACTGGGTGGTCTTGGCCGGCAAGAACGCCACATACGGGCTGTTGGCCACGTCGTCCCATGTATGCCGGTAATTGGCGCCCCACACCAGCGTATGCCCGCCGATACTGGCCAGCGAATGCTGCAGTTGCAGGTCGGCGATGTCGAGCGACTCGACAAACGTGGGCGGCACGCTGCGCCGGGTGTGGTCGACATAGGCTTGCACGCTGAGGCTGGCGCCGCCGTCCAGCGCCAGCGCCCAGCGCCCGGTCAGATTGGCGCCCGACGTGTCGATCTTGCCCAGCGCGAAGGGCTCGCCGGTCTGGACCGCGCCCGGCGCCGGCTGGTCGGCCGCGCTGCGGTAAGCATTGGCGTGCACGCTGAACTGATGCGCGCCGCGCTCCCAGTCGCTGCGAAAACCAAATTGCGCGTGATGGCGGGCGTCGTCGAGTGCGCCGCCGCTGGCCAGCCTGGTGTGGCGCTCGTCGCGGACCTTGCCGTACACGCGCCAGTGGCCGCCCCCGGCCAGCGCGCCACCGTGGCGCACACCGCCGTCGGCGCCGCGCCCGCCGGCCGCCAGCACGGCCAGACTGCCCTCGGTGTCGCGCGCGGCGCGGGTGGTGATGTTGATCACGCCGTTGACGGCATTTACCCCCCACAAGGTGCCGCCCGGGCCGCTGACCACTTCGATTCTTTCCACATCTTCCAGGATCAGGTCCTGGTTGTCCCAGAACACGCCGGAAAACAAGGGGGCATACACCGAGCGGCCGTCTATGAGCACTTGCAGTTTGTTGGGCGCGCTGTTGTTGCTGCCATTGAGTCCGCGCGCACTGATCGCATAGCCGCCGTTGTTCGACTGGGCCACGTGCAGATTCGGCGCCAGGCGCAGCACTTCGGGCAGGCTGCCCAGGCCCGAGCGGCGGATGTCGTCGGCCGTGATGACAAACACCGACGCCGCGGCGGCCGCCAGCGGTTCGGCTTTTTTCGACACCGAATGGATCTGGATATTTGCCAGTTCCTCGATCGACAGGTCGGCGATGTCGGGCTGCTCGGGCATGGCGGCGCCCGCGGGGAGCGCCAGCAGCAAGGGGACGATGCCGGCCAGTCGCAAGATCGCAATAGTCATCGGTGCTTTCATTTTCTTACGGATTTTTACAATAGCAGACACATTGTCCCGTTTTCAACCGTGTTACTCTCGCGGCAAGCGCATTCCCCTGTTTTTTGGTATATTGGTTCTAACACGTACTAATTTTGAGGCTGCCATGCAACAGCGCTACACCATCACCGCGATTGTCCTCCACTGGCTGGTGGCGCTGATGATCATCGGCGCCTTCACCATGGGGCTGGTCATGACCGACATGTCGCTGTCGCCCACCAAACTCAAATACTACTCCTGGCACAAGTGGGCCGGGGTAACAATTCTCGCTTTGGCAACATTGCGCCTGTTGTGGCGGCTGAGCCACCCTGCGCCAGCCTATCCGGACAGCATGCCGGCGTGGCAAAAAAGCAGCGCCAACCTGTTGCACGGCGTGCTCTACGGGCTGATGTTTGCCGTGCCCATTTCCGGTTATTTTTACACGCTGGCGTCCGGCTACCCGGTGGTCTATTTCGGCCTGTTCGAGTTGCCGGTGCTGATAGAAAAAAACGACGCCTTGAAACCGGTGCTGCAAGACGTGCATTACTGGCTCAACATGACACTGGCCGCGGCCGTGCTGATGCATCTGGGCGCCGCCCTGAAGCACCAGATGATTGACCGCGATGGCGTGCTCAAGCGCATGCTGCCCTGACGCTCACTTTTTGGAGAACCCATGAAAATCACCAATGGCACCTTGCTCGCGGCCCTGCTGGGCGTCGCGCTGGCCGCCAGCGCCGCCCCGCTGAAAACGGACGCTGCCAAGAGCCGCGTGTCGGCCGTATTCAAGCAGATGAATGTGCCAGTCGAAGCCCCATTCAAGAAATTTTCTGCTGCCATCGATTACGACGCTGCCAAGCCGGAGCTGGCCAAGGCGAGCGTCGAGATCGATACGGCCAGCCTGGACGTGGGCGACGCGGACATGAACAAGGAAGTGGCCAAGAAGGATTGGTTCAATGCCGCCCAGTTCCCCAAGGCGACGTTCGTGTCGTCCTCGATCAAGCCGGCTGGCGCCGGCAAACTGACCGTCAGCGGCAAGCTGGCGATCAAGGGCAAGAGCAGCGATGTGAGCTTTCCGCTGACGGTCAAGTCCGAGGGAGGCAAGCAAGTGTTCGAAGGCGCGCTGCCGATCAAGCGGCTGGCCTATAACATCGGTGACGGCGAATGGAAGGACACCAGCATCGTCGCCGACGACGTCATCATCAAATTCCGCGTCACTGCGGCGCAGTAATTTTTTCGATAAAGGGAATCACATGAAACTGAAGCAACTGTTTATTGCACTGCTGGCCTCCGGCGTTGCCGCCACCGCCTTCGCCGCCGCCGATACCTACACCATCGACCCGAACCACACCTATCCGAGCTTTGAAGCGGACCACATGGGCCTGTCGGTCTGGCGCGGCAAGTACAAGAAGACCAGCGGCACCATCATGCTCGACCGCGCCGCCAAGACCGGCTCGGTGGACATCCTGATCGACGCCGCCTCGATCGACTTCGGCCACGAGGCGATGAACACGCACGCGAAAAAGGAAGACATTTTTGACGTCGCCAAATTCCCGAACGTGACCTACAAATCGAAAACCGTCACCTTTACCGGCGACGTGCCAACCGCCATCAATGGCGAGCTGACGCTGCACGGCGTGACCAAGCCGGTGACGCTGACAATCAACAAGTTCAAGTGCGTCATGCATCCGATGCACAAGAAGGAAGTGTGCGGCGCCGATGCCAGCGCGACCTTCAACCGCGGCGACTTCGGCATCACCAAGGGCTTGCCGATGTTCTCGCCGGAAGTGAAGCTGGCAATCCAGGTCGAAGCGCTCAAGAGCAACTGATTCGCCGCACCCTGAAAAAAAGCCCCGCGTCCGAAAGGAGGCGGGGCTTTTTGCTGGCCGTTACTGCTTAGCGGCCGTCACCGTCGAAGTCGCCCGGCATGGCGCGCTCGACTTTGTCCCACGCCGCGCGCGAGGCCGACTTGGCCTGCTGCCAGTTCAGGCGCGACTTGCCCTTGACTTGCTCCCACTCGCTGGCCAGGTCGTTTTCGACATGGTCAAACTGCTGGCCCACATATTTGCCGCGGCTGTTGTAGCCCAGTTCGTATGCAGGACCGTAGTCGTCGTAGGTATAGCCTGGCGAGTAGTACGGCGCCGTCTGGTACGACGAACGCCAGTAGGCCGACTCTTCTTCCGGATTGACCAGCGAACCGGCTGCACGGCCAGCCATGCCGCCGGCCAGCGCACCAATGCCGGCGCCCACTGCCATGCCGACCGGACCGCCAACCGCACCGGCTGCCGCACCCATGGCCGCACCACTGCCGGCGCCTACGCCCTTGGCCAGGTGGTGGTCATACAGCTCGTCGCCCGGGGTCGGGTTGACCACTTCGCCGACGCCCTTGCCAGCCAGGCCGCCTGCCAGGCCACCGATGGCAGCGCCGGCAGCCATGCCGATCGGACCGGCCACGGCGCCTGCTGCTGCGCCTGCTGCCGCGCCGCTACCGGCACCCATGCCTTTGGCAAAATGGTGCTCGGGCAGTTCGTCGCCCGCTTTCGGGTTGACCACTTCGCCCACGCCCTTGCCTGCCAGGCCGCCAGCGATGCCGCCGATGGCCGCACCGGCCACGGTGCCGATCGGGCCCGCTGCCGAACCGATGGCCGCGCCGGTCATGGCGCCGCCGGCTGCACCGACGCCGGTGCCGATGATGTGTTCACCGGCACTGTCAGTCCAGCTGCGCTCGATGTGCAGCGCATCGTCGTCGCTGCGTGGATTGACGCCCATCAGGATGCCGCCGTTCTTGATGCCTTCTTCGTAGTGCACGACGCGCTCTTCAGGGATGCCCGCGCCGATCAGGGCGCCGACCAGGCCGCCTGCCAGGCCACCGGCGCCGGCGCCAGCCAGCGCTGCGGCGATCGGGCCGGCCACAACCAGGCCGATGCCAGGCAAGACCAGCGTGGTGCCAACTGCGGCAATACCGGCCAGCACGGCGCCGATGGTGCCGCCAATGCCGGCGCCCACACCGGCACCTTCGGCGGCCTTGGAGCCGAGTTCGGTTTCGGTGTCATTGAAATGCAGTTTGCGGGTGTTGTCCGACATCATCAGCGTGACATCGTCCTTGCTGTAGCCACGGTCGGCCACGGCGTTGTAAGCACGCTCGGCGCTTTGACGGTCACGGAACAGACCGGTAACCATGCGTTCATTTTTCTGGGTGGTGGTGTCGTAATTGCTCATTGGAATTTCCTTTCGAATTGTCATCATGTTCACTGCGGGACTCGCAGCTGAACCTGGAAATTGTTTGCCAGTGATGCAACGATAGGGCGTCGAGGCCGCTCATTCCGTACGGTGCCGCACCTTAATTTCTATATTCCAAATGGCAACAAAATTCGCGAAAAACACAATGCGCCACTCGGTACGTTGCCGCACCGACCATGGTGCAAGGGCCACCGTAATCTTCGTCCACGGTCTGACAAAACGATAAGGACCAAGGTACTTTTTAACCAATAGGAGGAATCAATCATGTTATTCATCATCTGGATTGTAGTCGGTGGTATTTTGGGTTGGCTGGCAAGCATGGTCATGAAAACGGACGCCGAGCAGGGCATGATCCTGAACGTGGTCGTCGGTATCATCGGCGCCTTCCTGGGCGGCTGGTTGCTGTCGCCGCTGTTTGGCACGGGCACCATCAACTCCGATGACTTCAGCATCACGTCGTTGCTGGTGTCGTTCCTGGGCGCGGTGATCCTGCTGGCCATCGTCAATCTGCTGCGCCGCGGAAAAGCTCGCTAACATGCCGCACCCCCACTAAACCAACGCCGTGCGCGTTGGTTTTTTTTTGCCCGAAAGTTCGCGATGAGAATGAAACCCATGAAGGTCGCCCTGATCTCCGCCGCGCTGACATTGTTTGCCGTCTTCCTGACGTTCAACTTCATGCCCAGCGAGAAGAAAATTGAACGCCAGTTGCAACGCCTCTACAGCACCGAAGACCCGCAGTTCCGGCGCTCCATGGGTGTGCTGCTGGGCCCGCCCATCATGGAGGGCAACCAGGTCCAGGTGCTGCTCAACGGCGACCAGATCTTTCCGGCCATGCTGGGCGCCATCCGCGCGGCCGAGCACACCATTACCTTCGAGACCTATATCTATTGGTCCGAGACAATCGGCAAGGAGTTTTCCGATGCCTTGAGCGAACGCGCGCGCGCCGGCGTCAAGGTCCACGTGATGCTCGACTTCATCGGCAGCATCAAGATGGACGCCGCTGCAATGGAGACCATGAAGGCGGCTGGCGTCAAGGTCGAACGCTTTCACAAGCCTGTCTGGTGGAAATTTACGAAGCTAAACAACCGCACCCACCGCAAGGTGCTGGTGATCGACGGCAAGGTCGGCTTTACGGGCGGGGTCGGCATTGCCGACCAGTGGCGCGGCCATGCCGAAGACAAGCAGCACTGGCGCGACACCCACTTCCGCGTCGAAGGCCCGGTGGTGGGCCAGATGCAGGCCGTGTTTGCCGATAACTGGACCAAGGCCACCGGCGTCGTGCTCGATGGCGCGCACTATTTTCCGCCGCTGTCAGCCAAGGGCGGGCAGGCAGCGCAAATGTTCAGCAGCTCGCCCAGCGGCGGCAGCGAAAGCATGCTGCTGATGTATCTGATGTCGATCACGTCGGCGAAAAGCACGATACATTTGTCGAGCTCCTACTTCGTGCCCGAGGAACTGACCATCAATGCGCTGATCGCCGCCGCCAAGCGGGGCGTGAAAGTACGCATCATCACGCCTGGCGACACGATCGACTCGCGCATCGTGCGCGCCGCCTCGCGCGACAAATGGGGACCGCTGCTGGCGGCCGGCATCGAAATTGCCGAATACCAGCCCACGATGTACCACGTCAAGGCGCTGGTGGTCGATTCGCTGATGGTCTCGGTCGGTTCGACCAACTTCGACAACCGTTCCTTCAGCCTGAATGACGAAGCGAATCTGAATGTCATTGACCCAACTTTTGCCAAGGAGCAAGTCGCGATTTTCGACGCCGACTGGCGCCAGGCCAACGTCATCAGCTACGCCGCCTGGCAGGACCGGCCGCTGCTGGACAAGGCGGCCGGCAAGCTGGCCGCGCTGGTGGGCGACCAGCTGTAATGACGGGCGCCGTTGTGTACTGACAAGCCACACAAAAAGGGGCAAAAAACGCGTTTCTGGTTGACTAAAATATGAGCGGTGCCGATACTCTAGGGCGCCCAAAAGGCGCAGCCCGCTCCGACTGACCATAATGAGACGAAACGCGAATGAAAAAGACCCTCCTCACGCTTGCTATCCTTAGCAGCGCCAGCGCCCATGCCGATGAAGGCATGTGGATGCCGCAACAGCTGCCACAAGTAGCCAAGCAACTCAAGGCCGCCGGCCTCAAGCTCGACCCTGCGACGCTGACCAAGCTGACCGAATTCCCGATGAACGCGATTGTCAGCCTGGGCGGATGCTCGGCCTCCTTCGTTTCGCCGATGGGCTTGGTTGCCACCAATCACCATTGCGTCTACAACAGCGTCGCTGTCAATTCGACGCCCGAGCGCGACCTGCTGGCCAACGGCTTTCTGGCCAAGACGCTGGCCGAAGAAGTGCCGGCCGCGCCAGGCAGCCGCATTTACGTCACCAAGGGCGTGACCAATGTCAGCGACAAGATCGTCAGCGCAGACGTGGCCAAGCTGAGCGGAAAAGCCCGCCTTGACGCCATCGAAAAAGGCCAGAAGCGCCTGGTCGCCGAGTGCGAACAAGATGCCGGCCACCGCTGCACCGTGTCCAGCTACTACGGCGGACTCGAGTACTACCTGATCAAGCAACTGGAAATTCGCGACGTGCGCCTGGTGCACGCGCCGCCTGAAGGCGTGGGCAAATTTGGCGGCGACACCGACAACTGGATGTGGCCGCGCCACACCGGCGACTACGGTTTTTACCGCGCTTACGTCAGCCGTGACGGCAAGGCTGCCGACTTCTCCAAGGACAACGTGCCTTACCAGCCGGCCACGCACCTGAAAATCGCCAAGGAAGGCGTCAAGGAAGGCGACTTCATCATGGCGCTGGGCTATCCGGGCGCCACCAACCGCCACCGCCTGCCGTCCGAAGTGGCCAACACTTTCGGCTGGAGCTACCCTGCCTTCGTCAGCCGTTCGGCTGAAACGCTGGCCACCATCGCGCGCGAGACCAAGACCGATCCGGACGCCAAGCTCAAGTACGCAGGCCAGGTTGCCAACGTCAACAACTACTACAAGAACCGCAAGGGCATGCTGACCAGCTACGCCGGCAGCGACTTCCTCGCGCGCAAGACGCAAGAGCACAAGGAACTGAAAGCCTGGGTTGACGCTACCCCGGCCCGCAAGGCCCAGTTTGCCAACGACATCGAGCAGGTCGAGCAGCTGATCGCCCAGCGCGACGCCAACGTCAAGCGCGATTTCTTCCTGAGCACGTCGATGCCGCGCCTGCTCAACAGCGCACGCCAGATGTACCGCCTGGCCAACGAAAGCATGAAGCCGAACGTCGAGCGCCGCGCCGGCTTCCAGGAACGCGACCTCAAGCGCTTCCAGTCGAACGTGGCCGGCATCGACCGCACCTACGACGAAAAAGTCGACAAGGCGCTGGTCATGAACAGCCTGGTCAAGTACGCCGCGCAGCCGAAAGCGCAGCGCGACGCCAGCTTCGACAGCGCAATGGGCATTCGCGACGGCATGACTGCCGAGCAGCTGCGCGCCCAGCTCGACACCTTGTACGCGGGCTCCAAGCTGGGCGTGACAGCCGAGCGCGCCGCATGGCTGGGCAAGAAGCCGGACCAGTTCAAGGCCAGCAACGACAGCTTCGTCAAGGCGGCCGTTGCCATGTACGAACAAGGCCTGAAGGACGAAGCCGAGGAAGAAGAACTGGCCGGCAAGATCCAGCAAGCCTACGCCAACTACATGAAAGCCAAGATCGCCTACATGACCAGCAAAGGCCGCGCCGTCTACCCTGACGCCAACGGCACCTTGCGCGTCACCTACGGCAACATCAAAGGCCGCGCCCATGGCGCCGACGGCACCGGTTCCTGGACCGCGTTCACCACCGTCAAGGGCGTGGTAGCGAAAGCGACCGGCGAAGGCGAGTTCAACGCCCCTGCAGCGCAGCTGGCGGCGATCCAGGCCAAGGACTTCGGCCAGTACGTCGATCCTAAGCTGAAGACGGTTCCTGTGAACTACCTGGCCACGCTCGACATCACCGGCGGCAACTCCGGTTCGGCAGCCTTGAACGCCAAGGGCGAGTTCATCGGCCTGGCATTTGACGGCACGCTGGACTCGATCATCTCCGACTGGGACTTCAACCAGGCCAACACGCGCGACATCCAGGTGGACGTGCGCTACATGCTGTGGAACATGAAGCACGTCGACAAAGCCGACAACCTGCTCAAGGAAATGAACGTCAACTAAGCCTGCACGCTCCCGACAAGCCACGCCGCCCTCCAGGCCGCGTGGCTTTTTTTCAACCGGGGTCAGACCACTTTTTCCTTCCTACAACCGGGGTCAGACCACTTTTTCCTGCTGAACACCGGGGTCAGACCACTTTTCCGCTTGCTAGCGCCACCAACGATGCAGGCGTAAAAAAGCCACGAAGCCCGAAGGCTCCGTGGCGCAGTGACATCAAGTGGTCTGACCCCGGTGTTCAGCAGGAAAAAGTGGTCTGACCCCGGTGTTAGGAATGATTCAGTTTGGAATGGCGCACGCTGTACAGGAAGTAGGTGGCCAGCGCCAGCGCCATGACGACTGCGAAGACGGTGTAGGTGGTAGCCGACAGGCCGTGCATGATGTACAGGCAGGCCATCACGCTCAGGGCCGGCACCAGGTAGGGGCCGAACGGTACGCGAAATCCCTTGGTCTTCGCTTCGCCTTCGCGCTTGCGCAGCACCGGCACCGCCAGCGAGACCACGATGAAGGCCGTCAGCGTCCCCATGCTGACCATGTCCCACAGGAAGGTCGAGTCCACCAGCGCCGCCACCAGCCCCACCACCAGGCTGACAATGACGGTATTGCTGACCGGCGCCTGGGTGCGCGGGTTGACGCGCTGGAAGGTGGCCGGAATCAAGCCGTCGCGGCTGATCGCGTACAGGATCCGCGTCTGCCCGTAAATGGTCACCAGCGTCACGCTAAATACCGAGATCACGGCACCCGCCGACAGCACCAGCGCCGGCCAGGCCTTGCCGGTCACGTTCTGCAAAATCACCGACAAGCCCGCTTCCTGCCCTTCGAACATGCGCGCCGGCTGTGCGCCTACCGCCGCAAACGCGACCAGCATGTAGAACAGCGTCACGATCCCCAGCGCAGCGAGGATGCCGATCGGCACGTTGCGGGTCGGGTTCTTGACTTCTTCGCCAGCCGTGGCAACCGTATCGAGCCCGATGAAGGAGAAGAACACCAGTCCCGCGCCGGCCGCCACGCCCGCCATGCCGCCCAGGCCCTTGCTGTTGTCGGTATTGAAGAAGGGCGTGAAGTTGGCCGCGTCAAAGCCGGAAAACGCGATCACGATGAAAAACAGCAAAATCGCCAGCTTGATCAGCACCATGATGGCGTTGGTGGTGGCCGATTCCTTGGTGCCGCGAATGAGCAAGATGGCGCACATGATCACCAGCAGCACCGGCGGCAGGTTAAATTGCCCCGGATGGAACTCCACGCCATTCGCCCCGGACACGATCATCGGCGTGCGTAACATCTCGGGAATGTGGGCGCCGAACGCGTTGCCCAGGAAATTGTTCAGATACGAAGACCAGCCGATCGCGGTCGCACTGGCGGCCAGCCCGTATTCGAGCAGCAGGCAGGCGGCCATGATGAAGGCGGCAAATTCGCCCAGCGTGGCGTAGGCAAACGAGTAGGACGAGCCGGAAGCGGGGATCCGGAACGACAATTCCGCGTAGCACAGCGCGGTCAGGCCAGCGGTCAGCGCCGCAATCAGGAACGACAGCACGACCGCAGGACCGGCCTTGGGCACGGCTTCGACCATCGTGAAGAAAATCCCGGTGCCAATCGTGGCACCCACGCCGATCATGGTCAGCGGGAACAAGCCCATGGTACGGGCGAGTCCGCCTTCGTGATGCTTGCTTGCCGTTTTGGTGCGGAACAGCTTCTGGCCCAATGTCTGTTTCACGGATCGTCCCTTTGTACTTTGTACTTTGTAAGATGCTATGGTGAATGGCAGCAGCGATTATAGGGGCTAATGCCATTCCCCAATACACATCTTTGTGAGGCCAAAAGCATTACTTGTCGAGATTGACTTTGTTGCTGGAGCGTCCCTTGAAAAAGTTGAAGATCGCCGTGCCAGCCACCGCCAGCCCGATGAAAATGAACTTCTTGAACGCCAGCAGCAGCGCAAACAACTTGCCGAACAGACCCAACTTGGAAGCGACGCCGCCAGCCACCAGCGCGGCCAGGCCGTATTCGGCGCTCTTGTCAGTTGCCGAGTTGTAATCGGCGTAGCGATTGCCTTCAGTAAAGTCGGTGAAAGCGGTGACGTTTTTCATTTCTTTCCTGATCTGGGTGATCTGGCTCATGCTCGAGACGGCGTTGAGCACCAGCACGCCCTGGCGCCCCAGCACGCGCACGTTGTAGTTCAGGCCGCTCGTGGCCTCGCCGTCGGTGCGCAA
>CXWL01014509.1_pt1 | contig 13917 bp, 18 predicted proteins | sample 590931 | NCBI WGS metagenome assembly CXWL01 (sample SAMEA3498368, study PRJEB10139) | groundwater metagenome | biome: water well; material: biofilm material | place: Germany | collected 2015-04-27 | reverse complement strand
GCGCCGTAGCGGAGCGCATTGGCCCCTTTATAGACTTCAATGCGTTCATAGGCCAAGAGGTCGATGGACTCGAAATCCGAAAATCCATCGGCATCGCCAAAATAGATCCCGTTGATCAGGATATTGATGCCACGATGATGAAAGTTGTTACGGAGCGACGTGCCTCTGATCGAAAATTGTCCCTCGTCCGCTCCAAACCGTGACTGGAACCGCACCCCTGGCGCAAACTGCAGGACATCCTGGAGATTGAGCGCACGAGATTCCGTGATCTGCTTTTCCTCAATGAGAATATTGCTGCCAGGCCGCCGGGCAAGCTCCTTCTTGATATCCTGGATGTTTTCAATTCGCTGCCCTCTCACCTCGACCGGCCCGACATCGATTACCGGCATGTCCTCGCTTTTTGGGGCCGTCTCTTGGGCATAGACCGAGGAAACACTCCACTCCCCGATGCCAGAAACCAGAACAGCGAACATCACGACCAGTTGACTCAGAACGCCACGCACACCTCGACACACGAACAACGTACCCATGGATTCCCCCATTTGTAGAAATAGCGAACGATAATTTCTGATAAACGACGATGGAGCGCGCAGATCAGCAGAGAGGCGGGGCTCGGGGCCTAAGGTCCGTCGACAGAATGAGAACCTGGTTCGAGCCGGAGCACGCAAAGACACTGACACCCACCAGCATGAGCACCGAGGCCGCAACGACAGAAATGCTCGACGCAGAGGCGTTCGCCTGACACGCCCAGGCACAGAGAGACGAATGCATGGAGGGTGAGTGGGCGCCGTGATGCTCGTGCGAAGGCTCGGTAGCTCCCGGGTGATCCTGCACGGCGCAGACGGGCGCCAGCAACGCCAACAGCAGATAACACACGATCAACAGCGGGATCACCGTCGCATCCTCAGTCCCCTTCACACATTCGCGATCAACGAAGGGGGAACTGTAGGGGGCGTGCTGACACCCTGTCTACCAATAGATACGCACCGATGCTACAAAATGACAATGGAACGAGGCGAGTGGGATCGCTGAAGCCGGTAGGACTGTCGAGGGTGAGATCCTCGATCGGTGACAGAGCGATCATTGACGAACAATTCACCATCCGCCGTGACGACAATGATACGCGGGTGTCCTTCCAGCCCTCGCTGCCTTTACCAGATCGACCGGAATCTGGCCCGCTGCAATATCAGAGTCTAGCAGGCCACGGAAATACCGTGTTGGCACGCCAAAAGTTCAATAAGCCGCACGCCTAGCACAATGGGAGAATCCCATGCAGGATGCTCAAAAAAGCCGTCCAGCAAGGCCGCAGCAAGTGAGGGACAAAGGTGTACCCTCCAGGGTACGTCGAATGCCTGAACGAGGCGAGAACGTCGCTTGGTGAAAGGTGCATCTTGGCGCACTAGGGGTGGGCAGGTGAGAACCGAGACTAGCTCGGCATCCGACGAGTGCTGCCGATAGTTGAAGCCACCGGCAGCACTAGGCTCAGCCCTACTTGCTCTTCTTTCCTTCTGGTTTCTTCACCCCCATCTCGGCATGGGCGATCGATTCCTCTGCGTGGACGATCGCTTCCTTCGCATGTTGGAGCGCTTCTTTCGCATGCGCATCGCCGGTGCCCTTGACGGACTCTTCAATGTGGTGGATCGCTTCCTTCGTATGCGCGACCCCTTCCTTGGCGTGCTTGATCACCTCCTGGGTATGCTCGTCTTCCTTCCCCGCCAGCGAGACCGCCAGCTGCAGGCTCAGACCCACGCCGAGTACCGCCACGGCCATGACCGTCATCCATGTTTGCTTCATTGGACATTCCTCCTTATTTGTAATTTGGACCCGTACGAACAATTCGAGGGCTTCGAATACCCTCCCAAAACATTGACAGCACGCGGGGCCGGAGGGGATCGCCCTCCCGGTCATCGCCTCACTCCTTCTGTGCATCCTAACTCATCAGACTCTGAGGGACTGGGGCATTCGAAGGAGATGCAAGGTTCTGCTGGGCGCGAAGAGCAACGGCCCGCGCAACGAACGCTTTGCCTTGGGATCCATCTCGATACCGCCCTGTCATCGATGAATCATCCTCCCGTGTTGAAGCCCACCCTATCGAAGGGGGCTCACGCGTGTATGGATTTTGGACGCTTCAATGTGAGCCGTCTACCAACCCCTGCCAACGGATGCTACAGAACACAGCGGGCCAGCTTCAGACTGGCCTGGATGGATTCGGCTCACGATCCCTGCTGTACCTTGTACAGCGCAAGGAGTTCGCTGACTCAGCGGTACACGATAATACGTGGCACAACGACGCCCAGCCCGCTTGCGCCACCAGAGGGGGCGCCCGGTGACAGGCTAGTGAAGACGAGCACCGATCCCCTGTTTCCGTTCTCGTCTGAACCCGTCTGGTCAGACATCCTTTTTGCAAACAATCCACCTCTCGCCTCTCTCCCNNGTCATCATGTTGTGGGGAGGGTCATCGTCATGAGTATCGTCACCGAGCGTTATTTGGTCGATGAGTCCGGTAACCGGATCGCCGTCGTTATGAATCTCGACGACTATCGCCGGTTATTGGCCGATGTGGAAGAACTTGATGCGATTCGGGCTTATGATGCCGCCAAAGCCTCCGGAGAGACGCCGGTTCCGTTTGCACAAGCGATCGCTGAACTCGATCGCCGGCCTGAATGAGTTATGCGCTGGCAATTTTTCCCAGCGCTCAGCGAGAGTTGGGATCTTTACCGCCTGAGGTCTCTCGTCGGGTCCGAGCTGCGATTGTTGACCTTGCGCATGAACCGCGTCCGCCAGGCTGTCGTAAATTGACCGGCCGAGAGGGCTGGCGTCTTCGCGTCGGCGACTACCGAATCCTCTATGATGTCGACGACGGCACGCAGACGGTCACCGTGGTCCATATTGGCCATCGACGGGATGTGTATCGATGAGCATGCCATCGGCGTGGCGCAGTCAGGGGCCCATCTTCAATACGATACGGCTCAGCCCCCTCCAGCACGCTGGCCGTGAAGCAGCGCGGTCAGGAAGACATGCCCCCCATGTACCACCCCACCACCGCCGTCGCCACCACTCATTCGTGTGAGGTGATCGAGGGGCTGGTGCGCTGCCGCTGCCCGCTTGCGCCACCAGAGATAAAACCCGGTTCCGAAGAAAATCGGACACACCAGCCCTAAGGCCAACACGAACAACCTCGCCACCGTGTCGTCTCTATATGTCAACACCGGCAGCCTATCTACCACGGTAAATTTGTTCTGTTTGGGTGACTGCGTCATTCCCGCGTCGGCGGGAATCCAGACTTCTCAATCTGATCAAGCGGTTAAAACCCTTGATTGAAAGAACGAACTGGATTCCCGCCGACGCGGGAATGACGGTAATTCAATGGGTTAAGATCAGAACAAATTTACCGTGGCCTATCTACCGACGCCAGCTGACGGATGCTACAGAACACAGCGGGCCAGCTTCAGACGTGCCTGGATGGATTCAGCTCACGATCCCTGCTGTGCCTTGTACAGCGCAAGGAGTTCGCTGACGCGACGCCGGAGTACGTTATTCATGACGACGCAGGGAATCGCGACCACTAATCCTGCCGCCGTAGCCTTTAGGGCAAGACTAAGGCCAATCATGATCGCCGCCACACCCAGTGCCCCGGAGGTGCCCATCGTATGGAAGGTCAGCATGATACCCAGCACGGTCCCGAGCAAGCCAATATAGGGCGCATTGGCCGCCACGGTACCGATCACCACAAGGCGGCGGGTCAACGCGATCTCACACTCAGCCAGCGTTGGGGACTGCCCCAGATCCACCTGACGATAGAACACCCAGCGCTCCACCGCCACTGCCAGCGTCCACAGGCTCAGCCCCACCAAGAGGCCGATGACACCGTACTCGACGAGTTCCTTGAGTCCTTCCATCTGTCACTCTACTGCTGCGCCTGCTCAATGTGTCTTCCCGTGGACATCGCATCAGTGCCCACTGCCAGAGCGTCCTGACGAATGTCCATGGTAGAGACGCCAGGCCCGGTCCCACATGCGGACCAGGCCCACGCCGCGTTCAAACCGCTGCGACACCATCACGAGCGCGCTCCCACGCTCACTCTCCTCGACGCAGCCCACCCCCTGCACCTCGGCACTCCGGTTGGGATCGCCTGAATCCCCGAGCGTCAGAGCATGTTCTGTTTGACAAGGGCGTCGACCGACGTGCGGAGAATCCGAAGACTACTTTTCCCGATCTTGGTCGCCTGCAGCCGTCCCTCATCCACCCATCGATAGATGGTCCACCGACTGACGTTCAACATCCCAGCCGCTTCATCGACTCGAAGTAAAGACTTTTCCATGCCACCTCCTCCTACATGAGCCAACGCCCTGTGGTACCTGAGCGGTCACCTACCCATCCCAGACCATCGGCACTTGAGCAAAGGACACGGGAGAACAGACAGGGACGCTTCCCCCTCCGCCCACCAAAATTCTCGGAAGCATGGCCACTCAGCGCAGCCACACTCCCGAGAATCACCGCCCCTCTCGCCTCGACCTTACCTCTGCTTCATTCCGTCTTTGACTGCTGTCAGCGCTCCCTCGCCGGAAGCGAAACGCTCACGCCACCTCGGGTCAGAACAGTCCCAACGTCAAACCGGCATATACCGACCGGCCATAACCTGGCAGAAAGGCCTGTTTGCTTGCATCGGGCGTGCTATCCGCTGTCGGCACGGCATTGGCCACGTATTTTTTGTCGAAGAGGTTATCCATTTGGACATAGAGCTTCGCAAACCGGATGAACCGATTGTCAGCGATCACGAGGTTATAGTTGAGGTTCGCGTTGAACAGCAGATAGGACGGTGCCCCCAACGTGTTGTTGTTGTTCACGAAGAAGCTGTCGATCCAACTGCCTTCAACCCACCCGCCAAACCCAGACGGCAAGTGGTTGTACGCGAGCTTGCTATTCAACACGTTCTTTTCCACTCCCGGGATCTGGTGCCCCGCTTGATTGGTTCTGGTAATCACGCCGGCTGAAGAAAACTGGTCGGTAAATTTGACGTATTTGCTTTCCATATGGGTGTAAGCCCCGCTCCAGATTAAACCCGGCAGCTCATTCGGCAGATATTTCCACGCCAATTCGACACCGCGGTATTGCGACTCTTCCGCATTGGTCGCGAAGCTGCCGCTCGTCGTAGGGGACAAGGGGACACTCTGTGAGATGATTTCGTTTTTGAAGAAACTCCAGAATCCGACGAGCTGGAAGTTGAATTGTTTCGTCACCCACGAATCGGTGCCGATTTCCACGCTCATGTTTTTCTGCGGCTTGAGGTCGAGATTTTGACCGGGGTTGCCGTCCAACCCTGTGGTCAGGTTGCCGAGGCCAGGAACCGCATAGCCCGTCGCGAAGCGCGTCCAATAGCGCGTCGCATCGGTAGGTTTGAATGTCAGGGAGACTTCCGGCGCAAAGTTGTCGAACGTTCGATGGACTCCCACTCGACTGGCAAACGTACTGGTGGTCGCCGTCGTGCTGTAGTTCGTCACAACGCCGGAAATCACCGAATTTTCGTAATTGAGTCCCGCCGCCACGATCCATTTCGGCGCGAATTCCAACTCTTCTCGGAACCGCGCACCGATATTTTTCTGCGTCAACCGAGTTTGCTGCTGCAGCGGACCGAATGTTGCATGGCCGTTGTTCAGGTTCCGGTAGCTTCCCCCCTCTTGCTCCATGTAGTCGAAAAAGAACCCCACCGTGCTCTTTAACGGCATATCAAAAATTCGACCGTTGTTAATGAGGTTCGAATAGTGTTTGAAATTTGGGTTGATATTGGTGCTGACTGGTTGATTGATATCCTTGACATCGTAGTCGCCTTCGATCTGAAGGATGGTATTGGCGTCGATTTCTCGCTCATATAATCCGCCCACGATCGTGCGCCGGTCCCGTCGTTTGGAATGCAGCGTTTCGGGATTCGTGGTGGCATTCGTCACGCCGCCAAGCTGACGATCGTTCTGGTCGAATTGTCTTTGCGTCAAGCGCCCGGGCGACTTGGCGTCGAGATCGTTGTTAATCGCCTTGAAGTAAAAACTCTGCTTGTCGTCGATCCGGAATCTCAGATTGAGATTGACCGTGGCGGTATCGTACTCGCTGTGCGGGAGGTACCCATCTTCCCGGATGTAACTGGCAAACAAGGAGATATCTAAGTTGGTGTACTCTTTACCGATGGCCATGGCGTACTTCTGATAGCCATACGACCCGGCCGTCACGAACGTCTCGACCCCGTTGATGTCTCGACCCCGCCGCGTTTTGAAATGCACCGCCCCCCCCAGCGCGTAATTCCCATAGAGAGACGAGGCAGGGCCTCGCAGGACTTCGGTGCTTTCCATGAACCACGGATCGTGCAGATCCAAGCGCGAAAGCCCATCCGACTGCGTTTGCCCGATCCCGTCTTCGTAAAACTTGACGTCACGCACACCGAATCCGTTCTTGGTGCCCGATCCGCGAATCGAGACCTGAAAATCGCGAGGCCCGTTGCGCTGGCGCAGAATCACGCCCGGGATCGATTCCAGCGATTCCCGCATGTTTCTGGTCGGTTGCGACTCGGTCTCGCTCCGTGGGGTTGCCGAAAACGCCACCCCCTCAGGGCGCTTTACCACCCGTTTGCTGATGATGCTCATATCCTCCAGCAACACTTCCGGCATGACCCCTGGCGCCTCGGGCAACACTTGTTCTTTCACCACCGATGGGGCAGGCTGCGCGCTCTCCCCACTCGCCGTCGGCTCCTTGAGCCGGTCTAACTCTTCCAGGATATCTTTCAACCGCTGTTCCAACTGCTGACGGCGTTGTTGCCGATCCGCATCGACCACACCGCCTTCTTGCGCCCACAGGGGAAGCGATCCCCCTCCCAATAACTCCGAACCCACCAGACCTAGGACACAGCACCATAGACGTACACGCACGAACATACCCCTCCTTCCAGGGACACGATTCCTGTGACAGACACGGAGAATGTGAAAGAAATGACGTTAACCGGAGATGACGAACGGAGGACCGCGTAACGAAGGCAGCCCTTTGGCAATGGCCGTGACCATCCTGGGAATGGCGGTGCACGGCCCTGGCTGCACAGCTAAGAAAAGCGCGTGATCGACTGGACGGCTATGTCCATGATCGGCATTCGCCTGGCACGCCCAGGCACAGAGGGACGAATGGTTCGGGGTCTGCGTGTGATGGTGATGACCGGGAACTTGGCTATGGTGCCCCTCGGCCAGGCAGCCTGTCGCGAGAAGCCCCACAGAACAATAGAGGACCACGAGCAGGATCGCTACACTGCGAGTCATACGGCTCATGGACGACGTCCCACCTGTTCGAGTGCCGCGACGATCTCCTGACTATCCCAGACCCGAGGCCCCACCGCTCGACCGATGAGCGTGCCATCCTTCGCAATGACAACGGTGGTTGGCAGACCCCGCACCATATAGGACCGTGACACCTCTTGATCTTCATCGAAGAGGACCGGCAGGCTGACTCCCTGCTGGGCCAAAAAATGTGCAATACCATGCCGCTGGAGATCCGTGGTAACCGTGAGCAGGGCAAAACGCGAGGCATCCAACCGTTGCTGTAATCGAGCGAGTGCGGGCATTTCTTCTTTGCAGGGTCCACACCACGTTGCCCAAAAGTTCAGCACCACCACCTTCCCGGTCAGCTCGCTCGACTTCACAATCTTTCCGTCTAACGTCGTAAGTTCAAAGGGCACTGCGACACTCCCCGCAGGAAACCGGCTCATCTTGAGCACGTCAAGGGAGTCACCGGCAGACGTGGGAGACGTCGAGAGGAGGATCAAGCAAGTAAGCAGCGTCGCGATCTTGACTCTGTTCCGTAAGACAAACACGTTAGGGCTCCTGCCTCGCGACGACCTTGGTGGTCGGAAGTTGTACGGTTTGCACCACCATCCGATGGCTGGGCATCGCATGCTCCATCCACGCCAATGCGGCGAGCCCTTTCGCATTGATCGAGAGGGATGGCGTCTGGCCTTTCTTCTCATTCACTTTCTGCGGCACACTGAACGTCTGTCCACGATCAAGCGAAACACTCATGACGACTTCCCGTCGAACGGGCGATTGTTCCTCCCAGATGATGACCAGACGGCCCTCTGGATCGACGGCCATCTGGGGGTGGTCGGGAAAGGTCCCTTTGCCCAGGTTGAGCCGCTTTTTCTCGGAGAACGTCACACCCGTGTCGTCTGAATACGCGAGGAAAATCGACGGCGTCTCATCCACCCCTTCGGTGTACCAGACCACATAGAGACGCCCCTGCCGATCTGTTCCAATTGACGCAGGCCGGTGCGGACAGCCGGGGAAAACCCACCGGTCGTGGCCCACAATGACCGGTGCCGAGAAGGTTTGCCCTCCATCGGTGGACCGCGCGACGACCGTTTCGCGGAGTTCGCCCGGCAGAATTTTCCGCCACGCCACATAAAGCGTCCCATCAGGTCCGGTCGTGAAAGACGTCCGGCAACAGACACAGGTGTGCTCATCGACTTTCAGATTCTTCACGACGGTACGACCATGATCGGTCGAGCGCGTCACATAGGTGGCGGATTCCTTCTTGCCCTCCCGCCCATCGATCCAGGCCATATGCACGACCCCGTCAGGCGCGACGTGAATCGAGTCAAAACTATGGCCGATGACCTGCTCATCGTCGTTCACCAGAATGGACGGCACAAAGGTCTTCCCGCCATCGATCGATCGGCTCAATCGCAGTTCGTTCGAGAAGAGCTTGTCCGGTGTGAGTTTCGGGTGGGTGAGCGCCCAGGTGACGAAGACCTCATCCCCGGTGACCGTCAACGCCGGCGCTTCCTGCCGCATGTAGGGCGCCTCGGTCGGCTGGTTCACCCTTACGGACGGGCCGAACGGCCCTCCCGGCGTATCCGTTCGCGCAAAGAGCACGCGACGCGTCTCCTTGTCCTCCTCCATCCAGGCGAGCGAGATACGGCCCTCGTCGTCAATTTGGACAGAAGGCCCCACCACACTTCGCACCTTGTGATCGGCCGTCAGCTTTGGACCAAAGACCCACATCGGTTCCGGCTCGGCAGCCGAAATCGATGCGAACGCTACGACACTACAAAGCACCCCGCCCATCCAGGGCCATTTCTGTGTTCTTCCCTCTCGTTCAATCATCACACACCTCACTTCGAGCCACGAATGGGCAATGACGGATCGCGGCCGGTTGGACCTTGTCGAACGCTCACACCCGGCAACGATTCAAGCGACTCCTTCATGCTTCGCGTCGGCTGATCCGAAAGCTCAGACCGCGACATCCCCTCCAGCCCTTGCGTAAGCGCCCGAAGTTCTTCTTGGATCTGCCTCACCTGAGCACGCAGCGTCTGCTCACGCACCTGCCACTGGGCCTCTTGGCTTGGGCCCATTCCCTCCTGAGCTCTGACTGGTTGGCCCGCACCCATCGCCACCCCCAAGACCACCATCACTCCACACCAATAAACCTGCCGACTCAGCCGTTGAACCATTCCCATGGGCATTTCCCTCCACGCTTTATCGAATGGACTGCGTCAACACCGTGCCCACGCACCAAAGATTCAGAAGTTTCTACGTCTAAGTCAGCGAAAGAACCACCACAGGCTGCTCAAACAGGCCGTCCAGCAAGGCCGCAGCAAGCGAAGAGGCGACGCGTACCATTTCGGTACGTGGAGTCTCTTCGCGAAGCGAGCACGCCGCTGGCGGCCTGTTTCAGCAGCCTGATTCAAGACTACTTCAGGACTACCTTGCTGACACCCGCCGCCGGCACATCAACCGCGCCGAAATCCGACTCGCCCCGAAAACTCCCCACAATTGCCAACACAAACTCGCCGGTTTTCCCGTTGGCCAACGTCACCGTCACGGTGGGAGGACTGCCGCTCGCGCCGGCTTTCACCTCAATTTGCTTCATCGTATCGAACTTCACGTGAACGGTGGCGCTGCCACGCTTCACCGGGAGATACCGCACATCATGGGGAACAAAGGCGGTGTCGCTGACCTTTTCCTCCCAATAAAATACAAGGTTCTTGACGGAGGTCTCGACATTTTGTGTATCAGTCAGCGTGGCATCGAACATTTTCTCGGCCTTGACCTCTGCGGCCATCGCAGGCTCCGAGAGCCCAGGCCCCAGCGTTACCACCGCTAACGCGAGACTGGCCATCACCATCCGCTGCCAACATCCCATAGGGCTCATTCTCATGACACACTCCTCCTGTTCTAAACGTGAAAATCTAGCCACTCAACGCCACAGCCAGACAATAGGGCTCCCGTAAACTGCCCCTCAATCTAGGGAATACACAACCGGCACCGTCAACTTGACCTCCGACACACCCAACGCATGCTTCATGTGGAGGGGACAGGCCAAACGCAACGTGTCGAGCGCCGCCGCATCAAGTTCTTGGTGCCCGGAGCTCTTCAGCACCACCACCTCGCCTAAATGGCCATCGGCCTTAATCACAGCCTGCAAAATCACTTTTCCTTGCCAATTGTTCAGCCGCGCCCTCGACGGATACCGTTGGAGCGCCTTCAACCGATCCACNNCTGACACGGTGGCTGTTGGCGCGGAAGACAGGGTTCGAGCTTCTCGAATGACCGCTGGTGCAGACGGTGCCTCGACCGTCGGCCTGGCGACCACCGGTGGCCCATCGTCTTTCACAGAAGCCGCCGACGTAGACATGATGTCCTGGGTCTGCACGAGTACCCCCGATGCCGCTATCACCGCCTCGTCTTTCGTAGTAGGCGCTGAAGACGACTCCACCACGTGCGTCCCACTCGTTCGAACCGGCTCGGCCGTCACGGCTGCCACCGATTCGACGGTGTGAACCGTTCGCGACTGCACCTCCGACGAGTGCGCGTCAACCGTCGCGCGTTGAACGGTGGACTGCTCCGGCTGGACCGTTGCTTGTACGGCTTGTCGCTGAACAATCGGCTGAACCGCCTGCTGCACCGGCCGTTCAACAACCTGCGCAACGGCCTGCTGAACCGGCTGCACCCGGGCAATTGGTGTGGGCTGGACGAGTGTTGGAGCTGGAGCGGAGTGACTGGCAGACGCCTCCGTCGGAGCCCACCGGGACGGGTTTGGCTTCACGTCTGGCTCCACGGGGGTCACCGCCGGAGCAGGAGGAGGCACCAAGGTCACCTCCCAGCGAAATGGCTCCACAACCGGAGAGCGCACAGCAGGGGTCGCCAAAATCGCGAGACCCAGCGCAAGCCCATGGACCAAGACGGAATAGACCCAGCCATGGGTTCGTGTATCTTTCACCAAACCGACCGGCTGCATCACGGAGTTCCTCGAAGCATCATGCACAGACATGAAACCCTCCTGCGCGCATCTGAGGGACAGCGCATCGCCCTCATAGGCACATCGCGACGGGGCACCTACCCACAGGCAGGGACCCGATCCACACCAAGAAAAAACTGTCGCGTTGAGCTAGATGAACACGGAGAAGGATGGAGGGGCACGAGGAAGGATCTGGGACAGCACGACGACAAAGGACGGCTGGGGAAAAGACACCGTGGACGATCGTTCAACGGTCGTAAATTGGAATACTTCAGCCGTACCAACCGACGCAAAATCGGCGGAGACACAGACCCAGGAACACAAGGCTGTTCCATGCGTCGTTGCCTGGTGATGATCATGCTGGCCGACATGACCGATCAACTGGGGATACATCACCCCACTGAGGCCAAGCAGGCAGATCACGAGACATCCTGCGAGAGTTGTTCGAACGAATTGGCGCATAACGTTAGTGCAAGGATGCCGCTTTCAACGTCGGCTGACCCTTCAGCCGCGTCATGACCTCGTGAATTTTCTGCTCCGTGAGCAACCCACCCTTAATATATTCCCGCACGACACCCTGCTCATCAATAAACACGCTGACCGGCAAGCCAAACACGCCATACATGTTCGCCACACGATTCTCGTGATCCATTAACACCGGAAACGTGTGGCCATAGGCCTTGATGTGCTCTCGCACCTTCACGTCATCTTCAAGCTCATTGACGGCCAGGACGACAAACCCTTTTTCGCGAAACTGATCGTAGGCCGACTGCATCGCCGGCATTTCGGTCGTGCAGGGCTTACACCAGGTCGCCCAGAAGTTGAGGAGCACCACCTGCCCCTTATATTGGGCGAGACTGTGCGTCTTTCCCTGAAGGTCGACCAACGAAAACTCAGCCGCCGGCGCCCCGACAGCCGGAATACGTCCACCCATGGACCATCCGACATCCGCAGCCATCCCCACTACACCGAGAATGAGTGCGGCCCCTACAATGTTGATCGTGAACGCCTTCATGGTCTCCTCCTTCGCAACGCCCTACTTGACCACTTGAAACGATTTGGTAAATCCAAACACAAAACTGGTGCCCTGCGCCAGATTGTTGTTCGAGTCCCGAGCAAGAGGAATCTGACCAAAGAAATACACCGAGGTATTCTCCGTCCAGTCGGATTTCACAAGTTCGCCCAACGACACTTGAAACCCCGGGGTAAAGGCAAAATAGGTTGAGCCGGTATTCGGCACGCGACGATTCAGTATCATACTATCGAGCGAAATCGGATCATCGGGGAACGGGGTATCACTTGGGGTCGCCGATCTCAGCAGCGACGCGCTCATATTGTCATGCACCAGGTACCGATAGTTGAATTGAGCCTGCAGCACGAGCCAGGGGAGCGTCACCACATTGGCGCCGACGTTGAGCAGATATTCGTCGCCGAACTGATAGCCATCGTTATTCCGAAACGTATGCCGGTAACTCCCCGACGTAAACTGATTGAGCCGATGGGGAATCAGTTCATAGGTTTGATAAAAGTTCCCGATGAGGCCGGCATTGCCTCGACCGATTTGCGATGGCGATTCCATAATCGCTCCTGCACTGTCTTTCTCGCTCGTATCTCCGGTCGGGAGATCCACGCCAAGGCCCAACACCACCATGCTGCGAAGGGTGGTGAGCACATTGTATTTCCCCGTCACGCGAATATCGCCGATGCCATTATCGGAAAAGCCAACAGGATCTCCTGCCCCGCCGTTTGCTTCCCCAAGCCCATCGATATGGCTATGCTTTCGCTTGAGATACGGGACGGTGACTTGAATGCCGAGCCGATCCGTAATGCCATAATTGAAATCCAAGGTGTAGGTCTGAGTGATCGTGCGCACCTCTTGATGATGATCTAAGATGATGCGACGTCCCGATTGGTCAACGGCTGAAATGACTCCATTCGTCCCACCTAACAACCGCATGGGCGTGTAATTGTACAAACCGTTGACGGTGAGCATGCCCGCCTGCGCAACTTGTTGCTGAGACCCAATCACCACAAAACACGACACAGCCCCGCAGGAGGCCTCCGTCTTCAGAGGCTGAGCAACACTCCCTACGGCCACACCGACGAGCAATACCAGAATATGTTTCTTCCACAACCTCACGGAGTGCATGGACGAATTTCCCTTCGCGTTGCTCTGTGTGGAAGATGCTCTTGGCTGCTGACCATTGCCCACCGTTGTTGGCAGGACCTGGCAGCAAGGGAACACTTCACGCACAGATATTATGTAAATAGAACAGTAGGTGACGCGTTAGGAAACCGCTGGAGGACCGCGGGAGAACGTGCGATGAAGGACTGGTTGGAGCAGAGGAATGACCGACGGCTGGACGCGAGGCTCCACCAATACAATGGGTGCCCGCAGGGTGGCACCATCGGCATCAGCCATCTGTCCGGCAGCACAGAGCCAGGTGCAGAGCGTCGATCCGTGAGTCGAGGCTTGATGATGCGCGTGGTGCGACGCATGCTCAGCCGTCTGAGCATAGACCATCCCATTGATGGCGAGGAGAAGAATGATCGTCGCAAGGGCGACCACCTGAAGGAGTTTTCGACTCATAGCTAGAGCCGATCTTAGTCAGCCACGACCTTGGAGTCAAGGCGAAAGCGGCGGACTTTCGT
>CXWL01019425.1_pt1 | contig 13918 bp, 13 predicted proteins | sample 590931 | NCBI WGS metagenome assembly CXWL01 (sample SAMEA3498368, study PRJEB10139) | groundwater metagenome | biome: water well; material: biofilm material | place: Germany | collected 2015-04-27 | reverse complement strand
ATAGTCTTTGGGCGCAGAAAACCGGAGTCTGGCTTGCCCCATCACTCGGATCGGGGCAACCAATATGCCAACCATGAGTACGTAGACATTTGTCTATCGTGAAAATGGAACAAAGTACGAGCCGAAAAAAGGAAGTTGTTGAGATAACTCNNGGCTCAGTATCATTGACGGGCAGATCATCCTAATATTGTTGCGCGTGATCTCAACAATCTGGTGGCGCAATTGCTTAAAGAAACCAATCGACTACATGATGCCAAGCCGCTGATGCAACAAGCGCTGGTAATAATGATCAAAAGTTTAGGAACGAGGCATCCAAACTCTGAAACTGTATCGGAAAATTATAATATGCTACTTCAGAAGTTAGGCCTAACGGACAATGAAATACAGGTGAGCATTAGAAATGCTATTGGAATTTACCCCAAAGGAAAATATTAACTGATTTTATATGGTGACATTTTTTCCTGTCGACTCCGCCCCTGGGTATATCTACCCCCTTAGTTGACCGTTACAAACTATAGTGCTGCAGTCACAAAGCTTAGAACTTCCTCTACATGACCGGGCACTTTGACTCCCCGCCACTCCTTCCTTAGTTTACCTTCCGCATCAATGACGAATGTGCTGCGTTCGATACCATGCACCTGTTTGCCATACATGTTTTTTAATTTCATGACACCAAACTGCTGACAAATCACTTCATCAACATCACTTAGAAGCTCAAATGGAAATTGCATTTTTTCTTTAAAATGCTTGTGCGATTTAATGCTATCACGAGAAATTCCAACAATTACACAATTTCTTTCGATAAAATCACTCCAGTGATCTCGGAAGTCTTGTCCTTCCGTTGTACATCCCGGTGTATCATCCTTGGGATAAAAATAAATCACTATGTTTTTCCCTAAATTTTTTGCTAGGGAAAAGTTTTTATCGCCAGTGGAAGGCAATTCAAAATTACTGATAATCGAATCAATTGCTATCATGAATTAATATTATTCAGAAAAATAACAACCCTATGGAACTTGTTTATTAATGACAACGACTACACCATTCGTACCAATTTTGACCGGTTCGCTGAAACCTTGTAGATCACCACTCGATGTAACCGCTTGTCCAGATTTAGAAATTCTTGCTTCAATCACTACCTCGGGAAAGCTGGATATTTTCATCGCAGGCATCATCGCCATTTCATCAGTTAAAGTAAAAGTTGCTGGAAGATCACTTGCCTTCAAGCGCAAAATAGCCAACGGCATTTTAGGCCCAGTTTTAGCACGGGCATAGATGAACAAAGTATCACTTGGTGTAGCCTTACCTACCAATTCACTACTTAGTGTCACTTGTCCGGAAATACCAGTCGATATTTGATCAGATTTCTGTTCGGGTGATTGAGATTGTTGAGCAATTATTGGAGCATCCGTTTTAACTTGCTGAGCCACCTCAGCTTGTGCCAAATATTCAATTGGAGGTTTTAGATTATTGCCAGTTGCTAGCGATCTTGCTTGTTGAATACTATCCTTGACTGATTTAGCCAATTGCGAATCTGCAGGGATCACATCTAATAATTTTTCCCAATGCGTAGCCGCTTGCGCATATTTATTTTGTTCAAATTCGGCTGTTCCAGCTAAAGCTAATGCCTTTGGGTATACCGGGTCGATCTCTAACGCTGCATAGACTAATTCGGTTGGTTTACCTAGCAAACTTCCTTGATTGGTCATGGCCAAAACATCCGCGTAATCACTTAACACCTGAGGATTATTGGGAATAATATCNNCCCAACATCACCCAACCTTCCACATCTTCTGGATTTTTCTCCAACCGTGCGGTTAAACCCTCCAGAACCGAAGCAAAATTATCATGCCCAGGAGCGCTTTCATTTCCTAAGTGAGGTTGCGTAACCTTCGCCAGTTGATCCTGGGGTAATAAACCTCGCGTATCTCCAATAACAAGATACATAGAAACCGCAGCCAAAGGCAAAGCGGTTACAATGATGATGACAGTAGCGATACTGTGTAGTTTATTGCCTTTTCTAATAAAAATGGCTCCATCACCATCAGGAATATCTTGCAACATTCGTTGCTGAAGTTCTTGTTTACTTTTATTGTATTGTTCTTGTGTAAGAATATCGTTCAGTAAATCTCTGTCAAGTTCCGCCAGTTGATCACGATAAACAGAAATATTTAATGCATCATGCTCAAGATGGCTATATTTCACATCTCTATTTCTTAATAATGTTGGAACAACAAATAATAATGCGACAACAATAAAAACACCCGCAATAATCCAAAATGACGTCGTCATGCAATTTACCTTTTTTTCTCACCAAGCAACACATCAGCTTTTTTTTGTTCTGCTTCAGATAGTGGAACTTCTTCGATTTGTTCTCGCCGACGTTTCAAATAAATCAGAAGCGAAATAAATCCAATCACAAATAACAAGATAGGGCCAAACCATAGCATTATAGTAGTTGGTTTGACCGGGGGATTGTAAAGTACAAAATCTCCGTAACGATCAACTAGAAATTGAATAATTTCTTCATCGCTTTTGTTTTCTTTGATTTTCTGTCTAATCTCACGGCGCATATCGTTGGAAAAATCTGCGCGTGAATCTGCAATTGATTCATTTTGGCAAACTAAGCAACGCAAATCCATTGTAAGGGCCAGCATTCTTTTTTCGACTTCTGGATCTTCTGCCACAGGCACAGCTTCTTTTGACCAACCCAATGTGGATGCTAACATCAGTACCAAAAAAGCAAATACCAACCATACTTTCATACGATTCAACTGAAGCAGCGCTTTAAAAAAAGAAAAACGATTATCTTTAAACATATCCCCCCACTAAGCTTGTTTTTGTAATTCAATAATCAAGGGAACGATCGTTTTTTCTAAGGAATCAGCCGTCACCGGACCAATCTGTTTATGTCTAATGATCCCTTTTTTATCAATAATATAAGTCTCAGGAACACCATATACACCAAAATCAATACCAACTTTTCCGTCAGCATCAACGATACTTACAGCATAGGGATCACCATAGCGTTTTAACCATTGCATTGCTGTGGTACGTTCATCTTTGTAATTAAGACCGTAGATAGGCACAATGCCGGATTTCGCTAACTCTACTAACAAGGGATGTTCATCACGACAAGAAACACACCAGGAAGCCCATACATTCAGTAACCAAACTTTTCCGAGATTATCGGTTGAGGAAAGAATCTTCTCTGGTTCATGTAAATGATTTAATTGAAATATCGGTGCCGGCTTATCAATTAATGGAGAAGGTACTTGTCGTGGATTAAGTGTTAAACCAACCAGTAAAAAAGCCGCCAGTACTATGAAGGCAAATAACGGAATCAAATACCGCATCATGGTTCTTGGCTCTCCGTAGTGAATGCAGTACGCGTAATAGCGTTAGTCGTAACAGGCGCTGGAGCAGATGCATCCGTTGATGGTTTCAGATTATCGACTTCAACATTTTTGACAGCAACTGGATCTCTTTTACTAATTTTTAACCGATAACGACGATCCGTAATGGATAAAATTCCACCAAAAGCCATCAGTATGCATCCAAACCAGATCCAATCCACAAAAGGTTTATGATACACACGCACCACCCATGCATTATTTTCCAGGGGTTCGCCCATGGCTACATATAAATCACGGAATAATCCTGTATCAATCGCAGCTTCCGTCATTGCCATTCCCGATGCATTATAGGTACGTTTCTCAGGATTCAATGTACGATAAACTTGATCACCTTTGAATACGGTGATGTCACCCATGACTGATTTGTAGTTGGGACCGGGGGCATTGCTGACACCATTGAACTGAAAAGTATAACCACCGACCGTAACTTTGCTTCCAATTTCCATTCGAACATCTTTTTCGGTCTCATAACCACTCACCAACGTCACACCGATAATGAAAACGGCCACACCCAAATGCGCAGAGTGCATTCCATAATAACTTCCAGATTGACGAGCCAACTTAGAAAAAATATTACCTTGACCGCTATTGCTTATGCGGTGCTTCAAATTAACAGCTACACACGCGATTATCCAAAACGCCAGCAGCATACCAAAACTGACTATTGGCTTCCATTCACCCATGAGATAAGGCGTAATCAAAGCGGAAATGACGCTTACAACAAAGGCCCAACGTAACCGAACCACTAAAGTCGGTAAACTCATTTGTTTCCAGCGAGCGATTGGACCAACACCAATCAAAAAAATCGCTGGCGTCATAACGGGTACAAACACCGCTTCAAAATAAGGAGGTCCAACCGATAATTTTCCCAAACCCAATGCATCAATAATTAACGGATACAGTGTACCCAACAGAACACTACCTGCCGCCACTAAAAGTAACAAATTATTGGCCAGCAATAACGATTCACGAGAAAGTAAGTCAAACTTTCCACCCATGCCAACTTTTGGCGCACGCCAAGCAAACAATATCAATGATGCACTAATAACAACCACTAAAAATACAAGAATAAAAATACCACGTGCAGGATCTGTTGCAAAAGCATGGACTGAAGTCAAAACACCTGAACGAACCAGAAATGTACCCAGCAAACTTAGTCCAAAGGCACAGATCGCTAATAATACCGTCCAACTTTTAAAGCTTCCCCTTTTTTCGGTCACGGCCAATGAATGCAACAGTGCAGTACCTACAAGCCATGGCATAAACGATGCATTTTCTACTGGATCCCAGAACCACCAACCACCCCAGCCTAATTCATAATAGGCCCACCAGCTACCCATCATAATACCGGTTGTTAAGAAAACCCAAGCCACGATCGTCCAAGGACGTGACCACCGCGCCCAAGTTGCATCGAGCTTTCCACTCAGTAATGCCGCAATGGCAAATGCAAATGCAATTGAAAAACCGACATAACCCATGTATAGCATTGGCGGATGCACAACCATACCGATATCTTGTAATAATGGATTCAAATCGTTGCCTTCCATTGCCGCTGGCAATAGACGATCAAATGGATTAGAAGTAAATAACAGAAATGCCAAAAAACCCACGCTGATCAAACCTAAAACACCAATAACACGAGCCACAATATCATCGGGTAATTGTTTACTAAACACACTCACTGCAACCGACCAAGTAGCTAACATTAGTACCCATAACAGCAACGAACCTTCATGAGAACCCCAAGTAGCGGCAAGACGGAAATGAAAGGGTAATTCAGAATTTGAATTTCTCGCTACATTCATGACTGAAAAATCACTGGTAACGAAAGAATAGGCCAAACATGAAAAAGCCAAAAAAATAAAAACGAACTGTCCTTGCACAACAGGTCGAGCAATCGCCATCCAGGATGGAATACCGCGCGCTGCACCAATAATAGGCAATGTTCCTTGGGTAAGCGCTAAAAGAAGCGCAAGAATTAAACAAAAATTACCGATTTCTGGAATCATAATAAGGTAGTATGTCTATAGTAGTTGTTAATGACGATTCTGAATGCAACTGAGGTTATACTTTAATTGATTAATCTGTGAAACGATTTAAATGAACTCTAGGTATTATATGCCTTCTACCTATATTCTACTCAGATAACGATGCTTTCTGTGCCTTCGCAGCTCTTTCCAGAGCTTCTGCAGCTTCGGGCGGCATATAGTTTTCATCGTGTTTGGCTAACACTTCATCAGCCTTAAAAATCCCTCTATCAGACATCTTCCCCTGTGCGACAACACCTTTTCCTTCCTTAAACAGATCAGGAAGTATGCCTGTGTATACAACGGGAATAGTATGACTGGTATCGGTAACCGAAAAATACACTGTGGTGCTTGTATCTTCACGCTGCACACTTCCTTCTGTTACCAATCCACCAATTCTGAAGCTCTTACCAATGGGCACTTCTTTTGCGGCCACCTGAGTAGGAGTGAAGAAAAAAACCAAATTACTTTGAAATGCATCGAGTACCAAAACGGAAGCAACACCTAACGCAGCTACACCTGCAACAATCATTGCCAATTTTTTATGACGTGGTTTCATTCGTATCTCTTTTTTTATCTAGGTCATTGGTGTGACCGTATTGTTTTTCTAAAGTTCGGCGGCGATTTGAAATCAACAGAATTTCACCAACGATACAAATCAATGTCATCGCATAAGAACCCCAGACATAAAATCCATATCCCCCCATAGAAAGAAATTCTGACAAGCTAGACCAATTCATCATGCCACTCCTTCTTTTTGCAGCTCAGCTACCCAGATCGTATGACTTTCTCGTTCGAGAATGATAATACGTACGCGCTTCAATATCACTGCAATAGAATACATCCAACTTGCAAACACCATAATAAGCATTCCCATCAACATCGTTGATGCCATCGCTGGTGCTTGGTTAACGCTAACTGAGGCACCCTGATGTAAGGTATTCCACCACTGTACCGAAAAATAAATAATCGGAATGTTCACCACACCCACCAATGCGATAATCGCACCTGCCTTATCAGCACGACGTGGATCATCGATTGCAGCCTGCAGTGACATAAAACCGATATATAAAAATAACAAGATCAACTCAGAAGTCAGACGTGCATCCCACACCCACCAAGTTCCCCACATTGGCTTACCCCACAATGATCCGGTCCAAAGCGCAAGAAAAGTAAACATCGCACCCGTTGGAGCAATTGCTGTAGCCATCATAGAAGAAAGCCGTGTATTAAAAGCCAAACCAAATCCTGCCCAGCAAGCCATTACGACATAAAGAAACATAGACATCCACGCAGCAGGTACATGGATAAAGATAATCCGATAAGCTTCGCCCTGTTGAAAATCTGTCGGGGCAATAAAAAAACCAATATACAATCCCATTATCAGCAGGATAACCGCAGCAGCTGCAAACAAAGGAATCATTTTTCCTGCCAAAGAATAAAAACTTGCTGGAGAGGAATACTTAAACCAATTAATTGCCATAAAATAATATAAATTAGTAAATCACACTAGTTTGAATTTTATAATTCTTTTATAAAATTAGCACAACAGAGGAGGAGCTTTGCTCATTACAGATTATTTTTCTTAGCTTGTGATTTTATACTAAAAACAAGCAATGAAGAATTGCTTTCTATTTGCAAAGGGAATTGATACGACAGTGCATGTTATTTGCAACCAGTATTTGATAGATGTTTTACAAAAACACTTAATCATAAAAATTATTCTAACGACACTCGCAAAGACCACGCTGTCACCCATGGTGCAAAAACCAGCGATACGAAAAAAAATGCGCCAATTAATGATAAGTGCGCAGCAAAATCGACACCAGCCATATTAGCTTCAACCGCGCCAGAACCGAAAATTAGTATTGGAATATATAAAGGCAATACTAATAATGAGACCAATACCCCCCCTCCTCTAAGCCCTAATGTCAATGCAGCACCAATCGCACCAATCAAACTTAATACTGGGGTTCCAATTAACAACGAAATTACTAGAACAAACAATGCATCGCTTGGCAAATCATATTGTATACCGAGTACAGGTGCCATCAATACCAATGGCAATCCTGTTACTAACCAATGTGCTAAAGTTTTTCCTAGCACCAGGAGTGGCAACGATTGCGGAGATATCAACATTTGCTCCAAAGTACCATCCTGATAATCACTAGAGAACATTCGATTCAATGACAACATTGAAGCCAATAATGCTGCTACCCAAACCACCCCAGGAGCCATGGTCCTTAGCAAATTCATTTCCGGTCCGACGCTAAGCGGAAACAAACTCACAACAATAACGAAAAAGAATAACGTAATCAGTACATCTGACCGTCGACGAACTGCCAACAAAAGATCTCTTTTTATAATCCACAAAAACATGGCATCAAAATAATTGCAATTGAGTAATCGATGATGCATTAATATCAATCTCTTGGTGTGTCGTCATCACTACCATGCCATTTTGTTGCAGATGCCGCTCTAATATTTCTCTAAGCAGTTGAACTGCAGCCACATCCAAAGCTACAAATGGTTCATCCAAAATCCACAACGTTGTATTGCATACCAGTAAACGCGCCAAAGCAACACGTCTCCGTTGACCTTGCGACAATACTTTAACCGGCAAATGTTCTCGACCACCTAAGCCGATGGTATTAAGTACTTTACTGGCATCATCAGAACTGATTTCAGATCCGGCCATTGCACTCGAGATACATAAATTCTCGGTTACTGTTAAATCATCTTTTACACCACCTAAATGACCGATATATGTAGTGCGAGCAAAATACTCTTCATTTAGAGTTCCAATAGAGACGCCATCCCAGCAAATTTCACCTGACGCAGGAAGTGACAATCCACACATCATACGCAACAAACTCGTCTTTCCGCTACCATTAGGGCCACGCACTTGTAATAAACCACCCGTTCCAAGGGAAAAATTAATATCCTTAAAGAGTTCTCGATCACCGCGCACGCATGCGACTTTGATTCCTTGCAACACGATTTAGATAGGCGAATAAGATAAAAGTTTGTGATTATAGCGTATTGATGATGCGAACGACATCTAAGTATTAAAAACATAAACCAAAAGTTTATTCCACACTCAGGAGTTCGCAAACTTACATGTAAGACAAACTACTAAAGTAGCAGCCGGAACCGCCATATCCGGCATGCTTACAACCAATTTCAACTTGCAATCAAGGTTGACTCAATTTCCGCAAAGCTTTTGGCAACTTTGACGGGAATTGTAATTTTTCTGCCCAATTGTTTTTCTATTTGAGTCCAAGAAAAGATACCACAAATTTTCGATAAGCCAATATGCGTAGTATTGTCTACTGCTAACGAATGCAAGCGACCACTTTCATGCAAACTCGCTATGATATTACCTACACGTGCATGCTCAACATCTTCAAGAGAAATAGCTTCTAGTTTATTCAGTGGCGTCATAATATCCATCACCAAAATTTCATTATGTTTGACGCCACGCTGCTGAACAAAACGCATAGGTTTTTCACCAAGAATATCGGTTGCAGTAATAATACCAACCAAAGATTCATTGTCATGCATTACGAGTAACGTACGAACACCACGCTGAATCATATAGATATTGGCCGTTTCCATTGGGGTCTCGGGTGAAATCACAGCTGCTTGTATCTTGCGTAAATCCGTCATTACTTCAAGTGCTGGCGATTCAAAAGTCACAGAAACAGGTAGCGAAGGTCTAGAAATTTGTACGGTATCTAAGAAATACTGCATAGCAAGCGGTTTATAATCTTTTTCTAACAGCATAATACGCACCCCTTTTTCTATAAATAAAAGTAAATCACTTATTTCAAAACAGAGGATCCATTGCGAGTAAGTGAATTAGCACTTTACGCCGAAATTGAATTACATTCAATAACCTTATCCAAGATAAGGCTTCTGTTAATCATAAATTATCACATCATTAGCTGTTTATCCTATGGTGTGTGCGAGGATCAAGAAACCTCTGGAGATAGCGATAGGTCAGGGAAAAACAAATACTTGAGATTTGGATCGGGGCAGCCAATATGCCAACCACCATAAGTACCATGGACACTGTCTATCATAAAAATAAACAGAGTATGAACCGAAAAGGAAATTGTTGGGATAACTCCCGACAGAACGGTTATTCCATAGCCTTAAACGAGAACAACTGAATTACAAGAAGTTTAGATCCAAAGAAGAAGCAAAGCTCAATATCATTGACTACTTGGCCTTTTATAATGAAAAACATATACACTCAAAACTAGACTACCAATCGCCGTTGGAATTTGTGCATACACTTTATAAAAAGACTGACTAAAAAAGTGCCAAATTTTAGTTGACCATTACACCATTCATAGTTGTTTACATTGCCGTCATTATTACTGTAAGCAAGATAGCTGGAATTAAATTGAATTAGGGGGTAAATTGAAAATAACCCTAAAAGTAGTCCTTTACCCAAAACTATCAATCTATTTCTAGTCGGCTATAATCAAATCGGAGAAATGATACATTGAAAAGAAATAAGAAAGACAGTTCATTTGTTACCGGTAATCATAAAATGGAGGTTATACAAAAATTATTTTCAGATTATCAACCAATTAATATATTGTTATATTCAGGATTATTCTCGATTTCTATAAAATCAATTTATGAAGTTATATTAATAAATAACTGATTTATATTTAAACAAAAACTATTCTTAACATGTTTGAAGCAACCGATTATCCAGAAAAATATACGCCTAGGCTTGACCAGGCTGCTGTCGATCAATTTGATGAATTACTCAAAATAATTTCTGCGCGTAGCTTGATTGTATGGGGCGAGCATTGTTCTGAGTGCGCAGCACCAGCTTGTTATGCATCGTGTTCTTTTTATACGCCACGGCACGAAGATTTAAATTGCGGTCGATTTGTGAAAGGAATACAGAAAGGTAAACTATCGTCTGGAGCACGATTGGCTACCATTATCTTTCGGAAATGGGGAAAACTTGAAGGGACAGGACCGGTGGGATTGACATCACTAACGGATGCCAATCATCGTGAGAAATTTGATGAAATGGTTTCTAATGCAATTACACAATGGGCTCCATCGATTGCGACTCGACAATTAAAACGTAAATGGGATCAGCGTAAAATTCGTCAAAGTGCCATCGCCTCGATTCCTGCAGAAGCTTTTATCATTGAAGCTTGGCTAAATAATGACCAGTCTACTTTAAATTTTACGCTAACAATATTAGCGATTAATGAGGCTGCTGGAGGATTGTTTCAAGAAAATATTGAGCTTTCCAGAGGTTATAATCGTAAAGTGGTTCCGATAATCGAAATTTCTCGTTGGGTAGATTTATCTCAGCCTTATTTCATCAAAATTGAACCTTTAGAAAATGCTATTGGACATGAAATTACTTTTGGGCTGATCGATTTCGTCGAGTTTAAAAAAAGCATCGATAAGATTCATGCTCCTTTAAATCCATACAGTACTATTAATGCCAATCAAAGTATTAACAGCAACGTTAAAGGTAAATGTGTTGTTTGGGATCTTGATAATACGGTATGGCAAGGAACATTAGCTGAGGATGGTATCGATGGAATAATACTTGATGAAAGGATTCCGCCAATTATTCGCGAGTTGGATCGCCGTGGTGTTTTGCAATCCATTGCATCAAAAAACGATATGCAACCGGCACTTGCTGCGCTTGAAGCATTCGGTCTGAAGAATTTTTTTCTTTACCCACAGATTAGCTGGAATCCTAAAAGTGCTGCAATACAAAGAATTGCTGAACTTTTAGATATAGGATTGGATACATTCGTATTAGTTGATGATCAAGCTTTCGAACGTGCAGAGGTCAATGAAAGATTGCCGAGCGTACGTGTCTTAGCGGAGACTGAGATACCAAACTTGCTGGAGAATCCATGGTTTGATCTGCCGGTTACATCTGAAAGTGTTAACAGACGCTCAATGTATCAGGCGGAACAGAAGCGGAAATCGACTTTTGACGCATCTGCAGCAGATTATGTTGAGTTTTTGCGTGGATGTGACCTCACAATCCAAGTTTCACCGTTATCACAGGCTGTAATGGAGCGGGCACACGAATTATCACAACGAACCAATCAATTGAACGTTTCAGGTAGGCGCTATACACGCGAAGAATTGATGGAAATTCAAGCAGACAACGCGGATCGTGCTGGTTATGTGTTTAACTGCAAAGATCGTTTCGGTGATTATGGAATAATTGCCATGGCTATGGTGAACAAAGATAACGCGCAGATTGAATCTTTTATGATGAGTTGTCGTGTACAAAGAAAACATGTAGAGGATGCGATTTTTTCTTGGCTTGGATCAAAATTAGCTACTGATGGTTTCGACAGTATGTCAGTTCAATATAAAAAAACCAGCCGTAATGACGCTTCAGTTCGCATGTTGAAAGAGCTTGGTTTTGATTTTCAATCCTCGGAATCTCAAGAAGAAGGCGTGTTTATTCGGTCTACTCAAGAACCTTTCGCTAAAGATGACATTGTTAAAGTTAAGAATCTTATTGAAGAAAATCAGAACTAGGAGATCAATTGAACCGATACATTACATCCGCAATTCGTCGTGTTTCGAATGCTTGGCCAACCAAGCCTGTATTTTCAAGGCTTTCCGCACCGGTTGCATCATTTACTTTTGACGATTTCCCTCATACGGCATGGACCAATGGAGCACCCATTTTAGAAAGTTTTGGTGTGCGCGGGACCTATTTTGTAGCACATGTGTTTTCTCCAGAGAGCTTAAACAAATTTCCAGATACTGAAGTGATGACTGGGGTAAGTTACTATGAACTTGATGACATTGTTGCCGCGCATACAAAGGGACACGAGATTGGTTGTCATACATTTGATCACAAAAGGGTTTCACAGCAAAATAATTGTGAATTATTAGATAGCATCGATCGAAATGCTGAGTTTGTTAAACATTTGCTAGGTGATGTGATTATGACGTCGTTTGCATACCCACAGGGAAATGTCAGCATTGGTGCCAAGCGGTTCTTGAGTAGAAAATTCTCTGTTTGCCGAGGTACGCAAGCGGGGATCAATGCTAAACTGCTAGAGTTATCTCAGCTTAAATGTTTTAATTTGGATGCTAATTTCGACAAAAATTCTATCGATGCTCTGATAAAAGAAACGAAGTTACGCAATGGCTGGATTATATTTAATACGCACGATGTGATTAATTTTCCGTCACCTTACGGTTGCACACCGGAGCTTTTGTACGCAGTTGTTGCAGCTGTTGCTGCAAGTGGAATTGAAATTCTTCCTATTAAACATGCACTCGGTAGGGCGATGTTTCGGCCGATTGCCAGTTAAAAAATCAACTTTGGTACGAACGCTACCTTTGGCATAGATGCAGTCGAGATATCAAAGATAGGGCTTATATTAATCACAAATGAATATTTTGCATTGCCATGATGTGCCCACATCCACTCGGAGCGCGGGTCTTGGAGCGACGGTCAGACAGACGATCAATTCACGAAAAACTCAACACATGGCATAGCGTACAGCTGTGTAAATCGTCTCATGACTGACTCGTTCGTTGTTGCGGATTTGTCTGGGTACATGCATTGCATGTGTGCCTACAATTTGCTCAGGTGACCAATTTTTCTTAAGATACCCACTACAATTTCACACAGAGAGTTCTTCCCCATCACCAACTTTCAATGCTTTGCGTGGCTTAGCTCTCAACCTACTGGCTTACGCATCAGTCTGTGATGCAACATAACCAGATTTACCATCCGAGTTACGTGCAAGCTTCCGTGAAATGGTACTGGGAAATCATTTCAGAAATCATCCTATGGCTCGAATGCACTTCCTTCTTGTCGCAATCAACATGATTGTCGCTCGTTCTTCTGCATTCAACTACTTGTAACGCTTTTCTCTTTTTTCCATCCCAACACCTTAACCTCTCTTTGGTGTTGCGGCTGATTATTGAGCGCACCCAGTGTATTTATATCTAATATCAAGGCTTATGAATATTTCAGAACCGATTAAATAGCTACAATTACTGATAGCCAAGCTGACGATTCATATCACCACCAGTGCGCATGAAAAAATCTAATTCATCCCCACATAGTTCAGTTTGCCAACGGGTATCCAGCTCAATCTTCTTGTTAGAAGAGAATCGCATATTGTTTCCTCCCACCAAATGTCTTGTGAATCGAGTAAAGTCAAGCATTTCTGGCTCAAAAGAAATATGTGCAAAGTTACATAAGATACGCCCCACTTCCTCTGGTTTAGTGGCTAAATCTTCATAACGTATTTTTAAAAGACGCTCTGACGGAATAAACTTGTCGAGTGCTGGAAGCGCACGTTGATAATAATTTAGCCAGCCTTTGATACTTTCTGACTGAGTATATCCACTTGAACGTCTGGAAAAATAAACACCCCGACCATCACGAGTTAATAGCACGATCTTAATGCTATCCGGCCATTTTTTAAATAA
>CXWL01005369.1_pt1 | contig 13919 bp, 10 predicted proteins | sample 590931 | NCBI WGS metagenome assembly CXWL01 (sample SAMEA3498368, study PRJEB10139) | groundwater metagenome | biome: water well; material: biofilm material | place: Germany | collected 2015-04-27 | reverse complement strand
CGCGAGACAATGGACAGATTGTTCAAGAGTGTCCCGGTAGGGGGCTGAGTTAACTCACGGGCCACTGATGCTTCAGGCGGATTGAGAATGCCGAGTCGGCACTGACCGGACCCTAACAGGTCTTGGCCACGCACAGCGATGCGGTGATCGATCCGCTGATCACGAAGAGCTGCGGTGAGGTCTTCAACGAATTGTTCAGAACGTTCTATCCCTCCACCCCAATATTGCCCGACTGAGAGATGCCGGAGCACCCAAATCAATCCACCAACGTGATCCAGTTGTTGATGTGTGCCGATGACATGGTCAAGATGACGAATTCCACGGCTCCACAGAAACGGTGCGACGACATTCTTCCCCATGTCGAATCGTTCATACCGTCCGCCGCCGTCGATAAGAACAGCCTGACCATCCGGCAACTCAACAACAGCACTATCTCCTTGTCCGACATCAAGAAATGTGACACGCCACCGATCGCCGTCCGCTTGCGACACAGATGGACTCAGCCACCAACCGATCAATATCATCGTCAACCCGGCGCTTGCAACTCGGACGCGCCACGGTATTGCCCGGAAGCTTGCCACAAGTAACCCGGTGTAAAATATGGCGATCGCTGGTATTGACGGTGCAGCCACATGCCATTCCCCTCCTGGAAAGCGAGCACACCACTGCAATCCAAGCACCATCAATCCGAACAACTGCTCCATCACTGGGCCAAGGATCAAAGACTCGGCCCCCGTCATAATCACCCACAGAGCGACAAATAGGCCCAAGGGCACCAAGATAATACCGGTGAACGGGACAGCGATCAGATTGGTCATGATGCCCATCCACGGAACCTGATTGAAATAGAGCATAACCAATGGCAACGTCGCCACGGTCACAGCCCCGCTCATCAATAGCATTTGGAGCCCATGGCTCATGAGACGGTCTCTCAGATGACTGTCGCCCCCTGCCACATCGGCGCTTGCTGATGATGGTGTGATGATGATCATTCTGACCATCGCGAGTACGGACAGAAAGGACAGTTGAAAGGAAATGTCGAAGATGGCACGGGGATTATGCAAGAGGATCGCCAACAGGGCCACCCCCATCGCATGACCCAGATGGCGTTCATATCCGAGCCACATTGTGATCATCGCCAACGTAATCATCACGAGTGATCGCATGGTCGCCAACTCGGCTCCCGCCAGCAAGGCATAGAGTGCGACGGTGGGCCAGGCGAACAGGATGGCAATCTTCGATGGCGTGATGGTTCGAGAAAGGGACAATAAGAGAGCAGCGGGGAGCCCAAGCACAAGTCTTCTCACCAACCAAAAGGCCACGATGGCCACCAGCCCAAGATGTGAACCAGAGATCGAAAGCAAATGGACTGTTCCGGTCACCATAAACCAATCTTGGAGCTGGTGGTCAAGATAGCCTCGTTCACCAATGATCATGCCAAGAAACAGCCCTCGTGTGGGTTGGCTCAGTGTGCTGAGTGCTGCCGCACGTATCGAGGCCCTCCAATGATCGATCCGGCTCCATACGCTCCACAACCCGATTGGGGTCTCTGTATCTAACAACGTCACCGCCTGAGCACCGGTCACCGTGGTCATACGGTCGATACCTTGACGTTCCACATAGGCAGCATAATCGAATCCACCAGGATTCAAGGCCCCTCTTGGACGGTGTAACTTTCCCTGAAACGCAATATGGTCACCATGATGAAGCGTAATACCCGGGTCGCGCCATACAAGGCGTATACGTTTGGCTTGAGAATCAGACTCATCCGTTAGAACCAAGATCGTCTGACGCCCTACACTGTGTTGGACTGGAGCGATAACTCGACCATTGACCGAGGCCTGAACCGTCTCATGAAGTGGCGGTAACGTCGGGCGAGGTTCCGACGTCGGAGTGGCAAGACTCCAGTAGATAATTCCCAAGAGGAGAGTAGAATACAGGAGCAGTGCGGAGCGTGAGTCGATATGACCGGCTCGCTCAAGCAGGCTGAATCCAAGAGCGATGCCCGCCAACAGCACGATGACGGAGAGCGGGAAAAAGGAGAGCTGTGACCCGCACAGAAGACCGAGGACAAACACTGCCGCGAGGGACGGGAGCATGCGGTTCCCTCATATCCTGGGGAGGAGGGAAGACTCAGCCGATATGCTTTCGCACGACCCTGGCAAGATCCTCAGCCACTTCCTTGACCATGGTGGACTGTTCTCCTTCCACCATGATCCGCAACAGCGGCTCTGTCCCGGAATATCTGATGAGAACCCGCCCACACCCGTTCAAGCGACGTTCGCTCTCTTGTATGGCGCATTCAATGTCTGGAATCGATTCCAATCGCGGCTTCTTCGTAACTTGCACATTCACCAACACTTGCGGTACAGCCGTCATCGCCTGAGCTAACTCAGAGAGCGGCTTCTTGGTTCGCTTTACCAATGACAATATCTGCAGAGCTGAGATCAGACCATCTCCGGTCGTATTATGGTCAAGGAATATGAAATGTCCCGATTGCTCTCCTCCAAAGTTATAGCCCTCCGCCAACATTCGTTCGAGTAGATATCGATCACCGACGGGCGTCCGAATCAGCTTAACGCCCGCTTTCAGCATTGATAGCTCCAGTCCAAAGTTGCTCATCACAGTTCCGACCAAGGTCTGCTTGGATAGGAGTCCGTTTCGATGAAGATCCAGGCCCAAAGCTGCCATGACATGGTCTCCATCAATAATCTTGCCTTGTTCGCAGACAAATACTGCTCGATCAGCGTCGCCATCCAAGGCAATTCCGAGATCGGCTTTGTGGCGGAGCACTTCCTCCTGAAGAAGCCCAGGATGAACGGCGCCACACCCAGCGTTGATATTCATCCCGTCCGGTTTATTGGCGATGACTTCAACCGTAGCTCCCAATTCTCTGAGGACCGTCGGAGCTACCTTGTATGCCGCACCATTCGCGCAATCGACAACCAGCTTGATCCCCTGGAAATCCAAGTCCTTGGGTAACGACCGTTTTGCAAATTCAATATAGCGCCCCTCTGCATCGTCGATACGGTAGGCTTTGCCGATGAGGTCTGCCGTTGGACGAAGGTGGCTGATCTCATCCGACACGATCAGTTCTTCAATACGCGCTTCCACATCGTCTGGAAGCTTAAATCCGTTGTTTGAAAAGAATTTAATTCCATTGTCCTGGTAAGGATTGTGTGACGCCGAAATGACCACCCCTGCATCAGCCCGTAGACTCCTGGTCAAGAACGCGATCGCCGGCGTGGGCATCGGTCCGACTAACAGCACATCCACCCCCATCGAGCAAATTCCCGCCATCAACGCAGACTCCAGCATATAGCCAGAAATACGGGTATCTTTACCGATGACGATCTGATGACGGCCCGCTCGTCGCATAAAGATATGTGCGGCGGCCCGTCCGAGCTGCATCGCCATTTCACTAGTCATGGGATCGAGATTGGCGACCCCTCGGACACCATCGGTTCCAAATAATTTACGCATCATGCTCCTGTCTGCAAGACGACCAGCGTGGATTCAGCGCCGCAGCCATCTTGACTACGTCAATCATCATGGCAACATCATGGACACGCAGAATGTGAGCACCGCGATCAACTGCCAGTGCCACCGCCGCTGCAGTTCCCCATTCTCGATGTTCAACAGGCCGTTCAACCACGTTCCCAATAAACGCCTTTCGTGACAGACCAACCAATACGGGGCGGTTCAATGCCGCGATAGCAGATAACCCATCAAGAAGGTCAAGGTTATGATTCATCAGCTTACCAAAACCAAAGCCTGGATCAATCACGATGTTCGTTCCGGCAATCCCTGCACAGAGAGCCATTTGCACACGTCCCTCAAGAAAGCATACCACTTCGCCGACCACGTCGGAATACTGTGGTGATTGTTGCATCGTTTGCGGAGTCCCTTGCATGTGCATCAGAACAACTGCCGCATCGAAGCGGGCAATGACCGACGCCATGGCAGGATCTTGCCGCAGTGCACTCACGTCGTTGATGATCGAGGCTCCACAATCCAGGGCAACTTCAGCGACTCGCGACTTGCTGGTATCGATCGAGATTGGGACCGACACACGATGGGCCAGACCCTTCACAACTGGGATAACGCGAGCCAGTTCATCCTGTTCACTAACAGAACAGGCGCCTGGCCGAGTGGACTCTCCCCCGAGATCGATGATGTCCGCCCCCTGCTCAACAAGTTCCAGTGCGTGGGCAATGGCTCGTTCAGACTCGACATAGCGCCCACCATCATAGAAAGAATCAGTCGTGACATTCACGACGCCCATAACAAGTGGACGCCGGTTGCAATGAATTTCTCGCCCTTTAGTAGAGAACCACGGTTGCCCCGTGAGGGCCTGAGGTGAGACTCGATCCAATCTATTCCACCAATGAAAGCAGCATGCAAACCGTCATTCCGGTTCCTTTGGAGAATTAGACAGAGTGCAAACCAGATATACAGCACAACGGGTGCAACGGTGCCAACGCAAACGAGCGTTGGCACGATACTTAGGCTGGAACTGTTTGAGAGGAGGATTGCAACAGAATCTGATCAATTTCTGGTGCGTCAAGCACTTCTTTTTCAAGTAGTGCCTCTGCCACAGCCTTCAGACTCGTCATCTGTTCAGTCAGTACACGTTTCGCACGTTCATAATTTTCCGTGACGAATCGCTTGATCTCAAGGTCGATTTCAAGCGCCACCTGATCACTGACATCCCGCTTCGAAGCAAAGTCTCGCCCGAGAAACACTGAATCTTCCTTTTGGCCAAAGGTCAAAGGACCCAACTTCTCGCTCATACCCCACTCGCATACCATCTTGCGGGCAAGATCCGTTGCACGTTCCAGATCATTACCGGCTCCTGTTGTGACATGTTTGAAAACAAGCTCTTCAGCGACACGTCCACCCATAAGAATCGCCAAGTTATTGTAGAGAAATTCCTTCGAGTAATTGTGCCGATCATCTGTCGGCAGTTGCATTGTCACGCCCAAAGCGCGGCCTCTTGGAATAATCGTCACCTTATGAACTGGGTCCGTCCCTGGTAAGAGCTTCGCCATCAATACGTGGCCAGCTTCATGGTATGCAGTAATCCTCTTTTCCTCATCGGTGAGCATCATACTCTTCCGTTCGGCCCCCATCATCACCTTATCTTTCGCCATCTCGAAGTCTATGTTTTCGACTTCCTTCTTGTTCTGGCGAGCCGCCCACAGAGCCGCTTCATTCACAAGGTTTTCCAGATCAGCGCCTGAAAACCCAGGAGTTCCTCTGGCAATCTTTTCCAATTCGACATTCGTAGAGACAGGAACTTTCTTCGTATGGACCTTCAAGATTTCCGACCGGCCTTTGAGGTCCGGTCGATTGACCATCACCTGCCGGTCAAAGCGTCCAGGTCTCAGCAAGGCCGGGTCGAGTACATCAGGTCGATTGGTCGCGGCGACCAAAATGACTCCCTCGGTTGTATCGAAGCCATCCATTTCCACAAGCAACTGATTAAGGGTTTGCTCCCGTTCATCATGCCCACCACCAAGGCCTGCGCCCCGTAAACGACCGACCGCATCAATTTCATCGATAAAAATAATACAGGGGGCATGCTTCTTCCCTTGTTCAAACAAATCCCTGACCCGCGAAGCTCCGACACCTACAAACATCTCTACGAAATCAGATCCGCTAATGCTGAAGAATGGCACTCCAGCTTCTCCGGCTATTGCCTTCGCAAGTAAGGTCTTTCCTGTTCCTGGAGGGCCGACGACCAGCACACCCTTCGGTATGCGCCCACCAAGCTTCTGAAATTTACGAGGATCTTTTAGGAACTCAATGATTTCGAGAACTTCCTCTTTTGCCTCATCAACACCAGCGACGTCTGAAAATGTGATCTTCTTTCGTTCTTCCGTCAGCATTCGGGCGCGACTCTTTCCGAATGACAGAGCCTTGTTCCCCCCAATTTGCATCTGACGCATCAGGAAAAACCAGAGACCAAGAAACAGGATAAATGGTCCCCACGTAACCAGGAACGTGATATACCACGGACTCTCTTCCGGTGGTTTCACCTCAATCTGAACATCTTTCTCACGAAGGACCTTCACAAACTCAGGATAGTCAGCGGAATAGGTACGGATGCGAGTTTTGTCCTTCAGGACCCCGCTGATGTGATTACCCTTGATGATGACTTTTTCAAAATCACCCTTATCGAGCTTTGCCATAAAATCGCTGAATATCACTTCTTCTTCAGGCGCATGAGTCGGCACACTGAACAGATTGAACAGGAGAATCATGAACAAGCCGACCACCACCCAAAAAAGCAGGTTCTTGACCCGGGAATTCATCCAGTTCTCCTTCGCAACAGCATTGGAGGCCACGTATGTAGAAACCGTGGTGATGTTACCATAGCCTTTCTCAAATTGCCAACAGCTCGTGAGAAAACTCTACTCCTCTTGCTGGTTCAGTTGATCAAGAACGGCGAGGTATGGAAGGTTCCGGTACTGTTGTTGGTAATCAAGTCCATACCCCACGACGTACTGGTCCTGAATTTTGAACCCAATATACTGCAACGGGACATCAACGACACGGCGTTCTGGCTTACTCAGCAAGGTGCAGACCTTAATGCTTCTCGGTCTCTGCTTGGCCAGGGCCTTGGTAAGATATTGAATCGTCAATCCTGAATCGACGATATCCTCAACAAGTAGCACATCTCTATTCTTAATCTTTTCAGTCAGCTCGGTCACGAGCTTGACCTTCCCGGACGTCTTCGTTTGCGTTCCGTAGCTCGTCACGATGATGAAATCGACCCGCACTGGAATTCGAATCGCGCGTGCCAAATCAGCAAAAAACGCATAGGCCCCCTTGAGCACACCGACAAGCACAAGGTCCTTGCCAGCATAGTCAGCACTGATCTGTCGGCCCAACTCACGGATGCGGCTTCGCATCTGCTCTTGGGTAACGATCGGACGTCCAAACATACGTTCCATCTGACTCAGTTCCTTCCGTTCATGCTAGATCTTCGCACGTGAAGACCAGACAGCGTTTCGTAGTCGTGGTGGACGCCCAGCGTTCATCCTGTCGATAGCCAACGACCCACAGGATTCCCTCGGGAGCCACCACCAGAGGAATGCGCGATCGGACTGCAATCGGTATCTTCAGATCCGTAAAAAAATCCTGGAGCTTCTTTGACTGTCCTCCCATGCCAGAGGGATGAAATCGATCTCCCGGCAACCAATTCCGTACCATCAGTGGCAAAGACACCTGATCGGCATCCACCAGAATCCGATCTTTTCCGAAAGGAGCACACAGCTGGCTACCTGCCTGCTGCTGTACCTGAAGTCGTTGACCCGTTCCAGACCATAGAAGCTCTCCAGGCACAGATAAGAATTCCTGACAGCTGCCGTGCGGTTGTCCAACATGGGAGATCGCTCGTGCTTGAAGCGGAACAAATCGTAGATGGCGATCACTGACAACAACGTGCCCCCCCTTCACATCGAGACTTGAACCAGCTTCCCTCTTTGAGGCCAGGCGAATGATGCGATCAACCATTCGGAGACTGGGGGAGCGAAATTGGTCATCAGTCTGCCGAAAGAGGTTTCGGACACAACGCCGTTGAAGGGACACTGGAAGTTCCAGAAAATATACCCGATCGATCGTCCAGCCTCCGTCGGATGCTCGTTCCACAGCAGAAGCAGAGAGGGCGGCACTCTGCTGATCCAAATAGCGATCGTCTTCCCGACAGATCTCTGCGAGCCTACAGAGCGCATTGACGCTCGATGGGACCAGCTGAGTCAGAACAGGAATGACCTCCCTCCTCACTCGGTTCCGCAGGTAATGCGGCTTGAAATTGCTGGAGTCCTCACGAAACGACAAGCCCGCCTTGCGAAGATACGCCAAAATCTCCTGCCGCGTCGTCTCATACAAAGGCCGAATCACATGGTGATCCCGGAACGCTGGCATGCCGGACAGACCAGTCAATCCTGCACCACGAAGCATCCAGAGCACGACGGTCTCCGCCTGGTCGTTTGCCGTATGGCCCACGGCAATGCGATTGGCCCCACATTGCTCAGCAATCTCCTGCATCACCCGATAGCGGAGGTCACGGGCCACAGCCTGCACGGATGCCCTACGCCCTTCGGTCGGTAATCCAACCCGTCGAACATGGAGAGAAACTCCGAGCTCTTGGCAAAACGCCTCTACAAATTGTTGGTCCCCCTCAGACTCAGCCCCTCGCAATCCATAGTTACAATGGACGGCTGACAAGGTCAGCGCCCAACTTGACCGGAGATGAGATAGGATCGATAACAATGCGACGGAGTCAGGGCCACCCGAGATAGCGACCACTATATGCTGTCCGTGTTGGAAAAGGTTTCTGGACTGAATCGTTCGAACCACCCGAGACACTAGCGGAAGCCAGGCCATTGTCTTGATGGATCTGCTCAAGACCGGGTGCAAGGATTCATTGCTTTCCGATTGTTTCATGATATCGACGGAGGATGCCCCTCGCAGAATCCACGTCGGACGCGATCTGTCGGCTCAACGCTTCTCCACTATTAAACTGTGCGTCGCCTCGGATACGGCTGATAAACTCAACCGAGAGCGTGCGTCCATACAGCTCGTGGGTCCCATCCAGAATGGAAACTTCCAATCCCCGCTCACCACCATCAAAGGTGGGTCTCGTACCGATATATGCGATGGAATCATACCGTTCCTGATTCAGGATCGTGACGGAAGCATAAATCCCGTCAGCCGGAGCCACACGGTCTGGAGGCAGTCGAAGGTTCGCAGTCGCACATCCAAGCCTTCGCCCTCTCCCCTCGCCCGGAGCGACGACTCCGTTCAGCGCATAGTGTCGGCCAAGTAACACAGCCGCTTGATCGACCTGTCCGGCGTTGATAAGCTGCCTGATTCTCGTCGAGCTGACCACTCCTCCATCGATCATCACCGGAGGAGTCGGATGGACAACAAAACCGAATTGTTTGCCGAGCGCAATCAAATCATCGATCTTCCCAACTCGCTTATGGCCAAAGGCAAAATGTTGTCCGACAAATACCTCTTTCAGCCCAAGTCCCTTGGAAAGAACCTGCTCAGCGAATATCTCGGGAGAGAATGCAGCAAAAGCTTGCGTGAACTCCAGGGAGACCACTTCATCGATTCCCGCTTGTTCGAAACGAGCACGTTTTTCGTCCGCACTCGTCAGGAACCGCAGATCAACGTGAGGCGCAAGAATTTTCACCGGGTGAGGGTCGAACGTCAGGACGACAGCGGTTCCCCGTGCACAGCGAGCCGTCTCGACCACCCGTTTCAAGAGCGCATGATGCCCGAGATGATGCCCATCGAAATTCCCGATGGTCCCCACCGGATACGGCCGCACGACCTCATCCGAATATCCGCGGGTCACGTTCATCATCGGTCAACGAAGCAGCTTGACAGCGTCTTTAGCAAAGTACGACAGGATCAGATCGGCTCCTGCCCGTTTGATTGCCAACAGCGATTCCATCATGGCACGTGACTCATCGAGCCACCCCGCCCTTGCTGCCGCCTTAATCATACTGTACTCACCGCTCACCTGATACGCAGCGAGAGGGAGGAGTGTACGAGCGCGGGCCAGCGCAATGATGTCCAGATACGGCAACGCCGGTTTGACCATGACGATATCGGCACCTTCTTCGATATCGAGGTCGATCTCGCGAAGCGCTTCGCGCGCATTCGCTGGGTCCATCTGATAGGACTGTCGGTCACCAAATTGAGGACTGGAAAACGCCGCGTCGCGAAACGGGGCATAGAAGCAAGAGGAAAACTTGGCCGCATAGGCCAGGATCGGCAGCTCAGAGAACCCGGAGCGATCTAGTTCGCGTCGGATCGCAGCGACACGACCATCCATCATATCCGACGGTGCGACCATATCGGCTCCAGCTTCGGCATGCGTGCGTGCCATTACCGTGAGGCACTCGAGCGTCTCATCATTGAGAATCTTTCCATCCTTGACGATTCCGCAATGTCCATGGTCGGTATACTCGTCGATACAGACATCCGTGATCACAAGCAATCCCGGTACCTGTTGTTTGACGGCTCTGATCGCCCGCTGCACAATCCCGTTTGGGTCCCATCCGGAACTGCCACGCTCGTCTTTGCGCGCTGGAATGCCGAAAAGAATGATGGCGGGGATACCTAAGGCCTGAATCTCTCCCGCCTCTTTGACCAAGAGATCGACGGAGAGCCGAAATTGGCCCGGCATCGACGCAATCTCTTCACGGCGACCCTGTCCCTCGACCACAAACAGCGGATAGATAAAATCTGACGGCGACAGCATCGTTTCACGTACCATCCGACGCAACGATTCATGCTGTCGCAGGCGTCGGAGTCGCTGGATTGGAAACGCCATAGCCCCCTTACTTTCGTGGAAGGTTCGTCAAGAACACGACCAAGTCACGAACGGAGATGACCCCGACCAGCTTCCCCTCGCGGGTCACTCCCAAGTGACGAACATGCGATTGCGCCATCAGATCATTGGCATCCAACAAAGTCTTACTCTCCTCGATGGTCATGATCGGAGCCGACATGATTTGCTCGACCGTGGTCTTGACCGCGTCTGATCCGGCTGCCACCACTCTACGCATCATGTCCGTATCCGTGATGATTCCAACAATCTCACGGTCATTGGTCACGAACAGACTGCCGATCCCGCGGTCACGCATGATGCGGGCGGCCGTTTGTGTATCGGTATCACGAGGCACCGTCACGAACTTTTCTCGGGGAATCATGAACGACTTGACAGGGACCATCTCACCCTCCTCCTTGTAGAAAACCATCATACATCGTGCGTGCGCTTATTTACTGCAGCGTTCCCGTGGCAACCTGCTCACGGCTTTCATAATGGTAAGCGATCGCATCCACCAATGCAGGAATCGTATTCTCACTCGGCATAATCGAGACCGTCAAACCATATTCCTCTGCGGTCTTGGCTGTAATGGGTCCGATGCAAGCGATCATGACGGATTGCACGAGCGGCTTCACCGCTTCCGTACCACCAAGCATCGCAACAAAGTTGTGGACCGTGGACGAACTTGTAAACGTGACGACATGAATCCGATGATCCATGAGCTCCTGCCGCCATCCCACGGAATCCTGGCCCGGTGTGAGCGTTCGGTACACGGGGATGACATCGACATGTGCCCCGGCAGCACGAAGTTCGTCCGGCAAGAGCTCTCTGGCCACTTCGGCCCGAGGGATCAGGATACGGGTGTTTTTTATATCCTGCCGACTCAGTGCGGCTAACACTCCTTCTGCCTGATATTCTGCAGGAACCACATCCGCTTTGACCCCAAACTTTTCCAACTCCTCAGCCGTGCGAGGCCCAATACAGCACAACTGCCGTCCGGCTAAGCAGCGTGAGTCGAGCCCTTGAGCGAACAGCCTGGTCATGAAACGGCTCACGCCATTGACGCTGGTAAAAATAATCCAATCGTACGTCCTGATCTCTGAAATCGTGTGGTCCACAGACGCCCAGTCTGGAGGGGGAACGATCGTGATCGTCGGAGCCTCGACCGGTTCAGCTCCATAGCTGGCCAAACGGGCAGCCAACTCACCAGCCTGTTCTTTCGCGCGTGTCATGAGCACACGTTTGCCAAAGAGCGGGCGCTGCTCGAACCAGTTGAGTTTCGACCGAAGTCGAACGACCTCCCCCACAACAATGACGGTCGGCGGCTCCATTTTTTCAGCTTCGGCCTTCTCCACAATATCAGCCAATGTACCTACAACAGTCTGCTGGGAGGCTCTCGTTCCCCACCGAATGATCGCCACGGGTGTAGACCCCGCTCGCCCTTCGGCTAGGAGGGTCGCGGCGATCGTCGAAAGATTTTTCATGCCCATGAGAAAGACAAGCGTCCCTTGGCTCGTCGCCAGCCTCGACCACTCCAGGGCCGTTGAAGGCTTTTCTGGATCTTCATGTCCGGTCACAATCGTCAGCGTAGACGCTAACGTCCGATGAGTCACCGGAATACCGGCATAGGCAGGGGCAGCAACCGCAGCGGTCACCCCAGGAACGATTTCGAATTCGATCCCGGCCAACGCGAGCGCTTCCGCCTCCTCTCCTCCCCGCCCAAAGACAAACGGATCGCCACCCTTCAACCTCACAACCACGCTGCCTGCGCTGGCTCGATCAATCAGCAGACGATTGATCGCGTCCTGCTCAGGGTATTTCCCTTTGCCTCTGCGTCCGACATACACCCGCTCCGCTTCATCTCGGGCATGGGCAAGGAGAGCGGGGTTAGCCAGATAATCGTAGAGGACCACGTCAGCCTGCTCAAGACACTCTTTCCCTCGAAGGGTCAACAGACCAGGATCTCCCGGACCAGCTCCGACTAAATAGACCTTGCCCTTCTTGTTTCGTCGTACCATGTTCACGCTGATCCGTAAATCTCCAGGAGAATCTTGTCCCCTCCACGAGTCAGTAATCGTTCCGCCAATTGGACACCTAGAGCGTGCGCCTGCTGAGCTGTCCCCTCAATCTGGTCGCGAAGAACGGTCTTTCCATCGACACTGGCGACAAGACCATCCAAAACCAACTGCTCTCCAGACAGGGTTGCGTAGGCTGCGATGGGCACCTGACAGCCTCCTTCTAGGCGGCACAAGAAGGCCCGCTCTGCGGTCACGGTCGTATGGGTGACCTGATGATTGAGTCGAGATAAGACGGAACGCACGAAGGCATCGCTCGTCCGACCTTCGATCCCAAGGGCTCCTTGTCCGATTGCAGGCAGACTGAGGATGGGAGAANNAGCAGCGGCCAAGACGATGGCATCGAACTGGCCCTCTTTGAGTTTCTTTAATCGTGTATCCAGATTCCCGCGCAGCATCGCGATCTTCAGGTCTGGCCTGGCTTGTAACAGTTGTGCCTGGCGTCGAAGGCTCGCAGTCCCGATCGTCGCCCCTAAGGGGAGCGTGCTGAATGAATGCCCTTCTCGGCTGATCAACGCATCACGTGCATCTTCACGAGGAGGCACACAGAGAATGTCGAGACCTTCTGGCAATTGCGCCGGAACATCCTTCATACTGTGAACCGCAAAATCGACCTCACCAGCGAGCAAGGCGTCCTCAATTTCCTTGACGAACAGGCCTTTCCCCCCGATTTTTGCCAATGGTACGTCGAGGATCTTGTCGCCAGACGTCTGAATTTTCTTGAGCACAACCCGGACCCCCGGTACCACGTCCTGAACCTTGGACTGAAACCATTCACTTTGGCAAAGCGCCAACTTGCTTCCTCTCGTTCCCAGAACCAAGGTTGCGCGTTGGCCGTTCGGTATCGACACGATGAAACTCTTTTCGTTACCCGCCGATCAGCGAGCTCGTTTACGGACTGATGTTTCTGAAACTGGATCCTCGGCACCCGACTCTACCGCGCTCTCAGGATGATACCGCGGCGACTCTCTAGAAGGCTCGATCGGTTGAACAGACGCAGCCGGTTGGTCGAGAGAGAAAAATCGCCTGGCCGCTTCGACGAACGCCGGGCCATTCGAGGAGTTGACTTCGGCCTTGAGGGTGACCATCGTGCGATGAACTAATTTATTGACGATCGAGGAGGCAAGGCCTTCAACCAGTTCACGGTCCTGAGGAGACAGGTGCGGCAATCGCGCAAGCACCCTGTCGACCTCCGCCCGCTTCAGGTCGTCGACGTGGCTCCTCAGGGCGACGATCGTCGGAGTGACCTCCAAGGATTTCATCCAATCCAGCATGGTGGTCACTTCTTCCAAAACCATCCGCTCAGCCTTCTCAGCCTCCTGCACGCGCCCGGCTCGGTTCTGTTCAACGCGCTGTGTGAGATCATCAATATCGAAGAGAAACGCATTGTCGACATGGCGAACGGCCGGGTCGATATTCCGAGGAACTGAAATATCGATCAAGAACATCGGACGGTTCATGCGCTCTTCGACCGCACGGCGCACATCCTC
>CXWL01025658.1_pt1 | contig 13920 bp, 15 predicted proteins | sample 590931 | NCBI WGS metagenome assembly CXWL01 (sample SAMEA3498368, study PRJEB10139) | groundwater metagenome | biome: water well; material: biofilm material | place: Germany | collected 2015-04-27 | reverse complement strand
CGCAACCGCCTCGCGCAAGGGCGCAATGCCATTCGCAGGTGTATAGCCATGATGGCCGTCACGCAGCGCCTTGATGGCCGCTTCGACAATATGCCCCGGCGTTTTGAAGTCCGGCTGCCCGATGCCAAGGTTGATGATGTCGCGCCCTTCACTGGCAAGCTTCTGGGCCCGCGCCAGAACAACAAACGCCGACTCTGTGCCAAGTCGTGAGAGGCTGTCGGCAAAAATCAAGTCAGACACAAATATTCTCCCTGTCAGGATAGGTTGAAACGTTGAATTATTGTCTTAGGCCGCCAGAACGGGCAACAGCTGCAAGGCAAGTGAGTTCAAACATCAGATTTGCCGCATTAATACATGTGATGCCGGTGGGATCAAGCGACGGGACAACCTCGCAGATATCACCGCCCACCATGTTCATGCCCGTCAAAGTCCGGAGAATCATCTGCGCATCGCGCATGGAAATGCCGCCGGGCTCCGGCACGCCGGTTCCTGGCGCGTCCTTGGGATCGAGGCCATCGATATCGATTGTGATATAGGTCGGCGCATCGCCAATAACCCGCTGGATTTCCGCAATCACCGCGGCACGGCCCATCTCTTCGAATTCATCCATCGGGATCATCCGGATGCCGGCCTTGTAGCCATAATTGATGTCGTCATCGCCATAGCGTGTGCCGCGCAGGCCGATCTGCAGAATGCGCTTTGGATCGAGCAAGCCTTCTTCCACCGCGCGCCGCACAAATGTCGCGTGGTTGCACTTGGTTCCCATGAACTCGTCAAAGGTATCCGTGTGCGAGTCGATCTGGATCAGACCAAGCGGACGCTCCTTGGCGATTGCCCGCAGTATTGGCAGCGGCACGGTGTGATCGCCGCCAATGGAAATTGGCAAAGCACCAATGGCGTGAATCCGTTCATAGAAAGCCTGAATAAGCTCAACGCTGAGTTCAACGCTCAAGGGATGCGTCGGCGCATCCCCGACATCAGCGATATTGCACAGGCGATAAGGTGCCACCTTGGTCGTTGGATTGACCTGCCGGATCAGCCGCGATGCCTCGCGCACGCCCGAAGGGCCTTGCCGCGCCCCCGAACGGTAAGTTGCCCCAAGATCAAGCGGCACGCCGACAAGCGCGATGTCGAGCGGCTTTGCAATCTCGGCGCGCGCCGCCCGCATGAAGCTCGCAATTTCCGCATAGCGCGGAATCTCGGATGAATCCGTTGGTTCAAACGCTTTGATTGAAGCCATGGTTTCTAAAATCCTTTTTCTATTAGCTTGGGTCCGAATCCCGGCACCGCAGCCATCTCACTTCTTCGTTAATATTCTCCATGGTCGCGCTTGACGCGACCACCCAGACTTCAAATAACAACAACTACGTATCCGGTCGCCGTAAATTAGTGCTCAGGAACAATACTAAAAGAATGGTCCGCGTGGGTCGTTGCGTCATAAGGTTCGATGCCAGAAGCCTTGAATAGCATTTGCCACACAGCCTCTTTATCGTCGAATGAAATGCGTACGTTCTGGGGCGTACAATATTCAGTCCACTTTGCTTTCAAATGATCGAAGCTGTCGATTTCCTGTTGCGTCATTTCCTTCTCTTCTTGAATCGAATCCAGATTCGGCTTTCCGTGCGCAACGAGGTCACGAAAGTCCTTAAGTTGCGCAATCACTCTAAATGGCCTCTCTTTGGGAGAATAGTTTATTCCTAGAACATCAAATACAGAATTGAGCTTTTTATAGAATGAAAGTCGTTCTTTTCCTTCATCAATCCAACGGTCGACTTTTTTGAGTCCGAGGAAATTTAAATCTGCTTCAAATGAAAAGGCGAGCATAGTGAGACACGCAAGGCAATCGTAGGTAATGCCGCTACGGTCGTCATTCTTCACACGAGTTTCAATAGTCGTAACTAGATGGAGTGCGGCCTGTTGTAGGTCATTGTGAATGAAAAGGAAGCTATTGGCTTCATGAAGAACCTTAGGTGCCATAGTTGCTTTCCTACCTGAACTCGTACTGTGCTACTTTCGGAGACTGCCACGCATCCGGATGAGTTTTCTTGTACGCCTCTACAACAGCAGTGAGAGCCAAGACATACCCACAATTTAACGCTTCAATTGCTTCCTGGGCGATACCATCCTTCATGTATCCAAGCGGCACGCGATGCTGAGCAAGTGCTGAGAGTGCATCGTGCTCAAGACGACCGGCGTTTGGTACCTTCATTTGAAATAAGAGTTGCCAGTCATTTGCGCTAGCATAACTTTCAAAGCGTAATTTTGCGACACGGACCTTCGGGTCGTCACCTACTCCAATTTTCATAAGTTTCTTTGCGAGTGATCCTGCAATATAGATGTACTTGGTTTCGTAGAACCGGTCGCTATAGACCTTGGAAATTGGTTTGCAGTGAGCGCAATGTCCTGATCGCCATTTTAGCCGGTGTCCACCATTTGTGCAGGGTGAACCGTAAGCCACCTGTTTGTTTTCCTTACGGATGAGCGCCGTCCATCGCTCTTTTGTCATTCCACGAACATCATAGACATCCTTGGAAGTATATCCGTAGGATTTTAGAAGTTCAATTTCTGACTTGGTGAGTTCCATGTCGAAAGCTTTGCCTTAAAGGTTGAGGCGACAGTGCATCAGGTACTGTGAATCAAGTTCAGTTACCGTCCTATCAAACCTCGCCTCATTCACGCCTGCTTCAATTTGGGCCGCTTCTCGCTCCAATTAGTTGCCGCCTCGTAAGCCTGTGAGGCCCGCAGCACGGTGCGGTCATCAAACATCTTTCCCACGATGTGCAAGCCGATCGGCAGGCCCGCCTTGGTGAAGCCGCAGGGCACGCTCGCGGCGGGCTGTTGCGTGAGATTGAAGGGATAGGAAAACGGCGTCCAGTACACCCATTTGGATTTGCCCTCGTCGGCGGGCGACAGCAGCCCGGCGCCGAACGCGGCAATCGGCAAGGTGGGCGTCAGCAGCAGGTCATAGCTTTCCATGAACACCCGCATCTGCGAGCCAAGAACCCCGCGCTCGCGCACCGCCTCGAAATAATCCTCCGGCGTGATCGCCATGGATTGCGCCACCACATCGGCCAGCGCCGGATCAAGCATCGCCTTCTTCTCGTCCGGCAATTTGCCAAGCAGCGCCCGCGCGCCAGACCACCACAGCGTGCGAAAGCACGGCGCTGGATCGGCAAAGCCCGGATCAACCTGTTTGACCACAGCCCCCAGGTCCGCCAAAACCTTCACGGCCTTTTTCACCGCCCTGGCAATTTCCGGATCGACTTCGGCATAGCCCAGCGTCGGGCTGAATGCGACCTTCAAGCCCTTCACCCCCTTGCCCAGTTTTTTCACATAGTCACGGTCGTCATAAGGCAGCGAGGTCCAGTCGCGCGCGTCGGGCTTGGCAATCGCGTTCATCATCAGGGCGGAATCTTCCACCGTGCGCGTCATCGGCCCCACATGGGCCACCGTGCCGAAGGGCGACAGCGGATAGGCCGGCACCCGCCCGAAGGATGGCTTCAAACCATAGATGCCGCTGAAGCCCGCCGGAATGCGGATCGATCCGCCGCCATCGGTGCCGAGTGAAAGCGGCGCATAGCCCGCCGCCACCGCCGCCGCCGAACCGCCCGATGATCCTCCTGGCGTCTTGCTCAAGTCCCAGGGGTTGCGCGTAATGCCGGTCAGCGGTGAATCGGTCACCCCCTTCCAGCCGAATTCCGGCGTCGTCGTCGCTCCCAAAAACACGCAGCCCGCTTCGCGCAGCCGCGCAACCGAGGGCGCGTCCTGGTCCCAGGCCTGCTCCCGCGAAACGGTCTTCGAGCCCCGCAAGGTGGGCCAGCCTTTGACAAGCAGAAGGTCCTTGATCAGAACCGGCACGCCGTCCAGGGGCCCCAGCGCCTTGCCCTTTTTCCACCGCGCCGCGCTGGCCTCGGCCTGGGCAAGCGCTGCCTTCTCCTCCACCCGGCACATGGCATTCACCGCATGGTCATGCTTAGCAATCTGCGCCAGGCAGGCGCGGGCCACATCAACCGGCGAAAACTTCTTCCGCGCAAAGCCCCCGGAAAGCTTTGCCGCACTCAACCAATTCAACTCACCCATCATTCACTCCCTGTAAGGAGCCAACTTAGGCAGAAATCGCCGTTATAGTCATCAGCCCGAATAAGGCCCCTGCAAGCCCAGCTTTTCTAGCAGCGCCGCATGCTGGTTGCTGGCCTTGACCAGGGCCGCCCCATGGCGCTCGATCAATTCGCGCCGCCGGTCTGGATTGACCGTGGAGGACAACGCCCCCCAGATCGCCGCCATTGCCTCGGCGGTCTTGCGCGCCTGGGCCAGGGCGTCGGCATCTTCCGTGGCGCGGGCCAGATCAAGCCCCGTCACCGTCCCAACTCCGTTCACCGTGCGCGCCCCCGCATTCACATAACCTTCCGGCAATTGCCCTTTGAGATTGGTCACCGCCTTGAACTGGATAAGGTCAAAAATCTGGTCCACCGCCTGTTTGGCACCCTCCACGCGTGACAAATGTTCCGTATCCGCCGCCGCATGGGGCAGCAATTCCATCTTGCCCCGGTGCCGCACCTCCATCTCGCGGTAAGGCACCATCGGCCCCGTCAGCGCTCCCGTTTTGGCATCCTTGAACAGGTCTGCGTCTATACAAGCATATCGAACCTTGCCGCTCTGCAACGCCGCATCCAGCGCCTTGGCGTCAACCACTTCGCCACGGTCGTAATTGATCACCACCGCCCCGTCATTCATGACAGCCAAAACTTCGGCCCCCACCACACCCGCATTCACATATTTTCCGGTGGCCGCGTTGAGCGCGCCGAGCCCCGTATGCGGGCTGATGAAATCAGCCCCCCGCGCCGCATCCTCGGCGGTCGCCGCAAATTCAAAGCCTTCCGATTCAATCCATTCCTGGTGCCGCGGTCGCGCATGAATGGAAACCTTCATGCCGAAAGCCTTGCAAAGCTTTGCCACTTCGCGGCCGATATTGCCGTAGCCGACAATGGCAATCTTCTTGCCTTCCAGCTTTTCCGTGGGAAAGTCCTTGAGGTTGCGCGCCGTATCAAAATCGCCAGCCACCACCCGCGCATGCAACTCATCAACCGCCAGGTCGGGCGCCACTTTCAGCAAAGCCTTCATCACCATCTGCGCCGTGGCCCGGCTGTTGAAGCTCGGCGTGTTCATCAACACCGCCTCGCCGCCCTCGCCATTGCCGCCGCCCCACGTGGCGCAGGCCATGTTGCCGGTCCCTGCCCCGATGCGCACCCCACCAAGCTTGAACACCGAAGCCTTGGGCAAATGCGTTGCCGCCGCAATCACCGCGTCATACTGGCCGGCGTTCGTAATCGGCAGCAACTCCGCCTCCGTACCGAGTTGCGGCTGATAGAAGAAGTGCAGCTTGCCCTTGGCCAGCTTTGCCTCGTCGCCCAAGGGGCCTTCGTGAAACACCCCGCCCTTTTTCTCAATGTAAGAACGAACCGCGCTGTTATCCGGCTTGCCATCTTTTCCAGGCTTGAGGCCAACCAGATCGCACACCAGAATCTTGTAAGCCCTTGCCGGATCATCCACCCGCTGCCGCCCGCCCGCATCGTTGGGCGGCGGAAACTTCTCGCCAAGCGCCGCGAGCTCTTCTTCCAGCACCAGGATTTTCGCCCGCAAGTAAGCATAGTGCAGATTGTCGAGCAGTGCCGTCACATCTTCCGGCGCACGAATGCCGCCAATCCAGGCGCGGTAATCCCCGGGCGTTCCCGGGAACGCATTCACATAACGCGCCACATCAAGCCCACGCTCATGGCTGCCATCAGGATGAGTCAGGCCCTCATAGCCCAAAATCTGCTTCGAGCGCGCAATGATCCGCGCGTGAATGGCCGCATCGGTAATGTCCTTATCGTTCACTTTCAAGAGCGTCACCGCCGCACCGCGCCGCTCCGGCTCGGCCACGCCAAGTTCCAGCATGGGGTGTGCTGCCACCCACTCATTGATCGCTGCCCGGTTGGCCATCGAGCGCCGGTTGAGCTCGGAAACCGAACCCAGCCGCCGCTCTGAACGCAGCAAGCCAAAGGTCGTCTCGGCAAAGGCCAGCGTGCTGTAGGTGTTGATCACCCCACCCAGCATCTTGTCCTGCGCCGGATCATAAATCGGCCCCGCGTTCACGCTGCGAACACCTGTCAACGGGCGCTTGGCATCGAGCGGTGCCACAATCTTCAACTGGCGCGGGATGGCCCATGACGGATTTTTCTGGTTGGCCTCGATGAGCGCCAGGGCCTGCGGCGTGAACGAAGCAACATAGTAACCGGAAATGCCGCCAATGGCCTTCTGGAACGGCATGAACAGGCAGCATTCGCTCACCACCCGCCGCACAATCTGCTCGCCCCACGGCATGGCCCCAAGCATGGACGTCGCATCCAGCACCGCATGATGCTCCGCCGGATTGCGTTCTATCCAGTCCAGAAGGTTCGTGATATCGGACAGCGTATAGGTCGTGGCTCCCGTCGTCTCATGGCCCACGCCCACGAAAATCTTGATGCCCATGTGCTCGAGCTGCTCGGCGCTCGGAATGCTGCCTTCGTCCTTGGCGAAATGAATGCGCTTCTCATTGCCGCTGCGCGCATAGCGCTGCAGTTCAATGATCTGCGCCCCCCAGGACTGGCGGAAAAATCCGCCGGCCTTGGCCAAGTCCGATTCCGGTTCCGGCGTATCCACAAACACATGCTGGCTCTCGTCCGTGGCGTTCATCATGTGCATGATGCACACCGTAAATCCGCTGTGCCCGCCGCCCAGCCCAACCGCCATCTTGTTGGTTTTCGGAAATTCAAAGTAGCGGTGAATTTCGCGCATCATATCGGCCAGGAATTTGTCCGCCGGATAACCCCGGTGCATGCTGCGAGCAATTTCCGCTACGGTGAAGGGCCCCAGGTCGCGCCCCTTGTCGTCCAGCTTGCGGTAATTCCTTTCAAGCCAGGCTTCGAATTCAAAGCGCAGCAGGCGCGAAGCCGCCTCGTCGGCCGTGGCATCTGTGATGGGCCCCACGCCGAAGAACTGGTTGGAGGTGCGCTTGGGCGGCCCGCCCGCCGTGGCCTTGAGCGCTGCCAAACGCTGATTTTTCAAATCGTCGATCTTCGCCATCACAACATCTCCAGATTTGGGAGACATTACTATGGGTGATCGCGCAGGCGCCTCTCCCCAAATGCGTCATAATCGCAAGGGTTTGCGCCGCTCAGATATTTTGCCGCGTCTGCGCCAGTTCCGCCTGGCCCACATTGAACGGCATTTCCTCGATTTCAATGGATTGGGTAACGGACGCGCCCTCGGTAACGCCGATCGCGTCGATGACCTGGTCAACCCTGACGTAGGATTGGCTGCCGCGGACCACCGACACCGTCACTGTCTTGGGGATAGTGGGTACGAGGAACAGCAGGCTTTGCTGCACCGTGACGTCCACTTCGCCCTCTGGGAAAGTCCCGGCGATAAACGAGCCCGCCCGCATGCGCCCATAGGATCTATGTGCCATGGAAACAAAAGGATCCTCGCCCCGCCGACCCAATTCCGTAAGCGGGCGATAGACATAAATTGTTCCGCTGTTCGTTGCACCCACAAGGCTGTTGGGCGTATAGCGCGCGCCCTCGGCCGCACAGCCCGCAAGAGGAAATGTCAGTATCCGCAATACTGACCGACGCGTAATCAAGCCACTCATCAACCGCCCACCGAATCACCCGGGTGATGAGAGGAACAATTTAAGGCCGCAATGGGGCAGTCCCTGTGGATAACCTACTCGGTGGCCACCAGCTTGCCGGTAAACATGACAGGCCCCGTAGGCAGGCTGGTGGGCGATCCGCCTTCCGGCTCAAGGCTCACGGCAAACATCGTGTCATTCATCGCCGACGGATCCATTTTTCCAAGCGTGCTTGCCGGAATGCGGAACGATGCGTCAATCACGCCCAGCGACTGTGGCTTGTCGCGCCCGCCGCCCAAAGCCCACAGTTCATAGGATTTTCCGGGCTGCGGCGACGCCCCAACGGTGCGCACGCTGATGCTGCCGCTGGCCAAATCAATGGAGGCCAGAAAAGCCGGTCCCGGCCCTTCCGCCTGCAGCACCGCCACATAGCGCTGGTCTTTGAGCGGCCCCTCCGGCGTGCCCAATGCAATGAAAGCCGCCAGGGACGCCGCGATGGCACTTACGCCCACCGTGGCAAGGCGCCAGGCCGAGGCTTTGCGCTTCCAGGCAACAACTGTTTCCGAACCTGCAGAATCCCCGGCAATGGCTTTCATAACCGCCCCACGGATGCGCGGTGGCGCTTCTACCGGCTCCAGCGCCAGGGCCAGCGGAATGAGCCGCCGCTCCCAGGTTTTGACCATGGCGGCAAATGCCGGATCGCTCGCCATCAGCGATTCGGCTTCCAGCAGTTCCACCGGGGGAAGCGAACCAAGGGCAAATTCCGCTGCCAGTTCTTCCATGTCTTCGGGTTTAGCCATCGAGGCAATCCTTCAGCACTGTGAGGCTCCGCCGCAGCAGGGTCTTGATTGTCGTGGCCGGGCGCTTGTATTGCACCGCAAGCTCATCCCGCGTCCAGCCCTGGTAATAAGCCAGAAGTACCATGTCCTGGCGCTCCTCGGGCAACAGCTTCAGACATTTCTTGAGCCGGCTGAGGTCCATGGCCACTTCCGCCTCCGGCATCACCGGCACCGAATCGGCGGCCTCCAGCTCTTCCGCCCTGTCCGACATGCGTTCGGCAAATCGCCGTTTAAGATCAATGGCTTGGTTGCGAGCTATGGCCGCCAGCCAGGCCGTTGGCCGCAGTGAACCCGCCTCATAGGAGGCGGCCCTCTGCCAAATCTTGATAAAAGCCTCCTGCAAGGCTTCCTCGGCAAGCTCCGGTTTCTTTAAAACACAGCGCACAACCGCAAATAGCTTAGCCGATGTAATGTCATAAAGGCGGCCAAAAGCCAGCCGGTCGCCCGCTGCGATTCGGGGCAAAAGACCATCCAATTCGCTATCTAAGGGTTCGGACAAGGTGCTCATAACCCCAACTACGGCTCATTTCGCCCAATAGTTGCATATTTCGCCCCCAAGATAAACGCCAGATGAACGGAACATTCAGCTTGGGTTCGAGTTTACCTCAGTATGTTGGGTTCAAGATCGAATACACGAGAGGAAACCACATCATGATCCGCTACACATTCTTCGTACTCACAGTCCTTGGATCGGCCGCAACTGCAATTGCCGCCATCGCCCCTGCCAGTGACATGCCTTTGCCCAACGCCAAGAATGTCACGGTTATCGAAATGAACCAGGCTTTTCCGGTTTACGGCCCCATCGTTGTTGAGCAGTGCGCCGTTGAGAACTGCTCCGACGTTGAAGTCTGATTGAACTGCCCAGTCTAATCCGCTGGGCATCGGAACCGGGGTTTAGGAATGGCAACTTATACCCCTCCCCTCTCGTAAGGTGGTCATGACCAGACCCCGGTTCCGAAGTTCCCTCCCCAAGCAAGATCCCCTGCAAATGTCCTGCTTGCAACTCAAAGGCCCCGGCAAAACCGGGGCCTTTTCTTACGTCCGGCCGGACCCAAGGTTTTGAGCCGAATCTAAACGCCAGATGAACGGGCCATTCAGGCTTCATTCCAAAGCGAACGGGTAATTTGTTTTTAACGCTGCACACCGTCTCTGGAGGAGACAAAAATGAAGACCCTGATCGCCACCGCAACCCTCACCATCATGTTCCTGTCAGCTGGCGCATTTGCCGGAAATGACATCCAGATGGCAACCGTAGCCAAGTCCCAGATCAGCAACGTGACCGTCATCACCAAGAACGGTCAGTGGCCGGTGAAGGGTCAAACCAGTTTCGACGCCTGCTCAGTCAGGCGTTGCCTCGACGCCTAAACCAGTTTCACCCTCAACCTTCGCAAGAGGGCTGAGGGACAGGAGGCAGGTGGAGTGGATCAACAGCCCCCTCTCAAGCCGCTTCATTCTGCTTCCTGTCCCGTCTTTTTCAAATCCGGAGCCTGAAATGTTCAAGACCTTTGCCGCAACCCTGGGAATTCTGCTTCTGGCGTCTACCGCCGGGGAAGCCTCGGTGCGCAATTTCTTTGCCCCCGTTGTGGATGGCTCCCGCATTGACAACTGCTTGAGCGGCAAGGCCGATTGCGGCAAGCCCGCTGCCGATGCCTTCTGCGTGAAGGAAGGTTTCACCGAATCCATCCTCTTCCAGCGCGAAGCCGCAAGCGCCACCCGCCAGCTCGGCTCCGACACCATGTGCGAAGGCGAAAGCTGCGTAAGTTTCCGGCGAATCAAGTGCATCGGCCCGGCTGAGACCGCCGAATTGACGCAAAACTGATAACTCTGCGGAAAAGCGCCGCTGCCGCAGCTGAATCAGCCGCCATCGATTTCAACTTCCGCCTCGCAATTCACCGGAGCATTGAGCGGCAGCATCATGCCGATCGATGACCGCGCGTGCATTCCGATCTCGGGTCCATAGAGTTCGAGAATCAGATCTGAATAACCATTGGTCACGCGCGGTGTTTCATTGAAGTCCGGCGCAACATTGACCATGGCGAACACCCGCAGCCAGACCGTAACTCGGTCAAGGTCTCCCAGCGCGCGCTTAAGGCTTCCGAGATGGGCCAGTGTCACCAATCGCGCAGAGGCATAGCCGTCTTCCGGTGACACATCAGCGCCGACTTTGCCCAAGGGCCCGGCGATGGAACCATCGGCATTCTGGGCAATATGGCCGGATATGAAAGCGCGGTTGCCACGCACCCTCACCCAGGCGAAAGGAAATTTCAAATGGGCCGGAACCTGGAATGGCGCGGGGAGAGTCAATCCCAACTCCGCCAATCTCGCTTCGATCCTTGCCATATCACGGAACCTTTCCATCCAGCTCTGGATAAAGAACGAGACTCTCTTGGGCCGTGGGCTCATTGCGTGAGCCAATGAAGACCGCGGTTTCAACCCCGCGATTGACGGCAACGTGCGGCAGATTGGCAGGAATGAAAAGATAATCACCCGGGTTTACCTTTTCGCAGTTCTCTAAAGCTGCACCCGTCCACAGTTCCACTTCACTGCCACTCATTAAATAGAAGGCGGTCTCATGGTGTTCATGCACATGTGCCTTGGTGCGCTGACCTGGATGCAAGGTAACAATGCCGAGCCAGAGTGATTCAGAACCCACCGTTTCAGCGCTTACGCCGGGGAGATATTCGGTCCCCTGCCTGGACACATAGCCCTTGCCGCCTTTGACGACGCGTGCCTTGCGCTCACTGAAAACATGCGATTGGATATTCATTACGGTCTCCTGCAGTTTGGACGACGCCTGCAGGGTCGCGCTGGCAATCCAAAAAGTCCTGAATCGGCAGCCAAATACTTCCTAAATGTGCCGAATTCCGCTTAAAGTTGCGTCATGGCTCGGCTGTCATTCGGAAACTTCATTCTCGACCCGCAGCGCGGCACCCTGCAGCGCGATGGCGCAACATTGGCGATCGGCAACAAAAGCCTGATCCTTTTGAAGGCGTTGCTGAACTCGCGCGGACAGGTTGTCAGCAAGGAAGCGCTGATGGACGCGGCATGGCCTGGCACGGCTGTCGAAGAAAGCAATCTCTCCGTCCAGATCGCCGCACTTCGTAAGATTCTTGGGCCAGCCCCCGATGGCGGCGCATGGATCGCCACAGTTCCGCGCGGTGGCTACCGTTTTGCCGAAGACGATGAAGGCTCCGGAGGTATGGCGCCACGTCAGTCAAGCCTACCCCTCAGCCGCCCTTCGATCATGGTCTTGCCATTGCAGAATGCCAGTGGCGACCCGGCACAGGATTATCTTGCCGATGGCATTACCGAAGACATCATCACCGCTCTCACCCGCTTCCGCTGGTTCTCCGTAATGGCCCGCAATGCCAGCCTTGCTGGAAGGACGGCACGGGAATTGGGCGCACACTACTTCCTTGACGGAAGCCTGCGGAAATCAGATCAGCACATGCGCATATCGGCGCAGCTCAGCGATGTCTCCACCGGGAGCACAATCTGGGCCGAACGCTACGATCTGGAACTGACTGAGGTCTTCGCAATTCAGGACGAGATCGCCGAACGTGTTGCGGGTGCCATTGAACCGGAATTGCTGAAATCGGAAGGCGCTCAGGCGGCGGCCCGCCACACCGGCAACATGACGGCCTGGGACCTCGTGCGGCAGGGGACTTGGCATTTCCACCAGATCGTCAGGCCTGGCCATGAACGGGCCCGCGAACTTTTCCGCAAAGCATGTGAACTTGATCCGGGATTGCCGGAAGCGCATATCTGGCTTGCCCGCGTCAACGCCGGGATCATCGCCTATGGATGGTCGGACGATCGCGATGCTGACACCCGCGAAGGCGTTGCCGCAGCCCTAACCGCAATTGGTCTCGACGAACGAAATCCCTACGCGCATTACGGGCTGGCCATCGTCAGCACCTTTGCTGGACAACTCGACCAGGCAATCCGTGCCGCCAAGAAAGCTATCGAAGTCGTGCCCACGTTCGCCCTCGGCCACTACGTTCTCGGCATGGCCCGCCTGTTTAACGGCGAACCGGTGGCAGCCATCAAGGCTCTCGAATATGGCGCGAAACTCAGCCCTTACGATCCACACATGTTTGTCTGGTTCAATATGCTGGCGGTGGCGCAACTCCTTGTTGGCGAACCGGCAAAGGCCCGTGACTCAAGCCTGCGCGCCTTGGATATCCGGCCGGATTGGCCCCGCACATTCGAAATTCTTGCCTGCTGCCATGCCGCCCTCGGGGACTTGAATGAGGCGCGGAAGTGGTCCGGGCAGTTCCTGCGGTTGGGCGTTAAGACCGGCGATATTTTGGCTCCTCTGCGCCACCACAATCCGCATTTTGCCGATCAGCTGAAGCGCTGGCTCGCACTTGCCGGGACTTCCCATCAATCCTAGAGACGAAATCCGGAATCGCTTGGCTTCCCGCCCTCCATTGTGTAGGAAGCCCCAAATCAGGGTTTCCTCAAAACATGCCAAAACGTACAGATATAAAATCCATTCTCATCATTGGGGCTGGCCCTATTATTATTGGCCAGGCCTGCGAATTTGATTACTCCGGCACCCAGGCCTGCAAGGCGCTGAAAGCCGAGGGCTACCGCATCATCCTGATCAATTCCAATCCGGCCACCATCATGACCGATCCGGATTTGGCCGACGCCACCTACATCGAACCCATCACCCCGGAAGTCGTGGCCAAGATCATCGAAAAGGAACGGCCTGACGCCCTGCTTCCCACCATGGGCGGGCAAACCGCACTGAACACCGCCCTCACCCTCAACAAGATGGGCGTCCTCGAAAAATTCGGCGTTGAGCTCATTGGCGCCAAGGCTGAAGCCATCGATATGGCGGAAGACCGTGAATTGTTCCGCGAAGCCATGAAACGCATTGGCCTCGAAACACCGAAATCGATGCTGGCCAACGCCTCAGACGCCAAGGATGAAGACAAGGCCTTCTTCATCGGCGAAACCAACCGCCTGAAATCCGAGGGCGGTGACATCGCCGCCTTCGAGCGCAGCTGGGCCGACCGCGAACCCGAGCGCCTGAAGAAATACCGCAACCGCGCCATGGTCGAAGCCTTCGAAGCCATGCTCACCATCGGCCTGCCCTGCATCATCCGCCCATCTTTCACTTTGGGCGGCACCGGCGGCGGCATTGCCTATAACCGCGAGGAATTTTTCGACATCGTCGAATCGGGCCTCGATGCCTCGCCCACCGCCGAAGTGCTGATCGAGGAATCGGTGCTAGGCTGGAAAGAATATGAAATGGAAGTCGTTCGCGACAAGAACGACAATTGCATCATCATTTGCTCCATCGAGAACGTCGATCCCATGGGCGTGCACACCGGTGATTCCATCACCGTGGCCCCTGCCCTGACCTTGACCGACAAGGAATACCAGATCATGCGCAATGCCTCGATTGCGGTGCTG
>CXWL01001251.1_pt1 | contig 13921 bp, 15 predicted proteins | sample 590931 | NCBI WGS metagenome assembly CXWL01 (sample SAMEA3498368, study PRJEB10139) | groundwater metagenome | biome: water well; material: biofilm material | place: Germany | collected 2015-04-27 | reverse complement strand
CTACCGAGGCAAGAAGCACAAGCACCCTGCGAACAGGTGGGAAGATAGCAAAGCCCCCCCCTGTGAGTCAAGCATCATTTGCATGTCTGATGAAATAATTATCAAATACTTCGAATCCCCTCTGTCCATACGTCATTGCGCGCCTCACACGATCGTCATCTTTGAGGAAATCACCACCATATCTACTCGACCTGATGCCCTAAAACGAAATTCCGATGACAGATTGCCCATTCCTGCATCCGACACGACCTATTTCTCTAAGAATGAGAAATACATGTAGGTATCTATCTAGCTTTCGCGCTCTTGAGTCCAACAATCCGCGTGTTATTGCTCAACGAATACCCCGTCCCTATTCCTATTGCGCGGACTCGGCTGCTGGGAATGGCGTTCCGGATGACTTTTCACGGACATCCTCCTCTCATGCCTTTTTGGACCAGAAGACCGATGCAGATTGAATCTGCCACGAACGCATCAATTTCAATTCCGCATCAAGAATACTTCGCTGGCCGCTCAACACATCAACACAACCACCCTCCACTGATACTGCTGGTCCACGATGTGACGAACGGACTGCACCGCCGTCTGCTGTTGTTCTTATACCAGTCGCTACTCAACCAGCCCCTGCACCCCAGATAATTGCCTTCCATTTCCTTGAACCCCACCTACCGTACATCCAGACCTGACACCCAATTCCGTCTATCAACATTAGGCAGCCAGGGCTGCGCCGACCGCAACGAGAAGAGATCATTGCGGTCGCATATATCCCCGTACCATAATATCGAACAGCTGAATCCTGATCGGAGGGTGTATGCCGTTCTCACGTCGAACATTGCTCAAGGCCACCGGACTCGGAACGCTCTTGAGTTTAACTGGCGGCTGCGACGCCGTCGGGTCTGTCTTCGGCCGCATGTTTGCCATTCCCTCGCGCGACACCACCTATTTCACACCCAACGCAAAATTCTATGTCGTGAACTATGCCGACAGCGCTGTTTCCATGACGCGAGACGTCGATATCGAGCAATGGAAAGTCCGCGTCAAAGGGGAAGTGAAAACACCGCTGGCACTGGGCTGGCGGGATATCTTGAACCGCGATTCCTACGATCAAGTCTCCACCCTCATGTGCATCGACACACTCCCTGGCGGCGACAGCATGGGCACCGCGACATGGCGCGGGATCTCACTCAAGAAACTCCTACGGGAGGCAGGCGCTGATGAAGAAACCGCCCGCGACGTAATCTTCCGCGGCATCGACGGCTACGACGACAGCATTCCCTTCACCCGCGCGATGCAAGACGACGTCATGCTGGCCTTCCTGATGAACGGCGAGAAACTGCCAAAGGAACATGGCTTCCCCATCAGGCTCATCGTGCCAGGACTCTACGGCATCAAAAACGTGAAGTGGATTACCGAAATCGAAGTCTATCCCGGAGACTATCAAGGCTACTGGCAGCGCAAAGGCTGGACGGACGACGGCACCATCAAAATCTTTTCACGCATCGACAGCCCCGGCCATTACCAAACAATCCGCGGACAGGAACAACTCTTCCGCGGCATCGCCTTCGGCGGCCCCAACAGCATCAGCAAAGTGGAATTGAGCTTCGACGCAGGTCGTACGTGGAACGAATGTACGATCGAACCACCCATGTCGCCTTACTCCTGGGTCATATGGAACTACACCTGGCATCCGCCCAAACGAGGCAAGTTCCAAACTGTTGTCCGCGCAACGGACACAAAGGGACAGCTGCAGATCGCAGAGATCGTACGGCCACAACCAGCAGGAGCGAGCGGGTTGCACACGATTATTGCGGATGTCGACTCGGCCAACTAAAAACCTCCTCCATCGCCATCCTTCGCTACTCACCCTCTCAAGATAGCTCCCTCTAGGCCTCGAGGGCCTCACTCCCTGCGCCATAACTAGACAGGCCGCTCATGCTTGACCTAAATACCACACCGTGCTAAAAATCCGCGCCGGTTTGGATTGCTAGATTGTTCCCTTCTAAAGAAAGGAGAATACTCGCATGGCCAGCCAAAATCGCACCAACAACCTCATTACATTGCTCTGTGTCCTCTCAGGAATTCTTCTCTCTGCTTGTGCACATTCTGCTGGATCGTATGATCCTATCTCTCCTCTCAAAAGTGGCCTTACCCTCGGTCAATACGCCAATCTTTCTCTCGCCGCCAATAATGAAAATACCGTACCAATGACCGCTTACGACCGAGAGCGCCTAATCAACAAGATCGCACAAAAACTCCAAGCGACGAACAAATTCAAATCGATTAACTCCGCTTCACCCGAGACCAACACGCTTGTCGTAACTATCCAAATCACCGACTATGACAAGGGCAACGCTTTCCTTCGATTCCTCCTTGCAGGACTCGGCCAAATTCATATCGACGGGAAACTAACCCTAGAAGACCGTGACAAAATCGAGCAACTGGGAAAGTATGACGTGAGCAAGACCTTCGCTTGGGGCGGCATCTATGGACTCAGCATCAAAATCGAAGAGGTCGAAGATGGCTTTGCCGAGACAGTCGTTGAAATCCTGCTAGAGAAAGACAAGAAACCGGATGGCACGTAGTTCACCACTGAACGGACTGTCACACCTTCACCACTTATTCAATGTCCCTTGCCTTCCTGCTCCACCAAGGGAAGGGATCATGAACCATTCGGGAAGCTCTCCCCTGTTCTCACCAAAGCCGTTGAACAGCAGTTCCAAGCTTAGACAAGCAGGGCTCCATATCAGGCGTTGAGGCTCTGGTCACCACAAAGGCTGCCGGCACATGCTCCCAATGCCGCAAGTCCGGCCGTAGCGCACCTTCCATGACCGCCGGTGCGGTGCGCATCAAGGCAACCCCTCCAACGATTGAGAGCTGACAAATCGCCCCTTTGCCATCGCCGGCTGCATCGAGCATGCAGCCCCCGACCATGAGACCGGCTCCTGCCGCCAATGGGACCAGACTGTAGGTTAGGCCGAGCGGCAATCGGATCCAGGCCTGCACGTTCATAAGCGGATGATACCCGTGGCTGTGACGAATCGCCACCTTGTCGAACCAGCTTCGAGTGGACAGCCGCACGCCTGTATCGGACTGGCATGCGGCAGGGAACTCCCCCTTCGCCTTCACGGAAAAATATCCGTCCGTAGACCCGAAGAATTGCATGTCCCACGTCAGTTCAGGAAATCGACCGATGGCATAGACGCGCCATGGATCGCTTCCACCCTGCCCCTCATCGATCAGAGCAACCTGCCGTGCGGCAAATGCGCGAGCTTCGGCTTGTTGACCTTTCCACATTTGACCCAGGTCTCTCAGCCGGAGCCAATCAACCCGCGCTTCATTCACTTCCCCCACTCGCTCCCACAGCACCGCAGACAACAATAGATTGACCGGGTCTTCACCGTAGTTATAAAGAGGCGTAAAGAGTTCATGGTCCAGTTGCCTGAGCTCGACCTTTGCCTCTTCCGGCTTCTGTACGTTCGCATAACTCGCTGCCAGCAAGAGGCTGAGGTAGCCACGCTCATAACTTTCCAACACGTAATCGATGAAGGAGCCCTCCGGAACAAAGACGTTGCCGGCCTCCTTCATGAGAGAAAAAGTCTTGTGTCTGAATTCCGACCGAACCTTCTCGCCCTGCGCGATCACGGTGTCATAACACCGCTCCGCGAAGGCATCGGCCAGTCGATTGAGGGCATCGATCCTATCTGAAAGATCGATGCGCTGCTCGATCTCCGAACAGGGCATCCCCTGCTGGGTCCGACCACCTCTCGTCTGACAACCGACGAGACCAATAACAAGGCACAGGACCAAGACGAATAGGCATCGAGAATCATGTCGCATCGTCAAACTTCACACCTCCGACACATGAGAGCCCCACTGCGCCTCGTCCCTGCAATGACAGGAGAAGCGCATACAGGGTTTATCTGCGAGAAGCAGCCGCATAGATCTGTGCAATCTCATGGCTTGTCAGATCACGCCATTGACCTGGCTGGAGGTCGCCCAGCAGAATCGGCCCGATCGCAACCCGCACAAGTCTCAGAGTCGGGTGCCCCACGGCGGCAGTCATGCGCCTGACCTGCCGATTCAGCCCCTCGCGCAACGTGATCTCCACCCAGGCAGTCGGCACATTTTTACGGAAACGGATGGGCACAGGGCGATCGGGCAATTGGGGGTCGTCAGCCAGGAGACGGACTTCAGCAGGCCTGGTCTTCTTGCCGTTGAGCAGCACGCCCTTTCGCAATTGCTCCAGCGCCTCCTCGGTCGGAATGCGCTCGACCTGCGCAAGATACAGTTTCGGCAACTTATGCTGCGGATCAGTAATGTGGTGCGCCAACGTCCCATCCGACGTCAGAAGTACCAATCCTTCACTATCCAGATCGAGACGGCCTGCAGCATAGACGCCCGGCAGATCGATATAGTGCGCCAATGTCGGCCGCCCGTCTGGATCGGTAAAGCAAGGCAGTACCCCATAGGGCTTATTGAAGACAATCGTGCGAATAATCGGCATATGTAAGAGGCGACGACGATGGAATGGGGCCACTATAGCCAACCACCCTCATCAGTACAACGGACAGACAGCGCGACTCCCCCTCACACAACCCTGCTGGCTGTATGGCTGCAGGCGCCTCCCTACAGGACATACTCCATTTTCACAGGCTACGTAGTTTCCTCCGACAGCCCCTTCCATACCTGGAAGCTCCCAATCGCTGAATAATTATGGCAGTTAGGGCACCGCTCCCCTCCCGGCACCACACTTGCTCTGTACCCCCTGCAGCGCATCCGTCACTTTCATACTCACCAAGGAGGTTTTATCATGACTCGTTTCGCACAGATGCTCGTCTTAGCCGCATTCCTGACCGTTGGACTCGGCGTTCCCATGACCTTCGCCGCAGAACCAACCCCTGCTGAGCAGAAGGACCTGAAGGAAAAGAAGGATACGACCGGCGGCAAAGCAGACGATGAGAAGAAGAAGGACGAGAAGAAGGACATGGGCGGAAAGTAAGTTCTGCTTTGGGGCGCAGCCACTGCTGCGCCCCGTCTGCAACCGTGCGTTCACACCCACACAGCCGAACTCCCTTCCCCTCTTCAATCAATCAATCGGCTCGCTCGATCGCCAGCCCAACCATTGCAGGGCAAATCCTACAGCGATTGCAGCGCCATGCTCCATTCCCCTGGTGGCACTCGCTCTCAAACGACCATTCCCTCTTTAACTCCATGAGAAATGAGCAATTGTCTTCGCGCAGGGCTTTGCACGATCAGGCATTGTGCTTGCTCCTCTCCTCAAGACTCAGTTCGCCATCATTCACAGGAGGAGACCATGCGACGACTGTTGACCAATCGAACCAAGCAACTTCAGGCCCCTGCATGGGCCATGCTCTGCGCGATGGCCGTGGGAGGCTGCGTGAGCACAGAAACCCATACAAAAGCGCTCACGGAACTTGAGGCCGCGAAGAAAACGTCCGCCCAGCAAGCCGCAGATCTGGATGCGCTCAAGAAGAAGTCTCAATCGCAGGCCGAGCAGCTGCAACAACAATTGGCTGGGCTACAACAGAACCTGGATCAGGAATCCACGCAACGAAAAGCCGCCGAACTGCAAGCAGCCTCATTAACCAAAGAGCGCGAAGCGCTTGCGGCGCGCTCAAACGAGTTACAGGCTCGCCTCGACAGCTTGGAGCTGGAGAAGGGACAATTGAACGGCGAACTCGGCACGGTGCGCGGCCACATCACCGATCTCGAACAGAAATTTGCGAGCGGAAGTGCCTCTGCGCAAGAGGAAATCGCGAAGCTCCAGAAGCAGGCATCTGAGCTTGAGGCCAACGCCGCCCGCATCGCGAAGGAACGCGAGCAGCTCAAGCAGGAACAATCGCAACTGACCGCCAGTCTGGAGCAGGAACGTCAACGGCTGAAAGCCGGAGAAGCGGACAAGGCTCGGCTGGAACAAGAACGGCTGGCGAAAGAAGAAGAGATCGCACGACTGACTCGCACCCAGGAAGACCTCTCGAAATCGCTTCAAGATGAAATTGCGAAGGGGAACATCACGATCCAGCAAGTCCGCGACCGCCTCACCATCAATATGGTCGATCGTGTGCTGTTCGACTCCGGCCAGGCCCAGGTGAAACCAGCCGGCATCAAAGTACTGAAACAAGTCGCAGACGTGTTGAAAACGGTCACGGACAAACAGATTCGAATCGAAGGCCACACCGACAATGTGCCGATCAGCTCGAAGCTGCAAGATCGCTTCAAAACAAACTGGGAGCTCTCGACGGCACGAGCCACGACCGTGGTGCGCTACCTGATCGATCAGGGCACCGTGGACCGCCAGTACCTCTCCGCCGTCGGCTATGCGGACACGCACCCGATCGCGGCAAACGACTCAGAAGAGGGTCGATCGTCCAACCGCCGCATTGAAATCGTCCTTTACCCGAAAGACCTCAAGCAAATTGCCAGTCACGTTGAGCCCAGCATGCCTGCCTCTCGGTAACCAGCGGCTTTCAGGAGGTGCTCACCGGCGTGGGCACCTCCTCCCGGACTCCTCAATGCGATCAAGCACGACTCCTCGCTTCGATTGAGGCCTTCCCCCCGCTTCCCTGCTTCAGTTATGATGCATCACGCGATCGGTCTTCAGAATCATTGCATAGGAATTGGCCCCATTTCTCTCACTGAGGTACCTATGTTGAGACGCGCGCTGATCGCCATGCTCCTCGTGATCCCTCTTGCTCTACCAGGCTGCGACACGGCCTATATCGCCGCGATGGATAAGATGGGCTATGCCAAGCGCGATATCCTGAGCAGTCGAGTCAAATCGGCCCGTGACGCGCAGGAAGAGGCGAAGAAAGATATTCAAAGTGCCCCGGAGAAGTTCGGAAAGGTCGTGGCCTATCAAGGCGGAGAGCTGGAAACCACCTATAAGCAACTCAACAGCGAGCTGCAAAGCAGTGAGGACAGCGCCGAGGCCGTACGAAAACGCATCAAAGACGTCGAAAGTGTCGCGGACTCGCTCTTCTCGGAATGGAAGACCGAACTTGGCCAATATTCCAGCGCCGACTTGCGACGGAAGAGCGAAGAGAAGCTCACACAGACCAAGTCCCGCTACAACGAGATGCTCAGCGCCATGAAGCGGGCCGAACAACGCATCGATCCGGTCTTGAAACCGCTCCGCGACCAAGTGCTCTACCTGAAACACAACCTCAATGCCCGTGCATTGGCTGCGATCAAAGGCGAGCTGGTGAAAGTCGACGCCCAAGTCGATCAGCTCGTCAAAGATATGAACCGCTCCATCGCCGAAGCCGACAAGTTCATCCAATCGATGGAAAAAGAACCGGCCTAAGCAGCCCGCTCGATACCGATCAACGAACCAGGAGATTTTCATGCGCTGGGAAGGACAACGGGAAAGCAGCAACGTCGAAGACCGCCGCGGGATAAGTCCTGCGAGGGTCGGAGGCGTAGGCGGGCTCGGCCTCGGCGGCATCGTCCTGGTCCTTGCCGTCAGCTATTTCACCGGGACCAATCCCTTAACCCTCCTCAACATGCTCGATGGCGTGCAGAACATGACGGAGTCATCGGCACCGACCGAGCCAGGCCGCATCGGAGCCCCGAGCGATCAGCTCGGCAAGTTCGCCTCGGTCGTCCTCGCCGATACAGAAACGACCTGGACTGGGCTGCTTGGGCAGCGGTACGAAAACCCTCGCATGGTGCTCTTTTCCGGCGCGGTCCAGTCTGCTTGTGGCACCACCTCGTCAGCGGTCGGCCCCTTCTATTGCCCCGGCGACCACAAGCTCTACCTCGATCTGTCGTTCTTCGAGGAAATGTCTCAGCGCCTCGGCGCACCGGGAGATTTTGCACAGGCCTACGTCATTGCACATGAAGTCGGACACCATGTGCAAAATCTGATGGGCATCGCGGAAAAAGTCCATCGTCTTCAACGGCAAAGCTCTGAAACAGAAGGCAACGCGCTCTCCGTCCGCATGGAGCTGCAAGCCGATTGCTTCGCCGGCGTGTGGGGGCATCATGCCAATCGCGATCGGAACCTCATCGAGCCAGGCGACTTCGAAGAAGGACTACGCGCCGCGTCTGCCATCGGAGACGACCGGCTCCAAAAGATGGCGCGCGGCCAGGTGCAGCCGGAAAGCTGGACGCACGGTTCCTCAGAACAACGGATGACCTGGCTCCGAAAAGGCTTGGAGAGCGGCGACCCGAAAGCCTGCGATACCTTCGCCGGCGGTCGGCTGTAACCCCCATCATTCTATGGATATTGAACAGGACCAACAGACAGAGCCGTCCTCTCAGGGAATCGCTGCAGCCCTTCTAGCCGATGCGCCATGGCGCGCGAATTCCGTGGTGGCAGCAGGCGCCACAATGGCCGCAGGGCTTGCCGCATGGGTCGCCGACTATGCCGACTCACCCGTTTTCGCACAGCTGGGAGGCAGCTACATCGGTGGGTTTTTCATCGGATGGGCATTCCGTCGATTCTTGAAGATGGCTGCTCTGGTCGCCGGTGGGATCTTCGCCGCGATCGCCGTCCTCAAAGGGACGGGGTGGGTAGAGCTGGACTGGAGCGCGATTGAAACACAGATCATGCACAGCATGGCCGCTCTCCAGCGTGGCGCTGAAGGGCTGAAGCAGTTTCTCTCCGGCTATCTTCCCTCCGCAGGCGCGGCAGGAGCCGGAACATTTTTCGGGTTTCGCAAGAAGTAACGCCCGGGACGGTCTCGGTTCAGGAGGAGCGGGGCGCTAGTTGCCGAGTTTCTGCTCGATCTTCTTGCCCGCCTTTTCAAAGCCTTCAGCAGTTTTGTTGGCCGCCTTCTTCAGTTTCTGTTCGATCTTATCGCCGATGTGTTTCTCTTCGACTTTTTTCACGACCGCTTTGGTCTTGTCCTCAATCTTCTGACCAACGCGCTTCGCCGTCGTTTCAACCCGTTCCATCACCCCCTGCGACTCTTCGGCCAGAACAGGACCAGCCGCATAGACAACCAACACCAGCAGCAACAGCAGAGATACAATCTGCTTTCCATTCATCATCGTAGCCATAGGACACTCCTTTATGTGAACACCATACCATGCATGCCGCGTCTTGTCCTGGCTTACCAGTCTTACCGCCCCCCATTTCTCCCACCAGGCACTCTGGATTATACTAGCGACGCCTATTGGATTTTCTCATGAAAGGATCTCCCATGCGCTGCATGTTTGTCGTTCATTCTTTTTTACGCAACTGGACTCTGTGCTTTCTCGCACTCCCAATGGTCGGCCTCATGTCTCCTGCGCAGGCCGAGCTTGCACCCGCCGCACTTGACCGCGCCAAGCTCGCGACCGTCGGCATTCTCGAAGACACGCAGGATCAACGCACCCCCAATACACCGGGAAAGATTCTCGTCCGCGGAACTGGATTTCACCTGCGCGACGGCTACATCGTCACCGCCCGGCACGCGGCAGAGAAACAGGATGTCACCACTGGACCCGTCATTCAGAAACAGATCCATGTCCTGACCACCGACCTCCACGAACTCCCGGCCGACCTGGTTGGAGACAGCGCCTTCATGGATGTCGTCGTCTATCGCCTCGCAGAAGCCCACCGCGCCAAGCTTCGCGCTACCACCTCATTCGCCTCCGGTGACGTGCAAGCCGGACAGGAAGTCTTCACCGTCGGCTATCCGATGGGCTGGGGCCCGACCATGTCCTTTGGCCACTTGGGCAATACGAATACCTTCCTCCAAACGGTGGACACCAGGTTGATCCAGGCCGACGTGGCAGCCTGCAGCGGCAACTCCGGCGGCGGGCTCTTCAACGACAAGGGAGACGTGGTCGGGATCATGCACGCGATCATCCAAACCGAACGCGACGATTCCACCGCGCGCTGCAGCCGCATGGCCTTTGCCATTCCGGCGATTCTGGCCAACCGAATCGTGAACGCGGCCCTGGAAGGGAAGCCCCTGACCTTCTCGAAGATGGGCATTCACATGATGCCAGTGAAGGACGGCACCAAGTGGCGCATGGCGGTGAAGGACGTGTCCGAACCAGCTAAAGAAGCCGGCATTCAGAAGCACGACATCATCATTGCCATAGAAGGCACTGAGATCAACGACGCGGCCCATCTGAAAAACTATCTCATTGAACGAACAACGCCGGGACAGAAAGTCGCCGTCAAAGTGCGTCGCATTGATGCAGATTTAACCTTTACGGTCACCCTGGGAGGAGGATAAAAGAGTTTAGTGCGGTGCGCTGTGCCCTGGCAGAGCTTGATACCAGCCATTGGCCTGAGCCAACGATACAGGGCAGTCGAACAACATACTGAGGTTGGCTTCTGTGAGGACAGCACGTTTCTCACCGTCCTGCAGGACCTTCCCTTGCTTCAACAGCAGCACACGCTCGACTTCAGGCGGAATCTCATGAATATGGTGGGTCACCAGCAGCAGCGTTTTCCCCTTTTGTATATGGGAGCGAACGAGATCCAAATAGTGAAACGTCGCCGTCAGATCGAGCCCACTGGTAGGTTCATCCAGCACTAACGCAGTCGGGTCATGCACCAATGCACGGCCCAGCAGGCAGCGTCGCTGCTCGCCTGTGGACATCTCCCCGAATCGTCGCTCCCTCAATGAACTGGCACCCATCTCCGCCAACATCTTGTCTGCCCTGACGATCTGCGCATAGCTAAAATTTTGATGGCCATAGATGCCGATACTGGCGTAGAAACCGGACAAAATCACTTTCAGGCCGATCACTTGGTCCATGTACTGACGTTGAAGGTCATGGGACACCATCCCTAAGCGCTTGCGGACGTCCCAGACATTCCACTGTTCTTCGCCGAATAAACGGATATGGGTTGCATCATGCGGGAAGGGATGGACTTCTCCCGCCAGCAATTTCAAGAGGGTGGACTTGCCGGCCCCGTTCGGCCCGAGGATGGCGACATGTTCACCCTCTTGAAGCGACAACGAAAAATCGCTGAAGACACAGGTGTCACCCCGATAGACCGTCGCATGCTGAATGTCGAGAATTGGAGGAGAATTCGTCATGGAGAAATACTTGGAGGTCAACGCCTAACCTATCTCGCATACCAGCGTAACAGGACCCTACCGGNNGCCAATGCGTCCACCCGCTCGTTCTCCGGATGACCGTTATGGCCCCTTACCCAGCGCCATTCAATCGTGTGGCCGGACGACAATATATCGAGACGGCGCCACAAATCCTCATTCTTGACCGGCTCTTTGCTCGCAGTTTTCCAGCCCCGCCGCTTCCAGTTATGAATCCATTCGCTGATGCCTTTTTGCACATACTGCGAATCGGTGTAGACATGCGCTTCAACCGGCTCAGTGAGCGACTGCAACGCCTCGATCACCGCAAGCAGCTCCATGCGGTTGTTCGTCGTCGCAGGCTCCCCACCGCAGAGTTCCGTTTCGGCATCGCCGATACGGAGCAACGCGCCCCAGCCTCCGGGCCCAGGATTCCCGCTGCAGGCACCATCCGTATAGATTTCAATCATTCGGCTACTCTCCTCGTGAACCGTAGCAGTGCCTTGCACAGACTATGTAGCGTTTAAAAGAACAGGAATCGTTTGCGTCGCCCGGGACTACGCTTCGGCAGGATCTGGATTGATCTTCGCGATCGATTGTTTGCTCGCGGAGGAAGCGCTTTTCCTTGAAGAACCAGGAATCTTTGGTGTCGACGTCTTCACATCGGCGTTCTGCGCGCGATGCAGAAGGGCATGGTCCATAAGCACCAGCGCCATCATGGCTTCGGCAATCGGTGTCGCTCTGATGCCGACACAGGGATCATGGCGGCCATTGGTCTCAACCGTCACGGCATTCCCCTGCTTGTCGATGGACCGGCGAGGCACACGAATACTCGACGTCGGCTTGATCCCGATGGTCACCACAACATCCTGCCCCGTGGAAATACCGCCGAGGATACCGCCTGCATGATTCGTCACAAACCCTTCCGGGGTCAGTTCGTCGCCATGCTCAGACCCGCGTTGCGTGACGGAGCCAAACCCCGCGCCGATTTCCACAGCCTTCACCGCATTGATGCTCATCATGGCCGCGGCCAAATCTGAGTCCAGCTTGGCATAGACCGGGGCGCCCCAACCGACGGGAACATGTTCCGCCACCGTCGTGATCCTGGCGCCGACCGAGTCGCCGGCCTTGCGCAGCTCATCCATAAACGATTCCAGCTTGGCTACTGCGGTGGGGTCAGCCACAAAAAATGGATTGGTCCCCACGCCGTCCCAGCTCTTGAAGGGTACCTCATGCGGCCCGAGTTGGCTCAGATAGCCTCGGATCACGACGCCATACGTCTCGTTGAGCCATTTCTTCGCAATCGCCGCTGCCGCTACACGCACGGCCGTTTCACGGGCAGAGGATCGCCCTCCGCCACGATGATCGCGAATCCCGTACTTCTGCCAATAGGTGTAGTCTGCGTGGCCGGGCCGAAAGGTATCGACCAGGTTGCCGTAGTCTTTGCTGCGGGCATCTTCGTTTCGAATCAGCAGCGCGATGGGGGTACCGGTGGTCTTGCCTTCAAAGACGCCGGAAAGGATTTCAACGGTGTCGGATTCCTGCCGTTGCGTGACATGGCGTGAGGTGCCAGGCTTGCGCCGGTCGAGATCCAATTGAATGTCATCGACCGAGAGGGCCATACCAGGCGGGCAGCCATCCACGACACAGCCGATCGCGGGACCATGGCTCTCGCCGAATGACGTGATGGTGAAGATGTGACCGAACGAATTACCTGCCATGGCCGGAGTCTCCCTATCGCAGGATATTCAAAAAGGCCGTCCAGCGAGGCCGCACTGATCGAACTCAGAACGATGAACGCGGAACGCGGAAGTGAGAGAGGTTTCTTGGCTCCTCGTTCATCGCTCGCCGTTCAGCGTTCCCAACGCTGGCGGACTGTTTCAACATCCTGCTACTCGACGAGATCGAGCTTGATGCGCAATTCCTTCAGTTGATCGGTGCCAACGGTCGAGGGGGCATCGGTCAGCGGACATTGGGCCCGTTGCGTTTTGGGGAATGCGATCACGTCGCGAATCGAGTCGGCATGCCCCAACAACATGATCAGCCGATCGAGCCCGAAGGCAATCCCGCCGTGCGGAGGCGCGCCATATTCAAGCGCATCGAGCAAGAACCCGAACTTCGCTTGCGACTGCTCCTTGTTGATGCCAAGCAAATCGAGAATGCGCAGCTGGATATCGCTCCGATGGTTCCGGATACTCCCGCCGCCGATTTCACTGCCGTTGAGCACCATATCATAGGCCTTCGCCCGTACTTTGAGCGGTTCCGAATCCAGCAGCGCCAGGTCTTCATCCATCGGCGCGGCGAACGGGTTGTGCATGAAGATATACCGCTTCTCTTCCGGCGAATAGTCCAGCAAGGGAAACTCAGTGACCCAGACGGGCTTCCAGGCTGTGGTATCGATCAACTTCAACTCTTCACCGAGCGAAAGCCTGATGCGACCCAACACGTCATGGACAATGGCTGCCTTGTCGGCGCCGAAGAGAACTAAATCGCCCGGCTTGGCCTCAGGAAGGGCCGCTGCGAAAGCCTTGGCATCCAAAAACTTGGCGATGACAGACTCCAGCTGCCCCTCGGGGGTGATCTTCAGCCAGGCCAGCCCTTTGGCGCCGAATGTCTTGGCCATTTCACCGAGCGCATCGATCCGGCTCCGAGGAGTGGCCGCGCCGCCTTTGACGATCAAGGCCTTCACGATCCCGCCCTTGGTCGCAGCCTCCTTAAACACCTTGAAATCGCTGGCTGCCGCAAAGACCGTCACATCATGCAGCGGCATGTCGAAACGTAAATCCGGCTTGTCGGAGCCATAACGTCCCATCGCCTCGGCATAGGTCATGCGCGGAAATGGAGTCGGCAACTGCACGCCGCCCGCATCACGAAACACGGTGACGATCATCTGCTCCATCAAGCTCATGACATCCAGCCGA
>CXWL01029796.1_pt1 | contig 13922 bp, 16 predicted proteins | sample 590931 | NCBI WGS metagenome assembly CXWL01 (sample SAMEA3498368, study PRJEB10139) | groundwater metagenome | biome: water well; material: biofilm material | place: Germany | collected 2015-04-27 | reverse complement strand
TGCTGATGCTGCCGTGGCTTGGCGTGTTCGCGCACGCGCAAGGCAAGGCCAGCAGCGCGGAACTCACCCTGGAGCCAGTCGGACGCATCAGCAGTGACGCGCTGTTTGCCGCCACGCTGTACGACCTGGACGATCAGGCCGTCCCCTTCAAGACCCACCGCGGCCGGCCCCTGATCATCAACTTCTGGGCCCGCTGGTGCCCACCGTGCCGAGTTGAAATCCCCGAACTGGTGGCCCTGCAGCAACGCAACACCGGGGTCGAGATCATCGGCATCAACATCGAGTCGGCAGCGCCAGCGGTGCGCGATTTCGGTCGCGCCTATGACATCAACTATCCCGTATTTCTGACCCGCGAGCCCGGCATTGAATTGATGCGGGCCTTGGGCAACCCCAAGGCCGGGCTGCCCTACACCCTGGTCATCAACCGCAAGGGCGAGGTGGTGGCCAGTCGAACCGGGGTCATGAGCCGCGAGCAACTCAAGGTCGCGGTGGACCACGCCTTGCGCTGAAGCCATGCAGACCGAACCCGCCATCGACCGCAGCTTTGGCAGCCAGAGCGTCAGCAGCGACGAACGGCGCGCGCGCATCCGCCTGGTGTTCGATGCGGTGGCGCCGCGCTACGACCTGATGAACGACCTGATGAGCTTGGGCATTCACCGCCTGTGGAAGCGCACCCTGGCGCGCCGCGTGGCGTCCAGCGTGGGCCGGGTGGTGGACCTGGCCGGTGGCACCGGCGATGTCGCTCGCCTGCTGCGCTCCAGCCAGCGCCAGGTGCTGGTGCTTGACCCCAGCCTGGCCATGATGCAGGTCGGGCGCCAGCGCCCGCGCAGCGAGGGCTTGCAGTGGTTGGCCGGCGAGGCCGAACAACTGCCCTTGCCCGACACCAGCGTGGACCTGCTGACGGTGTCATTCGGCTTGCGCAACGCCACCCAGTTGGCCCACGCGCTGAGTGAAGTCCGGCGCGTGCTCAAGCCCGGCGGGCGCTTCGTCTGCCTGGAATTTTCGCAACCGGCGCGCTGGCTGGCGCCCTTCTACAACCTCTATTCGTTCTTCGTCATCCCGCGACTCGGCGCGGCCGTGGCCGGTGAGCCGCAGGCCTACCAATATCTGGTGGAGTCGATCCGGCGTTTTCCGGACCAGGCCGGCTTTGCCACCCTGATGCAGCAGGCGGGCCTGTGCGACGTGCACTGGGAGAACCTGTCCTTCGGCATCGCTTGCCTGCACTTTGGAACCCGCCCCCATGAAGCCGGATGACTCGTTGGGGCTGTTGAGCGCGCCGATGCGGGGCTTGCGCGTGGCGTGGACCGCCATCCGGCCACGCACCCTGAGCATTGCCGTCACGCCGGTGTTGCTGGGCAGCGCCCTGGCCTGGGCCGAGGGCAGCGCGCACCACTGGGGCGCGCTGCTGGCGGCGCTGGCTTGTGCCCTGTTGATTCAGATCGGCACCAATCTGCACAACGACGTGGCCGACTTCGAGCGCGGCAACGACCGCGCCGACCGCGTCGGCCCGCTGCGCGTGACCGCCGCCGGCTGGGTCAGCCCCGCCACCATGCATCAGGCCACGCTGTGGAGTTTTGGCCTGGCGCTGCTGATTGGCAGCTACCTGGTGAGCCTGGGCGGCTGGCCGATCTTGCTTGCGGGTATCGCCTCGCTGCTGGCCGGTTGGGCTTACTCGGGCGGGCCACGGCCGATTTCTCACACCGCTCTGGGCGAGTTGTTCGTGCTGGTGTTCTTTGGCCTGGTGGCGGTCTCGGGCAGCCATTGGCTGCAAGCCGGCGTGCCTTCGCTGGATGCGTGGCTGTGCGGCGCCGCGGTCGGCCTGCCGGCGGCGGCGGTGCTGCTGGTCAACAACTACCGCGATCTGGAGGACGACTTGCGCAGTGGCCGGCGCACGCTGGCCGCCCGCCTTGAGCGCAGCCACGCCCGCATGGCTTACGCAGTCATGATGCTGCTGCCCTTTGCGCTGGCGCTTCTGCTGGCCGGGCGAGGCCGAACTGGGGCGCTGCTGGCACTGCTGGCGCTGCCAGGCAGCATCAGGTTGATTGCCCGCCTACGGCAACAGCCGCCGCGTGCCGCGCTCAATGATTTGCTGGGCGCCACCGCCAAGATCGGCCTGATGGTGGGCGTGCTGTTGGCAGTGGGGGTGTTGCTGTGAACGTGCCCGTCGTGACGGTGCTGCTGCCCCTGGCGCTGGCCTTCATCATGCTGTACCTGGGTCTGACCCTGCAACTGGCGGACTTCCGCTTGGTGTTGCAACGGCCCCGCGCCTTGCTGCTTGGCCTGGCTGGACAAATGCTGCTGGTGCCGCTGCTGGCGCTGCTGGTGGCCTGGTCCACCGGGCTGGACCCGGTCATGGCGGTCGGTCTGATGGTATTGGCGGCCTGCCCCGGAGGCGTCAGTTCCGGACTGCTCACCCACTTGGCGCGCGGTGATGTGGCGTTGTCGATTGCCCTGACCGCCATCACCAGCGTGGCCGCCATGTTGTCGCTGCCGCTGGTGGTGGACGCAGCCATGCGCCTGTTCATGGCCACCGGGCTTCGCATCGACATGCCCATCGCGGGCATGGTGCGCAGCATCTTCCTGCTGACCACCGTGCCGGTCCTAACCGGCATGGCCTTNNGTGCTGCTGGGCAACCTGGGGCAGATCGGGCCGGCCATCTTGCTGCTCAATGGCTTGATCCTCGCTGGCGCCTGGTTGCTCAGTCGACAAGCCCGGCTGAATCGGCGCGACGCCATCGCCGTGGCCACCGAATGCGGGCTGCAGAACGCGGCCCTGGGCATTTTCGTGTGTGTGCAGTTGCTGCAGTCGCCGGTCATGAGTGTGCCCAGTGTGGTCTACGCCTTGCTTATGAACCTCGGCGGCATCGCTTTTGTTTTTCTCATGCGCGGGGCACCCGCTGGAGCGGCAAGCGCCAGCACGCCGAAAGCCGGGTAGCACCAAGCATGGTTCGCCGCGCATTGCTGAGCGTGCTGGGACTGTGGTTGCCACTGGCCCTGGCTGCCCCACAGACTCTGCAAAGTCTGATTGACGCCACGCCCGCCGGCGGCACGTTGCGCTTGACGCCGGGCACTTACCTGGGGCCGGCCACCATCACCAAGTCCATGACGCTGGAGGGCAATGGGCAAGCACTTGTCCAGGGCGACGGGCACAGCACCGTGCTGAGCGTCAACGCCGACGGCGTGACCGTGCGGGGCCTGCGTCTGCGCGGCAGCGGCGACTCGCAGGACCGCGCCGACGCGGGCTTGTTGCTGCAAGGCTCGGCCCACCGGGTCGAAAACAATGACATCGAGGACGTGTTGTTTGGCATCCACCTCAAGGGCGCCAGCCACTCGCTGATCCAGGGCAACCGCGTCACCGGCAAGGCGCTGACCGCCGGCCTGCGTGGTGACGCGCTACGGCTTTGGAACAGTCATCACAACCGCATCGAGGACAATCGTTTTCAGCGCGGGCGCGACCTGACGCTGACCAATTCGCCCGACAACACCCTGCTGCGCAACCACTTCACCGATGGCCGCTACGGCATGCACATCATCTTCTCGCCACGACTGCGGGCCGAGGGCAACCGGCTGCGCCACACCGGCACCGGCATCGTGGTGCTGTACTCGCCCAAGCTCACGCTGCGCCACAACCACGTGGCCCACGCCTTGACCGACGGCGGCGCCGGCATCGTGATTCGCGAAAGCGACGACAGCCTGGTGGAGAGCAACCAGATCCTGCATTGCTCGGTCGGCCTCAAGGTCGATTCACCGCCCGTGGGTGCCGGTCACCTGGTGGTGCGCGGCAACCACTTTGCCTACAACATCATCGGCCTGTTCTTCTACGGCGAGGGCGGTGGCCACCAGTTCAGCGGCAACCGCTTTGACAACAACCTGACCACCGTGGCCATCAGCGCGCCTGGTGCCGGCGGCGCCAACCAGTGGCGCGACAACCAGTGGGATGATTACCAGGGGTTCGATCTCAATCGCGACCAGATTGGCGATACCCCGCACGACGTGATGCTGTACGCTGACCGAATCTGGATGGAGACGCCCAAGGCCACTTTCTTCCGCAACACGCCGGCCTTCGAGTTGCTTGACTTTCTCGAACGGCTGGCGCCCTTTTCTTCACCGCATCGAGTACTGCAAGACCCGCGTCCGCGCGTCTCGCAGCCACCCGCCACCGCTTTCTCCAAGGAGTCCTCACAATGAAACACCGCAACCGACTGCTTGCCGCATCCAGCCTGGCCGTGGTCCTGGCCGGCAGCGCCCAGGCCCAGACCGACCTGGGGCTACAGACCGTCAGCGAGCTGGGCAGCGTCAACGGGCAGGCGCTGGCCTGCCAGGAACTACAGTCCGCGCAGCGCGCCAAGCGCCTGATGCTGGCGCACGCCCCCAAGACCCAGCGCTTTGGCAACGCCTTCGACGAGCACACGCAACGCAGCTTCCTCGCCCAGACCAGCGGCAAGGGCACCTGCCCGGATGCGGCCGCGTTGTCGGCGCAGCTCAATGCCATCGCCCTGAAGCTGCAAGCCCATCTGCCGGCCGCGACTTCGGCCAACCCGGCTGCGGCTGCGTCCGCAGGCAAGTGACCATGGCACCCCGCGCGGCCAGTCGCCCGTTGGCGGCGGTGGCGATGGCCACTCTGCTTGCGTTCGCGGCCTCGGCCGCCGCGCAGACCAGCGTCCCGGCCCGCGCCACGCCTGAACAGGAGTCCGAGCGGACCGAGCCGGTGCGCGCCGCTCCGCGTTACCTGCTCATGCGCGGCAATGGCCGCGCCGTCACATCGGAGGACTTCAAGGGTCGCCTGCAACTGATCGCCTTCGGTTTCACTTCCTGCCCGGATGTCTGCCCGACCACGCTGCTTGAGATGCAGCAGGTGCTGGCGGCGCTGGGCCCGCGTGCCCGGCACCTGCAGCCGATCTTCATCACGATCGACCCGCAACGCGACAGCGCGCAAGTGCTCGATGCCTACACGCGCAACTTCGACGCGCGCATCCTGGGCCTAAGCGGCAGCCCCGAGCTGGTGCGGCGCGCCGCCGACGCTTTCAAGGTCCAGTTCGAAAAAGTGCAGGAGAGCGGCGCCTCCGCCAACGTCTACACCATGGACCACTCGGTTGGCATGTTCCTGCTCGGACCGGATGGCGAGCTGGTGGCCAAGTTCGCCTACAGCACGCCGGTGCCCGATCTGGTCGCGCGCATCGAGCGCTGGCTCAAGGCCACCATCAAGTGAAGCGCCGCTCGCTGCTCAGCGCCATCGCAGCAGCCGGCATGTCGCGCACCGGCTTGGCCGCGACATCCACCGGCCAGCCCGCCGTGGCGGACGCCGCCGGTCAACGCGTGGTCATCGTGGGTGGCGGCTGGGCCGGCCTGAGCGCGGCGCGCCAACTGCGCCACGGCGCGCCCGAGCTGGATGTGTTGGTGATCGACCGCGAGCCGGCCCTGCGCGCCCTGCCACTTAGCAACCCCTGGCTGGTCAATCGCACCGCGCAACGGCTGCCACCGCTTGACCTGGCCAGTTTGGCGCAGCGCCATGGCTACCGCTTTGTCTCCGCCACGGTGCAGACCATCGACCGGGCGCAGCGCCAGGTGCACACCAGCCAGGGCCGCTTCGAGTACGACTGGTTGGTGCTGGCGGCAGGCGTTGGCTATGACTACGAGGCCTGGTTTGGCCAGGACCAGCGCGCCGCCAACCAGGCGCGCGAGCAGTTTCCGGCCGGTTTCATGGCCAGCGAACTCGATCTGCTCAAGCGCCGGCTGGAGGAGTTTCGCGGTGGCGATCTGGTCATGACGGTGCCACCGCCGCCCTACCGTTGCCCGCCAGCCCCCTACGAGCGGGCCATGATGATTGGCTGGTGGCTCAAGACCCGCGGCATCGCCGGCAAGCTCACTGTGCTGGACGCTGGCGGCGGTCTGGGCCGCTTCACGCGCTTGTTTGCCGAGCGCTACCGGGACCAGATCGACTACCGGGCGCACACGGTGGTGCGCGGCGTCGACCCCTTTGCGCGCACGATCCACACCGATGACGGTGAGCTGCGCTTTGCGCACGCGATGTTATTGCCACCGATGCGCGCCAACGCTCTGGTGGCGCAAAGCGGCTTGCTCGGGCGCAACGCGCAGGGCGTGCCCAGCCACTGGGCAGGCGTCGATCCGCTGCACCTGGTGTCGCCAGTGGATGACCGCGTCTACCTGGTTGGCGACCTTCTGGACAGCGTGTCGCCACTGTTCGGCCACTACCCCAAAACCGCGCACGTCGCTGCGCATTTGGGCGCCGCCGCAGCACAGCAAATCGCCGCGCGCAGCCGGGGCGAGCCACCCGGCGCGGCGGCCTTGCCGCACAGTATTTGCCACGTGTGGCTGGACGCGCAACCGCCTGAACAAATGCAGCTTGCGGCACAGTACCGCCTGCGCGGTGATGGCCTGATCGTGCAGACCCCGCGCCAGATCGACAACCCGCAACCGCGTGACGAAGACCTGCAATGGGCGCGCGCCCTTATGACGGGGCAACTGGGTGCACCGGCACCCTGAGTCGGCGGCAATCCTGGCTCAGTGGCGGGCGTAGATGCTGGTGCGCCCGTCCGGGCCGACGAGCAGGGTGTGAAAGGCTTCGCGCCGCACTTCGCGCTCCTGGCCGGCATTGTCGAGAATGGTGCAAGCGGTGTCACACACCGGGTTGTAGTGCTCACGCCCCGGCGCACCACGCGGCAGGCCCGGCACGGCCAGCCCGCGCGCCCGGGGCCGCTCTTTTAGCAGCATCAAGATGTCTTCGGCCGGCACATGGCCCTCGATGAAGTAGCCCGCCACGCGCGCCGTGTGCACCGACTCCAGGTCCGAGGGCACGTTGAGCCAGCGCTTGATGCGTGGCATGTCGGCCAGCAGCTTGTCTTGCATCGTCACCACAAAGCCATGCTGGCGCAGATGGTCGGCCCAATCGATGCAGGCCAGGCACGGGCTGGGGGCGTACACCACAACCGGGGGCAACACCGGCTTGGCGCTGCTTGCCGCGACGCCCTGGGCCATGACGCTGGTGCTCATCAGGCCGAACAAGCCAGCCAGTGCCCACAGCAGCGCCAAAGCGCCCAAGCGGCGCATCAGCAGGGCTTTGCGGGCTTGCAGCCCTTCAGAATCCACAGCGAAATCTCGCCCGCCAGCTCGTCCGCGCGCACCTTGCGCGCCAGGCTCAGCACGTCGCGCCCGGCCTCGGTCTTGAGCAGCGGATCAGAGCCGGCCTGCAACAGCAGCTTGGCGTTGGCGGTGCGGGTGGCAAAGGCGGCCATGTGCAGGGGCGTGCGGCCTTCGCTGTCGCGGGCATTGGGGTTGGCACCGGCCGCAACCAGGGCCTTGAGTGGCCCGCTGTCGGCGTTCATGGCCGCGTAGTGCAGGGGCGTGGCGCCCAGGGCCGTGCGTGCGTCGCGGTTTTGCGGTGCAGCCTTGAGCAAGCGTTCCACCTCGACCTGCGCGCCCATGCGCGCGGCGTCGTGAATCGGCAATTCATTCATGCCCAGCGTGGCCGGCGACTGAGCCATGGCCACACTCATCGGCAGGGCCAGCCAGGCGGCCAGGGCAAGGCGGGAGGCTATCAAGCCAAGGCGAGGGGTCATGGNNGTTTCGGGATTGGTGGGCTGCCAAAAAAACTCAGGGTTGAGCCGTTTGTATCAGCGTCAGATAAGCCAGGATGTCCTGCAGGTCTTTCTCCTTCAATTGGTTGAGCAGGCCCCCGCGCTCCTCCTCGTCGTGTGGACGGTCACCCTTGACGAAAGCTTCCATCTGCTTCATCAGGTAACTGGTGTACTGCCCCACCAGACGGGGAAACTTGCCACGGCCCATGCCGTCACGGGCATGGCAGGTGACGCATTGCTTCTGGTAAGTCACGCGCCCGGCTTCCACATCGCCCGGCGCGCGCGGGATGATCATCACCTTCTCCATCGCCGTCAGGCGCGTCAGGGCGTCGTCATCAGCCTTGAACTCGGGCCATTGCGTGGGCAACTCGACCCCCGCGAGGTAAGCCGACACATCCAAGATGTCGGCATCGGACAGCTCGCGCTCCTGGGTGTAGGGAAACATCGGCAGATTGAGCCGGGTGCGCGAGCGAAAGGCACGCAACTGGTCCGCAATGTGGGCTTGGCGCTGCCCGGCAATACGCGGGTATTCGCCGCGCTTGCCGCCTTGGCCGAATTCGCCGTGGCAGCCGGCGCAGGTGCCGTTGATCTCTTTGCCCCGCTCCAGGTTTTGGGCCGAGGCGACATGACACAGACCAAACAACAACACCAGCAGAGACAGGACTTTCATGGCAACTCAAAGTTGGGCCAGGACCGCCAACGGGGCCTGCGCACGATTAAGGTCGCATTTTATTGGACCGGGCTTTCAGCCAGCCTACGCGCCAGCGGCGTGGCGCCATGCACGACTCAGCGCATCTCAAACGCCTCCTGGTGAAAACGTGGCCGCCAGCCCGTGGCGCGAATGCCCTCGCGCAGCGCGTGGGCCAGGCCGCTGGGGCCGCAGAACCAAATCTCGGCGTGCTGGGTTTCGCCCAATGAAGCGGCCTTCAACGTGGCCCCCTGGCGCGCGCCGTGGATGTGCAGGCGCACGTTCGGCAGCGTCGCGCACAGTTGTTCCAGGCGAGGCACAAAGGCATCGGTGCTCCGATCTCGGGTGCAGTAGTGCAGGTCGGCATCAGGGGCTTGGCCAGGCTTGGCCTGCAGCGACTCCAGCCAAGCCAGGAAGGGCGTGACCCCAATGCCTCCGGCGATCCAGATCTGGCGCACCCGGCGGTTGCAGCGCGCCAGATCAAAGCGGCCGTAGGGCCCCTGCACGCGCACCGGTTGACCGGCCTGCAAGCGTGCCCCGAGCTGTCGGGTGTAGTCGCCCAGCGCCTTGATCTGAAAGCTGATGGTGCGGTCGCCCTGGTCGGCGCTGGCGATGGTGAACGGGTGCGCTCCCTCCTTGTCGTCGAAGGTGACAAAGGCAAACTGCCCCGGACGGTGACCGCGCCAGCCGGGGTCCAGGCGGCAGCGCACGGTGGTCACGTCAGCCGCCGGGTGTTCCACGGCGATGATCTGGCCCCGGGCTTCGCGCGCACGGCCAATGCCGTTGAGCAGGGAACGGATTGCACCGTACACGCCGGCCACCAGCAGCCCGGCCAACAAGGCGCCCACTGGCTGCGCCCAATAGGCCGTGGGTGCGAGTAGCGCGGCGTGCAGGGCCAGCATCAGGTACAGCGCCGGCATGGCGCGGTGCAGGATGCGCCAGGTGCGGTACGGAAACTTCTTCCACAGCGTGATCACCAGCATGGCCAGCAGGGCGTAAATGGCCCATTCGCCCATGTCTTTGGCCAGGTCGCGCAGAATTTCCAGCAAGCCGACGAACTTCTCCTTCGGCAGGCGGCCNNGCCAGAATGCCGGCCCACTTGTGCGTGCGGTAGATGCGGTCCATGCCGCCCAACGGCGCTTCCAGCCAGGCCGGCCGGGTGGCCAAATACATGGTCAGCGACATCATGGCGATCGACAGCAGCCCGCTCAGGTACATCGCTTCCTGCCGGGCGACCCACAGCGGGTGCGCCCCGGCAGGCGCGGGCGTGCTGTCCAAACCCCAGCCCCAGGCGAGGGCAACCAGGGCCAACACGCCAGTCAGAATGGTTTTCATGGCAATGGACTCAGACACGTTGAAAGATCGACCCGATCGGGCCGGCGGGCGGTCTCGCCCGCCTAGCGCGCGGCCGACGCCGGGCTAGCCGGTTTGGGCGGCATGTCATCCCGGCAACGGCGCTCGCTGCAGTTGGCGGACGACCCGCGAGCGCCTTCGCCGCCACGGCTGTCATAGCGCTTGCCGTCGCCGCGCTGGTTCATGCTGTCGCCCGTCTGCGGGTTGAGGTAGAGCTTGACCCGCTCGCCGTTGCGATCGGTGGCACGCACTTCGTAGCCGCCGCGTTCGCGTTCGATCTTTTCGATGTGCCGGTAGCCGGCGGCTTCCAGCTTGGCATGCACCTGCGGGATCGACAGCCACTGGCGTTCGCCCTCGTTGCCAGCGCGGTTTTCGCCCGCAAAGCTAGGGACCAGCCAGGCGCCCCCGATGGCGAGCGTGCCGCCCAGGACAAGGGATGTGAGAAGGGTTGAGCGTTTCATGGTTAAGCCTCGGTTTGTTTGGGTCGATTGAGGGGAAAAGGGTGATCGAACTTCACTCGTCGTAATAGCCCTGTGCGGCGTCGGTGTGGCAAGCAGCGCAATTGGCCTTGGTGCGCACATCCTTGTGCTTCCATTCCCAGGCCGGCACCTTGCGGTGTTCGCTGACCCACTTGGGCAGCTCGGTGATGCGCAGCGGCGCGTTGGCGCTGGACACGCCGCGCAGCAGCTTGCCGCTGTAGCGGTTGCCACCGGCATCGGCCGCGTTGGCGGTCAGGTACTCGGTGATGCGCTTGGCAATCGCCGGGTCGACGCTGGCGTCGTCGCCAAAGTGGTTCTTCAGGTCGCCCATCATGCGGGTCCATGAGCTGGCAGGCAGCATCGACGGGGCAAACACCAGATGGCAACTGCCACACTCCTCCTTGACCACCGGATCGGTGACAGGCGGGTAGTAGTGGCCGCCACCGGCCTGCGCGCGGCCGAGCACCAGGGCCGAGAAACCGATAACCAGCAGGCCCAGGGCCAGCGGACGATAGGGAACGTTCATGGTTGACTCCGTTTGATGTGGGTGTGTAAGCAGCTAGGGAGACTTCCGGAATTCATGACCGTGCGTCGTCATTGCGAGCGCAGCGCGGCAATCCACAGTGGATGAGCCCACAACGGTGGATTGCCGCGCTGCGCTCGCAATGACGGGTTTTGATGTCATGCATTTTGGAAACGTCAGTGGGTTTATTGGCCAAGCATGAAAGTCAGCCAGTCGCCTTTTTCGCGGGCAGTGCATTCGCGCCCCATGACTTCGTTGCAGTTGCGCTTGAACCATTTCTCGACCTTGGCCGGATCGGTGTAACGAGCCGGGGTGGCCGACACGGCCATCGGCTCGATGGTCTTGCCCGTCGGGTTGCGCCCGGCGGCGCGGGTGTCTTTGCCATGGCAACTGATGCAGCTCGGGGTGTCGGGCTTGCCGCCTGTAAACGCTTGGCTGTACAGCGTCTTGCCGCGCTCGGCGGTGAAGCCGTCAAATGCCGGGTCGGCCGCCTTGGCGGCTTTGGCATATTGGGCAAGCTGGTCCTCGCGCGGACCGGCGTGGGCCGCACCTGAGAGGGTCCATGCCAGGGCGGCGGCAAGCAGGGTGATATTGGGGTTTCGGCACACGACAGACTCCTAATTGGTTTCTCGATGAGGGGTACTATGCGCAGGGTCAACTGAACCCAAGGTGAACTGGCCGTTCATCCTGCGTTCATCTTGGGGCGTCTATAAAGTCGGCATGTCAATCCGAAACTCGACCCTGCCATGGCGCACGCTGCGTGGGCTGCTGTGCGCCGCCATGTTGGCCTGCGCCGGCGCCAGCGCCATCGCCAGCGAGGACCATGACCGCGCCCGTAAGGCGCTGGAGGCGGGCGAGGTGCTGCCGCTGCGCACCATCCTCGACAAGGTGGAGCGCGACTTCCCAGGTCAGGTGGTCGACGTGGAGCTCGAACGCAGCCACGAACGAGACAATGCAGGTGGCGCGGGTCGCTGGATTTACGAGATCAAGCTGCTGCGCACCAATGGCGCGTTGGTCAAACTCAAACTCGATGCGCGCGACGGCACTCTGATCACCCAAAAGGGGCGCGACCGACGTCGCGACGCGGTGCCCACACCGCTCACCCCACCGGGATCACAGGCACCTCCCGCATCACCCAAGACTCCACCCGCTTCCGAGGCCCGCTGATGCGCATTCTGGTTGTTGAAGACGAACCCAACCTGCAAGCCCAACTGGCAGAGGGCACCCGCGCCGCCGGCTACGTGGTGGACCTGGCCGACAACGGCGTGGAGGCCCACTTCATGGGCGACACCGAGTCGTATGACGCGGTGATCCTCGACCTGGGCCTGCCGCAACTGGATGGCATCTCGGTGCTGCGCAAGTGGCGCGCCGCCGGGCGTGTGATGCCGGTGCTGATCCTCACCGCCCGCGATGGCTGGCACGAAAAGGTGGCCGGCATCGACGCTGGCGCCGACGACTACCTGACCAAGCCCTTTCACATGGAAGAACTGCTGGCCCGGCTGCGCGCGCTGATCCGCCGCGCCGGTGGCCACGCCAGCGCCGAGCTGGTGTGCGGAGCGCTCACGCTGGACACCCGCAACAGCCGTGCCACGGTAGGGGGCAAGGCCCTGGCGCTGACCAGCCACGAGTACCGTGTGCTGGCCTACCTGATGCACCACCGCGACCAGATCATCTCGCGCAGCGACCTGGTCGAGCACATCTACGCCCAGGACTTTGACCGCGATTCGAACACGGTGGAAGTCTTCATCGGCCGGCTACGCAAGAAGCTGCCGCCCGGCCTGATCGAAACCGTGCGGGGCCAGGGCTACCGCCTGACCACGCCAGCGCCAGCATGACTTGGTCGGGCCTGCGCAGCTCGTTGCGACTTCGCCTGCTGGCGGGCACGCTGTTCTGGATTGCCGCCTCGATTTTGGTGGCCGGCTGGGGCCTAAGCAGCCTGTTCCGCCAACACGTGGCCAACCAGTTCCACGCGGAGCTGCGCACCCATCTGGATCAACTCACCGCCCAACTCGTGCTGGACCCCCAGGGCCAGCCGCAGCTCGCCTTGCCGCTGAGCGACCCGCGCCTGAGCCGGCCCTACTCCGGCACCTACTGGCAGGTTGACCTGCTGGGCAGCGCCAACGGCGCCAGCGCGGCGCCGGACAGCGGGAAACTGCGCTCACGCTCGTTATGGGACCACGTGCTGGTGGTGCCGGCGGATACACCGGCCGATGGCCAGTTACACCAGCACCGCGTGCGCGGGCCCCAAGACAAGATGCTGGGCATGATCGAGCGCAGCGTGCGCATCGAAGACGCCAACAACGGAAAGGCCCGCACCTTCCGGCTGATTGCCGCCGCCGACGAGAGTTTCATGGAAGAACCCGTGGCACGCCTGAGCGGCACCTTGTGGCTGGCGCTGGGCGTGTTGGCGGTGGGTCTGATCGTAGCGGCGCTGATGCAGGTGCTGGTGGGCCTGGCGCCCCTGCGCAGCTTGCGCAGCGCGCTGACCAAGGTGCACAACGGCGAGACGCAACGGCTGGAGGGCCAGTTCCCCGGCGAAATCACGCCGCTGATTGACGAGTTCAACACCGTGCTGGCACAAAACGCCGAGGTGGTGGAGCGCGCCCGCACCCACGCCGGCAACCTGGCGCATGCGCTCAAGACGCCCCTGAGCGTGTTGGCCAATGCAGCCGATGCCGCCATCGCCGCGCCGGGCAAGCAAGCGCAAGCCAGCGAGCTGGCGCGACTGGTGGCCGAGCAGGTGGGCATTGCCCGCAAACAGGTGGACTACCACCTGGCGCGCGCCCAAGCCGCCGCCGCCAGCCGCGTGCCGGGCGCCAAGACCGCCTTGCAGCCGGTGGTGGATGGTCTGCTGCGGGTGATGCGCCGCGTGCACGCGGAGCGGCAACTGTCGATCACCGTGGCGGCCTGGCCTGCGTCACTGAGCTTTCGAGGTGAAGCGCAAGACCTGCAGGAGATGCTGGGCAACCTGCTCGACAACGCCTGCAAGTGGGCGTCACAACACGTTGAACTGAGCGCGCGCACAGAGGGCAGCACCCTGACCATCCTGATCGACGACGATGGCCCCGGCGTGGCCGCCGAGCAGCGTAACGCGGTGATCGGACGCGGCGTGCGCGCCGACCAGCAGGTGCCCGGCTCCGGCCTGGGCCTGTCCATCGTCGACGACCTGGCGCGCCTGTATGGCGGCCAGGTCGAACTGAACGAGTCGCGCCTGGGCGGCATGCGCGCCGCGCTGACGCTGCCGCTCAGTCCGTAGCCTCAGGTACCGATCAGGTGCCGATCTT
>CXWL01122209.1_pt1 | contig 13923 bp, 15 predicted proteins | sample 590931 | NCBI WGS metagenome assembly CXWL01 (sample SAMEA3498368, study PRJEB10139) | groundwater metagenome | biome: water well; material: biofilm material | place: Germany | collected 2015-04-27 | reverse complement strand
TCGACGCCGATGAAGTGGAACGTGGTAGTCCAGATCACCACCAGCAGGATCAGCGCGAACAGCGGCAGCGAGATGTGGGTTTCCATACCGTGGCCGAGCCAGCGGGCCAGGCGCGCCTTGCGGGCGGGAAGCTGCGCGGTCGAAGGGGGCGTCATCAGCGCACCAGCAGCACCGGTTTGACGCTGGCGTCGAGCGCCGATTTGTCGATGTAGCCGATCAGCGATGGATTGTCGGCCACCATCTTGCGCACGGCCGCGCTGCCGCCGATTTCCTTGGGCGGCTGGCCGCGGCCGGTGAAGATCATCTTGGTCCAGTAAGCCTTGACCAGCGGCCGCGTCTTGGACGCGACCTTGCTATAGAATTCGTCGCGTTCGGGCGAGCCGATGCTCTGGTCGAGCGCGACGGCTTCCATGCCGCCGGGGAAGTTGGCGATCTGGCCGAGGAAAATGTCGGCCACCTGCTCCTGGCGCAGCGTCGTGACGGAGCTCTTGGCCGAGACGATGACGACCAGTTCTCCGGCGCCGGCGCCCGGCAGCAGCGCGGCGCCAAGCAGGCCTGCGATCAGGTGGCGAAGGAAGGGCACGCGCATTGGAATCCCCCTCAAAACACGAAATCGAGCACGGCGCTCGTGACGTTAATCGAGCGCCCCGAGACAAAGCCCGGTTCCAGGTTGACCAGTGAACCACGGGTGCCGTCACGCGGGGTCACATGGTCGAGCTGCAGCTTGAGCGCCATGTCGGGCCGGAAGTCCCAGCGCACGCCGGCGGCCAGATTGGTCTGGGTCGAGGTGGCTTTGAGCAGCACGTTCAGGCCGCCATTGAGCTGGGCGGCGATGGCCGCTGCCTGTGGCGGCAAGCCGGTCAGCGGCAGGCCCGGGTCGCTGGTGGCGTCGACGGCGCGGCTGCGCGAATAGGTCAGGTAGGGCGTGAACTCGCCCGCGCGGTAGCCGCTGCTGACGTACATGCCGAACGAATCGCCCAGGATCGAGCGGGTGTTCATGCGCCCGCCCTCGGCCATCAGGAACCACTTGCCCGGGTCGTAATTGAGGCCGACCGCAAAGCCGGTGGTGCGCTTGTTGATGATGTCGTACTTGTCGGCGATGGCCACGCCGGCCGGACCGAACTGGCGGTAGCCGTCAAACAGTGCACGCACGATGTTTACGTCTAGTACTGCGGTAAAGGCCGACACGCGCAGTGTGGCCGGGCCGAATTCGGCGCTGTGGGTCAGCCCGCCCAAACCGCGCGCCTTGACGCCGGTGGTGTCGGTCAAAAAGACACTGGTCCTGCCGTAAAAGGCCTGGGTGGTGTGCTTGACGCGGCCCGACTGCCAGCGGTAGGCCAGGTCGGCGCCGTCGCTGTTGGTGATCGGGACCCCGCCATAGACCTCGATCGGCGTGCGCACCCAGGGATAGGCGTAGCCGATCTTGCGGTAGTCGGCAGCGAGAAAAATCGGCAGCGCGATGCGGCCCACGCGCAGCGCCAGGTCGGGCGTGGCCTGGTATTTGACGTTGGCCCACTCCACCAGCGGGCGAAAGTTCTGGTTGTAGCGCTGTTCGACGCCGACCTGCAGCACGGCCGACCATTTTTTGTCGAACTTGACGCCCAGCTGGGCGCCCAGACGTGAATCGAGGTTGTAACTGATGTCATGGCTGGCGCCGGTGCCCGAGCCTTTCAGGATGCTCGACGTGAAGTCGGCCTGGTCGTAGTCGGAATGGGCTGCGCCCAGGCTGCCGAAGCCGCCAAAGGTCCAGGCCGGATAGCTGTCGTCTGCCGCGTGGGCGGCGCTGCCGGCCAGCAGCATCGCTGCCATGGCCAGCGCGCGCAGGACAGGTCGAAATGAGCGGGATGCTGTGGTGTTCGGATTGTGCATGAATGGTTCCAGTCGCGTGCCTCGAAGACACAGCATGAACTTTATAGAGCAGGGTGTTGATTGTCGACAGGTATTCAATCGAACTTAACCGTCCAGGCAACATTTCGTGCGCCAATGCAACATTCTGTCGGAATTGGTGATGTCGTTTTGGCTATCACACGCGACGAATATTTCATTAGTGATCATCTTGACTTGCTTCTAAGCTGACATTGCAAGTCCAGGAAACTNNGCGGTCAACCTGGCGGGCGTGCAGAACGCGCACGATCCGGGCACCGTCACCAAGGATGGCGACACCTATTTCAACTTCACCACCGGCACCGGGATCTGGTATTCGACCTCGAAGGACCTGGTGACCTGGAACGCGGGGCCGGCGCCCGTGTTTGCCACCTGGCCGGCCTGGATCAAGAACAAGATCCCCAATTTCGGCGGCGCGTTCTGGGCGCCGGACGTGATCCACATGCATGGCTACTACTATCTGTATTACTCGGTGTCGACCTTCGGCACGTCCTCGTCGGCGATCGGCGTGGCGCGTTCGGCCTCGCTCAACAACCCCAGCTGGCAAGACCTGGGCATCGTGGTCGAGTCGTTTGGCGGCAGCACTGAAATCAATGCGATCGACCCGGCCCTGCTGCGCGATGTCGACGGCAAGGTCTACCTCAGCTTTGGCTCGTTCTCGGGCGGGATCGGGGTGGCCCAGATCAACCAGGCCACCGGCAAGCTGGCTGGCAGCGTGACCCAGGTGCTGGGCGGGGGCAGTGCGCGCGACTACGAGGCGCCGTACATCACGCGCAACGGCGGCTACTATTATTTGTTCGTCAACCGCGGCGCCTGCTGCAAGGCCGACAGCAGCTACTACGTGGAAGTGCAGCGCGCCACCAGCGTGACCGGGCCGTACACGGGCACGCGCACCGTGCTGCCCAACCTGGACGCCAATTTCCGCGGCCCTGGCCACGTGGGCGTGCTGAAACAGGACGGCTGCCAGTTCGTCTCGACCCACTATTACGACAGCAANNGTTGCTGGCGCGGCCACGGGCAATGGCGCGCAGGTGGTGCAGGCGGGCGACACGGGCGCGCTGCACCAGCGCTGGTATGTGGTGGGCCACGGCAACGGCGACTACAGCGTGCTCAACGCCAACAGCCTGCGCAGCCTGGACAACTATGGCAACTCGACCACGGCCGGCACCAATATTGCCCAGTGGGATTACTGGGGTGGGGCCGGGCAGCGCTGGCGTTTCGCCAGCCCGGCGGCCGGCTATGTGACGGTCGCCAACCAGCTGAGCGGCATGGTGCTCGATGTCAGTAACAAGAGCTTGAACGAGAATGCGCCCATCATTCAGTATCCGATTAACAACGGCAGCAACCAGCAGTGGCGGCTGCAGCGGCGCTAGGGCGTGTGGTCTGCACAGCACGGTTCGCCGTGCTGATTTTCTTCATGGATCGCCAATAGCTAGGTAGAATCGCGGACTTCTGCTTCCATCACGACATCGCCATGAAACACAGCGTCAATACCGCAGCGCGGGCCACCGGCCTGTCGCGCCTTACCGGCTGGGCCGGACCGTATGCGGTGCTATTGCAGATGACGGTGCTTGGCCTGGCGCTGCTGTCGCTGTCGCGCCTGGCGCTGATGGTGTGGCAATGGCCGCGGGTGGAGGCGGCCGGCATTGTCGGGCGCATGCTGGTGCAGGGCGTGCGCGCCGATCTGATCATGATCGGCTACCTGATCGTGTTTCCGGTGCTGCTGGCGCCGCTGTTTGCCCAGCGCTGGTCGGCGCGCGCCTGGCGCATTGGCTGCGCGGCCTGGGCCACGGTTGCGCTGGTGTTCATCCTGTTCATGGAATTGTCGACCCCGCAATTCATCATGCAATTTGACGTGCGCCCGAACCGCTTGTTCATCGAATACCTGTCCTATCCAAAAGAAGTGCTCTCGACGCTGTGGAACGGCTTCCGGATCGCGCTGGTGGGCGGCGTGGTGCTGACGGTGGTGCTGGGGCTGGCCGCCTACCGGCTGCTGCGTTCGGCTGCCGGCCAGGCTGTCATGTGGTCGCCCGCCAAAGTATTGCTGACCTGGCCGCTGATCATGATGCTGGTGTTCGTTCAGATCCGCTCGACGACGGGGCGCCGGCCCGCCAATCCGGCGCTGTTTGCGCTGAGCGGCGATGCGCTGGTCAATTCCTTGATCATCAATTCGCCGTGGTCGGTGCTGGACGCGCTCAATGCGATGCGCAAGGAAGCCAATTCCTCTGAAATTTATGGCAAGTTCCCGCGTGAAAAAGTCTTCGAGCAAGTCAAGGCGGCGCCATGGCTGAAGGCGTACCGTTTCGAAAACCCCGAGTTGCCGACGCTGCACTATCAGCAAGCGGCCGTGGCGCGCGACAAGCCGTTGAACCTGGTCATCGTGCTCGAAGAAAGCCTGGGCGCGACGTTTGTCAAATCGCTGGGCGGCTTGCCGGTGACGCCCGAGCTGGAAAAATTGCGCGGCGAAGGCTGGTGGTTCGAGCAACTGTACGCGACCGGCACCCGCTCGGTGCGCGGTATCGAGGCGGTGGTGGCCGGCTATGCGCCGACGCCGGCGCGCAGCGTGGTCAAGCTGTCGCTGGCGCAGCAAAATTTCTACACGCTGGCGCTGGGGCTGGGCAAGCAGGGTTACCACACTGAATTCGTCTACGGCGGCGAAGCCCATTTCGACAATATGCGCGGCTTTTTCACCGGCAATGGCTTCCAGAACGTGGTCGACCGGCGCGACATGAAGATGACGTTCGAGGGGGCGTGGGGCGCCTGCGACGAAGACTTGTTTACCAAGTCGCTGGAGCGGCTCAAGCTGCTGCACGCGGCGAAAAAGCCTTTCTTCAGCCTGATTTTCAGCTCGTCGAACCACGAACCGTTTGAGTTTCCCGACGGGAAAATCACACTGCACGACCCGGCCAAGCAGACTGTCAACAATGCGGTCAAGTATGCCGACTATGCGCTGGGCAAATTCATTGCCGAAGCCAAGCAGCAAGACTACTGGAAAGACACCGTGTTCCTGATCGTGGCCGACCACGACAACCGCGTGTATGGCAACAGCCTGGTGCCGATTAACAAATTCCACATCCCTGGCTTGATCCTGGGCGCCGACATCACACCGAAGCGCATCGCAACCATTGCCAGCCAGATCGATCTGGGGCCGACGCTGCTGTCTTTGATGGGCGTCTCGAGCACCCATCCGATGATCGGACGTGACCTGGCGCGCGAGAGCGAGGCGCCGGGCCGCGCGATGCTGCAGTTCGATAATTATTTNNCTGGGGCAATACGACCCGGCCAAGGGCGCGCTGACGCTGGGTGACCAGGCGCCGACTGCCGCGCAGGTGGACAAGGCAATGGCGCACGTGATTGCGCCGTCGCTGCTGTACCGCGAGCAGCGCTACAAGCTGCCCAAATAAGGGGGCTTACCAGAGGCGTTCGGGCGAGCGCTCGAGCTGGGTGAGGTAAAGGCGCAGGTCGAATTCATACTGGTGATAATTCGGCTCCATGTAGCAGCACAGCTTGTAGAAGGGCTTGTCGTGCTGCTTTTCCTTCACGTGCGCCAGCTCGTGGACGGCGATCATGCGCAGAAATTCTAGCGGCACATCCTTGAACATGGTGGCCACGCGAATTTCATGCTTGGCCTTGAGCTTGCCGCCCTGGACGCGCGAAATGGACGTGTGCAAGCCGAGCGCGTGCTGGATCACATGGATCTTGCTGTCGTAGGCGACCTTGTTGATCGGATCGGCGTTGCGCAGGAATTCCGACTTCAGATCCTGAACATAATCATAGAGGGCCTTGTCGGTGCGCAGCGTGTGCGCACTGGCGTAACGCTGGCGCAACACATCGGCCAGCTTGTCCTGTTCAATCAACTTCGACACTTGCGCCCGGGTCTGGTCCGAATACGCGCTGAGATATTTGAGCTCTTGCATCGCGGCACTTTACCACACCGGGGTCAGACCACTTTTTCTNNCCGGTTGCACAGAAAAAGTGGTCTGACCCCGGTGTGGGAATGTGAAATTTGTGTCGCCAGCGGGGTGTCATGCAGGCATAATTGTATGTACGATCATGCGATACCCCACCAAGAGGGCGGAACTATGCTGGAAAAAGCCGTTAGCCAGTTGCGCGAATATATTCAGTTCGATGCCTTGCTGGCCGGCGCCGGGCGGCGCAATCCGGATGGGTCGGTCACCATCAGCCAGGTGCTTGGCTGCCACCAGATTCCGCCTTCGTTCATCGACGATTATCCGGCGCTGGCCGGCGAGGACGTGGTCGGCCAGTTGTTTGCCGCCTATCCGCGCATCGTGCAGACCATCGCGGTCGAGGACTACAAGTCGCTCAGCGAGCGCGAAACGGGCAGCGTGGCCGGCGCGCGCGCGGGCAAGATGATCGCCAATTATTTGCTGCGCTACGAGTTCACCCAGCTGATGCTCGCTGGCCTTGACAGCTCCTACGGCCTGGCGTGGATCACCTTCTATCGGCGCGAGGGCGCGCCGCCGTTCGATCCGCAGGACGCCGAGTGGGCCAAGTACCTGGTGCCGGCCATTCTCTACGAGTGGCAGCGCGCCGCCTGCACCCGCGAGTGCGTCGAGCTGCCGTCACGCCTGCTGCCGCTGACCACGCGCGAGATGCAGATCGCAATCATGAGCGCGCAAGGCTTGCTGCCCAAGACCATCGCCGACCGCCTCGACCTGTCCACCAGCACCGTGCGCGAAGTGATTCAGAATATCCGCGCGCGCCTTGGCATCGTCGGCCGCAAGATGACCTCCGACGACCTGGAACGGTACGTCACAGCGCCGGCGCCGTCCGAGCGCAGTGCGGCGCCCGCCGCACGCGCCGCCGGCGCGGCGGCCGTTTAAGTCTCGGCGTCGCGGCTGGCCTGCTCGAAGCGCGCGCGCGTGGCTTGTTCGTCACGCAGGCCAAAGGCGTAGTTCGCCTCCAGCCACATGACGTTGATGATGGCGGCCGACAGGGCCAGCCCGATTCCCAGCATCCAGGCGAAATACCACATATGTGCTCCTAATAGGCTTCGTGTTCGTTTTCGCGGATGTGCGCCGCGGTGACTTTGCCGCGCATGATGCCGTACACCCAGGAGGTGTACAGGATCACGACCGGCAGCATGATGAGAATCACCCAGAACATCACGCCCAGGCTCTTGTGGCTGGCCACCGCGTCCCACGCGGTCAGGCTGCTGCCCGGGTCCAGCGACGAGGGCATGATGAAGGGGAACATGGCCGCGCCCGCGGTCAGCACGATGCCGCCCACTGCGCAGCCGCTGGCGACGAAAGCGGCCAGGCTGCGGCGCGCCGCGCACAGGGCGCAGGCTGCGCCCGCGCCCAGCAGGCCCAGAGCCGGGAACAGCAACGTGGCCGGCCAGCGCGCATAGTTGTCCATCCAGGCGCCGGCTGCGCGCGATGCCGTTTTTGCGGTCGGCATGAAGGCGCTGTCGGCGGCCGGCATGCTGACGATGCGATAGCCTTCCAGGCCGGTCGCGGCCCAGGCGCCGGCCAGCGCGAAGGCGGCCAGCGTCAGCAGCGCCGCCGCCATCGCGGCGCGCCGCGCGCGTTCGGCTATCACGCCCTCGGTCTTGTGCGCCAGGTAGGTCGCGCCGTGCATGGCCAGCATCGCCACGCCCAGTACCCCGGCCAGCAGGCCGAAGGGATTGAACAGGCCGAGGAAGGAGCCGGTGTAGGCCATGCGCATGCTGTCGTCATAGTGGAAGGGCACACCCTGCAGCAGGTTGCCAAATGCGATGCCAAAGATCAGCGGGGGCACGAAGCCGCCGATGAACAGGCCCCAGTCCCAGGCGCTGCGCCAGCGCGGATCGGCCAGCTTGCTGCGGTAGTCGAAGCCCACCGGGCGCAGGAACAACGCGAACAGCAGCAGCATCAGGGCCACGTAAAAACCGGAGAAGGCGGCCGCGTAGACCAGCGGCCAGGCGGCGAACATGGCGCCGGCGGCAGCGATGAACCAGGTCTGGTTGCCCTCCCAGGTGGGGCCGACGACGTTGATGATGACGCGCCGCTCGATGTCGTCGCGCCCGAGGAAGGGCAGCCACATGCCGACCCCGAAGTCAAAGCCGTTGGTCAGTGCGAAGCCGATCAGCAGCGCGCCGACAAAGCACCACCAGATCACTTTGAGCGTGTCGTAGTCGAAGATCATGCNNCCCATCTCGATCACCAGCAGCAGCGTGTAGAAGATCAGGAAGCCGGCCAGGCTGAAATACAGGTTCGACGCCGACAAGGTGGACACCGACAAATGGGTTGGCAGGATGCCGGCGATGGTCCATGGCTGGCGCCCGTATTCGGCCACGATCCAGCCCAGTTCGGCCGCCACCCACGGCAGCGGAATGGCCACCACCGCCAGCTTGAGCAGCCAGCGCTGCTGCGCCAGGCGTTTGCGGATCAGGAAGTAGAAGGCGCAGCTGAAGATGAACAGGAACAGCATGCCCAGCCCGACCATGATGCGAAACGACCAGAATACGGGCGCCACTTTCGGTATTGTGTCGTCGACCGCGGCCTGGATCTGGGCTTCGCTGGCGTCGATGACGGCGGGCGTGTATTTTTTCAGCAGCAGGCCATAGCCCAGGTCCGGCTGCAGGCGCAGGAAGGCGGCGCGCGCCTCGGGCGATTTGTCGCCCGACTTGAGGCGCGTGAGCGCAGCGTAGGCCAGCATGCCGTTGCGGATGCGGACCTCGTGCTGGGCCTTGAGCTCCTTGATGCCGGTGACCTGCTTGTCGAGCGAGCGGGTGGCGATCAGTCCCAGCGCATACGGAATCTTGACGGCGTAGTCGGTGCGTTCTTCCTTGTCGTTGGGCAGACCGAACACGGTCAGGCCGGCCGGCGCGGCTTCGGTTTCCCATTCGGCTTCGATGGCGGCCAGCTTGACCTTGTTGACTTCGCCGGCGGTGTAGCCCGACTCGTCGCCCAGCACGATCACCGACAGCGTCGACGCCAGGCCAAAGCCGGCCGCGATCGCGAACGAGCGCAGCGCAAAGGCCACGTCGCGCCCCTTGAGCAGGTAGAAGGCGGAGATCCCCAGCACGAACATGGAGGCGGTCACGTAGCCGGCGGCCACGGTGTGGACGAACTTGACCTGCGCCACCGGGTTGAAGAACACGTCGCTGAGCGAGACCAGTTCCATGCGCATGGTCTCGAAGTTGAACTCGGCGCCGACCGGGTTGTTCATCCAGCCGTTGGCGATCAGGATCCACAGCGCCGACAGGCTCGAGCCCAGCGCCACCAGGAACGTCACGCCCAGGTGCTGCACCCGCGACAGGCGCGACCAGCCGAAGAAGAACAGGCCGACGAAGGTCGATTCGAGGAAAAAGGCCATCATCCCTTCGATCGCCAGCGGGGTGCCGAAGATGTCGCCCACGTAGTGCGAGTAGTAGGCCCAGTTGGTCCCGAACTGGAATTCGAGGGTGATCCCGGTGGTCACGCCCATGGCGAAATTAATGCCAAACAGCTTGCCCCAGAACTTGGTCATGTCGCGGTAGATTTCACGCCCGGTCATCACGTACACCGATTCCATGATCACCAGGATCCAGGACAGGCCGAGCGTGAGCGGGACAAACAGAAAATGGTACATGGCGGTCGCGGCAAACTGCAGGCGCGACAGGCTGACAACGTCGTCGAGTGGACTCATGGCTGGACCTTGGGCGGTGGGGTGAGCAAATGCTGTTCGATTTTTTCAGTCGGCATCCGCATTTTTTTCACTTGCGGCGCTGAAAAGCAGAGCTGGTAGAGGATGGTGAGCAGGATGACCTTGACCACCAGCGCAAGCGCGATGGCCAGTCCCAGCGGCAGGCCCGGGCGGCGCATGTCATGCGCCTTCGCCGGTGGTGTCGTGCGCATCGCGCTTCTTGCGGAAGGTGCCGCGCACACTCTCGCCAACGTCAAGCAGCTTGCCCACGGTCGAGCCCATTTTCATCAGGGAGGTCAGCGTCTCGGGGGAGAGGCGCTGGACGTCGTCGAACCAGGAACTGGACAGCTCGATCAGTTCATACATCTCGCGCATGCGCTGCTGGGCCACGAGGTCGGCCTCGGTGGCGGGCGTCTCGAGCAGGGCGTCGCGCAGCATCGACAGCGTCGGTTCGACTTCGCGCCGGCGCCGTTCTTCGAGCAGGGCCTTGAAGATGTCCCACACGTCCTTGGGCGGCTCGAAGTATTCACGGCGGTCGCCCGGCTGATGCAGCAGCTTGACCAGGCGCCACGATTGCAGCTCCTTGAGGCCCATTGACACGTTCGAGCGCGAAAATTGCAGGTGCTCGGCAATTTCGTCGGCGTTGAGCGGTTTGCCCAGCACGTACAGCAGCGCGTACATCTGGCCGACGGTGCGGTTGATGCCCCAGCGCGAGCCCATTTCGCCGAAGTGGAGGATGAATTTCTGTGCCAGGGGTGTCAGGTTGACCATGTTGGTTTCCGCCAATGTTTGAATTTTCAGGAATTACTGAAATTATAGAATAAAAAAAAGCGCCGCGCTTGCGGCGGCACTTTTTTGGATAAAAGCGGTCTTACTTGTGGTTTTGCGACTGCATCGTCAAGCCGATCAGGCGTGCCACCACGCCGGCCAGGTAGATCAGGCCGCAAAACATTTCAACGCTGGCCACCGCGCGCGCATGCGGCGTGAGCGGGATCACGTCGCCAATGCCCGTGCTCGACAGTAGCGCAAAGCTCAGGTAGTTCAGCTCGCTCCAGGTACGGGCGTCGCCTGCATTGACGGCAGCGGCAAAGGTGCCAGGCTGCAGCGCCTGGATCAGGATGAAAATATGGGTGAAGGCCCAGGCCAGCAGCGTGAAGGTGGCGCCGGCGGCAAACAGTTCGTCGGTGGTGGCCAGGAAGTCTTCCATCATGTACGAAATCAAGCTGAATGCGGCGTACAGGTAGAACAGCGCTTCCAGTGCGGATGACCAGGGCAGCAGATAGCGCATGTCGAACACCGACTGCAGGATCAGCAGCGCAATGATGGGCACGGCCAGGCTGGCGCTGACCCAGGTCAGGCCGGGCGTGCTGCGCACCATGCGGATGGTGAAGATCAGCACCAGGATGCCGAAGGCGTTAAAGGCGACCAGGCCGGCATGGGTGTTTTCGATGAAGGGATACAGCAGCATGCCCATCAGCTGAACCATCAGCAAGATGGCGGACGGATGGCGGCGGGTGTGGCTGAACAGGGGGAAGCGTGTCATGGATGGGGTCGCTTGGGGCGGCTAGCCGATCACGTCGACAATACCGCCGTCGGCGCTCCTGATCGTGGTCGGTTTGACGTCCCATAAAATGTGCTGAAAGGATGGCATTTTATACACTCCTTCACGGGGATGGAGCAAAGTTGCCAATTCTTTCACCGTTTCGGCGCTGACATCAAGGCGCAGCGTGCCGTCGCGCCCGTAGCTGGCGCGGTTCTTTTTGCCCAGCACAAAATGCAGGCGCGCGCGTGGACCGGCCAGCTCGAAGGGTTTGCCAAAGGGCAGGCGCAGCGGGATGAATTCGGCCAGCTGTTCGATCTGGCGCGCGCCGAGGCGCACCTGCAGCAGCGGCTTGCGCAGCAGCCGTGCTTGCGCGCTGATGTCGAGCAGGTCGGTGTAGGCGGCGCTGCAGGAGGAACCGTCGCGCCGGATGCCGGCAGTGGCGGCGGCCATCACGCCCGGCTGGCCCAGCAGCGAGGCGCGGCTGACGTCGGTGCAGAACAAGGGCATGAAGGGGCGCAGCGTGGCCAGCAGTTTGCGGGTATCCCATTTGTGGGCGACCGCTTCTTCGTCCAGCGTGATGCCGACCACCTGCAGGAAAGCGACGCGGCCATTCGGGGTGTCGATGGCGGGCAGTTCAGGGTCAAAGGTAAAGGCCATCGAGCACAGGGCGCTGGGCGCGCCCAGCGTGATCGGGCCGTTCGCGCTCATGCGGTGGCCGTCGTGGAAGCCGTGGCCGGTGCGAAACACATAGCGCGCCAGGCTTTGCAGCAAATACATGGGCCACTGGGGCGGTTCGTGCGCATCCGGGTCGGCGGCCACGCGCAGCGTCAGTTCAAAGCCGTGGCCGCTGGCGGCGCTGGCCGAGGTTTTGGCGTACAGATCGGACAGGCCATAACTGACGTAGTGCCAGTGTGGCGTGGGGTCGGCGCGCTGCCAGACGCTGATCGCGTCAAGCGGATCGTCGCCGCCGCGGCGGCGCGGGTTGGGATTGTCGAAGGTGCGCGGCTGGCGGCCCTTGTACAGCGCATCGAGCGTGGCCGCAATGGCATCACGGCCGGGCGCGGCCATGCCATCGGGTGCTTGCGGGGCGCTATGCGGATCCAGCGGATTCATGGTGTGTCCAGTGAAGATACAGGCTCTGGCCTCGTCGGGCGGAAATCTTAACATGAGGATAGCTTGCTTGTGGCCGTCTGTGGCGCCCGATTTCGGCGCGCTCTTGTCTATTAGACATAGTTGGCGCGCCAGCGTAGACTGCATGCCTGTCCCGGCTGGCGGGACCATGCTGTTTGCCTGACAAGGATTGTGGATGAAACGTTTGCTGCTGCTGGCCGCCGTGCTGTTCCCCGTGCTCGCGCTGGCCTCGTTACCATTGCAGGCGACGCTACAAGAAATGGCGGCCGGTGCCGACCATATTCTGGTCGGCACCGTGGTGGGGGTGGACATGGTGGACGGTAACGGCAAGCTGCTCACGGACCCGAACGCGATGACGGGGCCTGGCCTGCCGAACGTGATCCGGTTGCAGGTGCGCATCAACAAGACCTTGGTCAGCAACGCGGTGACCGTGCCCGCCCGGCTGGCCATTCCGCTCGACCCTTTCATGCACTACAGGCTCGGGCAGATTCAGGAAGCGCACGCGGGGCGCCAGCAAGCGATGCTGCTGCTGCTGAAAGGGCCGTCGTTTGCGCCGATCAAGGCTGGCGTGTTTGCGCGGCCGCTGGCCGACCGCGCGCAGGCGCTGCGCCTGCACGTGGCAAGCCGGCGCTGACGCAGGGCAAGCGCACTATTCTTCGTTTTTGCCTCCCTGGCGCGAGCCGCTCTTGGCCGCTGGCGCGCCTTCCTTGTTGCTGCGTGCTGCCGACTGGCGGCTTTCGCCGCCCTTGCGTCCGATGTCGGCCATGTGCTCGCGGTTGCGGCTGACAGCCTCGCCGCCTTTTTGGCCGGCGCGGCGTGCTTCTTCGGAATCGAATTCGTGCGCCGTGCCTTTTTGGTGTGCGGCCTGGCCGCCCTTGCTGGCGATTTCACGCTGCTGGTTTTCATCCATTGCGGCAAAGCCCCGTTTGGCCGGGCCGCCGTTGCCGCTCTTTTGGGCGTTGCCGCCGGAACTGCCGCTCTTGTTGCCACTGTCTTTGCTGGTCGCCATGTCGATCTCCTTGTGTAGGCGGGTGTCAAGGTAGCGCAGATGTCGCGCCCGGGAGTTAGAGACCCGCCCAAAATGAATAGTTCATTCGTTGGGCGCGCCGCGTGCGCCTTGGTCCGGGATGATGGTGGACGGCGGCGACGACAAGTCGTCGTCGAGCGCCTCCTTGCGCGCGGCCAGCTGCTCGCCAAGCTCGTCGAGGTCGATGCCGGCGCCGCGCAGCGCCTCGAACATATCGTTTTCCTCCTTGTCGATGTGGTGCGCGACTTCTTCGCCGAGCACGGTGACGGTGGCGTCAAAGTGGTCGTCGCCCGGATACATGACTTCGAGCTGGCTGATCAGTTCGCGGGCGCCCGCGTGTTCGATGTCGGCTTCGTCCATCATCTCGTCGTCATCGATGGCGGCCCGCACGGCGGGGTAGAAAATTTCTTCTTCGAGCATGGCATGGATGGTCAGTTCGTAGCAGATTTCGTCGACCAGTTCGGACTTGCGCTCGTCGTCGTCATCGTCGCCCTTGAGGCTTTCGAATTCGAGGAACAGGCGCTTGACCTTGTCGTGGTCGGCTTTGAGTTGCGCGAGCGCGTCGGGCTTGCTGTGCTTGGACATGGTGGACTCCGTAAGTGGGCGCTTAGCTGCGCTGGTGGTGCACATTGGCGCTGGTATCGGCGGCGCCGTTGGCGCGCGCGGCGTTGGTGAGTGGATCGCCGCCTGCCACCTCGTGCTGGGCCTG
>CXWL01073457.1_pt1 | contig 13924 bp, 10 predicted proteins | sample 590931 | NCBI WGS metagenome assembly CXWL01 (sample SAMEA3498368, study PRJEB10139) | groundwater metagenome | biome: water well; material: biofilm material | place: Germany | collected 2015-04-27 | reverse complement strand
GTGCGGTACAAGTGAAGGACTCCCTGTTCGTTTTCTCTGTGGATGCAGTGCGTGAGGGGGACAATCGGAATCAATTGATCGGAATCGGGTTGTCTGAATCGGAAAAGCAGATTCTCCGGAACACCGCCGACGGCGCTGCTTCGCGCTCCGGCGTTGCTCAGGACACGGCTGGCGATTACGAACTGGAAACCCTGTTTCTGCCGGATTCAGTTTTTCGCTACGTCGGTCCGTTGAACGGCAACTACCGGATAACCTTCACGTACGTGGGCATTGGTCGCGGTTCGTATCATTTCCTTGGAGGCGGGAACTATCGCTACGCCGGAAGGGATTCCGGGGACTACCTGCCGATTGTCATCCTCGCCAAGCCGGAACGACTCGATTCGTACCATACTCGTGCGAGCTTCAGCCCGAGCGGTGTGGGGAAATTCGCAATTGACTATCGCCAGACAGAATTCGACGATAATCTCTTCTCAAGCCAGTCGCTCACGCGGCAGACCGGCCGAGCATACGTGGCGTCGTATGCAAGGGAGTGGCAGTCTGTAGGGCAGACCAACTCGATCAGTGTCAATCTCCGTTATCGTCAACCAACGTTTCGATCTCGAGAACGCTTTTCGCCGGTCGATCTCGTTCGGGACTTTCTCGTCCCGACTTTCGACAGCGCAACCTCTTCCGCTGAAACATGGCAAGAATTCAAGGGTGAGTTCCATCTGATACGTGCGTTGGCAATCACCCCGTCGTATTCTACGTTATCCTACGGTCGGGGCTTTTCATCTCGAGCGGGGGGCGTCCGGGTCGTACTGAAACCTCTGTCACACTTCACGTCGAATCTGTCATGGCGAACCATTGCAGCTCACCGCTCCACGGACACCGCCTCACAGCCCGGAGCGGCAAACAGTTACGCAGCTACGGTCGCGTATCGGTTCGGTCACGACGATTCCGTCGAGATTGGGACTGAGCTGGATTCCCGGGAACATCAATACTCCGGCCCGCCAAAGGGGACGCGGTTTGTGCGTTCTTTCGCGAATCTTATCATTGGTCACGAGCGTTTGCGCTACGAGTACTACCGTGAAGACAGCCTGTCGACTTCATGGTCAACCGACCTTCGGAGACAGCGCATCACGTCGCGCTCGGAACGAACGCTGGGAAACCTCCGATATCAGATAGACGCTTCATACCAATGGCTGCGGCTGTCGGGCAGCCGACAGGGGAGTTTTCTCTCTCGCTCCAACTTTGCCTATTCGAATCCGCGGAAGAACCTTGCAGCGAACGCCGCGGTCTCACTCTCCGATGAACTGAGAAGTGAACGCGGGATCAGCTATCTGGAGGTGCCCTCGGGACGAGGGAACTACATTCTCGACAACGGGCGGTATGTACCCGATCCTGACGGAAACTTCGTTCAGGTCGAAGAGATTCTGTCGGAGCAATCTCGTGTGCGTCGCGCAGAGAAGAACTTCCAGTTCAGCAAAGACTGGCGCGACGTTACTGTGCACGTCACATCTGATATCAAAGAGGAACTGCTTCCGGCCGGAAAGCGACCCTGGATCTGGGTGCTGCCGTTCTATTCAGACGAATCCGAGGCATATTTGTACCTTTCAAGCCGATATGCCGGAGACTTCCACCTGTTTGGCTGGAGTACATTTCACTTTGTGAACCTTCAGGCCTCAGGGGAACTTGAGAAACGCCGCCTTGGATCTCAGACGACGCAACGCCGAGACCAGAAATTTCAACTCGTGCTCAAAGAGGCTCTGGGGAAGCTGTATTTCGACCAGGCCCTTGATCTGTATCGCTCGCGACGCGACGCCTATTTTAGCGGAAGCGGTGACATCGACGGTTACAAAGTTCGCGCAGGGGTGAAACGAACACTCGACGATGGCGATTACGGAGCCAGTCTGAGCTATCGGCGGGCAGCATCAAGCAGCAACGAACAGTCGCGCATCCTGTCAGTCATCACCGACATACGCAGTCGACTGAGGCGGCGGGGGGAACTGCGCATGTCTGTCGAACTCTTTCGTCAAATTCTCGATCGGGTTACGGGGTATCCGTCCTATCAACTTACCGATAACCATTTTGGTCAACGGGGGGCAAACTGGTCACTGGCGCTCAATTACCGAATGAAGGAAGGGATGCGCCTTAACATCACGCTTTCCGGTCGATCCGCAGACGACCGCGCCGCGCGGATTACAGCCCGAGGTGAGTTTGTCACGGAGTTTTGAGTCATGAAGTTAATCTTCTGGGTAGCATCTGCGGTCCTGTTGAGCGTCGGGCATGTCCGCTCAGACACAATTAACTTCACCGGTACGCCGCCTGTTGAAAGGCAGGCGCTGTTGAGAAGTAGCGATCAACTACTCAGAAGAGGCGTACCGGCCACGGTGGTGCGGGATTCGATCGCATTCTGGTTGAGTGAGCTTGGCTATCTTGATGCCACTGCGAAACGATCAGGGGACTCAATCATTGCCTCCGCTGGGCCTCTTTACAGGCTTGAAACTGTTCGTGTCAGCAATGACTCGACGATGGCAATTCATCCACGAGCAGCTTTCTCGAAGCTGGTCCTCGAGGCGGCTGTCGACATGCTGCTCACCCGATACCAGGCCGACGGACACTATTACGCTCGCGCCTCGATAGACTCAACCACGCGCGCCGGAAGTGATCTCTCGATTTCGGTGAAGATCAATCCCGGGCCGGTCGTGACTATCCGAAAGAGAATCTACAACGGGCTCGGGCGCAGTCGCCCGGAATTGGTCGGCCGCTTCCTGCGAAACGGTATCGGAGAACCGCTGACTCAAGCGGCAGTAGAACGAGCAGAGCGGGACGCTTCTGCGATTCCCTTTCTGGATGTGATCCTGCCCGTTACCGTCGAGCCATGCCCCGGATACACGCAAGCCGACCTGGCCTTTATCTTCGCGGAGAAGCGACAAGTCCACTTTTTCGGCGGCGTTGGCTATCTGCCCGACAATTCGACCGGTCTGGTCTGGAATGTCGATCTTGCGCTGCTGAACCTCTTTGGAGATGGAAGACAGCTCTCNNATGGAAGACAGCTCTCGCTTCGTTCGGAGAAGCGAGAATCGGGAAAGAACACGTTGTCGATTACTTATGCTCAGCCTTCTTTCCTGCTAGGAGTCGGTGAACTCCGAGCTGAAGTCTCCACGCGCGACTATCGCAATCAGTTTTACGAGTTCTCGCTGTCTGCTGAGCAGACCACTCGATTGGCGGATCGTCTGGATGTAGGAGTCGGAGTTGGCTGGAAGCGTGTTGAGCCTGCTCAACACGGGATCGGTTACAATCGCATAACGGCAGAGGTCACTGGCGGCCGGTCATCGCCAGGATCCACTCGGAACCCAAAAAGCGGCACCGCGCTTGCCTGGGGCGTCGCTTACGCCCATCGCAGCTATCGCCCCGACAGTTCGTCTATCTCCGCCGGAGCCACGTCGTTCAATGAGACGCGAACGTCCGCCAGTTTCGATTGGTATCATTGTCTGACCGGACCGATTGTTTCGCGCCTGCGAGCCCGTTATCAAGGTCTTGAGACGTCCGAGAGGACCCCTCCACTCTCCGAGCTCTATCTTGTGGGCGGGCCACTCACGCTCCGTGGCTTTCGCAATGACCAGTTTGCCGNNCGCCCTGGCAACAGTGGAACCGCGTGTGAGATTCAGCTCTTCATACCTCTTCCTTTTTTACGATGCGGCGTACATCAATCAACCGTCAAGCGCACCAGTCGAAGGGTCGACGGTCAAGGAGTTCTTCCGCAATGGCTATGGAGTCGGGTTTGCCATTGTCGACAGAGCGCGATTCCTCCGTCTCTCGCTCGGATGGAATCCTGAGGTAGCGATCTCTGAGCCGAGGCTGTCGCTTGAATTCTCCGCTGGATTATAGTTGTTGATTTGCCCCTGGTGTCGCGCTACTCTCCGCGCGTGTCGAAGCTCTCTGCAATCGCCCGACTGGTTCGCCTCCCAAACTGTCTGATCGCCGCCGCCGGCATTGTTGTCGGGGCTCACATGGCGGGTGGGATCCGATCAATGTCCGAGCTCACGCTCTCGGCCCTCGCCGCGTTTCTGGTATGCGCCGCAGGGAACATCTCCAATGACATTCTCGATCTTCGCATCGACAGCATCAATCGCCCGGGCCGTGTTCTTGTCAAGGGGAAGCTCACTGTTTCATTCGCTCGACAGTTGGCCCTTACCTGCAATCTTCTTGCGCTCCTTGTGGCCGGATTCGTCGGTTTAGCGGCGACAGGTTTCGTGGCCGGGGCGATCGTTCTCCTGATGGCCTATAATCGCTATCTGAAGAGAGTCATGCTGATTGGCAACATCGCCGTTGCCGTTCTAGGCGCTTTGATCTTTATCACCGGCGCTGCAGTGGCAGGGAAGGGCTCCGTGTTTCAACTGCCCGGTCCGCTCCTTGCATCAGTCTTCGCTTTCCTCGTGCATCTGGTCAGAGAGCCGCTTAAAGATATCGAGGACATTGATGGGGATCGAGCCGAGGGTGTCGTTACGCTGCCGCAGGTCATTGGCACTTCCCGTACGCTGGTGCTTGCGTGCGTCATCTGGCTCTTGCTGGTGGGTACCACGTTTGTTCCGATCATCAGACACTGGTACGGAAGTTTCTACGCGGTCGCGGTTGTTCTCCTCTTCGACTTGCCGCTCTCTGCTGTAATGTTGTGGATGATGTTCAGTCGCACGAAGCGGTCAGTGAGCGTTGCTTCAGCTTCACTGAAAATGGCCATGCCAGCAGGCATAGTTATTCTCGTCTTCGCCCGATAGTGGCTGCAACCTACGAGATTTCTGCTTGTATAATCCCACTGAACGGCTGAGGCAGGACCGTAACTAAACACTTGACAAACAGTTACGCTTGGGTTTCTTGACCGGCTAAACATTTCAAAAGGGTAGGAAGATGGGTCGATTCCGGGCATGTGGAAGTCTGTTTTGGAGCCTGAGTTTGGGCGCGATGCTTGCTATTTCCTGCGCAGCCGGCGAGATCAGCGTCTCTCAGGCGCTTGAGCGGACCGAAATCCCCTATCATTCGACAACAACTCTGACTATCACGATTTCCTGGCAGGGAGCGCAATCGGCCTATCGTTTTGATCGCCCCCTCCAGCCGCAGCTCGACAAGCTCAAAGTGCGCGAGTTTTCTTCCACTATCAGTTCAACCGGCAATGCACAGGACGAGATTACCACCAAGACGTTTCGCTACACGCTTGTCCCAACCGGTTCCGGTCAGGGACGGATCGAACCGATTACGATCCCGTACGCATCATGGCCTGACTCTGTCCCCGGGGAACTTGTCACCGAGGGTATGTGGGTCACTATCGGAGCTCCTCCGCCAGTTGTTAAGAAGACTGGCTGGAAGGAGCGGCTCACGCTTCCGGTCCTCGCTGTTCTGGGTATTCTGGTCACCGCTGGAACGGGCGCGGTCTTCTATGTCAGAGCGCGAAACAAAAGACCTCGTGAGGTTGCGAAGTCCCCAGTCGAGTTGTTCCTCGAACAGTTGACCGCTGCAAAGGCAGAGTCGGGTGGCGACCTGAAGCGTTTCCAGACCCTTCTCTATCGCAACTTATTGTGGTATGTTCGTGTACAACACGGGATAGAGCTTTCCGGGCTGACGATGGAGAAGATTCTACGAGTTGTTGATTCCAGCTTGGTGCCGGATCAGCAAAAGGACAGAATTTGTGGGTGGCTGCTTCGGGCTGATCGGGAGAAGTTCAGTCCTGTGATGCCGGCCCCGGGTGAGACGATTCGGCTGGAAGCAGAAGTTCGTCAGTTTTTTGAGACATTAACATTATTGCGATAGAGTGGAGACGCCATGCACACTGACATTCAGCAGATTCAATCACTTGTGGAGAAAGAGTCCTCCTTTGTGGATCGACTCACCGGCCAGATCAGTTCGGTCATTGTCGGACAAAAGTATCTCATTGAACGACTGCTCGTTGGGGTACTCTCCAACGGGCATATCCTGATTGAAGGGGTGCCCGGTCTGGCGAAAACGCTCTCAGTGAAGACGCTTGCCGATGCCATTCAAGTGAAGTTTCGCCGTTTGCAGTTCACCCCCGACTTGCTGCCGGCCGACCTGATCGGAACCATGATCTACAACCCGCAGAAGGCGGAGTTTACGGATCGCAAATTGCCTATTTTCGCCAATATCATCTTAGCCGATGAAATCAACCGTGCCCCTGCCAAAGTGCAGTCAGCGCTGCTTGAAGCTATGCAGGAACGTCAGGTGACGATTGGAGAGAATTCCTTCAAGCTCGACGAGCCGTTCCTCGTTCTGGCGACCCAGAATCCTATCGAACAGGAAGGAACCTACCCGCTCCCCGAAGCCCAGATCGACCGCTTCATGTTGATGCTCAAGATCACCTACCCCAAACCAGCGGAAGAGCGCGAAATTATGGATCGCAACACAGCGGTCGGCGTCGCGGAGGTAGCCCGTGTTATCGCCCCTGAGGACATTATCAGGGCGCGCACCGTCGTCCGCTCCATTTACGTTGACGAGAAGATCAAGGAATACATCATCAATGTCATCTTTGCTACTCGCGAACCGGCGAAGTACGGTCTCGGGGATCTCGCCAGCCTGATTGCCTTTGGGGCCTCGCCGCGCGCGACGATATATCTCAATCTGGCCGCCAAAGCGCACGCCTTCATGAAGGGGCGAGGCTATGTCACCCCGGAAGACATCAAGGCCATCGGAGCCGACGTTCTGCGGCACCGTGTTCTTCTGACCTACGAAGCCGAAGCCGAAGAAGTCACTTCGGACGACATTGTCAAACGTGTTTTTGATGCCATTGAAGTGCCGTAAGTCGACGCCATGATCCCTCGCGAGATTCTAAAGAAGGTCCGCCGTATTGAGATCTCAACCAAGCGGCTGGTCAACAATCTCTTCTCCGGAGAGTACCACTCCACCTTCAAGGGACAGGGGATGGAGTTTGAGGAGGTTCGTCTCTATCAACCCGGCGATGAGATTCGCCTCATCGACTGGAATGTTACGGCTCGCACGGGAGTCCCCTACATCAAGAAATTCTGCGAGGAGAGAGAGCTTACTGTTGTCCTTCTCTTTGACGCTTCGTCGTCGGGGCGCTTCGGAACCCGCGGGCGCTTCAAGAACGACACAGCCGCCGAACTGTGTGCCCTTCTGGCCTTCTCCGCCATCAAGAAGAATGATAAGGTCGGGCTGATCATCTTCACCGACCAGATCGAGAAATTCGTTCCCCCCAAGAAGGGACGCGCCCATGTGCTCCGCCTGATTCGCGAAATTCTCTATTTTCAGCCGAAGGGAACTCGCACTGACATAACCGGCGCGCTGGAGTACTTCAATCGAGTGATCAAACGAAAGTCGGTCGTGTTTCTTATCTCGGACTTCCTTTCCGAGGGTTTCTATAAACCCCTTCAGGTCGCCAACAACAAGCACGACGTCATCGCCGTCAAAGTGAGTGACCCGCGCGAGACCGGCTTCGACGATCTGGGGCTCATCGAGCTTGAAGATACCGAGACCGGTGAAGTGCTTCTTGTTGATACCGGCTCGAAGGAATTTCGCAACGAGTTTTCAGCCCGGGCGCGGGAGGATTTCTCGGCTCTGCGTCGAGGGTTCCAATTGATCAATCTGGATTTCATCAACATTCGCACCGATCAGTCATACATTGTGCCGCTTATCAACTTTTTCAGGATGCGAGAGCGGAGGCACTGATGAGAAGAAAGTTCCTCGAATGGCTCCTGATGGTCGTCATCGTCATGGCCGCGCTCGTCGCATTACTCTCCTGTGGTGAGAAGAAGGCAGGAGTATCGATCGAGCTGCGCAAGAAGTTGGCCGGAGATCTCCGAGACAACAAGCTCTACGGGGCCGCGATAGAGGAATATCTGCAAGTTTTATCACGTGACGACCTCGAAAACGTCCAGCGCGGAACCCTGAGCTATCTGATCGCTCGGATCTATTTCGATGATCTCAAGGATTACACAAACGCTGCGGCCTATTATGTGCGCGCACGCGAATACGATGCCAACGGTTCGTACAATAATGAAGCCACACAGAACCTGATTGCCTGCCTTGAAAAGATGGGACAGTACGTCGATGCCCGTCGCGAGCTCGGCGCTGCCACTGACATCAAAGCCGAACCGATGCAGAGCGGCGATCTGGAAGTGGCCCGCATCGGCGGCACACCTATCTGGAAATCCGAGGTTGAAAGCCAGATACAGGCCTTGCCACCGAACATACAGAAGGAGTTCCTGACCCCCGAAGGGAAGCGGAACTTCGTTCGGCAGTATGTCGGCTCGGAACTCATGTATCGCGCCGCGCTTCGCGAAGGGTACGATCGGGATCAGGAGATCGTGCACAAGAGAGAGATGCTCGCGAAAAACCTGGTCGTGAATAAGTATGTCATAGAGAAAGTCATGCCCGAGGTGAAGATCGACACCCAGGATGTTCGCAATTTCTACATTGCCAACAAGGATGCCAGATACAAGAATGCCCCGTATGACTCCGTCAAGGCGCAAGTGTTTCTCGACTATCAGGGGGAGAAGGCCCAGGCGGCATTCGGAACATATATCGACAAACTGGCTCGGAGTGAGCAGGTCGAGTTTCTCGACCAGAACATCAGGTAGACAGGCGCAGGATCCATGTCTCGTAATTCAGTTCCACTACTCCTCGCTCTCGTGAGCCTGTTTGCGTTCACGGGCCGCACTCTGTTGCTTGCTGAACCGATCCCGGATACTGCAGCTTCAATCCCCGGCATAGAAATCAGTACGTCTGTGGATCTGGCCGAAGTCTACGTCGGCGACCTGATCACTTACAAGGTGACGATTATTCACGATTCCACAATTCAGCTTGTCCCGCCGCCGCTCGGCGCCAATCTGGGAGCCTTTGATGTAAAGGATTACCAACCAGATCTGGAGACCAAACTCCCCGACGGGCGGATCAGAAGTGAGACGAAATTCGTACTCAGTACCTTCACTACCGGCAAATACATTATCCCGCCGCTACCGATTCTCTTCCGAATGCCGGATAGTGCCGCCCGTGTGATGCTCGCCGAGGCCGTCCCCATCAATGTGCTCTCTCTGCTTGAGAATGTGAGCGACTCGGCCGACATCCGGCCGCTCAAGAGCCCGCATGAATTCAAGCGAAACTGGAAGCCATATATTCTCGCGGGAGTCGCCGCCCTCGTCCTCCTGGTCGCCGCGCTGCTGCTCTGGCTGAAGTTCCGCCGTAAGAAAGGCGCCGTCGAAGTTGTCGATCTGCGTCCGGCGTGGGAGATCGCGTTCGAAAAACTGGCTCTCCTTAAGACCAGTCGCCTGATCGAGGAAGGAAGATTCAAGCAGTACTACATTGAGCTGACCGAGATTGTCCGCGGCTATCTGGCCCGTATGTATACTATCACGGTGCTCGATATGACAACCGAGGAGTTCCTCCTGCAATTCAGGGACATGACCCTTCCCGCTTCGCTGCTGGAGAATACGGCGTCGTTCCTGCGGCATGCAGATCTGGTGAAATTCGCCAAGTACGTGCCCGAGCCGGAGAGGATCGAGGCAGATTTTGGTGCGGCACATGATGTCGTTGAGATTGTGCGTGTCGATTTTGAGCAGCGCCAGAAGATGCAGATCAACCGGGCTGATTCGCCGCAGTCGGAGCAACCAGTCGGTGGGGGAGAGGCCTGATGAGCGCGCTCGAATTCTCCGGATTTGGTCTTAACCTCTTCGATGTCATCGATACGACCATCCCGGCGTTTCTGATCTTCTCGCTTGGTCTCATGGTCATCGTCGGGATGATCCTGTTTCAGCGGAGCAAGCGTCGTCAGTCAGCCACGCTCAAGTATTCCGACATACGTATTGTCAAGCGAGCCGGTCGCACCAGCCGCCAGAGACTTCGCGTGTTGTTGCCCATGCTGCGGATCGTAGCCATATCCTTGTTCATTGTCGCCTTTGCCCGCCCCCGTTCGGGAACAGAAGTGACCGACGTGAATTCCGAGGGGATCGACATTATGATGGTGCTCGACGTTTCCTCTTCGATGCTCGCTGAGGACTTCAAGCCGAACAACCGGCTCTTTGTCGCGAAAGAAGAATTGAAGCGTTTTGTCACCAAGCGCAAGAATGACCGGATTGGTCTGGTTGTCTTTGCCCGGCATGCATTCACGCAGTGTCCCCTGACTGTTGACTATGGCGTCCTGCTGAATTTCTTCGATCAGGTCGATATCGGCGCTGTCGACGATGGCACTGCCATCGGCATGGCAATCGCAACCGGTGTCAATCGGCTGCGTGAATCCACGGCGAAATCGAAAGTGATGATTCTCCTGACCGACGGTGATAACAACGCCGGCGAGATCGACCCCATCACGGCGGCCAATCTGGCTCAGGCCATGGATATCAAAATCTATACCATTGGAGTGGGGGTCCCCGGCAACGCCATGTTCCCGTACCAGGATCCGATTTTCGGGAAGCGCTATGTCTATCAACCAGTCCGGATCGACGAAGAGAGTCTCAGGGAAATTGCCAACCGTACCGGTGGGCAGTATTATCGTGCCCGTTCCGGCGAAGAACTTGACCAGATTTACAGCACGATTGACGGACTGGAGAAGACCGAGATCAAGATATCGGCTCACGTTCAGTACAAGGAACTATTCCAGTATTTCGCCTATGCCGGTCTGTTTCTGTTGGTTCTTGAACTGATCCTCGCGAATACGTACTTCAGGAAGTTGCCATGAAGAGCCGGGGGAGAAGATTACAATAATGCGTTTTGCAGAACCGATGAACTTCCTGCTCTTGATCGGAGTTCTGATCATGGGCGCCTTCATGTTCTGGGCGATCGCCCGAAAGAAGCGTCTGCTTTCGCGATTCGGCGATTTGCCGCTCCTGATGAAAGCTGCGCCCTACATATCGTTCGCCCGACAAAGAACAAAAGCCACGCTCCTGATATTGGCTCTCGTTTTCATCGTCGTTGCCGTCGCCCGTCTGCAGTTTGGCACGCACCTGGAAATGCTGAAACGGGAAGGGATCGACATTTTCGTTGCGCTCGACGTGTCCACATCGATGCTCGCGCAGGACATCAAGCCCAGTCGACTGGACAAGGCCAAACAGGAGTTGCGGAGCATTATCGACCGACTCAAGGGGGATCGGATTGGACTGGTCGCGTTCGCGGGCGAATCGTTTGTACAGTGTCCGTTGACTCTCGACTACGGCGCCGCCCGCCTCCTGCTCTCCGTGATGGATAACACTTCGGTGTCGATTCAGGGAACATCGATCTCTTCCGCGATTAAGGTTGCGGAGAAGTCTTTCGATCAGCAGGAAAAGAAGCATAAGGTTCTCGTGCTGCTTACCGATGGGGAGGACCTTGAGGGAGGCGCCCAGGAGGCGGCTGAAGAAGCGCGGAAAGACGGCATCAAGGTGTATACGGTTGGCATAGGGAATCCGGCCGGGCAGCCTATTCCAGTGTTGGATCGCAGCGGAAATCAGGTTGGGTTCAAAAAGGATGACAACGGCGAAGTAATCATCTCCAAACTCGATGAGGAGTCGCTCCAGAAGATCTCTCTGGCGACTGGTGGAAAGTACTACCACGCTTCGGCGGGTGAAATGGAGCTGGATCGAATCTTCGAGGAAATCGGTAAAATGGAAAAGAAGGATCTGGAAGGAACGCTTGTGACCAAGTATGACGATCGATACCAGTGGCCGTTGCTGCTTGCCCTGATTGTTATTGTTGGAGAGTTCTTCCTTTCGGAGAGAAAGCGACCCATGGAGGGGACCGGCAATGCGTGAGAATCTGCTGGTTTTCATCATCGTGACGTTCTCCGCATGCTCGATATTTGCGGAGGACTACATCAGCAAAGTCCGCAAAGGAAACGCCGCAATGAAGACCGGCGACTATAAGACCGCGTTGGAATGTTACCACGACGCCGAAACCGAAATCCCGGAATCGGCTGAGCTCGATTACAATATCGCCGGGGCGCTGCATGGTCAGGGGAACTACGAACAGGCGGTCGAGAAATTCAATCGCGCCATGAAAACAACCGATGTTGGGCTCGAATCGAACGCCAGTTATAATCTTGGGAACACCTATTTCCGCATGAAGGATTTCGAGAAGGCTATCAAGTCGTACGAGGATGCCCTCAAGGCCAACCCAGCGGACCAGGACGCGAAATTCAATCTTGAACTTGCGAGAAAGAAGCTTAAAGAGCAGATTAAGCCGCAACAGCAGAACCAGCAGGACAAACAAGACAAACAAGACAAGCAAGACAAGCAGGACCAGGAGAAGAAGGATCAGCAGCAACAGAACCAGCAGCAACAGCAGGACCAGCAGAGTCAGCAAGATCAACAAGACAAGCAAAACCAACAGGATAAGCAGGATCAGAAGAACGAGAACCAGCAGCAGCGTGCTCAGAAAGACGCAAAGCAAATGTCCAAAGAAGATGCAGAACGAATACTAAACGCGCTGCGTGATGATGAGAAAGACATTCAGAAGAAGATCAAGCGTGAAACGGTCAAAGGAGACTATGTCGGTAAGGACTGGTAGTCGCATCGGAATCCTGTGCCGTTTGATGCTCCTCGGGCTGGCCGCGGTCTCGCTTGTGGCGGGGAGAATCTCCGCTGCGGAGGTTTCGATTGCCGCGGCGCTAAGTCCTGACACCGTTGGCGTGGAGGAGCAGACCGTCCTCGAGGTCACTGTCTCCGGTGCGGACCAGAATTTTCCCCAGCTGCAAATGCCCACGTTATCGACAGTCGAAGTGTACTCCCAGGGTCAGGCAAGTAACATCAATATTGTCAATGGAGCCGTGAGCGCCTCGATTACCTACCGCTTCCTGCTCATTCCGCGCAAGCCGGGAACGATCAGTCTGCAGGGGATCTTTGTCATGAAGGACGGCAAGCGATTCGACGCCGACCCGATCCGGTTGACCGTCCTCGACAAACCCAAGTCTGCGTCACCTCCTTCGGAACCGCGCGCCGCTGACGGGCAAGGGAACAGTCGGGACTACTTCCTTGAAGCGGTGGTCGACAAGAAGACGCCTTTCGTCAACGAGCAGGTTACGCTCACCTTGAAGTTCTTCATCGGCGTGCAGTATTACAGCAGTCCCGAACTCGACGAGCCTGCGACAACCGGCTTCTGGACCGAAGTGCTTGGCAACAGCTCTCCTTATTTTCAGAAGGTCGGCGGCCGCAACTATCGCGTGATTGAGCGCAAGTACGCCCTCTTCCCGACTCAGACCGGCGAGCTGACCATTGGTCGTGCGGCAATCAGCACAACTGTCGCGGCCCGTGCTCAGCGTCGCGATCCGTTCGATATGTTCGGCGACATGTTTGCCCAGGGGCAGAAGATCACGACCGCCTCCCAACCGATCACGATTCAGGTCAGGCCGCTTCCGCAGGAAGGACAGCCGGCAGATTTTAGCGGCTCGGTCGGCAAATTCGATATTAGTGTCCTCGCCGACAAGACTCAGGTTGAAGTCAATCAACCGGTCACGGTCAAGGTGAAGATCGCAGGCACAGGAAACATCAAGTCAATTGCCGAACCCAAAATCCCCGATCTTCAGGACTTTCGCGTCTACCGTGCGTCAAGCAATGAGAGTTCTGCGAAGGTCAATGATCGCCTGAGTGGAACAAAGGTGTATGAGGAAGTCTTCATGCCGAAACGTCCGGGGATGCTGGAAATTCCCGCTTTGGCCTTCAATTACTTCGACCCCGATCGCGGTCGCTACGAAACACTGATGACCAAGCCGATCAGCATCTCTGTGGCGAAACCGGAAGGTTACGTTTCGTCACCGGACGTTCCCTATTCGTCCCCCGCAGCGACCATAGGCAGTCAGGCACAGGACATACGATACATCAAGAGTGATGTAGGTGATCTCAAATCGATTGGCAAGCTCGTGATCCTGACGCCCGCATACTTGCTCGTCAATGGACTACCGGTCGCGCTGTTGGTCGGCTTGGTGGTCATACGCAGAAGACGCGACCGGCTTTCAGCG
>CXWL01020157.1_pt1 | contig 13925 bp, 7 predicted proteins | sample 590931 | NCBI WGS metagenome assembly CXWL01 (sample SAMEA3498368, study PRJEB10139) | groundwater metagenome | biome: water well; material: biofilm material | place: Germany | collected 2015-04-27 | reverse complement strand
GCTGTACGTCAAGCAGTGTTTATGCTTTGCAAGGTCTATAAGAATCGGATAGTATGCGGACGCTAGCTGAACATCGTTAAGCGTGATATTTTTGTAGAAACCTTCAGTCGGATCAATTATCATCTTGAGGGACACTCCTGTAACTTGGCGCGTTTCTCTAATGGCCCGGATCTCGCTGACGTCTGGTTACGGCAACGCCCGCACCAATGGCCGAAATACTTCCTCCATTCGGAGAATGCGTTCGACCATCCACTCGACGTACTCAGGCCATCGTGACTCGTCATCGGGCGGGCTAGCATCTCGCAAACAGATGACGCGACTCATTTTTCGGTCCGGCAGTTCCTGCCACTCGACCGGAAATCCGAGCGCGACGTCAATTGAGTCGCGCCGCACCAGCAACGCGCGAAACTGCTGTTTGGCGTTCTCCGAGCCTATTGAAAGTTCGACGCCGATCTTGTTGTCGCGACTGTTTACGGTTGGAACGATGGAAAATCCACTGCGGCCGATGGCGTAGGCGGTCCAGTGTTGTAGGAGCGGCTTCTGAGATCGAAGTGTTGTGCTACGCACCGACATCGCGTTGGCCAACACACCCCAGAACCGTTGTTGCTGTAGCCGAGTGGCAGAGGGACTGTCCTCGGCGGAGTCTTCGTTGTCGGAGTCGGGCGATGTTCCACCTTCACCCAGCTCCGCTCTAAGGAACGGGACGACCAAACCGTAAACCTGCGCAAGCTTTTGGCTGAGCCAGCCAAACAGGGTCGGCCACTCGGATTCGTCGTCCGAATCTGCTGCCAGGGTGACGGACATCCTCCGCGGCAATTGATCCGAAACTGGTCGGCTGAAAATCCAAGAGTCGCCGATTAACGCATTGATATCCGCCTTGTCGACTTGCAGTTTCTCCCAAACTTGAAACACAGCCTCGCGCCAAAAGTACACATCGATTGCAACTTCGCTGGGCCGCAACTGGTGGCGCACCTCCAGACCGACGTGCGTCAAAGGTGACCTCAGTCGAATCGACTTGCTCTGACGGGCTTCAAAGACCGGCACTTCAGGGTGCGTATCAACTAGATGATGCAACAGTCCATTCCAGAATTTCCTTCGCAATTCATGCCGATGCAATCCACCATCGGCTTCCTCGCTCACGTCGACCTGAGCAACGTGAGGTTCCTTGGGTCCGATCCAGAGTGCAGCAGCGACGTCCCCCATGGTTTTGCCGCGAGATCGAATGACGTCTGCGCCCCAGGTCGTCACGTCGCCAAGTTCGCGTGTCAGGACGATGTTGCTCTGCTTGAATCGTTCACGCTTATGCTCAAGCGGTTGGTTGCCAAGTTCCTGGTTGTACGCACTCAACGTCAGGTTGCCTGGGCGGTGCAGCCATTCGGCATGGATGCTTGCGGCATCCGCGCCAAGTAACGCCGACCATTCCGGTCGCAGTGTCTGCGGCATCACGTGCTCGATCTGCGCCGCCTTGAGTGCCGCCGGCTCCTTGTGGCCGCGAGCGCGTTCCAGCGTTTCTAGAACCTCGCGCGCATAGCCGCGTTTGTACAGCGGAAAGTGAACAAAGGCCTCGACGAAGCGCTGGTCGTCTGGCTAACCACGATCCAACAGGTATGTTTCGAGTGCGGCGACCGCTTCCCCTGTGTTGCGTGAGAGAGCACGTACGAACGTCTGTCCGTAATCGCGCGAACTGTCGCCGCAAATGAACCGGCGCAAGATGAAGCCACGGAGCATTTGTATGCAGCGCGCCAGTTGCATCGAGTCAATCTTGCCTTCCTCGCGCAGGCGAAATAGCGCCAGCAGCAACGGGTAGGTAGTCGAGCTCTCCAGAAGGTTAAGCCCCCAAAGCGCCTCGGTCACTGCAGGGCTTGCGTCCTTGCTGCGTCCTGAAATTGTCGTGTAATCGCGGGCCCTGGCGAGCAAAGCGTCGGCCAGCGAAATAGGCGCAAAGCCAGTCGCTTCGAAGCGCGACTCGAACGTGCCGAACGTGTCCTTGGGCTGCACGTACCGCCCGTCCATCATCAGCAGGTCACGGAAAAATCGAGAGAAGGCTTCCTCATCCAACCGGCCGGCGACGCCCGCAAACATCGCCTCGAGCGGGGCCCAGCGATCACGATCGAAGTCGTCCTGCTGGTCTGGTACCACGTGCATGAAGACAAAATTCCGAATCAGGTCGGACGGACCCAGTGGTACGCCCGTGGAATTCAGGCTCTTGAAGATGTTGTAGGCGTTCTCCGCCTCCAAGGTGGCACACATGAATTCCAGGCGCTGGCAGACAACGTTGAACACGTCGCGTAACTCGGTGGTACCCAAGGTGACGAGAACTTGCTCGAAATAGGCGAGCGCATCGGTCATGCGTCCGGGCGGGGCGGCCTTTCCCGTTACGATCGCGACGTATCCCGCATGGTCATGTTCTTTGGGCAACAGTCGAAAGTGTTCTTCGCCTTTCTTGCGCGGGTGCACCAGGTAGTCGGCATGAATCTCGTCGGAAAGGTCCGATTGGCCGTCGCGTCGTGCCATGTTGCGTAGCGCGGCCAGGAGCAAGCAACTCGTGGTAAGGCGCTGCTGGCCGTCGATCAGATGGAAGCGAGTGTGTTGCCCGGGCTGCGCGAGCCCGGGAACAAACACCAGGAAGCCCATGAAGTGGTTACCGGTTTTCTCCGGTTTGCGAATCTCCACGAGGCTCGACCAAAACTTCTCCCACTGGGGCCGTTCCCAGCGATAGGTCCGCTGGAACACCGGGATCACATATTGGCTCGGTGCGTAAAGGACATCGCCAAGCGATTTTATGGACGGCTTCAAGCTGGACTCCTCAGTTGCGTCTACCGCGGAGCGACGTAGTACCTTCGGTGCGCTGTTGGCATGGGTGATGTGGGACGTGACGTCAACTTCGCGTCCCCGGCTAGGTGAGTATCTGGCATCCGGATCCATACCGGTTCGTCGAAACTGTGCACAAATGACCCGCCAGGGTGGTCGCGATGCGCTTCCTGATTGAGTGCTTTCGACTCGATCGCGTCGATGAGATCAGTGCTCTCCAAATCGCTAAGATCATCGGTCCGTTGACATGGATCTGCGAGTGTCTACCACCGATCGCTGGGAAGCCGTCCACCCGAGCCCGTTCGCGCACGAGCAGGAAGCGCTCGACGTGCTGCGCCGCGGGCTGCCGGATCAGTCGCCGTTCCGGGCTTGGTCGAACTTCGAGTTCATTGCCGAGGACGGCAGCATCAACGAGGTCGATGCGCTGGTGGTGTCGTCGGATCGGATCTATCTGATCGAGATCAAGAGCTGGCGCGGAACGGTCAGCGGCAACCAGACCTATTGGACGGTGCGCACGCCCGGCGGTGAGCGCACTGACGAAAACCCGCTGCTGCTGGCCAACCGCAAAGCCAAGAAGCTGAAATCGCTGCTCGCGCGGCAGGACGCGTTCAAGAGGATGCCGGTTCCGTACATCCAGGCCGCGGTGTTCCTGTCGTCGAAGGAGTGCACGGTTCTGCTGGACGAGATCGCCGGCCAGCATGTGTATGCGCGGCCGGGTTGCGCCCGCAAAGGCCAGCCGCATGTCATCGACCTCATCAACGGTTCGGTCACCAAGGCCGAGAGTCGACCGCCGCTGTCGCGCGACGCCGAGCGCGCGTTGGTGCGTGCGATGGCCCAACTCGGAACGCGGAAGAAGGCAACGTCTGCTCAGGTCGGCGACTACCGGCTCGTGCGCCTGATCGACGAAAACGACCTGTATCAAGACTGGGAAGCGGTGCACGTACGCGTCGATTCCGATCGCAAGCGCGTGCGCATCTTCCCGCACCAGGCCAGCGCGCCCGACGCCGTCAAGCGCGAGCGAAAGGATCTCGCGCTACGCGAGTACCAGCTCCTGCAGGATGTTCACCACGACCACATCCTGCGTCCGATCCAGCTAACCGAATGCGAAGTCGGACCGGCACTCGTCTATCCGATTGACCTTGGCGCGCGTCGGCTCGATCACATGCTGCACCAGGAACTGGCCGGCGCGAGCGTGGATCTGCGACTGGATCTGGTCCGGCAGCTGGCCGAGGCCCTGAAGTACGCGCACCAGCGTGGCGTCACTCATCGCGCGCTGAGCCCATGGGCGATCGAAGTCAGCCACGGCGATGGCCGCACCGTCTTGCGCATCCGCGATTGGCTGAGCGGTGCCCCGAGCACCAGCACGCATACGCAAACCCGGATGACGCTGCACGGTCTGTACGCGGGTCTGGCCTCAGCAGAGCAGGCCGCCGTCTACGCCGCGCCCGAGCTGCTGTCCGGCCAGGACTACGACGCCATCGCTTCCGACCTGTTCTCGCTCGGCGCGCTGACCTACGCGATCTTCAGCGGCAAGCACCCGGCGGCGAATGTCGAGGAATTGGCGATCAAGTGCCGGAACGGGCCAGGATTGCGCCTTTCGGAAGTGATCGATGGCACAGCCGATCAGTTACAGGAACTGATCCAGCACGCCACTGACCTTAGCCCCAGCAGTCGACCAGAGAACGTAACCGAGTTCTTGGAACTGTTCGAAAAGGTTGAGGACGAGCTGACCACGCCGGAGCCGGTCGTCGGCACGCACCCGCTCGATGCAAAGGCCGGCGACGTCCTTTCCGGCGGATTCACGGTCGTGCACCGCCTTGGCAGCGGTTCCACGTGCGTCGCACTCGCGGTCACGCGTGGCGCCGAAACCGGCGTGCTCAAGATCGCCAAAGAGGCGACGCTCAACGAGCGCGTGCGCAAGGAAGCTGGGGTTCTGTCGGCGCTGCATCACCCGAATATCGTGCGCTGCCTGTCCGTGTGGGAGATCGATGGCCTCGCGGCGATCTTCATGGAGCAGGCCGGTGAGCGCACGCTCGGGCAGCGCCTGCGGAGTGAAGGTGCCCTGTCGCTGGACCTGCTGCAGCGCTTCGGCGACGAGCTGCTACATGCGCTGGTGTACCTGGAACGCGAAGGCCACAACCATCGTGACCTGAAGCCCGAGAACATTGGCATCGGCGTAAATAACAAGCGCGCGCTGACGTTGAAGCTGTACGACTTCTCCCTGTCGGGCACGCCGGCCGAGAACATCCGAGCTGGCACGCCGCCATATCTGGACCCGTTCCTGAGCGCTCGCCGTCCGGCGCGCTGGGATCTGTATGCGGAGCGCTACGCTGCCGCCATGACGCTGCATGAAATGGCGACGGCGACGCTCCCCACCTGGGGCAACGAAACCGGCGAACCCATCGGCGATCAGGACCGTTTGCGCATCGACAGCGAACACTTCGATCCCGCCGTCCGCGAAGGTCTGACGAGCTTCTTCGAGCGCGCGCTGCATCGCGATTACCGCAAGCGACATGACAACGCCGATCAGATGGAGATGGCTTGGCGACTGGTGTTCCAGGACATCGATCAGACCAGTAGCGACGATTCCGACAGCGATCCCGGCGAAGTGGGATTCGACCTGAGCGCGATCGACGACCTGTCGCGGACCACCAAGCTCACGGCACTGGGCTTAAGCGCGCGCGAACTCAATGCAACCGACCGGATCGGCGCAACCACGGCAGGCGCGTTGCTCGATCTCCCCGGCATCCGCCTTTACCGCAACCGCGGCATTGGACAGCGTGTAATTCGGCGCCTACGCCTGCTGCGCGACGAGCTTGCCAAGCGGCTAATTGCCGTCCCTAACGCCGCCGAGACCACCGACGAGGCGCCCGAGACCCTGAGTGTCGACAGCGTCACCAAGCGCTTGACCGGCATCAAGCTCACCGCCGCCGAGAACGCGCTGCTGCAATCCTGGCTGGGGCTCACCAGCACGGCAATAGACGACCTGCCGACCGTTCGCGACGTCGCCGAGCGCAACGCCTGCACCCGCGTCGACGTCCAGGATCTGGTCGAGAAGGCCGTCGACAAGTGGATGCGTAGCCCCTGGTTAACGAGCCTGCGTGACGAGACCGCCGATTTCCTGAAGCGACGCGAGGGCGTGGTCACCGTCGATGAACTGGCTGCGCGCTTGTTGAGCACGCGCGGGTCCAGCAGTGACGGCGTCGAACGCCAGCGCCGCGTACGTGCCGTGGTACAGGGCCTGCTGGAGGGCGAGGGTACGCATGCGACACCCCGCTTTGTTCTCTACCGCGGTGCGCGAAATCTATTGGTTGTCGCCACCGAACGCGCGGGCGAAGCTTTCGCGGCGTCGTCCAGCGAACGCGCGGCCTATGCCGAGGATCTGGCCCGGCGTGTCGCCGAGCTAGCGATCGAAGATCCGTTACCGAGCGCGCGTCGCGTCGACGAGCAACTCGCCGCTGTTCCGCCACCGGAAGACGACACGCCGATGAGCAGCGAGCGGCGCTTGCGCCTGGCCATCGCCATGACGCCGAGCGCCGCGCTGTCCAGTCGCACCGAACTTTACCCGAGCGGACTTGCCGCGGAGCGAGCGCTGCGGCTTGGTGCGGCGTCGCTGATCGGTCCCAAGCGCCTGCCGGTCAAGCACCTCGTCAGTCGCATCCAGAGCCGCTTTGATCGAGCCGAGCCACTACCAGACCGCCCAGAGCTGGATATGCTACTGACGGCCGCTGGAATCGATCTGGTGTGGCGTGAGGCCGAGGATGGACTGCCGGCAGGTTTCGCGCCGCCATCGCGCGGCACCGGGCTGACGATGCACAGCACCTCGCGTCGACGCAGCACCGGTCACGTGGTTGAAGACGATGCCGACGCCGAACGCATCCAGCGGTTCGAAGACACCATCCGGCGAGCACGCCGCGACGGACGTGTGCTGATCCTGACCTGCCCGCTGGCACACTGCGAACGCGCCGCCGAGCGCCTGTCGCGCGAGTTCGAGCTGAGTCCGATCAGCCTGGATCGTCTGCTCATCGAAGCCATGCACGCGCAAGCGAGCAAGGCCAAAGCCGACTGGCGCATCGTGCTCAAGGCCGACCGCGCCGCCGTCGATGCAGCCGACTGGCGCAACCTCCAGGCGCTGGTATTGCGTGCCATGCCTGGTGTGCGGCAGATCCTGCAGGACCAGCTACAGCCGCTTCTGATGCAGCACGCTGGCCTTTTGGTGCGCTACCAGCAGATTGGTCTGCTACAGGAAATGCGCAACCTTANNTGTGCTGGTTCCTGGCGATGAGGGTCAGCCGCCGGTGCTCGATGGAGTGGTATTGCCGGTGATCACGCCCGCGGATTGGGTAGCTGTGCCCGCGGTTTGGATAAATTTGAAGCGCGATCAGCCGGATCGCGTTGCCTGAGGAGGCGTTAATGCCCGCAACTGTGTACGTACTTGAAGGCGCCTGGAGCTCCGCGATGGAGTCGCCGATGATCCTGCCGTACCTGACCGCGTACGCGAACTCTCACAACGATGTGAAAGTGCAGTACAGGACGATCCGGTGTAAGGATGACGTCGCCTACTACGTCAGCCAGATTCGCAAGGGAACCAAGGCATTCTTGTACATCGCTTGCCACGGATTCGTGGGCCAGCTCCATCCCACCAATGTGACGAACGTACTCACGGTCGATGATGTCTGCGATGTGCTCGGACACGCCAAAGACGAAGCGATTTCCTTTATCCACTTTGGTTCGTGTCAATTCGTTCACAGCGCGCAGAGGCGTAACCTACTCGAAAAGCTTCGCAAGCCGGCTAGCGCGCTCTGGGTGTCCGGCTATACCAAGTCAATCGACTGGTTGCCATCCACTTGGTTGGACCTCGCGCTCATTTCTGAAGTCTATGTTCCGTGGCGAAATGCGACGACGAATCAAAAGGCAGCGAAGGAACGCGCACACCAGTTTATCGCCAATTATGACCAACTCGCGAGGTCACTTGGATTCAGTGGGCTGTCAACGCTTGGCGACGATGGACTTCTGATACCGACAAAGTTATCGAACGGTGATTCATAGCGGCCGAGGGTTCCGGAGCATACTCGGGCCTGCCCCATTAATTCGATGCTACCTAGGCATCTGACCTTGTACTTAAGCGCTGCAACTAGCGTGCCTATGAAGGAACTAAGTTGAATAGCGCACCTACAGAAACACTTCTGAGAGATTGGCGAAACGGCCAGCCCCATGCAGAACGGTTGGTAGCTAGCTTGCTGCACATAGAAGGCTTCACTTCAGTGGATCCTCAATGCCCGCTCGGCGGCCCCGATGGCACTAAAGACATAATATGTAAGAGAGACAATCTCAAAGTCGTTGCGGCTGTGTATTTCCCGCCAACGCATCAAGACTTCAAAGACGTGCGCAAGAAATTCCTTGCCGACTATGAGGGCGTCGGAAAAAATAGCGCCAGTGGCTTCGCATTTTTTGTAAACCAGCGCGTCACACCAACAGAGCGCACTGAGCTGATCGAAGCCACATCGGTGGAACTTGTTGAAATATACCACCTTGAGCGGATTTTGGCGATTCTTGATTCGCCAAGAGGGTACGGTGCCCGCCTCGAATACCTTCGCAAGCCCATGTCTGAAGAAGAGCAGTTTGGGTTTTGGAGTGCGTTGAGGTCAGAAGTGGATGATCGCCTCCTTACCTATGATTCCGGCATTCGCGAGCTTCATGAAAAACTAAACCTTGTGCTTGAGCGAACAAGCGCATTTGGGCTAGACCTGCTTAGTGTGTCGTCAACAATTGGCATCGGTTACGGTAGTGTGTCCAGTTTTCCAACCGAACAACTGTCTATTTCATTATTGATTTGGATACACTCGCTGCTAATGGAGAACACTGCGCCCCCCGGCATGCAGGTGGGAAAGCTAAGAGGATCCGAAGTTTGGATCGGTCCCAAGGAATCCACAGTAGAGACTGCAAGTTACATTCCGCCCCCTCCCGCGAAAGTGGCGGAGTTGCTTGAGAAGCTACTTCTTGATTGGCGCGTTGGGTATAAGACGATTTCAAGCCGAGCATTTGGTGAACGAATTGATAAAATCGCGAGATTTCACCATCAATTCGTTTCAATTCATCCATTCTTAGATGGGAACGGCCGCGTCGCGCGCTTCCTATTGGAACAACAAGTGCTCGAACTAATTGGCCGACGACTCGCGCCTGACTTCCTAGAGAATCCCATGGAGTATTATGACTACCTGCGAGCAGCCGACAACGGGGATATTGTGCCTTTGGTTCGGCTAATAAGCGCGTCTCTACAAGGCGACTGACTGCGACAAATGGATCCGGCTCACTCGAGGACATCAAGTCGAGTGCCAGATCACGGCCGATTGCAATGAGCACTGCCACACCGGCCCTGGTCCTAACGGTGATCGCATACCGATGTAACCGCGCGCAATCGAAGCGCATCGCTTAGGCTCAGCACATCCTCGAACGCGCCCATCCCATGATCGACCGCAAACGTCTACTCACCGACCTCCAGGGCCAGCAGCGCAAGCTGGAGAAGGATCTGCGGGAGCAGATCGCGTTGCTGCCAAATCTAAGCGAGCGGCTGGGTGCGGACTATGCGGCGGCGCGGGCGGCGGGGAGGACGGCGGAGACGTTTTCGGAGTGGAGTGAGGGTGAAATCACGCAGGGGGCGGTGGCGTGGCTGCTTGCTTGCGTGTTCCTGCGCTTTGTCGAGGACAACCAGTTGATCGCGGCGCCGCTACTGGCGGGGCCGGGTGCGCGGAACGGGCAGGCGCGGGAGGCGATGCGCGCCTACTTCAGCGAGCATCCGGCAGAGAACGAGCGGCACTATCTGCAGCATGCCTTTCGAACGCTCGGTGGCTTGCGCGCGCTGGCGGGCTTGTTCGATGAAGCGCACAACCCATTGTTCCGCTTGCCGCTCTCGTACGAGACGGCAAAGGCGCTGGTCGAGTTCTGGCAGCGGGTGGATCCCGATACCGGCGCGCTGGTGCATGACTTCAGCGATGCCGAACTGAACACGCGTTTTCTGGGTGACTTGTATCAGGACCTTTCGGAGGCGGCGCGCAAGCGGTATGCGCTGTTGCAGACGCCGGAGTTCGTCGAGGAGTTTATCCTCGATCGCACGCTGGACCCGGCCCTGCGCACCTTCGGGCTCAAGGGACTGCGGCTGATCGATCCAACCTGCGGATCTGGGCATTTCCTGCTGGGCGCTTTCGCGCGATTACTGCGGGCGTGGGAGGTGCAGGCGCCGGGCATGGATGTGCTGGAGCGCATCCAGAACGCGCTGGACAGCGTCTATGGGGTCGACCTGAACCCGTTTGCGGTAGCGATCACCCGCTTCCGACTGCTGGTCGCGGCACTCAAGGCCACCGGAAGTCCGCAATTGAAGAATGCTCGCGACTGGCGGTTCAACGTGACCACCGGCGACTCGCTGCTGCACGGCCAGCGCTTCGGCGAACTGGGTCTTGGCTGCGATCAGCTCGATCAGCGCTACGCGCATGTCTACGCCAGCGAGGACCGCGCCGAGATCGAGCGAATCCTGGGCCAGCAGTACCACGCGGTGGTGGGCAATCCGCCGTATATCACCGCCAGCGATGCGGCATTAAACCTGCTGTATCGGGATCGCTACAGCACCTGCCATCGCAAGTTCTCGCTGGGCGTGCCATTCACCGAGCGCTTTTTCCAGTTGGCCATTGGCGGCTCCGAACAGCCAGAGGGTTATATCGGACTGATAACCACCAATTCGTTCATGACGCGTGAGTTTGGAACGAAATTGGTTAGAGATTATTTACCTAGTCAGGACCTTACGCACGTAATTGACACTTCAGGCTGCTATGTCCCTGGTCATGGAACGCCAACCGTTATAATGTTTGGTCGTCACCGACCCGCCGTAAGTGCATTCTTGCGAGCTGTGCTTGGCATCCGCGGAGAACCAGGCACTCCGGACGATCCTTCCGAAGGAAAAGTTTGGACATCTATTGTCCGTTTGATTGACTCACCTGGCCGTTCGAATGAGTTTATCGGCGTGTCTGATTTGCCAAGAACTACTATTGCGAAGCATCCGTGGAGCCTTCAAGGCGGGGTAGCGCCAGCAGTTCTAGAGGCGATCGAAGGGAAGGAACGGAGGCGGATTGCCAATCTAAATACGGAAATCGGTTTCGGCGCGATTCTCGGCGAAGATGATGCCTTCATATTGTCTTGCGGAGCTGCCGATCAAAGGCGCCGCATCGGGGCTGTGGTTATTCCACTTGTCATTGGCGATGATGTTCGCGATTGGGCTGTGCGACCTTCCTGCGAAGTAGTGTTCCCGTATAGTCCTGACATAGACCTTGTAGACGAAAGCAATCTTGGCAATGCTCTTTGGCATCTGCGCACAGCTCTTGGCTCAAGAAACGATTTTGGCGGGCAAACGTACCGCGAAAGTGGACGCCCTTATTGGTCATATCATCAGATCCCAGTCGCGCGCAACCGAATTCCACTTTCAATAGGGTTTGCGTTTGTTTCGACGCACGGTCACTTTGTACTTGATCGTGGGGGCAAGGTTTTTAATCGCACGGCACCTGTTATTAAGCTTCCGCCTGGTGCCAGCGTAGACGTTCACCTCGGATTATTGGGGTTACTTAATAGCTCAACTGCCTGCTTCTGGTTGAAGCAGCTTTGTTTCAACAAGGGCAGTACAGTGGACTCACAGGGCGCTCGTCAAACTACTGTTGAATTCGAAAACTTCTACGAATTTACCGGTACCAAGCTCGCGCAATTTCCACTTCCTTCCGACCATCCCATCTCCATCGCTGCTCATCTCGACTCATTAGCCCGTCGCCGCGCCGCGACCCTGCCCGCAGCCCTCAGCGCGCGCCTACCTCTAACCCGCAGCGAACTCGATCAATCCCACGCCGACGCCGAGCTGTTGATGCAGCAGATGATCGCCGCGCAGGAAGAACTCGATTGGTGGTGCTACCGCGCCTACGGCTTAATCGATAAGGACCTGATCCACGCCATGCCGTCGCCGATCGCACTAGGCGAGCGCGCCTTCGAGATCGTGCTTGCTCGCAAGGTGGCTGCTGGCGAAATCGAAACGACCTGGTTCGCGCGCCATGGTTCGACGCCGATCACCGCACTGCCAGCGCACTGGCCAGCCGACTATCGCGCCGTGGTCGAGCGTCGCATCGCGCTGATCGAAACTCGCCCGTGGATCGGCCTTCTGGAGCGCCCGGAGTACAAGCGCCGCTGGAACCAGCCCACGTGGGCAGATCTGGAAGCCAGCGCGCTCAAGGCCTGGCTGCTCGACCGCCTGGAACGCCCCGGCTACTGGCCCGAGCCCAGCCTGCAACGCCTTGAAGACATTGCCGCTCACACCGAACGCGACGCCGACTTCATGGCCGTCGCCCAACTTTACCGAGGCCAAGTTGATTTCGATGTGCACACCCTGCTCGTCGAACTGCTTCAAGCCGAATCCGTATCCGCGCTGGCGGCTCTTCGCTACACCGATTCCGGCCTCCGCAAGCGCGCGGATTGGGAATCCACCTGGGACCAGCAGCGCGCCGAAGACGCCATCGACGCCGCGGTCGAGCGCGGGCACCCCGCGCACGAAGGCGAGAGCCCCGCCGAGTGGCAGACCCGCATCGCCCCCGAGCAGAAACAGCGTAAGCGCGATCAGATCGGCGAATTGCCTGCGCCACCGAAGTACACCAGCGCCGACTTCCAAAACACCACGCTATGGCGCCTGCGCGGCGCCCTGGACGTCCCCAAAGAGCGCTGGCTACGCGTACCCGACCCGCTGAATGCCGGCCATTGGCTCTACGGCTGGGCCGGCTGGAACCCCGCCCAGCGCGTACAGGCAATTGCCGGCACGATCATCGATGCCGAAACCCGCCACGGCGTCCCCGTCCCCGCCCTTATCCCGCTCTACGCCGCGATCGCCGAAGAACTGCCCTGGGTCAAGCAATGGCACAACACTATCGACCCCGACTACGGCATCGGCATGGGCGACTACTTCGACCAATGGCTGCGCGGCGAACTGCAGCGCCATGGGTTGACGAGGGAGCATCTAAAAGATTGGCAGCCGGAGCGAGCGGGCGGGCGTGGCCGACGGAAGTCCAAGGCCTGATCGGCCCGTCGATCAAATCTCAGGCAGGCTAAGATCCGCTGAACCGCCTCATGGCGACGAGAGAGACCAATGATCGACGCAACGATCGCGAAAGCACGCGCCCGACTCGAACGGGAAGTACTCGGCATCGAAAAGCGCACCGACCTGACGGACGAGCAAAAGGTCAGCCAGATCATCGTCATCTTTTCCACGGTCTGTGCGGCGATCGCCATCCAGCCAATTCCGTTTGCAGATTTCTTCATCCTGACGCCTTTGCAGGCGTACATGGGCGTGCGCATCTCCGCGATCCGTCGCGTGCCGTTGAGCGAGAAGCAAGCTTCCGACCTGATCAAGGAAATCATGGGTGTCGTCGGCATGGGGATGCTGGCGCAGCAAATAGGGATTGGCCTTGCCAAGATCTTCTTTCCGATCTTTGGAGGGATTGCAACGGTGCCAGTGGTGTTCGGACTGACATTCGCCATCGGCCGGGTCATGGATCTGTATCTGGTTCACCGTGCAGCCGGGCGCAAGCTATCGGCAGCGGATATCAAAGCGGCCTGGAAGCGCGCCAAGGCCGACGGCCAGAAGGAAGGCGAGCGCAAAGAAGAGGAGATCAAGCGCGGTGGCCTCTAGTCCTGCCGTTCATTACATCCGCCGCAACTTTGACGAGGCGGCGATCCTTGCGGTCGCAGCGAAGCTCGCCTTCGCCGACTCCCCGGAATTTTCCGAATCTGAACTGGCGACAATCGCGGCAATGCAGCGGGCCCACCCGCAAGCCGGCGATACGCCCGAGGAACTTGGGAATTGGTTGGCCGACATGGACGATGACCAACTAGAAGGTGTCGTTTGCAACACCAAAGGCGTGTTGCACGAGATGGAGTTCGTCCGCCTGGAGAACGCAGATGGCGATTCGGTCCATGCGGCCCTCTTTGAGTCAACCAACCACCCAGGCTACGACGTCGAATTCGTCGACAGCGACACCGGCGCGGTCTGGCAGGTTCAGCTCAAGGCAACCGATGACGCGAGCTACGTGCAGGAC
>CXWL01019535.1_pt1 | contig 13925 bp, 17 predicted proteins | sample 590931 | NCBI WGS metagenome assembly CXWL01 (sample SAMEA3498368, study PRJEB10139) | groundwater metagenome | biome: water well; material: biofilm material | place: Germany | collected 2015-04-27 | reverse complement strand
CCGTTCGTTGGCGAAGCAATCCCATGTACCGTGAGGGAGATTGCTTCGTCGGGAAGTGCGCCCCCCTCGCAATGACGGAAGTAATTAATTTACAAACCCTTAGCTAGCAACAACGGATAATTTCTCGTCCGCTGATTCTTCCGTAGTTTTTTCACCGTCTTTGGGAAGTTTGAACTTCAACCAGATCGGGATCACCGAAAGCAATAAAACAACCGCCGTCACAGTAAAGGGAAATGTCGGGCCAACGCGATCCCACATCTGTGCGCCGATCCACGGGGCGGGCAGGGAAATAATGCCCAAACTGGTGCTAAACAAACCAAATGCCATGCCTCGGTTTTTCTCAGGCACAGCTTTGCTGATCAACGATTGATATGCAGGGGCAGAAACGCCCGCGCCCATGCCTGCCAGCCCCCAGCCCAGATAATACATCCACTGATTGCCCGCAGGGATGTTGACCAGAACGAACAACGCGCTGGACATCAACACCATACCAAGCGCAATACCTACCCGTTCGCCAGCCTTGTCCGAAAGCCAGCCGCCAGGGATGGTGGTCAACATCATCGCCAGGCCAAAGAACGACATCACCCAGCCGATCTGCTGGAGTGACAGTCCGCCAATCTCCTGCATGTAAACAGGGAATAGATTTCCTGAAAGCTGAAAAGAAGTATCGCGCAGCCCATCGGTGATCAGCATCCACGTAATGAGTCCGCCTGAAAAAACAAGGGCAAACATCGAGACCAGATTGGTTTTCAATCCGCCGAATGAAAGTTTCTCCGTCTTTGCCGTTGCGGTTTTTGCCGCCTCGCGCGCCATGCTCAAGCGCATCAGCATCGCGATAAAGTAAAAAATGCCAGCCGCCGAGAGCATCAACTTAAACCCGTACGTCCCTGCCAGCCAGCCGCCCAATGGCGGCCCCACAACAGCAACGATCATAAAGATCGCCGAGGAAATCCCAAAGACCTTGCCGCGATTTTCCTCGGAGGAGTGCTCGGCAATGAAGGCATCAAAGCTTGGCCCCACCAGCGCACGAGCCACCGCCCCAAACGCCACCGCCAGCAAAAGCCACTGCCATGTATCAGCAAAGATTAGCGGAATAAAACCGATCACCCCAAAGACACTGCCAATCGCAATCGCGCGCAGGCGTCCCAGCGTATCGGAAACCCATCCGCCTAAAATTTGCAACAGCAAAGGCACGATCTGCGCCAGCGTAAAAAACAAACCGATCTGCGTGATCGAAGCGTTTAAATCTTTCAGGTAAAGCGGCATCAAAGAATCATACATGCCGCCGCCGATGTTGGCGAAAATCATCGCCGTCAAAAACAGAATCAACAGCCCGCTCAATAAAGGTTTCTTCTTAAGAGTTTCCATTTTTATCCTATTTCGACATTGTCACATTAAAGCTGAAAAAGTTTTAACCACAAAGGTCACGAAACAACACGAAGGAAACCTTTGTTTTTAGCATTTCGCTCTCCTTTGTGACCCTTTGTGGACTTTGTGGTAAAAGGTTTTGAAATGTGACATTGTCATCCTATAAAAACCTGCACCTTGTCGCCGTCATCATCGTCCACATGCACGATCAACGGCTCGGTGATATTTTTTGCCATTGCAATGGCCTGCACAATTTCATCCACATTCGTTTGTTTAAGCCCTTCAATTCGGCTGCCGAAATTTTTCAGGAACCAGCCAGCCAGCCCCAGCGGAAGCGGAAGCGCAACCGTGATATTTCTCGGCCATTCCTCCTGATGCGAACGATCCACATTCACATACATCCAGCGCGAAGTGCGGCTGCCTGCGCCCATTACAGTAAATAAAATTCCAAGGAACAGCGGCATACTCATGCAATAAAACCAGAAGTTTGTCCCTGCATTTTGTTGAATGCCAAACATCGCCCACGCGCTCAAGACCGTGAAGATGATTCCGATCCAGAGGAATGCGCCAGAAAAGCGATTCGCGCGCCGCCGAACTTGATCGAACTCTGAAGCATCGCTTCTCTCCCCGCCCATGCCTGAACCCGCTTCGAAGACTTGAACTTCCTCCTCGGCAGATTCATCCAATGCGCGCATCAACGTGGCGGCTTCGTCCGCGCTGATCTTTCCATCCGCAACCATTTGCAAAATTTTCTTGCGCTCTTCCGATGACATTAAGAACCTCCTTCCAATGCTGCCAGTAGTTTTTCGGCTTCCTCAGCAGTGATCTTCTTTTCCTGCAACATCTTCAAGATCGCAAGACGTTCTTCATCAGAGGCCTGGGGTTTGGACGGCATGGGTACTCCCTTGGGAGCGAAGTCCCAATTCCAGCGGCCAACTTCCAAAGCGACTTTGCCACGGCCAGCGCGGCGTTCTACTTCGCGAGTCTTTTGTTCGATGCGGCGGGCGGCTTCCTCCACTTTGCGCTGGGCGCGCTGAGTTGCCTGATTCACGCGTTGTGAAATGCGCTCCCCAAACCCAGACCAGTCCATGCCGATGCCTGCGAAGTTGCCGAAATCCTCAGCCGATTCACCCGCATCCGATTGATTGCTCACGCGGATGTCTCCGCCTGCATTCAATGTAATGGAAGCAGAACCATCGCCTAATGTAACCGCGCGGCTGGTGGCTTCTTCATCATTCTCAATTCCCTTCCATTCAATATCAATCTCATCGGCATTGAGAGTCAAAGTTGCATTCGCCTTCGGAGGCATCACCAATAAAATGTCATCGCCCGCAGTGACCGAATACGAATTGCCAGCCTGCGGAGTCAAATACATGACCACATCCTCCGCCACCTTCGCGCTGACATTGCCGCGCACATCCCGCAATGCCAGATCGTCCGCGACGGTTTCGAGGGTTACATTCCCGTCCACGTCGCGGATGGATACGTCGCTGTTGGCGCTTTTGATGAACAAATGCCCTCGCGCGCCTCTCAGGCTAAAGTCCGCATGAAGCGTATCAATCGCCACAGAATTCACATCGCGCAGGGAAAGGTCGCCGCTGATTTCCTTCAATTCAATGTCGCCCATCAAACTGCGGATGGAGGCGTCGCCGCCAATACTGCCAATTAAAACAGTAGCAGCTTTCGGCACGCGCAGAGCGAGATCATCATCACAGGAAATAGTCACCTGCTCACCATCCTGATTGACGCGCATTTCATCATTATTCGCTTTGAGGAGAATCTCATCCCCCTCCCAGCCGACGAGGCTCAAATCGCCGCCAATCGACTCAATTATAATTTTTGGGGTTCGTCCTGCAGAAATGGTTTTAGACATGGTTATTTCTCCTCTTCACCGCGTAATAAGCGCGTGGCTTCCTCAGCGTTGATTTTTCCCGCGCTGAGGTCTTCGAGAATGGTATTGCGTTTATCCTGGGTAATCTCAACGGGTTCATCCTTGCCAGGCTCATACCCTAATGCACGGATGACTTCGTGCAAACGGTTGCGAATGGTTGGATACGAGACCCCAAGTTCCTGCTCCACGCGGTTGATCTTGCCTTCACAGCGCACAAAGGTGAACACGAACTCCAATTGGTCGGGGGTCAAGTTTGAGAACTGTCCCATTGCAAAATGGCCTTCAATGGAAGTATCACAAGAGTTGCAATGCAATCGGGCAACTTCCAATTCAGATTGGCAGATCGGGCAAATGGTGGGCGCGGGTCGCATGGTTTCGTTTCTCCTATGATGTGGCAACTTTTTAGGTTATATTTTTAGGACTTACGCTTTTACGGAGTCCAAAGTCTCCTGACTTTGGCAAAATCGGGAGATTTTGCACTCCGAGCGAAAGTCCTGATTTTGTGAAATTAATGGGCTCTGGCTTTTTTGGCTTTGGTTTGTGAAAACTCCAACTGATTTGATCGCAAAGATGTAGTATAACGAGCCTGAAGTTTTTCACCTCTTGCAACCATCCAGGCCCCAAGGCCAGCCAGCCAGCGCGTTCCATTGAAAGAAGGGCTTTGCGTGGCTTTCAGGAATAACTGAGAATCCACATCTTCCTGATTTTTATCCTTGGCCATATCCAGCAGATCGTTAGTTTGAAAATTGTTCATGGTACTTCTCCATTTTGTAAATAAAAGGAAAACAGTCGCCAAAGCCAAAAACTCAATATTGTCTCTACGTTTCTAATAAAATTATAGGCGCTTTTTCAACTTTGTCAAGTATCAATTCAATATTTTCAATATTTACTTCAAGATAATTGATTTTATGCTTGAAAATAGTCAAAAATCCACATTTTGGAGGCCAACTTTGATCCGCTCGCTCTTTTTTAGCCCAGGCAAACCTGTCCGCACCGAGATTCCTCCCTCCGAATTCCCCAGCTTGCTCCGAGATCGAAGGGGCCTTCTTTGGGTTGACTTTACATCCGAACCGCCTGAAACAGCCTTGCCCGTTTTGCAAAGTTTCGGGTTTCACCATCTCGCCATCGAAGATGCGCTCCAGCAAACCCACGCGCCCAAAATAGATGATTGGGGCGACTATCTTTACATCGTACTAAACTACATGCATCTGGTTAAAGCTACCGAACCGTGGGATACCGAAATCGATGAACTGGACATCTTCCTCGGGCGCAATTATGTCATCACCCATCACGACAATCCTGTAACATCCATAGATGAAACATGGGCTTCCTGCCAGCGCGACCCACGCTACTCGCAGGATGGAGCAGACCATCTGCTGTACAAGATCATTGATTCAATCGTGATGAATTACATGCCAATCATCGAAAAAATAGATGAAGAAATAGACTGGATCGAAGATCAGGTCTTTGACCGCCCCAGTTCACAAACGCTCGCGCGTCTTTTCACGCTCAAACGTGTTCTGCTCGCCATGCGCCGCATCCTGCTCCCCCAGCGGGAGGTGCTCAACAAAATGGCGCGCGACGACTATCAGGTAATTGACCGTAAAGACCGCATCTTTTTCCGTGATATTTACGATCACCTCGTCCGCCTGCATGATGTGAACGAAAGCCTGCGTGATCTCGTCGGCGGCGCACTCGACACCTACCTCTCCGTCATCAACAACCGCATGAACGAAGTCATGAAGACCCTCACCATCATCACCACCCTCTTCATGCCGTTGACTTTTGTGACGGGCTTCTTTGGGATGAACTTCTTCGCCGCGAATCCGCCCTACGAAAACTGGACCCTCCCCACGATCTTTTATGGGACCTTGAGCCTGATGCTGCTTACCCCGGTCATTATGTTCTTCTGGATGCGCCGCCGCACCTGGGTGTAGCCCCCGTATTCTCCCATCATCAAATCCTTGACACAGAACAGGCGTTCGAGTATCATTCCTAGCACAAATGAGCGAAGAATGCTCACCATGCCAGAAATCTGGCAGGAGGCACAAAAATGATGATGATGGTTAGAAAAAGCAAAGGTTTAGGCGAACGCCACCAGAGAATTCTGGATTTTATTGAGTCCTATCAACGCGAGCACAAACACCCCCCTTCAATCCGTGAGATTGGAGAACATTGTGATATCTCGTCTACATCGGTGGTCAATTATTACCTCGACCAGCTTGAGAAATCAGGCCACATCGAACGGGATCGCAAGATCTCGCGCGGGATGCGGTTGACTGGCAACACCCCCCTCGGTGACATGCTCCGCATTCCGATGTCTGGCGTCATCCAGGCTGGTGAGCCCATTCCGATCCCTTCATCTGATTTCAATACATTTAGTGCTGAAGATTCAATTGAAGTGGCAATGTCTCTCATGCCTGCCAAGGAAAAAGGCAAGGATCTGTTCGCCCTGAAAGTACAGGGAGACTCCATGATCGATGCCATGATCAACGATGGCGACATTGTCATCCTCAAACCCGCACAGGAAGCCCGCAACGGCGAGATGGTGGCAGTCTGGCTTTCCGACCGCAACGAAACCACCCTCAAATATTATTACAAGGAAAAGGAAGGCTACCGTCTACAGCCTGCCAACCCAACCATGAAACCGATCATGCTCAAAAAGACCGAAGCATTGGAGATCAAAGGCAAAGTGGTGATGGTCATCCGCAAAGTTGACCGCTACAACTAACAAACATAAAAGAGACGGCGAAAATCGCCGTCTCTTTTTGATTCCCAAGTTGAAATGCGGAGCTTTTGTTGTTTAATTTTAAAAAGGTTCCGCCGCCAGTCAGCATGGGGGGGACATGCAAACGTGGCGGCGGTAGACACCTAAATACCAATAAAGGGGAGGGCAGGTGTCAATGAAGATAATATACACCCGTTTAGTCTAAAATACATTAAACGCAGATAAGAAATGTGACTAGATATGTCTGAATTAGCGTTTATTTTCACGAAAGAGTTTCAGCCACTCATCCACTTCCTTTTCAGATAGCTTTTTATCCGTAGCTCCAGTTTTAGGCGTGGCCTGCATGGTATTGCGGGTCAATCGTACAAACTCTTCGGATGAAATAAATTGAGCCTGGTTAACTCGCGCCGCGCCTTGCACTTCATGATCGGAAGAAACCACAACCCAGTTCTTTGCGGATTTTCCCATGTTGTTCAACCGTGCGCGGATGGCGCTATCGGCAGTCTGCCCCAGCCTAACAAAATGCGCTCGGACGGTACCCAGCTTCTGGGTACCGGCTGAACCGACCGGCGCTCCATCAAAATAGACTTCCACCTGCTGTCGTCTGAGTCGCGCAAACTCCTGCAAAATGGAAACCAGTTTCATTTCATCATCCACAGAATCCAACCGCAGGCCGAATTTAGGAATCAGGTTATGTCCGTCTATCAGGTAGGGCATGAAGCGATTTTACCGCAATGCGAATCGTCATTGCTTGGGGCTGGGTTTCGATACGCCGCAAAGAGCAAGAACGCGGCTACTCAACCGCCAGCCTTCGCAATGACGATATGTTACACAGTTTCCGTCACCACGGTCTTCACATCAAACACAGGCGGATGCTCCAAAGTCTTTTTCACCTTGCACAATTCGGCGGAACGCACCAGCGCCTCATAATACTGCGCAGGGAAAGTGGGCGGAACCTGAATATCGAGATCGATCTTTTCGATCATGCCTTGCATATTCGGGTGGTTGCGTTGAACGATGCGAATGCCCTCAGTGGGCAGGTTGCGCTGGCGGCAAAAACCGAGCACATAAATGCCCGCGCATGTGCCAATGGAAGCAAGGAACAGCTCGAAAGGCATGGGCGCGGAATCAACAGGCGGCTGGTCGGTTTGAAAGTCGTGGCCGCGGTAGTGAGCGTCCACTCGCAGCCCGCCGGGAAAGTCAATGATCATATCCATAGAAAGTCTCCAAATGCAGGTTTTTGTGTCATGTATTTGTGACGAACTGTACTGTCAAGATATTACCCCCCGCACCCCATCCACCCGCCATGCGTACATTGATTCGGCTTGCATTGCAAATCGAATATAATGGAAACACTTTTCAAAAGGAGATCAAAATGGCAGAAAAGAAACCCTCAAACATCACGATCACACAACAGGGCGGCGTGGTCCGCAATGTGCTAAACCAAATGAAACTCATCCTGCGCCTCATGGGTGACAGCCGCGTGAATTTCTTTGCCAAGCTCATCCCCGTCGGCGCCTTCATCTACCTCGTCTTCCCCATCGACGCGATCACCTTTCCAGTCATCGGCGTGGTGGATGACGCCGCCCTGCTCTGGCTCGGCTCCTACATCTTCACTGAACTCTGCCCGCCCGAGGTTGTGGCAGAGCACATGAAGGCGTTGAGCGGCAATATGAATCCTGATGACACACAAGGTGATGTGGTGGATGCGGAAACCACGGACGTACAAGAATAGTATGAAGCGACTCTTAATTTTATTGATTCTGCCAATCCTCGCCTGTGGAGGATTGGCAGAATCCGTTTCCCCGACCATCACGCCTCTCTCCCCGCTGACGGTTGCTCCAGCCGCCCAAACAGAATCCCAGCCTGAGATTCGGCCAACACAATCATCCCTTCCAAATGCCATTGGATTCCCAAACGCAAACAACTATGAATGGCGTGTCATCGCCAGTGGGCTGACCCGTCCCGTAGACTTGCAATCTGCGTTCGATGGCACAGGCAGGTTATTCATCATTGAAAAATATGGGGTCATTCGCATTTTCGAAAACGGTCAATTGCTCGACCAGCCATTCCTGAATATTGATGACCGCGTGGATGAAAGCGACAATGAAATGGGGTTACTTGGTTTTGCCTTTCACCCAAACTATGAACAGAACGGTTATTTCTACGTCAACTACACGGGCGATGGCGGGCATACCCACATTTCCCGCTTTCAAGCCAGCGGAGACCTGGCAGACCCCAACAGCGAAACCGTGCTGATGGTCGTCGAACAACCCTATCCCAATCACAATGGCGGCGCGGTTGCCTTTGGCCCGGATGGTTATCTTTATCTTGGCCTTGGCGATGGCGGCCTTGCTGGCGACCCGCACAAAAATGGGCAGGACACATCCAGCCTGCTCGGAAAAATTCTCCGCATCGACGTGAACAGCGGCGACTTATATTCCACCCCATCCGACAACCCATTTGGAAATGAAGTCTGGGCCTACGGCTTGCGTAATCCCTGGCGTATTTCCTTTGACCAATCCACAGGCGATTTGTGGATCGGCGATGTGGGCCAGGGTGATTGGGAAGAAGTGGATTATCTCCCCGCAGGTTCGCCCGGTGGCGCGAACTTTGGCTGGAGTATCATGGAGGGCAATCACGGCTATGATGGCAATCCACGGCCTGGCTTGCTCCTGCCCGTTTCAGAATACAGCCATGCCGATACTTACGGCGGCTGCTCCGTCACAGGCGGATATGTCTATCGCGGGGCAATGCCCGAATGGAATGGCATCTATCTCTACGGCGATTATTGCACGGGATATGTCTGGGGGTTGATTCTCTCCAATGGTGGCTGGCAGGCCCAACGTTTGTTTGAAGCGGGGGTGTTGATCACTTCCTTCGGGCAGGATGAGTCCGGTGAAATCTATCTCACCACCGACAGCGGCGAAATCTACATCCTTGCAAAAAAATAAGGATATATCACATCGTTTATAGGCACTTTGTCATGCGAGTTTATGACGCCTGTCACTGGCGAGGCAGGCGTTTTTCTTTTAAACTACACACACAAAGTCAGGAGGCCGTTATGGCAGAAAAGACTTGGCAAGTTGAAAAGATCAAACATTGTGAACATGTTGGTCACGAAGTTGCGATTGAGAACGAAGTTGTCTACCCCGCCGAACACCTGCCAGACCAGCCGCCCAGAATCCTTGCGCATCGCTGCTCCAATGCAATCGAGTGCAACATGCTGGAAAAACCAGCTTGCGCCCTCTGCGGCACAAACCCTGATTTAGATCCTGTGTAATCGAACAACCAAAAGTTGTTCTTCCAAACTCTCTCCTCCCTCTGAGTTGGTTTAATGGCTGCGCCGCGTGAGAACGCGGCGTATGCCGTTAAAGTACCACGTCATTGAGAGGCGGCGTTCTTCCGCCGAAGCAATCTCCAACATTGTGAAAGAGATTGCTTCGAGCAAAGAACAAGAACGCCCTCGCAACAACATTTACAACCCTTTCAAAAATCCCCTCACGCTTTTATCTGCCGGCTTTTCTTTTATCAACTTTGGCTTCCCAACCTGCTTCAACTCGCCATCTATAATGACGGCAACCCTGTCACCAAACTGCGCGGCTTCTTTTAAGTTGTGAGTCACAAAGATCGTTGTGCGGTGATCCTGCGCCAACACCCTGGACAAATCCTTGAGTAATTGCGCCCGCGTTTGTGGATCGACCGCAGAGAACGGCTCATCCATCAAAAGCAATTCTGGATCGAGGACAAAAGCGCGCGCCAAGCTGACTCGCTGCGCCTCCCCCCCTGAAAGTTGGCCTGCCCGGCGGTTAAGCAGAGAATCCACGCCCATGGCTTTGCTCCACTTAATGATCTGCTCCCTGGCAGTTTCCTTGTGGACGCCGCGAAACTTCAATCCCAACCCAATATTAGCTTCAACCGACATATCCATCAGCAGCGGGTCTTGAAAAACAAAGGCGATCTTCCTGCGATACTCAAGTTCATCCCATTCCTTGAGCGTCTTGTTATGAAAGCTGATTTCGCCGCGCACAGGTTTGATCAAATCTGCCAGCGTGAGCAGCAAGGTACTTTTGCCCGCGCCGTTTGGACCGACCACCGCCAGCGTTTCGCCTTTTCTGATTTCAAGCGAGTCGATTTTTAGCGCATCCCGTCCATTGCGCTGAACGAGTAAATTATTAATGGAGATCATCGCCTCGCCCCCTTTTGTTGAATGACTGTCAATGCCAGGTTGATGAGGTAGGTCAGGATCAGCAAAAGTGCAGAGAGCGCCAGCGCCTTTTCAAACTCTCCTTTGGATGTTTCAAGCACGATGGCAGTCGTCAGCACTCGGGTCTGCCCACGGATGTTTCCGCCCACCATCATGGATGCGCCCACCTCAGAAATGACCGAACCAAAGCCAGCCATGAGAGCCGCCAAAAGCGGCAGGCGTGCCTCCCGCCACAAGCGCCAGATCATCTGCGGGCGCGATGCGCCGAGTCCTAAAAGTTGTTGTTGCAAGCGCGGGTCGAGCGCTTCCAGTGCGGCGGCGGTGAGTCCCGTTACAACAGGTGCGGAAATAATCGTTTGCGCGATGATGATAGCCCAGGGAGTGTAGATCAGCTTCAAGCCGCCAAGCAAGCCGCTGCGCCATAACGTCATTGCCACCACGAGGCCAACCACCACAGGCGGCAAGGCCATGCCGGTGTTGACGATGCTCAACAGAAAGGAACGCCCGCGAAAATTGCCCAGGGCAAGCCAGGTGCCAAAGGGCAGGCCAATGACAAGGCTAATGATGGTTGCAATCGCTGAGACTTGCAGGGAGAGCGTTGTGATTTCAAGGATTTCCATGGATTTGTAAACCTTACTGTATCGCATCGGGGAAGAACAAGGGCTGGCCGTATTCCTGCACGCCGAACTCGCGGATGATGTTTTGTCCCACGGGAGAGGTGATGAAATCCGCAAAGGCTTGCGCGCCTTCCACATTCACTTGAGGCCACTTTTCAGGATTGACCGTGATGACGTGATACACGTTCAAAAGGGCAGGGTCATTTTCAAAGAGCATAACCAGATCGAGATTGGCCTTGTAAGCCAGGAACGTACCGCGGTCTGTGAGGGCGTAGCCTTGTTTTTCGGAGGCGATGGTAAGCGTGACTCCCTGTCCCTGGCCTGTTTCGAGGTACCAACTTTGATTTGCAGGGTCAAGCTCTGCGCTATTCCAGATGGACATCTCTTTGACATGCGTGCCAGATTCATCGGCGCGGGAGACGAATGTGGAGGCGGAGGAAAAAATTGCATTGAAAGCGTCAGCAACTGTCGGCTGGGAGCGAAGCGCGGCGGGGTCTGATGCGGGACCGACGATGACGAAGTCGTTGTGCATCACGAGGCGGCGATCCATGCCGAATCCATTTTCCACAAATTCTTTTTCTGCATCAGGCGAATGCAAAAGGATGACATCGGCATTGCCTTCCTGCGCGATCTTCAAGGCCTGACCTGAACCCGTTGCAATGAGGCTGACTTGAATTCCAGTTTGTTCGGTGAAGGCTGGAAGAAGCGCGTCGAGCAGACCCGAGTCTTGCGTGGAGGTGGTTGAAACGAGCAGAATACTTTTAGTGGGAACCGATATCGAGCAGGCGGCCAGGAAAAGTAAAACAATAAAAAATATTTTTTTCATTCAACTCCGATAAGAAAGGGGCGACCTTTCAGCCGCCCCAGTTATACCCGTCACGGTCACAAATTGCGCTTTCTTACGAGTAGGAATGCGCAATTTGTGACCGCGGGCATTATATCGGGTTGAATTATATTACAGGCCGAGGTCTGCGTCGGTCTTATCCGCGTCGGGATAGAAGAGTGGCTGGCCGAATTTATCCAGGCCGAATTCGGCGATGATGGCTTGCGTGTCGGGGTGGATGATGAAGTTGGCGAAGGCCAGCGCGCCTTCGTAATTGACGGCGGGCCACTTCTCGGCATTGACGGTGATGACATGATAGACGTTCAACAGGCTGTTATCGCCTTCCACCAAAATTTCAAGTTGATAGTTATCCTTGTTCGCAAGATAGGTGGCGCGGTCTGTGAGAATATATGCGGCTTTTTCGGAAGCAACGGTCATGGATGCGCCCATGCCCTGACCTGTTTCGATGAACCAGGCCTGACCTGCGGGATCAAGCTCGGCCTTTTTCCAGAAGCTGACTTCTTTTTTGTGAGTGCCAGAGTCATCGCCGCGAGAGACGAAATTTGCGCCAGCATCGAAGATGGCCGCGAAGGCTTCCTTGGGGCCGAGGCCTTTGATGCCAGCGGGGTCATCCGCAGGGCCGACGATGATGTAGTCATTATGCATAACGAGGAAGCGGTCTGTGCCAAAGCCGCCTTCCATATAAGTGACTTCGGAGGAAGGTGCGTGAACGAGCAACACATCGGCATTGCCTTCTTCGCCCATCTTGAGCGCTTCACCAGTGCCAACTGCAACTGTCTGCACGGTATAGCCAGTCTGTTCTTCGAACATGGGAATGAGTACATCCAGCAGGCCAGAATCCTGTGTGGAGGTGGTGGTGGCGAGAATCAAATTTGGATTCGTGGGCGCAGCAACAGGAGCTTCGGTTGGGGCTTCAGTTGCAGGAGCAACTGTCGGCGTGGCTGACCCTTCGTCTCCGCTCAGGGCGGGTCCGCAGGCCGTCAACACAATGGAGAGAACAAGCAGCAGAGTCAAAAGAAGGGTACGGGAAGTGTGTTTCATATTTTCATCCTTATAAGATTTTATATTTCAATTAAGTATAAGCTTAATTGATAATGAAAAATAAAAAAAATAGGCGCGCCGTTAGGCAACCTGTTCCCCGCTGTGGGTGGCGTTGTAGCCTGGCAATAAATTAAGCAAATTGCGAAAATCGGCGGTTTGGATGTACTCAAGCAATGGATCGAGATTCTTTTCCTGTTCACGCGGCAGAATAAGATCGTAGCGTTCTTCAAAGAGCGGGATGAAATCAAGCCCGTGTTGATGGGCGGCGGCTTGCAGGCCAAGCGATACATCCGCCTTATTTTGGGAGATTAAGTTCGCCGCTTCGCTATGTGTTTTGACCTGATTCTCGTACCCGTTTATTTTCTCCGCTGGAATATTTTGTCTTCGCAATTCAGAGTCCAGCCATAAGCGTGTGCCCGAACCTGCGTTACGATTCAAAAAACGGATGTTCGCCCTGGCAATGTCGGCGATCTTCTTGATACTTTTTGGGTTTCCGCCCGCAAGCATCAACCCTTGCGTGCGATAGGCCAGGGTGACGATCTCCACCTCGCGATCTGGAAAAAAATGCTTTACAAAAGGCGTGTTGTACTCGCCGCTTTCATCCAGTAAATGCGAGCCTGAAATTTGGCACAGCCCAAGGCGCAGGTTGACAAGCCCATCCAGCGAGCCAACAGGCAGGCTGAGAATGTTGATGTGTTTGGTGAGATGCTCGGCGATGCCTTCGATGGCCAGGTCGTGACTGCCCGAAAAAATTACGGAAGATTTTTTACTCTTCGGTAAAACGATCTCTTGTAAAAGGAGAGCATCTGCCTTTGAACGATAGAATTTTTCAGTTACTTTGCCTGTCTTGCGGGTTTCGCTAACTTCGACGAGGTCGGCAGACTCAAGCGCGAGGATATGATGCCGCACCCACGCGGGGGACTGCTTCAAGGTCCGCGCGAGATGGGTAAGGGTGGCAGGGGTGGCCATCAACAAACGCAAAATATCCATGCGGCGGGAATCTGCGAGGAGCTTGATCTTGTCAAAGGATTGGATGGGCTGGACTGTTTTCATTTCGGCGTTTCGATTAAGGGAAATCTTATTCGAGAGTCTACATGCGAATCAGGCGCGAGTCAAGCGGAATTTTTATTTGACCTGACCCCCTGCTCATGATATAAAACTTGAGCAATTAACTGACCTTACGCACGGAAGAACTCTTTGCCGAAAATTTTAACGCCAAGCCGCAAAGA
>CXWL01059716.1_pt1 | contig 13937 bp, 6 predicted proteins | sample 590931 | NCBI WGS metagenome assembly CXWL01 (sample SAMEA3498368, study PRJEB10139) | groundwater metagenome | biome: water well; material: biofilm material | place: Germany | collected 2015-04-27 | reverse complement strand
GGCAGGGCCAGTATCGCCTGAGCGGCGTGGCGCCGGGGGAATATTCCCTGCGGGTTGGTTACCTCGGACTCGAGGACTTCACCGCCACAGTTACCGTGACGGCGGGCGGCACCACCACCCAGAATGCCCTGCTCAAGTCCGACCTCGTCGTTCTGGACAAGTATGTGGTCGAATCCGTCCGCCTGGGCCAGTCCCGCGCGATCAACCAGCAGCGCAGCAGCAACACGATCTCCAACATCGTTTCCGCCGACGCGATCGGCAACCTGCCCGATGCCACCATCGCCGACGCGCTGACCCGGCTGCCGGGCGTGAGCGTGGTGGTTAACGGCGGCCAGGCGGCCTACGCCTCGATCCGCGGTGCGGACGCAAAATTGAACTCGGTCACGCTCGACGGCCAGCGCATCACGGTCACTCCTTCGGAAAACGGCCTGAACGCGAGCAACAGCGACGACACCCGGGCGGTGGATCTCTCCTTGGTTCCGTCCGAGTTGGTGGGCAGCATCGAGCTGGTCAAGGCGCTCACCCCCGACAAGGACGCCGACTCCTTCGGCGGCACCATCAATCTCGTCACGCGCAGCGCCTACGACATCAAGCAGCGCAGCATCAACGGCAAGTTCGAGCTGCTTCACACCGACTTTGGCAACCGGAGCGGGCGCGCCGCCGCGATCACTTATACCGATGTGTTAAACAAGGCGCGCACCTTTGGCGTCAGCGCCACGGTCAACTATCGCCAGCAGGACACCCTGCAGGATGACACCGAGATCGCGTATTATCTGGCAAACGACCCCGCCGTGTCGGCCATCGCGGCGGTGGGCGATTCCGGTGTGGCGGAATACGATGTCCGCAGCCGCCCGCAGGCGCGCGAGACCAAGAGCGGCGCGCTGAACCTCGACTGGAAGATCAGCGACCGGACGGACCTGCACCTGCGGACCCTCTACAATGATTCCAACCTGAAAGAGACCCGCTACCGCACCCGCATGCGCGGCCTGCTGCGCTGGAACGCCACTTCGACCGCGACGCTTGCGAGCGGCGCCGAGGCGCGCGTCACCCGCCGCCTGGAGGATGTCACCCGCGACCAGGACATCGTGCGCGTCGGCTTCGAGGGCAACACCCGCCTGAACGCCGGCACGCTCAACTACGGCCTGGCCTTTGGTAATTCCAACTTCGATGGCGACCGCATCCGCACCACCTTTGAATTCGGCAACAGCACGATCCGGCGGACCTACAACTGGACCCTGGATCGCACGAACCCCGCGCTCCCGCGCGTCACCATCACCCAGCGTGTGACTGGCGAGAACGGCCTGCTGCGCTCCCAGGACATGAGCTTGGTGCAATTCCGCCTCAATAACTCGAAAGAGAAGGACACCGACTGGGTGGGCAACCTCGATTACGCTTTCGACAAGGACATCGCCAACCACCCGATCCACTGGAAGGTCGGCGCCAAAATCCGGACCAAGGACCGCACTTCCCGTCCATTTCTACTGGATCGTAATGTAGTCGGGACTGCGGTCTTGGAGTCCAGTTTCTCCGCGCAGACCGCCACGGGCAACCGGATCCTCGGCACTGTGCCAACGATGGGGCAATTCGCCAACCTCGCCGAAGTGACGGCGTTCGCCGCGGCCAACCCCACGCGTTTGGCCCAGACACTCAGCAGTGAGGATGCGCAAACCACGACCAAGGTTTATGATGCGTCCGAGGACATCCTGGCGGCCTACGCCATGGGATCCACGAAGTTCGGCAAGCTCGAGGCGATCGCCGGCCTCCGCTATGAGACGACCGATGTGAGCTATAACTGGCTGACCGCCCCCGGCGGCCCGAAGCCGGGCGGCTCCGACTATGGCAACCTGTTTCCCGGCGTGGTCTTCAACTACCGGCAAAACAAAAACTTTGTGATCCGCCTGGCGGCGACCGGGACGATGGCCCGGCCCGACTATGCCGACCTGGTCCCGTTTGAGTCGCAGGTGGATCCGGAAAGCGGCGCGACGGAGGAGACCCCGCCGGCCTTCATCCCGGTGTTCCGGGGCAACCCGAACCTGAAGGCGCAAAAGTCCCTGAACTACGACCTCTCGTTCGAGTGGTATCTGGAACCGGCCGGCGTCTTCTCCGTGTCGCTGTTCAAGAAGGACGTTTCCGACTTCATCTTCCGCAGCCAGACGCTGGAAGTGGTCGGGGCGCAGAATTTCATCATCCTGCAGCAGAACAACGGCGCGGACCAGGACATCAGCGGCGTGGAGTTTTCCTGGCAGCAATCGTTCGCCAAGCTGCCTTCGCCGTTCGACGGTCTCGGGATCAACGCCAACGTGACCTTCGTGGACGGCAGCTCCACCTTCAACCTGATTGACACGGTCACCCTCCAGCCGAAATCGGTGAAGGAGGACTTCGTGCCCAACCAGGCCAAGCGGGTCTACAACGTGCAGGTTTACTGGGAAAAATACGGTTTCACCGCCCGCACGGCGGTGAATTTCACCGGCAACTATGTCCGCGATGTCGGCGGTATCCTGCAAAACGTCATCAACGACCCGGCCACCCGCTGGGATGCTTCGCTCAGCTACCGGTTCAAAAATCACATCACGGTGTTCCTGGAAGGGAAGAACCTCTCCAACGAGATCAAGAGCTGGTATAACGGCCGGCCCGACCGGCCCGAGGAGTGGGAGTATGTCGGGCGCACTTGGAGCGCCGGCGTGAAGTGGCGTTACTGATCACCGTCACCATATAGCGCCTGCCGGTTTCGGTCCGGGCGGTCGGAACACCCGACTGCCCGATGTCAGCCCCGCCGGCCCCTGAGGGTTGGCGCGGCGTGGAGGACCGTGTCTGGTGCCGGTAATTTTCCTAATGAGAACTGTCTCCTTCTTCCTTTGCTGCGCAGCCCTGGTCTGGCCCCTGAGCGGCGTGACCGCCGAGAGCCCGGCGCGTGAAACGTTGGCGCCTTATACGGCGTTGATCGCGGCCGCAGGCAACGCCGAGAGCGACGCGGTGCGCCTCGCGCATTTGCAGAAGCTCGCCCACCGGTGCGCGGCCGACGGGGTGACCCTCCCCGGGCTCGACGGCCTGATCCGTTTTGTCGAGCGCTGGGATGCACCGGCCGAACGCCTGGATTTTTTCCGGCAGGAAGTGAAGCGCACGATGGACTTCGAATTCAACCTGCCCGCCGGCTCACCGCTACAGCCCATCGCGGATTTCTACCGCGCGCGGATGCTCACGTGGGTGACATTGGAGTATAGCGAGATTTACCCCTTTCCGGAGAAGCGCGCCCTTTGGCTCGGCAAGGCACGCAGCCTCTTTGCCTCGGCTCACGCCGCGTTTCCGGACAACCGGGTCATCGCGATGTATCTCGGCCAGCCAATGCCGCCGGAGCGCCGCTACGAGGCGCCGCCCGGCGCGCCGGCCTGGGCCGTGGCGCAACGGGAGGGACTCGAGCGGCTGACCGACGTCATCGAGTGGTGGATCGACCACCGGATGCACCCGAACGGCGAATACGGCGGCCGCTGGGGCGACGACTGCGAGATGTGGCGCGACTGGGCGCCGATTCTGCTCGGCTTCGAGCATGCGCGGATCAACTGGGCGCAGGCCTATTTTTCGGAGCAACTGCTCGCCCAGCCGCATCTGGCGACCGGTTACCCGGACCAGTTCTCGGATGTCGAGCACAGCGCCGAGGACATCGCCGATGCGCTCACGCCGATGATGTTCCTGTCCCCCGGCAACCCGGAGTGGGCGAAGCGCGTCAACCGGCTCGTCGACTTGGCGGAGACCCGCTGGACCGGCCACAATGAGCGCGGTTTCCTCCAGTTTAAGAGCACCTACTTCACGGCGGACCAGGTGGACCTGACCTCCGCGCACGCCTGCGACACCGTGTATCATCCCCGGGTGTTGCAGCCGGCGCTGCACTACTGGCAGCGCACCGGCGACGCGCGCATCGGCCGGTTGGTGACGGAGTGGATGCGCACGTGGGTGGACGCCGCGGCCCGGGCCGAGCGGGGCAAACCCGCCGGCATCCTGCCGACCGCGATCCATTGGCCCGACGGCCGCGTGGGCGGAGCCGGCGAGCACTGGTGGCAACCGGAGAACTACGACACCCCGCTCTACGATTTCCCGAGCGCGATGGCGCTCATGCTCAACACGCTCGTCCTTACGACCCATCTGACCGGCGACCCGGCCTATCTGGTTCCGCTCCGGACGATGGCGGCGGCGCGGTTGGATTGGATCCGGGCCGGACGACCCGACGCGCCGGCGGGCAGCTGGCTGTGGTGCGGCGCTAACCTGGGCCAACTGGGCGGCATCATCGCGAAATACCGGTTTCTTTCCGGCGACCCGAGCCTCGATGCCTTGCTCCAGGAGGAAGCCGATGTGCCTTACGTCCGGTTCCGCTTGCAGGGCGACCTGCCCACCTTGGAAGGGGCGCTGGCGACCCTGGCCGGGGCGTTGAGCGTGAACTTCGCCGCCTACACCCAGGAGGTGCGCTACACCGACCGGGTCTTTCGCTTTCCCATGGTCTACGAGCCGGGCTGGATGTTGGAGGCGGGTGCGCCCACGGCGGGGATACTGCTCTGGGGCGGGGTGGTGGCTCGCGACCTCGATCTCATCGGACTGCTTTACAGCACGGTGACGGGCGACCCGGGTTCGCCGCTGTATTTTCCGCTGAACGCCGTGCGCTGGCGCACTCCGCCCCGCGACATTGCGGCGCTAGTCACCGCCGCCGCGCCGGACAAGTTCTCCGCCCGACTCTATCATTTTGGCGCCGCCGCGCGCGAATTGCGGGGCGAATTCCTGCGCCTGGTGCCGGGCGAATATCACTACACCCTACTTCAGGAGGCGGACGGGGTGATCCTCCAGGAGGGGCGCTTCGCGCTAACGGACGCGCAACGCGAGATCGGGCTGACCCTGCCGAGCCGGGTTCCGTGCCGGTTGAACATCAATCCCGCCGGCCGTGAAAAATAATCAGCCAACCCCCGACCTGCCTATGCGAAACCGATCCACTTTTCACCTCTGGTGTTTGTTGCCGGTGTTGTTGCTGGGGTCGACCGCACCGGCGCAGACTCCACCGCCTGCTGTGACGCCTCCGGCGGCCATAGCTCCGGAGCGGAGCAATTCCAACCGGCTTCCGCCGGCGTATCCAACCCCCTACGCTCCGGCCACGGTCGAGGAAATCCGTGCGGTGCTGGACCGCGTGCTCGGTTATCTTGAAACCGCCAGCCCGGTCAAGGTGCGGGATGCCCGCACGCGCGAACCGGTGACCGATCTCACGCATCTGCCTGACGAGGTCATTTTCGACCGGGAGGAATTCCACCTCACGAGTTACGAATGGGGTGTCACTTACGCCGGCATGTTGCGCGCGGCCGAGGTCACGGGGGATGTCCGCTTCCAGAACTACGCGGCCGGGCGCCTGGCCGCCATCGCCACCGTCGCCGCGCACCTGCGTCCGCAGACGGGCCCGGGCCCGGCCGCAGAGCCCCGGGAGCAGCGGCGCGCCGCGCTGCGCAATGTCATCCATCCGCAGTCGCTCGACGATTCCGGGTCGATGGCTGCGGCCATGCTCAAGGCCAGCCGCGCGGGCCTCGCCGCCACCTCGCTCCGCCCATGGATCGACAACTATCTGGACTGGATAACCCGCCGCCAGTTCCGCCTGCCCGATGGCACGCTGGCCCGCTCCGAGCCCATGCCCAATACACTTTGGCTCGACGACCTCTACATGAGCGTGCCGGCGCTCGCGCAGATGGGCGCGTTCACGGGCGAGGAAAAATACTTCAACGACGCCGTGAAACAGGTCCAGCAGTTCTCTTCGCGGATGTTTCTGCGGGAAAGGGGACTCTACGTGCATGGCTGGGTTCAAGAAATGACACCGCATCCCGCGTTTCACTGGGCGCGGGCGAACGGTTGGGCCGTGATGGCCTTGGCCGAACTGCTGGAGACGCTGCCGGCGGAGCATCCCGGCCGGTCCGCCGTGCTGGGGTTCTATCGGGCGCATGTCCACGGCCTCACGGAGGTGCAGGGTAGCACCGGCCTTTGGCACCAACTGCTCGACCGGCCCGACTCTTACCTCGAGACATCCGCCTCGGCCATGTTCACCTGGGCGATTGCGCGCGGAATCAATCGCGGCTGGCTCGACCCGCTCGCCTACGGCCCGATGGTTTCGCTGGCGTGGAACGCCGTCGCGCAACGCGTCAATGCCCGGGGCCAGGTCGAGGGCACCTGTGTCGGCACGGGCATGGGCTTTGACCCCATGTTCTATTATTACCGACCGGTGAGCACGGCCGCCGCGCACGGCTACGGGCCAGTGCTGCTGGCGGGAGCGGAGATGATCGCGCTGCGCCAGGGACGGGGTGCCGCCCTGCGCTTGGATGGGGCAGTCCATCTTCCTCCCGCGCCGGAGAAACCCTGACCCGCAAAGCCACCAATGATGATCCGGTCCATGCTCGACAGTTTGACCGGCAGTCCCGTTTACGTGGCGCCAACACGGCGACTAGGCTGCGCCCGGAAACTCCGCCTCCGAGGGCCAGTCCGGCCCGGTCGGGCCGGGTCTCGCGGGTGTCCCCGGCTCATCCCTTAATATTTCACCCACCCTCTCATGACCCGCCGTCTGTTTCCGAATCCTGCGTCTGCCTCCGACTTCACCCTTTCCACCTCCCGGCCCGGGGAAGCTGGCCTGACCCCCGGTGAAGTGCTTGAGGTCATGGAACGGGCGGCCGACTGGCAGCTCGCCCATCCGCCCAAGTGGGAGCCGCTTGAGTGGCACAACGGCGCATTCTACACCGGCGTCATGTCGCTGGCCGCGCTCTCGGGCAACCCGCGTTTCCACGATGCGATGATGAAACTCGGGGAAGATCACAAATGGCAGCTCGGACCCCGCCTCTACCATGCCGACGATCACTGCGTGGGCCAGACCTACGTGGACCTCTACCTCCGGCATGGCGATCTGCGCATGGTCGCCCCGTTGCAGGAGCGCTTCGACTACATCCTCGCGCACCCCAAGGACAACAATCTCGATTTCACGCAACCCGACCGCCGGGACCGCTGGTCCTGGTGCGACGCGCTGTTCATGGCGCCACCCGCCTGGGTCCGTCTGTGGAGCATCACGCGCAACCAGGCTTACCTCGACTTTGCCCTCACCCAATGGTGGATCACTTCCGACTATCTCTACGACAAGGAGGAGCACCTCTACTTCCGCGACAGCACCATATTTGACAAGCGCGAGAAGAACGGCCGGAAAGTTTTCTGGAGCCGGGGCACCGGTTGGGTGATGGCCGGGATCGTGCGCCTCTTGCAGGCGCTGCCCGCCACGCACCCGGCCCGCGCGCGCTTCGTGGAGCAGTTTCGCGAGCTGGCGGCCAAGGTGATCGCCTGCCAGCAGCCCGACGGCCTCTGGCGCGCCAGCCTGCTCGACCCCGCCAGCTATCCGATGAAAGAGGCCAGCGGCTCGGGTTTCTACTGCTACGCGCTGGCCTGGGGCGTGAACGAGGGCGTGCTGCCGCGCGAACCCTGTGCGACAGCCACGCTCAAGGTCTGGCAGGCACTCGTCGGTTTCGTGCAGCCCGACGGCAAACTCACCCATGTGCAGCCGGAGGGGTTCACTCCCTTCATGTTCGATGAGAGTTCCACCGAACCCTTCGGCGTCGGCGCTTTTCTGCTGGCGGGCAGCGAGGTGCATCGGCTCTTGCGCCAATCTCAGGCGGGCTCGCACGGGGTCTGAGAAACCGCGCCGGCTTTCACGATGCCTACCAGCAGCGCGGGCGTGACCGGGCCGTGGGCCGGCCTCACGGTGACGCCATCAAGCCGCGGCAAGGAAAACGCGGGCGGTTCTTGCCCGCGAGACTCTTCGCTGATAGATCAACTTCTGCACCGGCCTGCGCCGCCTTGAATCTGGCGGGCGTGGTTCATCTTCCTAAATGAAATTTTCCCTTGGCCTCTTCCTCGCGTTATCCGCAGCCCCGCTGGGTGCCCAACAGATCATCATCCAGCCCTACGTGCAGCCGGGCGACGGCTCGACGCTGGGCGCGACGGATGTGAAGGTCATCGCCTGGATGACCGACCAGACACCGGGTGACTTCACGGTCGAGTTCGATATCCCCGTGCGCGCGGCCCGCCCGCAACGCACCACGCTCGACATTGCGCCCGGGCAGCAATTCTACACCTACGCGACGCACCTTGCCGGCCTGCCGTTCAATCGCACCATCTCCTACCGGGTGAAGCTGGGCGACCGGGTGGTCCGCGAAGGCGCATTCGCCACCCGCAAGACGCCCGATCAGCCCCTGCACTTCGTCGTCACGGGGGATCTGGCGGAAGCGCAAGGCCAGCAGCGGCCGGTGGCCGTGGCGATGGCGGCCGTGCAGCCGGACTTCGCGCTATTCTGCGGCGATCTCGTCTACAAGCGCGGCCGCCTTGCCGAGCATCTGGCTAATTTCTGGTCGGCCTACTGCAACCCCGACCAACCGGACCCCGCCGTGGGCGCGCCGCTCCTGCGCTCCGTGCCGCTCTATGCGGTGCTCGGCAACCACGACACCGAGGAATCTGACCTTGCGACCATGCCCGACGCTTTTGCCGCCTTCTATCTCTTCCATCCGCCCCGGAATTCCCCGGCCACCGGCCCGTGGGTCACGCCCATCCCGGGTTCGCCGGAGCAGGTCGCCCACTTCGAAGCGGCGGCCCGCCCCGCCGGATTTCCGCACCTGTCGCTCTACAACTTCGACAACGGCCCGGCGCATTTCCTCGTCCTCGACTCCGCTCACTATGCGCCCCTCAACGACCCGGCGTATCGCGAGTGGATCCGCCGGGACCTCGCCGCGGCGAAAGCGGTCTGGAAATTCGTGTTTTTCCATCACCCTGCGTTCAACTCCAACCCGAAGCACTTTGCTGACCAACGAATGCGGCAGCTCGCGCCCCTTTTTGAAGAGGGCGGGGTGGACCTCGTGTTCTCCGGGCACGTCCACGACTACCAGCGCTCGCGGCCGTTGCGCTTCACACCCGCCGGTCCTGCCGCCCCTGGGCCGGGAGAAAAAGGCGTGAGGGGAACAATCAAGCTCGACCTAGGCTTCAATGGACTCACGCACACCGTGCCCGACGGCATCATCTACATCGTCACCGGCGCCGGCGGGGCCGGCCTTTATGCGCGCCCGTGCGACCTGCCCGACGGCGTGGTGCCGGACCCTGACGCGCCGGTGAGCTACACTGCGAAATACGTGGACGACCGGCACTCCTTAACTCTCGTGGACCTCGACGCCCGCCGGCTCACCGTGCGGCAATTCGACGCGCAGGGCGCCGAACTAGATCGCCTTGTCGTGACCAAACCTGCCCGCTAGCCTGGCCGTCCCATGACGCCCTACGATTACGCGGTGCTCGTATTTTATTTCGGTTTCATGCTGACGATCAGCTGGGTGTTCCGGCGCTTCGTCACCAACGTCAGCGATTATTTCCGCGGCGGAGGGAAGGCGCTTTGGTGGATGGTCGGGGGCTCCGCGTTCATGGTGTCGTTCAGCGCGTGGACGTTTACCGGCGCCGCCGGGGAGGCGTATCGCTCGGGCTGGCCGGTCATGCTGATCTACGTGGGCAACATCTGCGGGTTTCTGCTCAACGCCCTGCATTTCGGGCCGCGCTTTCGGCAGATGCGCGTCGTCACCGGCATCGAGGCGATCCGGCTGCGGTTCGGGCCCGCGAGCGAACAGGTGTTCACCTGGCTGCAAATTCCCCTCGGCACCCTCCAGGCGGGCATCTGGCTCAATGCGCTGGGCGTATTCTTCTCCGCGGTCTTCGGGCTGGACGTGGGCACTACCATCACCGCCACTGGCGTGGTAGTGGTATGCATGGCGCTGCTCGGGGGCAGCTGGGCCGTGCTCGCGAGCGACTTTATCCAGGTGCTCATCCTGATGCCGGTGTGCCTCGCCATCACCGTGCTGGCGTTGGTGCGGGTGGGGGGCCCGGCGGCCTTTGTCCAGCAGGTGCCGGCCGGGCATCTCGATTTTGGGCGCCTCTTCTCCCAGGATTTCCTGCTGCTCTGGGGGCTCGCCATGTTGCTGAAGCAGGTGACCAGCACCAACAACATGGCCGACGCCGGCCGCTACCTCTGCGCCAAGGACGGCCGCCATGCCCGCAAAGCCGGTTTCCTGGGGGCCGCCCTCTTCGTGATCGGCATCGTCATCTGGTTCGTGCCGCCGATGGCCGCCCGCATCCTGTTTCCCGATCTCAGCCCGCTCTATCCCGGCCTGAAGAGTCCGGCGGAGGCGGCATTCATTGCCCTGGCCCGCGAGGTCATGCCGGTCGGCATGATGGGGCTGCTCGTCAGCGGCATCTTCGCCGCGACGATGTCCTCTATGGATGCCGGCCTGAACAAAAACGCCGGCATCTTCGTCAAGAATTTCTACCAACCGCACTTCCGCCCGGGCGCCGCGGATGGCCACCTGCTCCGGGTCGGGAAGATCACCACGCTGGTCCTCGGGGGTCTCGTGATCGCCGTGGCGCACTGGATGAACACCCGTCACGAACTCGGCCTCTTTCTGCTCATGCAGCGTCTCACCATCCTGGTGGCGATTCCGGTGACCGTGCCCCTGTTGCTCGGCCTCATCATCCGCCGCACGCCGCCCTGGTCGGCGTGGAGCACGGTGCTGGTCGGCTTTATCTGCTCCCTGTTCATCGGCAACCTTCTGTCGCCGGAGTGGGCCGCGCGCGTCTTCGGGGCGGGCCGGCCGCTGGATCCGGTGGCACGGGAATACTGGGTTCAGGCCGGTCAGTTTTTCGGCAACGTCCTGGTCAGCTCCGCCTGGTTTCTGGCCACGAGACTCGGGTGGTCCCGCACGCCGGCTGCGACACGGGCCGGCATCGAGCAGTTTCTCACCCGGCTGGACCGACCGGTGGATTTTGCGTGCGAGGAGGGGACGGGAGCGGCCAATGACGGCCGCCAGTCCGCCGCGATCGGCTGGTTGTGCGCCGCCTACGGCGGCATGGTCGGCTTGCTCGCGTTAATTCCGAATCCCTGGCCCGGCCGGCTGGCGTTTCTGGCCTGTGGCGGGCTGGTCGCCGGTATCGGCCTCCTGCTCCTGCGCGCCGCCCGCCGGGAAACGCCCGGCGATTAAACTGGCCGGGCCGCAGAATCACGCTCGGGAATTTCGGCTGGTTGACGGAGTCGGGGAATCCCTGGGTCTCCAGGCAGAAGCCGCCGTGCCGCGGGTAGGGGCACCGGGTTTTCCGGTGAGCGTGCCGTCGAGAAAATTGGCCGTGTAGAGCTGGACACCGGGAGCGGTGGTGAGAACATCGAGGACGCGGCCCGAGACGGGATCGCGCACGCGCGCAGCGGGCCGGGGCTCGGGGGTGGCAGGCGGGGAGAGCACGAAGTTGTGGTCGTAGCCGTGGCCAAGGGCGAGTTGCGGGTGCGCCGCCACTACTGTCCGGGACACGGAGCAGTAAAGTTCTATAACTTTCATGATATGAGTTTCATCAGCCAGTTTAGGGGTGTGACGCATTTTGAGAGCGGAGCAGTGTTTTGGTTGTTGGGCGGCCGATTAGGCTGCGGTCATGGCCCATTCCACGGTGTTTGCGCAAGTCATGTCGCTCGGACATCGGGAGGTGTTTCGTCGCTGCGTCGAACGCTACGGTGGCGATGCGCAGATGAAGAGTTTTTCGTGCCACGACCAGTGGCTGGCCATGGCGTTTGCGCAGTTGACCCACCGGGAGAGTTTGCGGGATTTGGCATCGGCCCTGGGCTCGCGCACCGAGTTGCTTTACCAAATGGGTTTTCGCAGTCCGGTGCTGCGCAGCACGGTGGCCGATGCCAACGAGCAACGGGACTGGCGGATCTATGCGGACTGGGCGCAAGCGTTGATCCGCCGGGCCCGGCAACTCTACGTGAACGAACCGTTCGCGGTGGAACTCGCCCAAACCATTTATGCGTTCGATGCGACGGTCATCGATTTGAGCCTGACGTTGTTTCCGTGGGCCCATTTTCGGCTCCGCGAGTCGGCGATCAAATTGCACACGCTGCTGGACCTGCGCGGCTCGATCCCCACCTTTCTCGCTCTGACGAAGGCCACGGTGAACGAAATGCTGTTGCTGGACACGCTGCCCATCGAGGCCGGCGCAATCTATGTTCTCGATCGCGGCTACACCGACTTCAAGCGCTTGATGCGCTTCACCACCGCGGGCGCTTTCTTCGTCATCCGTGGAAAACGGGCGCTGGATTATTCCGTGACCGAGCGCCGCGCGATCGATGGCGCGACGGGCCTGCGCTGCGACCAGACGGTCCAACTGCACAACTATTCCTCGCGGCTGCGTTATCCGGCGCCGCTGCGCCGGATCGCTTATCGCGATCCGACACACGCTCGCTCGCTGGTCTTCCTCACCAATTTGTTCACCGCGCCGGCCTTCCAAATCACCGAGCTGTATCGCGCCCGCTGGCAGATCGAACTGTTCTTCCGCTGGATCAAACAGCACCTTTGCATCCGCCATTTTATCGGCAATTCCGCCAACGCCGTGCGCATTCAAATCTGGACCGCCGTGAGCACTTACCTGCTCGTCGCCATTTTGAAGAAGACTTGGAAACTGGAACCGAGTTTGCACGAGATCCTTCAGGTCATCAGCGTCACGCCATTCGAGAAAACACCTCTGCCGGAGCTCTTTGCCGAGCCACCCATGAACATCGAGCCAAGCATTCATGATGATGATGTTCCTAATCTCTTCTCTTGAAGGTTCATGCTGCCGGACAGTAGTGGTGCGCCGCGCTGATGCGCTCGCCGATCGCGCGGGGCTGCGTGAAATCAAACGGTGTGCCGGCCACGGGCGCCGTATCGCCGGTCGGAATCAGGCCGGGTGTGACCGGAGTGTAGTCGCGAGCGGTTTCCGCGCGGTAGTCGATGAGCAGTTCGTTTTCGGGCGAGACGGAGTAGGTGACAGATTGCCCGGGTAGCCCACGTCGCCGTCGGGGCTGCTGTGGCGGAGGCGCAGGGCCGGCCGGCGACGGGTGGCACAAAACAACGGACTCACCCGAACGAGTGATGGACGGCAAATCTTAAAATTGGGATTCTGGACAGCGGCATGGCCGCCACACGCATAACCGAGTCGTTCATGAGCCGGAAACACGTTGCAGTCTTCCCCGGCTGAAGGCTCCATCGGGCCGGTAGCTCGCGCCATGCGCAATAGAAATTCCAAATTTGTGCCTACCCCTCCCGCATTCGACCACCCGCTCTTCTGCCGTCCGTCCCGGCGCGCAGCCCCCACGTTTTTCCCGGGGGAGCCGGCACCATGAACGGGCAGGTCCGCCACAGGTTTGCCGCCGACTACGGGTGCGCGCCCGAAGTGGTCGCGTTCGCTCCCGGCCGGATCGAGTTCATCGGCAATCACACGGATTACAACGGTGGTCCGGTAATCGGCGCCGCGATCGACCGCGGGGTGTGGGTGGCCCTGGCGCAGCGCAGCGACGGTCAGCGCCGGCTGGCCAGCAAGGGACAGGGTGAACGCCCGCCGATGGTGTTTTCCGCCGGCACCTGCGAAAAGCAAGCGGGACCGGCGGCTTGGACCAACTACCCCATGGGCGTCCTGTCGGTGCTGCACACCTTCGGATTCGAGGTGCCGGGTGGGTTCGACTATCTAGCGGTTTCTGACCTGCCGCCGGGGGCCGGCTTGAGCAGCAGCGCGGCGATCGAGCTGGCCTCGGCGCTGGCCTTTCTGGCTGTCACGCACCAGGAGTGTCCACCCGGCCTGCTCGCGCAGATCGGGCGCAAGGCGGAGAATGATTTTGTGGGTGTTCCGTGCGGCATTCTCGACCAAGGAGTGTCCGTGTTTGGCCAGGCGCAGCATCTGGTGCATATCGACTGCCGCCAGCTCCGGTTCACGCCGGTGCGCCTGCCCGCGGGGGTGGATTTTTGGGTGTTCAACACCCACACCAAGCACGCGCTGGTGGATGGCCTGTATGCCGAGCGCCACCGCGAATGCATGCAGGCGGCCGCCGCGCTTGGCGTGGC
>CXWL01012989.1_pt1 | contig 13937 bp, 16 predicted proteins | sample 590931 | NCBI WGS metagenome assembly CXWL01 (sample SAMEA3498368, study PRJEB10139) | groundwater metagenome | biome: water well; material: biofilm material | place: Germany | collected 2015-04-27 | reverse complement strand
ATACGCCGGTAGCAGCGACGGGTGGATGTTGATCATACGGCCCTGCCAGGCGGCGACCGTGGCGTCGGTCAGCAGGCGCATATAGCCGGCCAGCACGATCAGGTCGGCGCCGCTGGCGGCGATCGCCGCGAACAGCGCCGCCTCGAAGCGCGCCTTGTCGGCGTAAGCGGCGGGCTCGAAAGCGGCAGCCGGAATGCCGGCCGCACGGGCAATCTCCAGTCCTGGCGCCTGCGCGCGATCGCTGAACGCGCCGACCAGTTCGAACCCGGCAGTGCCAGTCTGCGTGGCGCGAACCAGTGCGTGCAAGTTGCTGCCGCGCCCCGACAGCAATACAGCGACGCGTAACGGTGAGCTCACCTCAGGCTGCCGGTTCGATGACGACGCGCGGCGCGCCGTCGGCGATTGCCACGACTTCGCCGATATCCCACGCGCCAAGGCCGAGCGTCGCCAGTTGCGCGAGCGCACCGGCAGCGGCCGCGGGCGGCACGATCAGCACGAAGCCGATGCCGCAGTTGAACGTGCGCCACATCTCGGCGCGCGCGACGTTGCCGGCGCGCATCAACCAGGCGAACACCGCCGGTTCCGGCCAGGCGCGGCTGTCTATGCGCACGCCCAAACTCTCCGGCACCACGCGGATGATGTTCTCGGTAATGCCGCCGCCGGTGATATGCGCCATGGCGGCGATCGGCACGCTTTCCAGCAACTCCAGCACCGGGCGCGCATACAGCCGCGTCGGCGCCATCAGCAGGTCGCCGAGCGGCACGCCGCCCACCTTGAGATTCATGTCGACTTCGGCGCGCGCGACGATCCGGCGGATCAGCGAATAACCGTTCGAATGCGGTCCCGAGCTGGCGATGCCGATGAGTCGATGACCCGCCTGCACGGCACTGCCATCGAGCATCTTGCTGCGCTCGACCAGGCCGACGCAGAAACCGGCAAGATCGTATTCGCCCGGCGCGTACATGTCCGGCATTTCCGCGGTTTCGCCGCCGACCAGCGCGCAACCGGACTCTTCGCAGCCACGCGCGATGCCGTTGACCACGCGCGCGGCGACATCGACGTCGAGCTTGCCGGTCGCGAAGTAGTCGAGGAAGAAGATCGGCTCCGCGCCCTGCACCAGCACGTCGTTGACGCACATGCCAACGAGGTCGATGCCGATGCTGTCGTGGCGCCCGAGCTGTTGCGCGAGCTTGAGCTTGGTGCCGACGCCATCGGTGCCGGACACCATGACTGGTTCCTTGAAGCGCTCGAGCGGCACCCGCACCGACGCGCCAAATCCACCCAGGCCGCCGAGCACTTCCGGGCGCAGCGTGCGCTTGACCGCCGGCTTGATGCGCTCGACCAGCGAGGCCCCGGCATCGATATCGACCCCCGCATCGCGGTACGTCAGCGGCGTCGTTGAGCTCATGGCAGGCCCTTGTCCGGAAAGGGCGGGATCATACGGGCAAGATCGGGTTGCGCACTCTGGAAGTGGAGCAGTGCAGGCGTAGCAATTTTCACGTTGCTATGACGACGTCAGTTCCAGACGTTTCTCGATGCGGTCGAGGCGCTCGGTCAAGCGATCGATGGCAGCCTGCTGACGCGCATGCTCATCATAGGCTTCTGCCACCTCGCGTTTGATTCCACCGATGCCGCGCTCGATCCCGGTCATCCGTTGTTTGAGATCGGAAACATCGAGTTCGAAGCGCGTACGAAAGTCCCGCACGTCATTGCGCAGGCCTTTGAGCACCTCCAAAACGAGATTTTCGACGTTCTCAGTCATTCACGAACTCCAAACCGCAGGCACCCAGTCCACGCCCGACAATGTTAGCACCGCGACTCACAATGCCTGATGACCCGCCACCGAGCATGCCCACCCCGACCGCTATGCGATACTTTCTGTAGCGGGCCCCTGCGGCATCGCCCTTCGCCCCACCCCCTTTCGCGGACTCATCGATGCGCATTCTGGCTGTCTGTCTGACCCTGTTGCTCCTCAGCCTTCCGGCGCGCGCCGCGGACCAATACACGGGCGAAGTCCAGGTGCCGAGCCAGGACGAGGGCCTGCGCAAGGAGGCAATGGCCGGTGCACTGGCGCAGGTGCTGGTCAAGGTATCCGGCGATCCGGCCGCAGCCGAGCGGCCGCAGCTCAAGAGTGCACTCGACAATCCGGAGCCGCTGATCCAGGCCTATTACTACCGCCAGGAAGTCGATCGCAGCGGGCCGGCGCCGGCACTCAAGCTCTATTACGCCGCGAATTTCGACCCAAAGGCGATTTCCAAGCTGCTGTCGTCGTCGGGCCTGGCGCAGTGGGCGCGCGAGCGGCCGGCGTTGATGGTCTGGGTCGCACACGACCAGGACGGCGGCTCGGCGCTGCTTGACGAGAACCAGTTGGCGCCGCTGTTGCGGCGTGCGGCCGATCGCGGCCTCGTGGTCAAGGCGGCGGCGAGCGANNCGCGGACGGCGTCGTCGGCCGCTTCGGATTCAGCGATGGCGAACGCGACGAGCAGTTCGAGGTGCGCGGAACCGACAACGTCAGCACCCTGCGCGCGGCGGCCGACGAGACCGCCAATCGGCTGGCGTCGCGCTACGCGTTCGATGCGGCCGACAGCGAGCCGGTCGCGGTGGTGGCGATCGTGCACGGCATCGACAGCGCCGAGGAATTCGCGCGCATCCACGCCTACTTGAGCTCGCTGTCGGTCGTACGCTCGGTCACCGACGGCGGTGCGGCGGCGGACCTCTTGAACCTCAATCTGGTAGTCGCCGGCGGCGCCGAGCGGCTGCGCCAGATCGTCGCGCTGAACGACATCCTGAGCGTCGGTCCGGAAAGCACCGACGGCAGCGTAGTGCTCGAAGCGCGCTGAGTCGGCCAACCATGGGAGCTCGAGGCACGTGAGCGTCAATCAGCGCTGGCAGATGGCCGGCATCTTCGTGGGACTGGGGCTGCTGCTGTGGCTGCTCGGCCCGGTGCTGACGCCGTTCGCATTCGCGGCTCTGCTCGCGTACCTCGGCGATCCCTTGGTCGACCGCCTGCAGAAACGCGGCGCCTCGCGCTCGCTGTCGGTCTCGATCGTGTTCGGGATCATGACCCTGGCGATGTTGCTGGTACCACTGATCCTGGTGCCGCTGATCGAGGACCAGATCACCGCGCTGATCGAGCGTCTGCCAATCTATATCGACTGGGTGCGCAAGCAGTTGATGCCGCTGCTGGTCGAGCGTTTCGGCGTCGATCCGGAGATGTTCAGCACCGACCAGATCATCGCCATGTTCAAGGAACACTGGCGGCAGGCTGGCGGCATTGCCGCGACCTTGATTGCCTGGGGCTCCAAGTCCGGACTCGCGCTGATCGGCTGGATCATGACGGCGCTCTTGATCCCGGTGATCACGTTCTACTTCCTGCGCGACTGGGACAACATGCTGGTGCGCGTGCGCGAGTTGCTGCCGCGCCACATGGAGCCGCGCGTGGTGCAACTCGCACGCGAGTCCGACGACGTCCTCTCCGCCTTCATCCGCGGGCAGGTCTCGGTGATGCTGGTGCTGGGGCTCATCTATTCGCTCGGCCTGTGGCTCGCCGGTCTCAAGCTGGCGTTCCTGATCGGCATGGCTGCCGGCCTCCTGAGCTTCGTGCCCTATCTCGGCGGCGCGCTCGGTATCGGTGCAGCGGTGATCGCGGCGCTGGCCGAATATCGCGACGTTGCGCACGTCGTCTACGTGCTGGCCGTGTTCGGCATCGGCCACAGCCTCGAGAGCTTCGTGCTGACGCCGTGGCTGGTCGGCGATCGCATCGGCCTGCATCCGGTCGCGGTGATTTTCGCGATCCTGGCCGGCGGGCAATTGTTCGGCTTCGTCGGCGTGCTGCTCGCGCTGCCGGTCGCCGCGGTGCTGATGGTGATCCTGCGCCATGTGCACGAGCGCTATGTCGGCAGCGGGCTCTATCGCGACGGTGCCGTGGCCGAGACGGCGCCCATTGTCGATCCGGAGACGGTCACGGCCGACGGCGGCAGCATCGCTGCGACAGGCGTGGACGCCATGGTCGTGGTGGTGGCCGCGACGACGAGCGAGATGCTGGTGACGGTCGTCGACACCGATGCGTTCGAGAGTCCGCATGTGCGCGAGGCCATCATGGAAGCGTCCGCGCACAGCGCAGACCTACAAAGAGCAGCAGAGCAAGCAGCGCCCGCGCACAACCCAGACCCACCAGAAGCGTCCGCGCACAGCGCAGACCCACAGCAGGAAGCGTCCACGCACGGCGCAGACCCACCACCGGCGTCATGAGCGGGCAATTGCCGCTCGCGATCGGCGGTCTCTCCGCGCCCGATTTCGAGAGCTTCTGGGACGTGCTCGATCCGTTGCCGCCGACGCGCCTGCGCGCTCTGGCCGAGGCGCCCGGCGCGGCGCGCATCCTGTTGACCGGTGCCGCGCACACCGGCAAGACGCACCTCCTGCTCGCGACCTGCGACGCCACCCAAAAAGCCGGGCATACGGCCCTCTATCTGCCGCTCAGCCAATTCGATGCGGCCGCGTTGGCCGATCCCGGCACTGCGGACCTGATCGCGCTCGATGACGCCGATCGTGCGTATGCGGATCGCGAGCTGTGCACCGCATTGTTCGCGCTGATCAATCGGCAGAGCGACCGCAGCGGCGCGCTGTTGATCGCCGCACGCGCCGCGCCGGACGCCGACTGCGCCCTGCCCGACCTGGCGTCGCGGCTCNNGCGCAGGCAGAACGCCTGCGCATGAGCGAACACGGCGACGACGCCCGCCGCGCCATCCTGCTGCATCGCGCCGCGCACGCCGGCATCCCGCTCGAACCCGCCGCCGTCGACTACCTGCTGCGCCACAACGCGCGCGACCTGCGCACGCTGATGCAACTGCTGCAGCGCCTCGACCGCGAAGCGCTCGCCCGCGGACGCCGGATCACGGTGCCGTTGCTGCGCGAGTTGCTGGGCTCCTAGACGCGGAGAGCGAAGCAAAGCGGTCCGCAGATGTCGCAGATGGCGCAGATAAGAGCAAGGCGATGAAGCGAACTGAAGCCCGCATGCCTTTGTTTCTATCTGCGACATCTGCGTCATCTGCGGGCCGCTTTTCCGCCTTTCCTAAATGTTCAGCAGCTCCTTGAACCCGCCAAAAATCATGCGCTTGCCGTCGAACGGCATCTGCGTCGGATCCATCATCGCGGCCATGCGCGGGTCGGCCATGACCAGCTTCATGACGCGGTCGCGATGCGCGCGGGATTTGTAGACGATGTACGAGAACACGACGACTTCGTCGGGCTTCAGTTTGACCGACTGCGGGAACGACGTGAGCTCGCCGGATTTGACGTCGTCCGCAATGCATTCGACGTACTCGATCGCGCCGTGTTCGCGCCAGACCTTGCCGGCCATGCGCGCCATTTTCTTGTACGCGGACAGATTGTCTTTCGGCAGCGGCGCCACAAAGCCATCGACGTAGCGGGACATCGCAGTCTCCTTCAGGTCAGGTCGGGATCAGTGCGCAGCGATGATGCGGCGCCAATCGCCACGGGCTTGTGCACACCGTCACCGCTACGATCCGAGTCCGCGGCGACCGACTCTCGCCGCAACGGCGGCGTGCTAGCTTTACGCACGCTCCCGCGCCGAAGGCTGGCAGAAGCTCGCATGCTGCTGATGATCGACAATTACGATAGCTTCACCTACAACCTCGTGCAGTACCTGGCGGAGTTGGGGGAAGACGTGCGCGTCTATCGCAATGACGCGCTGACGGTCGCGGCGGTCGCGCAACTCAAGCCCGAGCGCATCGTGATTTCGCCGGGACCCGGGACGCCGAACGATGCCGGCATCTCGCTCGGCATCCTGCGCGAGCTGGGCGGCAAGATTCCGATCCTCGGCGTCTGCCTAGGTCACCAGAGCCTCGGCCAGGCCTTCGGCGGCGAAGTGATCCGCGCGCGCCAGGTCATGCATGGCAAGACCTCGCCGATCCACCACGATGGCCGCGGCGTGTTCCGCGGGCTGCCCAATCCCTTCGAGGCGACGCGCTACCACTCGCTGATCGTGCGCCGCGACACCCTGCCGCCCGAGCTCGAAGTCAGCGCCTGGACCGTCGACGCCCAGGGTGAAATCGACGAAATCATGGGCCTGCGCCATCGCACCCTCGACATCGAAGGCGTCCAATTCCACCCCGCATCCATCCTCACCCGCGTCGGCAAGGACCTGCTGGCGAACTTCGTCGGGCGGGAGCGGCGGCTGGCGGCGTAGTTCAAGTCCTCGGCGTTGCTCACCTCCAGGTTCTTGACGCAAAGGACGCAAAGTNNAGGTGCGACGAGCGCGCCCGTCATCGCTATGCTCTTTTCGCTTCTTTTGCGTCCTTTGCGAACTTTGCGTCCTTTGCGTCAAAAATAATCTGTATCACGGTGCCCAACGACCAAGGGCCCAATCAAACGGCGGAGTACCGATGCTGAGTGCAGTGTTGAACAAGTTGGTGGCGGGTCAGGACCTGACTGGGACTGAGGCTGAGGCCGCGATGCGCACGATCATGTCGGGCGAGGCGAGCCCGGTGCAGATCGCGGGTTTTCTGATCGCGCTGCGCATGAAGGGCGAGACCACGGCGGAGATCGCGGCGGCGACGCGCGTGATGCGGTCGCTGATGACCGCGGTCGAGCTGCCGTTGGCTCACCTGACCGACATCGTCGGCACCGGCGGCGACAATGCCTCGACGTTCAATGTGTCGACCGCGGCCGGTCTGGTCGCCGCGGTCGGCGGTGCACGCATCGCCAAGCACGGCAATCGCTCGGTCTCGAGCAAATCTGGCAGCGCCGATCTCCTCGAGGCCGCCGGCGCGCGGCTGGATCTCGGTCCGGTCGAGGTGCGTCGCTGCGTCGAGGAGCTCGGTTTCGGCTTCATGTACGCGCCGATGCACCACGGTGCGATGCGGCATGCGGCGCCGGTACGGCGCGAGCTCGGCACGCGCACCTTGTTCAATCTGCTGGGTCCGCTGACCAATCCGGCGCAGGTGCCGCATCAGGTGCTCGGCGTATTCGACCGCCGCTGGCTGGAGCCGCTCGCACGCGTGCTCGGCGAGCTCGGCAGCAAGCATGTGCTGGTGGTGCACGCGCTCGATGGGCTCGATGAGCTGTCGATCGGGGCGCCGAGCCAGGTCGCCGAGCTCAAGGATGGCGAGGTGCGCGTCTACTCGATCGCCCCGGAAGACTTCGGGCTCACGCGCGCGGATGTCGGCAACATGCGTGTGGGTTCGCCGGCCGAAAGCCTGACCGTGGTCCAGCGCGTGCTCGGCGGCGAGCGCGGTGCGGCGGCGGATTTCGTTGCGCTGAACGCGGGCGCGGCGCTGTATGCGTCGGACCGCTACGACTCTTTGAGCGACGGCGTCGCCGCCGCGCGCGAGATCCTTAGCTCGGGCAGGGCGCTCGAACGCATGCAGCAGTACGTGGCGCTGACGCAGTCGCTATGAGCGATGTGCTGACGCGCATCCTCGCGCGCAAAGCCGAGGAGGTCGCCGAACGCCGGATTCGCCTGCCGCTCGCGCAGATGCGAGCGCTTGGCGCCGACGCGCCGCGCACGCGTGGCTTTGAGCGGCGCTTGCGCGCGACCGTCGCCCACGGCGCGCCGGCGGTGATTGCCGAGGTCAAGAAGGCCAGCCCGAGCAAGGGCGTGATCCGACCGGACTTCGATCCGCCGCAGATTGCCTTGAGCTACGAGCGCGGCGGCGCGACTTGCCTTTCGGTGCTCACCGATATCGATTTCTTCCAGGGTCACGACGATTTTCTCGTGCGCGCCCGCGCTGCCTGCACGCTGCCGGTACTGCGCAAGGATTTCACGATCGATCCCTGGCAGATCCACGAGGCCCGCGTGCTTGAAGCAGATTGCATCCTGCTGATCGCCGCGGCGCTGCCCGACAACCGTCTCGTGGATTTTGTCGGGCTTGCGGAAGAGCTCGGGATCGATGTGCTGCTCGAGGTGCACGATGCCGAGGAGCTCGAGCGAGCGCTGGCGACCTCGGCCGGCCTGATCGGCATCAACAACCGCAATCTGCGCACCTTCGAGATCTCGCTGGACACCACGCTGGACCTCGAGAAACACGTACCGCCTGATCGCGTGCTGGTCACCGAGAGCGGGATTTCGACGCGCGCGGATGTCGCAAGAATGCGTTCCGCCGGGATCGACAGCTTCCTGGTAGGCGAGGCTTTCATGCGCGCGCCGGAACCCGGGGATGAGCTCAGGAAGCTGTTCTTTGGGTAGGGCGCCTGAGGGCGGCGTTCGTGCGCCGCCTTGTGGGAGCGGGCTTGCCCGCGATCTTTTGTCCTTCGCTGTTCGCGATCCAATCGTACCCAGATGTTGTCGCGCGCCCATCTAGCCAGATCTGGCCAATAAGGCTAGAAGGCGTAGACTGTGTGCGTCGGCACTTGGTCACCAGCTCATGCGCGTCAATGTTCTCGAAGCGAAAAATCGCCTCTCGCAACTGATCAAGGCTGCACAAGCCGGAGAGGAAGTCGTGATCGCCAATCGAGGCACGCCGGTTGCGCGCCTGGTCCAGATCGAAAACGCCGCGAGGCCAGATCGTGATTTCCTTCGTTGGCTCATGGAAAACCCCCTGCCCGCCTACGGGCAGCGCACCGCATCGGAGATCGACTCGACCATTGCCGAAGAACGCAACGCGTGGGGTTGATCTATCTCGATTCGTGCGTGCTGATCTACGCCATCGAGAGTCATCCGCAGTGGGCTGACGGAGTCCGCAAGCGATTGGCATCCGCCAGTGCAGAACAGTTGGCGGTGTCGGATCTGGTCCGTATGGAGTGCCTGGTGCGGCCCATTCGCGATGCCGATCTGGTGTTGCAACGTCGCTATGAAGCCGGAATCGACGAGCTCGTGCAGTTGCCGTTACCGCAAGCCGTGTTTGTTCAAGCAGCACATGTGCGCGCTCGCTTCGGGCTCAAGCCTCCGGACGCGTTGCATCTGGCCTGCGCCCAGCACCATGGCTGCGATGAGCTGTGGACCAACGACGAACGGCTGACTCGCGCAGGACACGGGATGGTGCGCAACGTGCTGTCCCAGGCGTAGGGCGGAACCCGCGCGCGGCTTGCGCTCATCGGGCGAGTCTCTTACGCGGATTCCGCCGCACGCATCGGTGGAATCCGCGCTGTCTTGAGTTTGGAACCCGGCACATGGCGGGGCGCGGGTTCCACCCTACATTCAAGCCAGCTCGGCGTCCGCCGGCTCGGCCGTCTGCGACTCGGACACCACCGCAAGGCTGACGCCGTCGCCGAGACTGACGGTGACCTTGCCGCCACCGACCAGCGCGCCGAACAGCAACTCGTCCGCCAGCTTGCGCTTGATGTGCTCCTGGATCACGCGTGCCATCGGGCGCGCGCCCATCAGCGGGTCGAAACCCTTGTCGGCCAGCCACGCGCGCGCCGGTTCATCGACATGCAGCGAGACATGCTTGTCGGCGAGTTGCGACTCCAGTTCGAACAGGAACTTGTCGACGACCCGCAGGATCGTGCTCTTTTCGAGTGCGTCGAAATGGATGATCGCGTCGAGCCGGTTGCGGAACTCTGGCGAAAACCCGCGCTTGATCACTTCCATGATGTCGGACGCATGACTCTGCTCGATGAAGCCGATCGTGCGCCGCGACGCCTGCGCCGCGCCCGCGTTCGTGGTCATGACCAGCACGACGTTGCGGAAGTTCGCCTCGCGCCCGTTGGTGTCGGTCAGCACGCCGCGATCCATGACCTGCAGCAGCAGGTTGAACACGTCCGGATGCGCCTTCTCGATCTCGTCGAGCAGCAGCACCGCGTGCGGATGCTTGGTCACCGCCTCGGTCAGCAGGCCACCCTGATCGAAACCGACGTAGCCCGGAGGCGCGCCGACCAGGCGCGACACCGTGTGCGCTTCCATGTACTCGGACATGTCGAAACGGATCAGCTCGATGCCGAGGATCATCGCCAGTTGGCGCGTGACTTCGGTCTTGCCGACGCCGGTCGGACCCGCGAACAGGAACGAGCCGATCGGCTTGTTCGGATCGCCGAGGCTCGAGCGCGACATCTTGATGGCCGCCGTGAGCACGGCAATCGCCTGCTCCTGGCCGAACACGACCACTTTCAGGTTGCGCTCCAGGTTCCGGAGCACGTCCTTGTCGGACGCCGACACATGCTTCGCCGGGATGCGCGCCATCTTGGCGACGATGTACTCGACTTCCTCGATGTCGATGATTCGCTTGCGCTTGTCTTCGGACATCAGGCGTTGACGCGCGCCGGCCTCGTCGATGACGTCGATCGCCTTGTCGGGCAGGAAGCGGTCGTGGATGTGCTTGACCGACAGGTCGACCGCTGCCTTGATCGCATCGGCCGCGTATTCGACCTGATGGTGTTCCTCGAAGCGCGACTTCAGGCCACGCAGGATCTCGATCGTGTCGGCCACGGACGGCTCGACCACATCGATCTTCTGGAAGCGCCGGGTCAGCGCGCGGTCCTTTTCGAAGATGCCGCGGAATTCCTGGAACGTGGTCGAACCGATGCAGCGCATCTCGCCCGAGCCGAGCAACGGCTTGATCAGGTTGCTGGCGTCCATCACGCCGCCCGACGCCGAACCCGCGCCGATGATCGTGTGGATCTCATCAATGAACAGGATCGAGCGCGGGATGCGCTTGAGCTCGGCGACGACCTGCTTCAGGCGCTTCTCGAAATCGCCGCGGTATTTGGTGCCGGCGACCAGCGCCCCCAGGTCGAGCGCGAAGATCACGGCGTCCTTCAGCACGTCCGGGACGTCGCCATCGACGATGCGCTTGGCCAGGCCCTCGGCCAGCGCGGTCTTGCCGACGCCGGCTTCGCCGACGTACAGCGGGTTGTTCTTGCGGCGGCGGCACAGGATCTGGATCGTGCGCTCGACTTCGTCGGCACGGCCGATCAGGGGATCGATCTTGCCCTGGCGCGCCATGTCGTTGAGGTTGCTCGCGTACGCCTGCAGCGCGCTCTGCTTGTCGTTTTCCTGGCTCGACTCCGGATCGCGTTCGGGACCGTTGTCGCGCGCGGGATCCTGCGGAATCTTGGCGATGCCGTGGGAAATGTAATTGACGACGTCGAGACGCGTGATGTCCTGCTTCTGCAGCAGGTAAGCCGCGTGCGAATCCTTCTCGCCGAAGATCGCGACCAGCACGTTCGCGCCGGTGACTTCCTTCTTGCCGGAGGACTGCACGTGATAGACCGCGCGTTGCAGCACGCGCTGGAAACCGAGCGTCGGTTGCGTGTCGCGCTCATCGTCGGCCGGCAACATCGGCACGGTCTCTTCGATGATGGAACGCGTCTCGTCGATGAGCTTTTTCAGATCGGCACCGCAGGCTTTCAGCACCTGGGCGGCTGATGGGTTTTCGATCAACGCAAGCAGCAGATGCTCGACGGTCATGAACTCGTGCCGTTTGGCTCGCGCTTCCTTGTAGCTCTGACTGATCGTCAGTTCCAGATCCTTGCTGAACATGGACGTACGTCCTCTAGTCTCACTGCGCCTGACGGCTTGCCGCTGGTCCTTAAGGACCGGAAACCACACTTCTCACCACATTACCTGCAAAAACCCGACCAACCCGTTCACGACCCCGATCATGCCTCTTCCATCGAACACATCAAGGGATGTTGATGAGCACGCGAGAAGGCGTTCACCTGGGCCACCTTGGTTTCCGCCACCTCGCGCGTGAACACTCCGCAGACACCCTTGCCCTGGGTATGCACGTGCAGCATCACCCGCGTCGCGCTCTCTCGCGAGAGCGCAAAAAAAGTCTCCAGCACGATCACCACGAATTCCATGGGCGTGTAGTCATCATTGAGCAGCACGACCTTGAACATCGGCGGCTTCTTGAGCTCCGGCCGCGATTCCTGGACGGCGACGTCCCGGTCTTCGTGGGCTTCTGGCTTTTCGACGCTCATGGCTTGCGGAACATCCTCGAAGTCTTGGCAAACACCGCACTCGCACCCATCCGAGTGTAGTGCTGCACAGACAACGGAACGTCTTTCCGCGTCTTTCGACCCGATCCTGCGTTGCTCGTCGTCGCCATAGAAGAGCTATGTCTCCTTCTCGCGCCTTGACTCGGGCCGAAATCCATCGGAAATCCTGTCCCGTTCTCTGTGCAGCACTACACTAGTCCCATTCGAGTATATCCACGTGCTCGCGCTGCGGCGGTTTACAAACCGGCACAGGATCGAGCTCGAAAGCCTGGAGAAACCATGAGCGACGCCCCCCGTTTGACTGTTGCCGCCATCGTCGAACGCGACGCGCGTTTTCTCTTCGTCGAGGAATATGTGGGCGGTCAGTCGGTTCTCAATCAGCCGGCGGGTCATGTCGATCCGGGAGAGTCCGTACTTCATTCAGTTTCGCGCGAAACGCTGGAAGAAACCGCCTGCACAGTACGCCCGCTGGCGCTCGTCGGCATCTACCAACTGCTGCTCGGGCACGTTCACTACGTCCGCCTGGCGTTCCACTGCGAGTACCTCTCCTTCGATCCGAAGCTCGAACTCGATGAGCCCATTCTGCGCACGCATTGGCTGAATCGCGACGAACTCGTCGGCTCTCTCATACCGCACAGAAGTTCCCTCGTCCTGCGCAGCCTCGACGACCACCTCGCGGGGCGGTCGTATCCGCTGGAGATGATTGGGGAGGCGACGCGGTGACCCACCGTAGGGCGGAACCCGCGCGCCGCATCGTCGGGCGTCGCGAACATCGGGACACGCGGTTTCCGCCATCGTGGACGGTGGAATCCGCGCCGTCAGGTTCACGCCACTCGGGACGACCCATGGGCGCGGGTTCCACCCTACGCATCACGCGCCATGACTGAGCCGCGCGTCCTCGTGGGCCTCTCTGGCGGCGTCGATTCGTCGGTCAGTGCGTTGTTGCTGCAACGCGCCGGGCGCGATGTCGGTGGCTTGTTCATGAAGAACTGGGAGGAGGATGACGCCGACGGGGTGTGCCCGGCTGCGTCGGACGCCGACGATGCGCGCGCGATTGCGACGCAGCTTGGTATTCCGTTCTTCGGGCGCAACTTCGCGGCGGAGTATTGGGATGGCGTCTTTGCGCATTTTCTCGACGAACTGCGCGCCGGCAGAACGCCGAATCCGGACATCCTCTGCAACCGTGAGATCAAGTTCAAGACCTTTGTCGAGCACGCGCAGGACTTGGGTTACGAACGGATCGCGACCGGTCATTACGCGCGCCTCAGGCGTATCGACGGGCAAGTGCAACTGCTGCGCGGTGTCGACGCGTCCAAGGACCAAAGCTACTTCCTGCACGCGCTGGACCAGGCCCAGCTCGGCGTCGCCGAGTTCCCGGTCGGCGAGCTGCCCAAATCGCACGTGCGCGCGATTGCCCAGCAAGCGGGCTTAGGCACGCATGCGAAACGCGACTCGACCGGAATCTGTTTCATCGGCGAGCGCAACTTCGAACCGTTCGTGCAGCGCTACCTCGCAGCGAGCCCGGGACCGATGCGCACACCCGAAGGCGAGCGGCTCGGCGAACATCGCGGACTGCATCTGTACACGCTCGGACAGCGCGGCGGGTTACAGATCGGCGGCCGCAAGAACAGCAGCGGCGAACCCTGGTTTGTCGCCGCCAAGGACCTCGCGAACAACACGCTCATCGTCGTGCAAGGTGACCGTCACCCGGCCCTGCTCGGCCGCAAATTGCACACCGAAAGCGCGCATTGGATCCCCGGCGCGGCGCCGTCGCACACGTTTCGTTGCACCGCGAAGATCCGTTATCGGCAGGTGGATCAGGCGTGCTTGGTCAGTGCCTTGGGCGATGGCCGCATCGAGGTCGTGTTCGACGAACCGCAACGCGCGATCACGCCGGGACAGTCGGTGGTGTTCTACCAGGACGAAGTGTGCCTGGGCGGGGCGGTCATCGTGGCGAGCGACGGGTTGCTGGGCGGGTTGAGCGGCTGAACGCTTTTGTGGGAGCGTGCTTGCGCGCGATCTTTGCTTTTGCTTGGTTT
>CXWL01121704.1_pt1 | contig 13939 bp, 15 predicted proteins | sample 590931 | NCBI WGS metagenome assembly CXWL01 (sample SAMEA3498368, study PRJEB10139) | groundwater metagenome | biome: water well; material: biofilm material | place: Germany | collected 2015-04-27 | reverse complement strand
GTGTGGAATCCTATCGTGGATGATAGCGCTATTAGTCTCATTATGAAAGCGAATTAGAATAAGCCGCCTCAATCGCACCTGCCCGCCACTCAAGCAGGATACGATGGTGCTGGACTTTGCGAACGAGCAGGAAGTTATACAAGCGTCATTCCAGGATTACTATCAGCGTACCGAGCTGGAGGGCGCGACTGACCCGAATAAACTCTACAACTTGAAACACACCCTGGAGCAGATGCACGTCTTTACGCCGGAGGACGTGGCGGAATTCGTGGAACTGTTCATCGTGAAGAAGGTGAAGTCAGAGAAATTGCAGCCGTTCTTCACGCGCATTGTGGATACAGGCTACGACAACCTTGCATCCGAGCACAAAGGGACAAAGGATTACGAAAAGCTGAAGGCCGTGGCCAAGGATAAGTTTCGCAAGGAAACTGCACGCTATGTGAAGCAATACAGCTTTATCAGCCAGATAATGACCTTTACCGATACCGGGCTGGAGAAGTTCTATCTCTTTGCCAAGCTGTTGCTGCGGCAGTTGCCGTATGAAAAGCAAACGCTGCCGCTGGAAGTGATCGGGATGATTGACATGGACAAGTACCGGGTGCAGCAAGAGCAGAATGGCTACATTGTTTTGAAGGACGAGGATGGCATTCTGGAATCATCTCCAGACGACGGGCATCGTGGCGGTGAAGTAGAAAAGGAAAAGCTCAAACTCATCGTCAAGAAGTTGAATGAGGATTACGGCATCCCCTTCGAGGAGGCAGACCGGGTGATAAACGCCATCAAGGTTAAGCTGGAAGAGGATGAGTCACTACGGGCAGCATTCAAAACCAACAGCATTAAATTTCTGCGCGAGCAAAAACTACAGGACAGCATCAAGGAAGCATTCCTCAACAACGCCGATGAGTTTCTCAACTTCATGTCGAAGATCGAGACCGATACCGGATTCGGGGAGTTCTTTAACGCAGAAATGTTCAAGTGGTATGAGGACAGCACGAAGGCCGGGAATCCGCCTGCGGCGTGAAAATATACTTATGGGAGATGGGCGGGTGAAACGCTATCCAAAAATGCGCGAGGCGATCCACGGCGGCTGCAATGGAGCCTCGCGAGTGTTGGGTATAGCCGGATTGCTGGCGACCCTTTCCGCTCAAGCCGCCGAGGTAAGCGTCGCGGTCGCCGCCAACTTTACCGCGCCGATGAACGCCATCGCTGTGGAGTTCGCCAAAGACACCGGCCACCGCGCGCAACTCGCTTTCGGCTCGTCGGGCAAGTTCTACGCCCAGATCAGAAACGGTGCGCCGTTTCAGGTATTTCTATCGGCGGATGACGAGACACCCGCAAAACTGGAGCAGGAAGGCATCGCGCTCGGCGGTTCCCGCTTCACTTACGCCGTCGGCGTTCTGGCGCTCTGGTCCGGCGACGCAAAACGGGTTGACGGCAAGGGAGAGGTGCTGCGGCGGGGCGGCTACACCAGGCTGGCCATCGCTAACCCGAAACTGGCCCCTTACGGCAAGGCTGCTATCGAAACCCTCGCCAGCCTGGAAATCGGCGATGCGGTCCGCACCAAATTCGTCCAAGGGGAAAACATCGCCCAGACCCACCAGTTCGTGATGAGCGGCAATGCGGAACTCGGCTTCGTTGCACTATCCCAGATCATGCGGGACGGCCAACTGGGCAGCGGCTCAACTTGGATCGTCCCGGAAACCCTGCACGCTCCCATCCGGCAGGATGCGGTGATACTGGCATCCGGCAAAGGCAACCCGGCAGCCGAAGCCTTGATGAGCTATCTCAAATCCGACAAGGTGCGGGCGATTATCAAGTCTTATGGCTATCGCCTCTGACAGGACGTTGAAAAACTACTGCGAGGCTATAATGCGGCGTTGGAAACTGGCTCAAAATGCTCATTTACTGCGTGTAAACTCCGCTTTTTCGCCAGTTTCCGCCTTGCCTAATCGCCTCTCGCCACGTTTTTCAACGCCCTGCTAACGGAATGGGTTTTACCGCTGCCGATCTCGGTGCAATCTGGCTGACGCTACGCCTCGCCAGCGCCACCACGCTCCTGCTGCTCATTGTCGGCACACCCGTTGCATGGTGGCTGGCCAACACGCGGTCCCGGTGGAAGGCGCCTGTCAGCGCCATCGTGGCGATGCCGCTGGTGCTGCCGCCGACGGTGCTCGGGTTTTATCTGCTGCTGGCGATGGGGCCGCATGGCCCGGTCGGCCAACTGACACAAGCCCTCGGCCTGGGCACGCTGCCCTTCACCTTCTGGGGGCTGGTCGCGGGCTCCGTCATCTACTCCATGCCCTTTGTGGTTCAGCCCATCCAGAATGCCATCGAGTCCATCGGCAGACGCCCGCTGGAAGTGGCGGCGACCCTGCGGGCCAGCCCGTGGGACGCATTCTGGACCGTCGTGCTGCCGCTGGCCCGCCCCGGCTTCATCACCGCCGCCATCCTGGGGTTTGCCCATACAGTCGGCGAGTTCGGGCTGGTGCTGATGATTGGCGGCAACATCCCCGATGTCACCCGCGTGGTGTCGGTGCAAATTTACGATCACGTCGAGGCGCTGGAATATGCCAGCGCGCACTGGCTCGCCGGCGCCATGGTGGCGTTCTCGTTCCTGACGCTGCTCGCCCTCTATACCCTCAACCCGCCGTGGCGAGGTAGAAAATGAGCGCCACGGCAGAAATCCGCGCCCGCTTCAAGCTGAATTACCCCGGCTTTGCTCTCGACGTTGACCTCGCTCTGCCGGGGAGGGGCGTCACCGCCATCTTCGGTCATTCGGGGTCGGGCAAGACCACCCTGCTGCGCTGCGTGGCCGGCCTGGAGCGCGCTGCCGGGCAACTGCACGTCAACGGAGAGACTTGGCAGGATGGGAGCGGGTTCGTCGCTCCGCATCACCGGTCGCTGGGTTACGTGTTCCAGGAGGCCAGCCTGTTCGCCCACCTGTCGGTAGGCAAAAATCTGGAATACGGCATGCAGCGGATACGCCCGACCGACCGCAAGGTCGGCGTGGATCATGTTCTGGAGCTGCTCGGCATCGGCGGCTTGATGGCGCGCAAACCGGAGGGGCTTTCCGGCGGCGAGCGGCAGCGCGTCGCCATTGCCCGCGCGCTGCTAACCAGCCCGCGCCTGCTGCTGATGGATGAGCCGCTGGCGGCGCTGGATCTGCCGCGCAAGCAGGAGATCCTGCCTTATCTGGAGCGGTTGCACGACGAACTGGACATCCCGGTGCTCTATGTCAGCCATGCACCCGATGAAGTGGCTCGCCTGGCTGATCATCTGGTTGTGCTGGATGCGGGTCGTGTGGTGGCGGACGGCCCTGTTATCGAGACTCTGGCGCGCCTCGATCTCCCCATCCGGCTGGGCGAGGATGCGGGCGTGGTTCTGGAAGGAACAATTGCCGAGCGGGACGGACACTGGCATCTGGCAAGAGTTAATTGCGGCGGCACGAATTTCTGGGTGCGTGATGATGGCCATGCGGTTGGCCATCGGGCGCGCATCCGTATTCTTGCCCGGGATGTCAGCATTGCCCGAAGCCAAATGACCGACTCCAGCATCCTCAACATCCTGCCCGGTAAAGTAATCGAAATCGGCGAAGAACCCCATCCGGCCCAGATGCTGGTGAAGCTGGAGATCGGAGCGTCGCCGGTTCTGGCACGGGTAACGCGCCGTTCAGTGGAAGCGCTTGGCCTCGAGCCAGGCAATCAGGTATTCGCACAGATCAAGGCAGTTGCCTTGATCGCGTGACCGCGCAACGGGCAGGACTACCCGCAATCAGAAGGGCTGCGGCGGCCCCGCGCCTCGCGATCAAACTTGAGAGGGCGCGCCCCGCAAGCGATAATGCGCCATACAGCAGCACCGCCAGTGCTGGCACATTCTGGCTTTCGGGCCGGGAAAAAGGATCAACCGACCATGCTGCTCATGATAGACAACTACGACTCCTTCACCTACAACCTGGTGCAGTACTTTGCCGAGTTGGGCGAGGAGGTGGCGGTGTACCGCAACGACGAAATCACGCTGGAGCAGATCGAGGCGCTCAAGCCGCAGCACATCGTAATCTCGCCGGGGCCCTGCACGCCCAACGAGGCCGGGGTTTCGGTGCCCACCATCCGGCGCTTTGCCGGGCGCATCCCGATACTCGGCGTATGCCTCGGCCACCAGAGCATCGGCCAGGCGTTCGGCGGGCACATCATCCACGCCAAACAACTGATGCACGGCAAGACATCCTCCATCTTCCACAACAGCACCAGCGTGTTCCGCAGCCTGCCCAACCCCTTCACCGCGACGCGCTACCACTCGCTGGTGATCGAGCGCGAAACGCTGCCGGATTGCCTGGAAATCACCGCTTGGACAGAGGACGGCGAAATCATGGGGGTGCGCCACAAAACGCTGGCGGTGGAAGGCGTGCAGTTCCACCCCGAATCCATCCTCACCGAACACGGGCACGACATGCTGAAAAATTTTCTCGAAGGAGCAGGACGATGACCTACTCGCAGACCCTCACCCACCTGATTGAGCGCCATGACCTGCCGTTCGCCGAGATGCGCGAACTGATGCAGCACATCATGGGCGGGCAGTTCACCACCGCGCAGATCGCGGCGGTGCTGACCGCGCTGCGCATGAAAGGCGAAACGGTAGATGAGATCGCGGCGGCGGCGGAAGTGATGCGCGAGCTTTCCAGCAAGGTCAAGGTTACCCGCACCGCGCACCTGATTGATACCTGCGGCACCGGCGGCGACGGCGCGCAGACCTTTAACGTCTCCACCGGGGCCGCGCTGGTCGCGGCGGCAGCGGGGGCCAGCGTGGCCAAGCACGGCGGGCGCTCGGTTTCCTCCACCTGCGGCTCTGCCGACGTGCTGGAAAAGCTCGGCGTGAACGTCAACCTCACGCCGGAACAAGTCGGCCATTGCGTGGATAGCATTGGCGTCGGCTTCATGTTCGCGCCCAACCACCACAGCGCGATGAAACACGCCGCGCCAGTGCGGCGCGAACTCGGCGTGCGCACCCTGTTCAACCTGCTGGGTCCGCTCACCAATCCGGCAGGCGCGCAAAACCAGGTGGTCGGCGTGTTCAACCGCGCGCTCACGCGCAAGGTTGCCGAAGTGCTGCAAAAACTCGGCAGTTGCCACGTGCTGGTGGTGCATGGAGCGGATGGCATGGACGAAATCTCCATCAGCACCACCACCTTCATCGCCGAGCTGAAGGATGGCAAGATCAGCGAAACCACCGTGCAACCCGAACAGCTCGGCCTGACCCCCGCACCGCTGAACGCCATCCAAGTCAGCAACCCGGACGAGGCGAAAGCCATGCTGCTCGCCGCGCTGGACAACCAGCCTAGTGCTGCGCGCGACATCGTGCAGATCAATGCCGGTGCGGCAATCTACGTGGCAGGGCTGGCTCACTCTCTGGCGGAAGGCGTGAAGGCGGCAGGGGAAGTGATTGCCAGCGGTGCGGCGAAAAACAAATTAAAGCAACTGGTGGAAACCAGCAAGCAGGCTTAAGTATTGCGACAGCTTTTTTGGCGCTGTTTGTGTTTCTGTGTTTAGATAGGTTTCCTGTCGTTACCTGGCCAACAAAAAGGAACCGGGCGTGATCAAGGTCGGCATCGTCGGAGGTACGGGATATACCGGGGTCGAGTTGTTGCGCTTGCTGGCGCAGCACCCGAACGCTGAATTGTGCGCCATTACTTCGCGCGCCGATGCCGGAACGGCGGTCAACAGGATGTTCCCGAGTTTGCGTGGCCATGTCGGCTTGAGCTTTACCCATCCCGATGAAGCTCGGTTGGAACAGTGCGATCTGGTGTTCTTCGCCACACCTAACGGTATTGCCATGCAGCAGACGCGGGCCCTGCTTGATGCTGGCGTGCGGGTTATTGACCTGGCGGCGGACTTCCGCATCCGCGACGTGCCGCTATGGGAGAAGTGGTACGGTATGAGCCACGCCTGCCCCGATCTGGTTGCCGAAGCGGTATACGGCCTGCCAGAAATCAACCGCGCACAAATCTGCGGGGCGCGGCTGGTGGCCAATCCCGGCTGTTATCCCACGGCAGTGCAGCTCGGTTTTATCCCGCTGCTGGAAGCCGGGTTGGTGGACGAGTCCAGCCTGATCGCGGATGCGAAATCCGGCGTTTCTGGCGCCGGGCGCAAGGCCGAGCTGGGTTTCCTGTTTTCCGAAGCGGCGGACAACTTCAAAGCCTACGGCGTGGCGGGCCACCGCCACTTGCCTGAAATCAGCCAAGGGCTGGCGCGAGCGGCGCAGCGCGAAGTCGGCCTGACCTTCGTGCCGCATTTGACGCCGATGAACCGCGGCATCCACGCTACGCTGTACGCCCGCCTGAAACAGGACGCCGACTTGCAGGCACTGTACGAGCAGCGTTATGCCGGGGAGGCGTTCGTGGATGTCATGCCCGCCGGGAGCCACCCGGAAACCCGCTCGGTACGCGGCGCAAACTGCTGCCGCATCGCGGTGCACCGCCCGCAACAGGGCAACACCGCAGTGGTGCTGGCAGTGATAGACAACCTGGTCAAGGGCGCCGCCGGACAGGCGGTGCAGAACATGAACATCATGTTCGGGCTGCCCGAAACGGTGGCGCTGAACGGCGTGCCGTTGCTCCCCTGACCCCGTGCTGCGCCAGGTCAAGCGAAAATTCGGTATTTCCGCGCCCCGGCTTGCGGTGCGGCCCCATGTGCCGTGGTATGTGCGCTGGGTGACCGTGCTACCTTTTGTGCTGGCGGCAGGCTGGCTGGTATGGTGGGCCTTCGATTCCGGGCTGGAGCTGGCTGGCTTTCACCGCGGCCAGGCGGAACGGGAATTGGCCCAATTGCACGAACAGGTTGCCGCGCTGAAAAGCGAGAACGCCATGCTGATCAGCCAGGCCGCATCCCATGAGCGCCAGGCGCAGATAGAGCACGCTGCCAGCCTGGAAACGGCGAAACAGCTACAGGCGTTGAACGATGAATATATTCGCGCCCAGGAAGATTTATCGTTCTTTCAGAATCTGTCTTTATCCGATGCGCGTGATGGCGGATTAGCCGTTTACCGGCTCAAGCTGGAGCGCGATACTCTGCCCGGAGAATACCGCTACCGCATGCTGCTGGTACGTAACGGCCAACTGCGTGCCAGGGAATTCCAGGGTAACCTGCAATTGCTGGTCAACGTGCAGCATAACGGCGAGAAAAAGGTGGTGGTATTCCCGCAGGAGGATCCGCTGGCAAAAAATGCGCCTGTGGATGCGGCATACCAGATAAAATTCAAGTATTATCAGCGCATCGAACGCAGCTTCCAGTTGTCGCCCGAGATGCAGATCGAGAGCGTCCAGGTGCGGGTCTTTGAAGAAGGCGCCCGCGAGCCGAGGATCAAGCAGGACTTCAGTCTGTCTTGATAACAAGGGAATGAGCATGTTTGGCAAACGGCACAGCAAACCGCAGAACCGCATTGATTCGCTGGTTGGAGCGGAAACCAGGATAGACGGCGACTTGAGCTTTGTCGGCGGGTTGCGGGTGGATGGAGTGGTCAACGGTAGCGTCATCGCGCCGCCGGGCAAGCCAAGCACGCTGGTGTTGAGCGAGCACGGTCGCATCAACGGCGAAATCAACGTGACGCACCTGGTGATAAACGGCTCGGTGGAGGGTCCGGTGCATGCGGCGGAATACCTGGAACTGCAAGGCAAGGCCAAAGTCGTAGGGGATATTTATTACAAGACGCTGGAAATCCAGTTGGGTGCGATAGTCGAAGGCAGGCTGATGCATCTGGCGGAAGCGGTGTCCGACAAGGTGGTGGCATTCAAGCTGAGCGGAACCGAGTCAATAAACAACTAACTTGATGGAGATAACCATGAACACTGTAGCCGAATCGCAAGACCCGCTGCTGTTTACCGACAACGCGGCCAACAAAGTAAAGCAACTGATCGAGGAAGAGGGCAACTCGGATCTGAAGCTGCGCGTATTTGTCAGCGGCGGCGGCTGCTCCGGTTTCCAGTATGGCTTCACCTTCGACGAAGTGGCCAACGAAGACGATACCGTGCTGAACAAAAACGGTGTGCAACTGCTGATAGACCCGATGAGCTTCCAGTACCTGGCGGGCGCCGAGATTGATTATCAGGAAAGCCTGGAGGGGTCGCAGTTCGTGATCCGCAATCCCAATGCCGAGACTACCTGCGGGTGCGGCTCGTCCTTCTCGGTTTGACGGAGAGAGGCGTTCAAGGGTCGGACAAGGGGGCGCAAGCCCCTTTAGTTTTTTTGTTTTTCCAATTAAATACCGGTAAGCCATTCGCCAAAATTAACTTTAATTGAAAATTGCGCTAAAGTTTTTCCACATTCTTCCGATGGGTGTACTATGGCGCTGGTTGTGGGCATTTAACACCCGCAATCCGGCTCCAGGAGCCGAAATGGCTACCTTCTAACTTAAAATTATCAGGGGAGAGGCTCATGAAAAAAACAGTCCTATCACTGGCAGGCTTGTTGGCGACGACGACATTCGCGCCGGAAGCATCCGCTATTCCGGCATTCGCGCGCCAGGTCGGCATGGCCTGCTTTGCTTGCCATGCGCAGCACTTCCCGGTGCTGAACAGCTTCGGTCGCGCCTTCAAGGCATCCGGCTACACCATGATGGGCGCCCAGCCCCAGATAGAGGGCGAGCACCTGTCCATTCCCAACACGTTAAACGCATCCATACTGTTCAAGGCCCGTTACGTGAAAGCCGACCGGATCGGTGTGGCTGGTGCCGGCACCACGGCTTCCCCGAACACGGGTGATGGTCAGTGGCAATTCGGTGACGAGTTCAGCCTGTTTTTTGGTGGCCGCGTGGCAGAAAATGTCGGTTTTGTTATTGAAGGCAATATGGTGGGCGGGTCTACTCAGACCGCTGCTCAGGCTGCTGCCGCCGCCGCAGGCCCTAACGGCGTAGGCGGCAACTTCCTGGCCAGTTTCAAGATGCCCTTCACGTTTAACGCTGGCCCGGCAAAATTGTCGGTGATTCCTTTTACCACCGACGCCCACGGCCCGATGTACGCCTTCGATTTGTCCAGCGGCGGCGTGGTGCGGGCCATTCGCTGGGCGGAAGGCCGCGCCGAAACATCGGCGATCCAGTATATGTCTACAGTCGGAGCTTCTGCCGGTGCGGCAACCGGCATTACCTTCGTGGTGCAAAAAGACGACTTGGGCTATATCAACCTGACCAAATTCTCTCCATCACTATTGCCGGGTGGAAATGGGCAGGCTATCAACTCAACTCAATTTAATAACAATTACATCCGTATCGCTGCCACTCCGACCGTGGGCGACTGGGCTATGCTGTTTGGCGTCGGTTCGATAAACGGGTCGTCATTTTCCAGCGTGACGATGGCTGAAGAAGAAACCAGAAAAACCTTCTTTGACTTTGAAGCACACGGCGAAGTGGCCGGCAAAGAAATGGCTGTATATGCGCAACATGCCAGAGCTCCCCAAGGCTCGTGGGACGCAGTTGCGGGTGCAGCCAAGAGCAATGCCTATAACATAACGGGCTGCACGGTCGCCGGTTGTGGCGATGATCGCAAGGCAACCACGGTTGGAGTTGACTATAGCTTCATCCCGCATGTATTAAGCGTTGGATTGTCCTACCGTAAAGCCGAGACCGGTGCTGCCGCAGCAGGCGCCGCAAATCTAACCGATAACGCATGGACTGTTACCGCCGTGTATGACCTGTACCAGAACGTGGCGCTGCACCTCAACCACGCCATGTTCGACGGAGATGTGCGCCAAACGGCCGCCCAAGAGAAGAGCCGCACCTATCTGATGCTGGAAGCGTCCTTTTAAGCCCGGCGCAACCACAAAGCAACATCAGCAGGGGAGGCTTTGGCCTTCCCTGTTTCTTTGTGTGCGAGAAATGTGCTGCGGGTAAAATTGCACCCCATGATTCATTCGTCCGACTCCCTGCTGCCGCACGGTTTTTCTGCTGCAACCGGATTTTTCTGCGTCGCGCCTATTGCATCCCACTCAATCAGGGTGCGATCCTCCAGTGCGATGATGGAAGCATCTGCTCCTTCACCACTGGCGCGGGCGCGCACCGTCACCAGTTCGCCGTCCGTCCAGCCGAACTGTTTGAGATAATTCGCCACCCCTGCATGCCTTGTTGGTTTCCGACGCGGAAACGGCTATCTTGGGGCGCCGGTTTCCCGCGCAGCGCGCAAGGCCTCGGCGAGCTGGTGTACCGTCATGGCGTAGAAATCGCTGTTGTTGTAGCGGGTGATGACATCGAAGTTGGCGAAGGCCAACCAGAGTTCCTTGCCGTCCGTTACGGTGAACGAGAGCAGGCGCGCGGTTCTTTCTGCCGTGACCGCACTTTTCGGTGTCAAGCCCATTACCGCCCATTCAGCCAAGGTGCGAACCCCCTGTGCCGGCGCGGATGCATCGGCTCCTTCACCGGTGCTGGCACGCACCACCACCGGCCCGCCGTTCGACCAGCCGAACTGTTTGAGGTAATTTGCCACGCTGCCGATGGCGTCCTGCGGGTCGTGCAGCAGATCCGCAGTGCCGTCACCGCCAAAATCCACCGCATACCTGCGGTAGCTGCCCGGCATGAATTGCGGGATGCCCATCGCGCCCGCGTAAGAGCCTTGCACCTTGAACAGGTCGAGCTTCTGCTCGCGCGCCAGCAGCAGGTATTGCTCCAGCTCGCCGCGAAAAAATTCGGCGCGGCGCGGATAATCGAACGCCAGCGTAACCAGCGCGTCGAGCACGCTGTGCTTGCCGCTGTTGCTGCCGTACAGGGTTTCCACGCCGATCAGCGCAACGATGGTTTCCTGCGGCACGCCGTACTGCTGTTCCGCCCGCTGCAAGGCGTCGGCGTGGAGCGCCCAGAATTGCAGTCCACCAGCGATACGCTTATCGTTGACGAAGGTGGCGCGATATTCCGGCCACGGCTTCAGGGTGGCTGGCTTGGAAATCAGGTCTATGACAGCCTGGCGGTGCTGGGCGCGACCGAATATCTGTTCCAGTTCGCCGCGTTCGAAGCCGTGCTTCGCCACCATTTCGTCCATGAATTGCGGGATGCCGGGCAACTCGACCGCATGCAGGCAAGGCGCAACAAGCACCAATATCAGAGCGTAGAACAAGCGCAAAATCATGGTGCGCGCATTTTACTCGACAGGCGGGCGCGCCACTGCTAAATTTCGCCCTCATTTCAACCCGATCAGACAACCCGCTCATGGAAAAACCCGCCCAGCACCACCGCCTGCTTATTCTCGGCTCCGGCCCCGCCGGATATACCGCCGCCGTCTATGCCGCGCGCGCCAACCTGAACCCGGTTCTGATTACCGGCATGGCGCAGGGCGGGCAACTGATGACCACCACCGAGGTGGATAACTGGCCCGCCGATTTCAGCGGCGTGCAGGGGCCGGAACTGATGGAACGCTTCCAGAAACACGCAGAGCGCTTCGGCACGCAAATTATTTTTGACCACATTCACACCGCCAAGCTGCAACAGAAGCCGTTTACTCTGGTCGGCGACGCGGGCGGCTACACCTGCGATGCGCTCATCATCGCTACCGGCGCTTCGGCGCAATATCTCGGCCTGCCTTCCGAAGAGAAATTCATGGGCAAGGGCGTATCGGGATGCGCCACCTGCGACGGTTTCTTCTATCGTGGTCAGGACGTGGCAGTAATCGGTGGCGGCAACACGGCAGTGGAAGAAGCGCTGTATCTGGCCAATATTGCGCGCCGTGTCACGCTGGTGCACCGGCGCGACGCTTTTCGCGCCGAGCGCATCATGGTGGACCACCTGATGGAAAAGGTGAAGGAAGGGAAGATCGCCCTGCAACTGCACCACGTGCTGGATGAAGTGCTGGGCGACGACAGTGGCGTAACCGGCATGCGCGTCAAGCATGTGCAGACCGGCGCAACGCAGGACATCGGGCTGGCCGGGGTGTTTGTCGCCATCGGCCACAAACCCAACACTGATATTTTTGCCGGGCAACTGGAAATGGATAACGGCTATCTCGTCACGCGCGGTGGGCAGGCGGGTAATGCCACTGCCACCAGCATACCCGGCGTGTTTGCGGCGGGCGACGTGCAGGATCAGATTTACCGCCAGGCTTGCACCAGCGCGGCCACCGGGTGCATGGCGGCGCTGGATGCGGACAGATACCTTGCCTCCAAAGGGTAGCCAATGAATCAAAAAACCGCAATTGATCCACGAAAGGCACGAAACAAATCCATCGGCTGCGTGATGATGGCGTTTCACCCATCAGATGTCGCGCAGCCGGAAGAAACACTATTGAATTTGTTCGTGCCTTTTGTGGCTTTGAGAGTTATTGCCTTCGGGCAATATCCCTGCGAGAACCGATTCGTGGACAGTTGAGTTTTTAAGATGAAAGAAAAAAAGGAACAGCCCGCACAGATAGATGCCGAGCTGTTCCGCCAGGCGCTGGAGGGCGTCACCCCGCTGCCGCCGTCCGACCGCGCGGCAGCCCAACCTCAACCCGCACGTGCGCATCCCATCCACCGTCAGCCCGAACCCCGGGAAATTCCGGACACCCTGTCCGATCATGGCGCAGGAGATGCGCCGTTAAATGAATTCCTGCGCCCCGGCGTCGCGCGCACGACGCTGCGCAAACTGCGGCGCGGCCAGCCGCCGATACAGGACAACCTCGATCTGCACGGCCTCGCCAGTGACGAAGCGCGCAGGCTGCTGCAAGAATTTTTGCACGATGCGGCGCTACGCGGGTTGCGCTGCGTGCGCGTGATCCACGGCAAGGGCTGGCAGGCGGGCGGCGGCGAGGGGATATTGAAAACCCTCGCGCGCCATTGGTTGACCCAGTGCGTGGAAGTGCTGGCGTTTTGTGAGGCACCGCCCGGCGAGGGCGGCGGCGGAGCAGTAAAAGCGCTGCTCAAAGCAGCTGGACGGGAAAGACTTTCGCCACCGGGTTGAGCCGCCAGAAAGGTATCAGGCTTCGATGTCGTATTTTTTCAACCGTTTCCACAAAGTGGTGCGCGACATGCCGAGTTTCTCGGCAGCCTCGCTTTTATTGCCCCCCGCCTCGGCGAGCTTGGACAGGATCAACTCTTTCTCATTCGCTGCCGCCGAGCCGCGATAATAGCGAATAAGCGGAACCTCCCCCCTATTGGGGGAAGCGGCGGGTGCCGCGCTCCCGCCTTCGTGACCGGCAGGAAGCGTCGCGGCGTTGCCCAGCTCGACCGGAAAGTGCTGCGGTTGGATGGTCGTTCCCTCGGCATGCACCAGCGCGTATTCCAGCGCGTTGGCCAATTCCCGCACGTTGCCCGGCCAGCTATAAGCGAGCAGCGCATCCATGGCTTGCGAAGAAAGCGACATATCGTCGCGCTTGTAATGGGCCAGCAACCCGGAAAGGATGGCGGAGGCAAGCATCGGCACATCCTCGCGGCGCTCGCGCAACGAAGGCACGCGCAACGGCAGCACGCGCAGGCGGTAATACAGGTCGGCGCGGAAATCACCGCTCTTGACCATTGCGGGCAAGTCGCGGTGGGTGGCGGCGATGATGCGCACATCCACTTTACGCGGAAAATTTTCGCCCAGGCGCACCACCTCCCGTTCCTGCAGCACACGCAGCAACTTTACCTGGGTGCCCAGCGGAATCTCGCCGATTTCATCCAGCAGCAGCGTGCCGCCGTCGGCGGCCTCGAAGCGTCCCTCCCGCGCGGCGACCGCTCCGGTAAAGGCGCCCTTGCTGTGGCCGAACAGCTCGGCTTCGAGCAGGTGTTCCGGCAAGGCGGCGCAATGCACCTGCAAATACGGTTTTTTGCTGCGCCCGGAATTATCGTGGATCGCCTGCGCCACCAGCTCTTTGCCGACCCCGGATTCGCCGGTAACCAGCACATTCGCCTCGCTCGTCGCAGCCAGCAAAATTTCTCGGAACAGCGCCTGCATCACCCGGCTGTGCCCCACCAGGTTGCCCAGGCGCATGCGCTGCCCGGCCAGCTCTTCCAGTTGC